>Ga0164292_10004138_pt1 | contig 11803 bp, 20 predicted proteins | sample GEODES117metaG_FD_111486 | JGI IMG/M metagenome (GOLD analysis project Ga0164292, IMG submission 111486) | Eutrophic lake water microbial communities from Lake Mendota, Wisconsin, USA - GEODES117 metaG | ecosystem: Environmental > Aquatic > Freshwater > Lake | place: USA: Lake Mendota... | reverse complement strand
GAGTTTATCAGACACGATTGTAAAGACCGTATCTCTAAATTAGAAGGACTATTAGAATCGGCATCAAAAGAAAAAGATGACCTTCGTATGATGGTTTTAAATCTTACAAAAGAAGTAGCAGCATTGAGTGTTAAAGTTGAATACCTTACAAAAGAAAATGAAGAATTAAATAAAAAAACAAGGTCTAAGAAAACTTTACTAAATGGGTAAAAACGGATTTATAGAAGGAATGTGGAATGGATTAAAGGTTGAGTTTGGAAAAGTATATTCAAACTTAAATGCATTTGCGTTCAAACCTATAAATGAAGCTGAAACTAAAAAACTAAGAGTATTTGATTTTGACGATACATTAGTCAAAACAAAATCCCACATATACATTACAGGTAAAGACGGAAAAAAATCAAAACTAACTCCTGGTGAATATGCAATATATGAACCAAAAGATGGAGATGTGTATGATTTTTCAGATTTCGAACAAGTAAAACAACCACAAGAAATTAAAGGTGTTACCAAATTATTAAAAACCGTTGCAAAAGCAGAAGGTGAAAGAAAAGTTGTAATATTAACTGCAAGAGCTGCATACAAACCTGTTAAGGATTATTTATCCGATATTGGATTAGATGGGATATATGTAGTAGCATTGGCATCAAACGACCCACAAGATAAAGCAGATTGGATTGAAGATAAGATTAAGAGAGGATATAATGATGTATTCTTTATAGATGATTCTCACAAAAACATCACTGCGGTAAATAAGTTAAAAGACAAATATCCAAATATTAAAATGAAGGTTAGTCATGTAAAGCATGAAGTGCCTCCAATACCAAAACAAGTTGATATGAAAACTCAAAAAAATGACAAAGAGGCAACCAAAGGTAAAAGTCCAAAATCAAACGATATGAGTTTGAAATCATTGTTACCAAAAGATTTGGATAAGAAAGTTAAAAATCCTGAAACAGGTAAAATGATTAAAGTTAGTTCAGCATTAAAATACGATAAAGATACAAAGGCATTTAAAGCAGCACAATTCGCATTAAAAAAGAAATAAGTTATGTCACATATTTTATTAAAAGAATTATTATCAGACCTTTTTTCTGAAAAAGAAAAAAAAGGAATAATGCCAGAAGAGGAATGGAAAGAATTGGATGAAGATAATAGTCCTGAAAATATACAAAAGAAAATAAAATATGTTAGAGGATTATCGGATGAATGTAGAAAATATGCTATGGAAAATCATAGTGATTGGAAACATGATGTTGGTAGTGGTAAGGTTAGCGGATTAAAAATACATCCAGATTTACAAAAAAAAATTGATGAAGAAGGGTTACCATCGGGATTTAGTATGGGTGTGGATAAGGATGGATATTATATACATACTCATAGAGCAAGAAGTAAATCCAGAACAAATCCTGTTGGATTCACCAAAACAGAAATAAAATTCGTAGATAGTACGGGATAATAAAAATAAGTTACAAAAAATATAAAATGGCAATCTATTTATTTACAGGTCAACCTGGTAGTGGTAAAACTACTTTGGCTAAGAAGTTACAAATGTGGTTACAAACGGACAAAAAGAATTGGAGAAAGTCAGTATTTCATATTGATGGTGACCAATTAAGAGAATTATTTCCAAACAAAGATTATTCAAAAGAGGGTAGAGAAAAGAATATCCAAAAGGCATTTGATATTGCAAGGTTTTTAGACGATTCTGGAAACGATGTTGTAATTAGTTTAGTTAGTCCGTATAAACATTTAAGAGACGAATTTAAGTCTCAATGCAAGGTACAAGAGATATATTGCCACACTAAAAAGATTAGAGGTAGAGAGGATAAGTTTGCATTAGATTATGAACCACCGACTGAATATTTTATAGATTTAGACACATCGGACACATCAGACGAAACTTTTAAGAAATTATTAAAAATAATTATTTGATATACTTATGGTTATAATTAAATAGTTATTAGTATGGAAAATGAAGAAATACAGAAAGAAAGTTTTTTCCCAAATATAGATGATAGACCAAAAGGAAAGAGGGGCATTGGTGCAAGACCACTTTTAGAATCACAAATCAAAGCTGCACAAGAAAAATGTCGTTCTGCATTTGAAGCAGCAAGACTATTGGGTGTATCATATAACACATATAAGAAATACGCAAAAATGTATGGTATATTTGAAGACCTTAAAAATCCATATGGTATTGGTATTGAAAAGGCTAAAGCAATTAAAAATAAAAAATATCACATTGACGATATTATAGATGGTAAGCATTTACATTATCCTTTACATAAATTCAAAAATAAATTATTCGATAGTGGATATATTCCCAAAGTGTGTAGTAGTTGTGGATTTAGTGAAGAAAGAATTACGGATGGTAAAATGCCTCTGTTGATTGATTTTTTGGATGGTAATTTAAATAATCGTAAATTAGATAATATTCGTCCACTTTGTTATAATTGTTTCTTCTTATTAGTAGGGGAAAGAAATGTTAAAAATTGGTATGCGGACAATGGTGGACAAATCACAGAAGCTGAGGAAAAATTATTAGAAAATAAAAACAATTAATAAAATGGAAAGAAAATTTTTACCAACACTATCGGAATTAATAGATAGATTATCTATTGTACAATTAAAAGAAGTTTTTATACCCGACCACAAAACAGAATATGCACAAGAAATTGCGGATATCACACATGACATTCAATTAATACTTGAAGAAGAAAATGTTGTTATTACCGGTGAGATGTTAAGAGCGGTTATTGTATGTGCACAAATGAATTTACATATTTGGCATAACGAATCAAATGTAAGAAGTGGTAAAGAAGGACCCAGTAAATTAGCTTTAACACATGGTTTAAATGGTATTAGAAATACTGCAAAAAATAAGATACAAGAAGTAGTGGGTGGTAGAAAAGATTACAAAATAGATTGTATTGCAGCCGATTTTAAAGATTGGGAAATTAGCTGGTAATGGAAAAAACAAATCAAAAATTGTGGATATTTGGTGATAGTTTTAATGAAATTAGAGGTGAACATCCGTGGCAAGAAATTTTACACAAAAACTTTTTAGGAAAGGATGTTTATGCTTCCGGTAAAGGTAGTAGAGATTTACAAACTGTTTTTGATATATTTTTACAAAAATTACAATTCATAAAACCGGAGGATTTTGTAATTATATTTTTTCCAACATTGATTAGATTTAGATTACCATTGGAAAACCCATATGTTGATGTTGCATTTTCAAACGATATATATGGTGATTTGGTAGATGATACAAACAAACAATCAATGATTGGTAATCCTGTTTATGTTTCTATAATGAGTGATATGTCCGGTGATACGGAGATGGAACGAATGAAAAATGAAATTAAATTAGAATATCCATTAAATGAAATTGACCCACAACAATTTGCATCAACAGCTGCCGATAAAAAACCAAATTTTGCAAACATAACGGAATTTATTAACACATCATCGGCATCGGTTAATAATTGGAATTTAATATTAAAATCAATACAATCATATGTACCATTTAAATTATTATATTATAGTTGGGAAAACGAATTGGATTCAAATATAGTAGATACCAAATCGGTAATAACAAATGATTTAGGAATGTGGCATACACTAATGGATGAATATAATGAAACATCCGGAAAATCAGGTGAACCATGTAATGTGCATTGGAGTGATAAAATGAGTTATGCATTTGCAATGAATATTATAAAAAAATATCCAGAATATTTTAAAACCGATATTGAATAAATTTGGTAAAGTAAAGAATTTGTCGTATATTTATAGATAAACAGATAATATGGCATATAGTGAAAAAGTAATTGACCATTACCAAAACCCAAAAAATGTAGGAACTTTGGACAAATCAAAATCCAATGTAGGTACAGGTCTAGTAGGAGCACCAGAATGTGGTGATGTAATGAGACTACAAATAGAAGTAAACGATAACATCATAACCGATGCAAAATTCAAAACATTCGGTTGTGGAAGTGCTATTGCAGCATCTTCATTAGCAACGGAATGGTTAAAAGGTATGACATTGGAAGATGCGATTAAATTGGATAATATGGAGTTGGTAGAGGAATTAAACCTACCACCAGTTAAAATTCACTGTTCAGTATTAGCAGAAGATGCTATCAAATCTGCAATAAATGATTATAGACAAAAACAAGGATTAGAACAATTAGTCTTTGAAGAAACTCATATTTAATGGTAACAGTATCAGAAGGTGCGGCTAAAAAACTAAACTCACTCATTGAAGAAAGTGGGTTCAAAACTCCCTTTGTTAGAGTGGCAGTTAAAGGTGGTGGGTGTAGTGGTCTATCATACGACCTTTCATTTGATACCGAAAAACAACCAGCAGATACTCTTGCAGAAAACAACGGAGTAAAAATTTTAATAGACAACAAATCGTTACTATATCTCTTTGGTACGGAATTAGATTTTTCAGACGGACTTAATGGTAAGGGTTTCCAGTTTATAAACCCCAATGCATCCCGAACCTGTGGATGTGGTGAGTCTTTTGCACTATAATCTGGATAAAATTAATAAGTTATGTCTATAAAATCCTCTAAAGAAAATATTAGTAAAACAGAAAAACCACAAAAATTCGAATACATATTTGAAGATGATGAGTCAAAATCTATTTGGAAGTATGATTTAAAGAAATTCCCGAATGGGCCCGTTTCGGTTGAATATCATTGGAAAGCACACTACTTAAAAGAAATGGAACTTCGTCAAAAAAGAAAAAGATAATTTGGTAATACCAAAAATCTTTCTTATATTTAATAACAAACAAAAAAAAATTTATGGCTAGTAAAAAACAAGAAATTTTTGAAACAATGAAATCGTTGTTCGTAAAATTTGAAGAAGAACACAACAAAACAACAAAAGTATCTCAAAAGAATGCAAGAACTCACATCGGTGACTTAAAAAAATTAGTTACAGATTATCGTCAAGCATCGGTAGAAGAAACTAAAAACAGTAATTAAAATTCACGCAGTCAATTACATACTCAAAATACCCTCATAGAAATATGGGGGTTTTTATTTGGTAGATTAAAATATTTTCCGTATATTAGAATATAAACAAAAAACAAAATAGAATATGGCAAAAATTATCAAATTTGATTCAGAGGCAAGAACCTCATTAAAGGCTGGTGTTGATAAGTTAGCAAATGCTGTTAAAGTTACATTAGGCCCTAAAGGTAGAAATGTGATTCTACAAAAACAATTCGGTGTCCCACACATTACAAAAGATGGTGTATCGGTTGCAAAAGAAATTGAATTAGAAGACCCGATTGAAAATATGGGTGCTCAATTAGTAAAAGAAGTTGCAAGTAAAACCGCAGACCAAGCCGGTGACGGAACTACAACTGCAACTGTGTTGGCACAAGAAATCTACAATTTGGGATATAAGAATGTAGCAGCAGGTGCAAACCCAATGGACTTAAAAAGAGGTATTGATGTTGCAGTTGGTGCAGTTGTAAAAGAGTTGGCAAACATCTCAAAGAAGATTAAGTCATCTACGGAAATTGAACAAGTCGCAACCATTTCGGCAAACAATGATAATGAGATTGGTAAGATGATTGCAACCGCAATGGAGAAAGTTGGTAAGGATGGTATCATCACAGTTGAAGAAGCTAAAGGTATTGAAACGGAAGTTAAGGTAGTAGAGGGTATGCAATTTGATAAAGGATATAGTTCTCCTTACTTTGTAACCAATCAAGATACTATGGATGTTCAATTCGACAATGCATTGGTATTAATTTACGATAAGAGAATTTCAGCAATGAAAGATATCTTACCTGTATTAGAGTCAGTTGCACAAACTAACAAACCATTAGTAATCATTTCCGAAGATTTGGAAGGTGAAGCAATGGCAACATTAGTTGTAAATAAAATGAGAGGTACTCTAAAAGTTGCAGCAGTTAAAGCTCCTGCATTTGGAGATAGACGAAAAGAAATGTTACAAGATATCGCAACAATCACAGGTGGTACGGTTATTAGTGAAGAAGTTGGTTTATCATTGGAAAAGGTAACAATGTCAATGTTAGGTAAAGCTGAGAAAATTGTAATTGACAAAGATAACACAACAATCATTAATGGTAGTGGCAAGAAAGAAGATATCAAAGCTAGAGTTGAGTTAATCAAAACACAAATTGAAAAATCAACATCGGACTATGATACTGAAAAGTTACAAGAAAGGTTATCTAAATTATCAGGTGGTGTTGCAATCCTTTACATTGGAGCAGCAACCGAAGTTGAAATGAAAGAGAAGAAAGATAGAGTAGATGATGCATTACACGCAACGAGAGCTGCAGTAGCAGAAGGTATTGTTCCAGGTGGTGGTGTTGCATTGATTAGAGCACAGAAGTCATTAGACAATTTAGAATTACCAAATGAGAGTGATTACAACACCGGTATATTTATCGTCAGAAAATCGATTGAGGCACCATTGAGAACTATTGTACAAAACGCAGGTGGAAGTGCAGAAGTTATTATCAATGAAGTTAGAAATTCAAAAGGTAATATGGGTTACAATGCAAGAAGTGAGGAGTATGTTGATATGGTTAAAGCCGGTATCATTGACCCTACAAAGGTGACAAGATTAGCATTAGAAAATGCAGGAAGTATCGCATCTCTATTATTGACAACGGAGTGTGTAGTAGCAACGGAAAAAGAAGAAAAACAATTACCACAACAAGGTGGTTTTGGAATGTAATAATTAAACAATAAAACAAAACAAATGGCAAAGTATTATTCAGTACAAGTAGCAATCGAAGTAGAAGATGCTAAAGGTAAAATCAAAAAACAAAAAGAAAACTATTTAGTAGATGCAATGTCTGTAACAGAAGCAGAAGCTAAGTTAGTAAACAAATTCGTAGAAGAAGCAGTTAAGCTTGAATACGAAGTAGTAAAAGTATCAGAAACAAACATCATTGAAGTATTCTAATATGGAAAAAGAACTCAAAGAACAAAAGCAATTAGTCCTTAAAAGAGTTCCACCGGGAGATAGATGGATATTTGCTGACCAAAAAAATAGTGCAGTATATCCATCTCTCACCGATGCTTTGGAGGCTTGGTATCAAACCAATGGTGATACTAATTTTTATATTGAAGCAAGAAAGGGAACCGTAGAAATTATTAGACAAGAAGAGGTAGAAATACCTGTAAAAAGATTTTCTCTGTATGGAGAAGATTAATTTAACTAAAAATTTTTAATATTTATATTTAATTGTAAACAAAAACAAAAAACAATGAGTACATTCGTATTATTGGTAGTTGCAGTAGCAGTAGCAGGTGCAGTTACTTATATCCTTATGAAAAAGGGTACAATCGCTGACGCAAACAACAACAACATTCCTGACGCAATCGAAGAGAAAGTAGAAGAAGTTAAAGTTGTAGTTAAGAAAGCAAAAGCTAAAGTAGAAAAAGTAAAGACTGCAGTAGCTGAAGTAAAAAAAGTAGCTGATAAAGTAAAGAAGCCAGCAACTAAGAAAACAACAAAAAAGTAAGTAAAGTAAATCGGAAAATAACTAAATAATGGCAAAAGCAATCGGTTCTTCAAACAAACAAAGCTTCGGCAAAAGAAAAACAGGTAAAGCAAAAAAGAGTTATAACAAACACTCACCTAAACCAAAAGACTATAAAGGTCAGGGTAGATAAGATGATAAAACTAAAAGACCTACTACGAGAGGAAGATGTCGTTAAAAACAAAAAGACAGGTAATGTCTATGTGGTTCAAAAAATGGACCCGAATAAACATGACAAACCTACTCCTGCCGAAATTGAAAAAACAAAGGCAGCAAATAATGGTCAATTACCAAAATCAGAACCCCAACCTAAACAAACTCCAAACAACAACCCAACCGATGAACCACAAAAAGGTCAAAAGTTGGGAAGTAGTGATTTCAAATCATCAGCTGAAAAAAATACAGAAAAGGAAAAACCTAAAAGACCTGGAGCAGATGATATGAAGTTGAAAAACTTAATGCCAGGCATTGATACATCTAAAAAAACATTAGACCAAGTTAGTCCAATGGAAAGAATGGAAATATCAACAAATATTGATAAATTGGTTTCAATGACCGATAAAGCAAGAGCAAATGGTGAAAAACCAGAATATTTCAATCTTTGTGAAGTATCCGTACCTGGTACTAACTTATATTGTGATGGTAATTTGGGTATTGATAGAAATGATATGCCTCAATTCAAAGGTGATGCAAGGCCTGGTTCGCCGGCATCTAAATTACCAAAAAATAAAAATGGTGAAGTTGATGGTGAAGCATTCTTTAAAGAACTATTAGTAAAAGATGGTATTAAAGTAGATGGCCCACATGATGTTCCACCGGATAGATTAAAAGCAACACAAATGAATATGGTTGGTGATAAAGTTGCGGGTATGTATAAAGGACTTGAAGAAAATCCACAAAACCCAGATTTGACATCACCTATATACGTTTCTAATGATGGATATGTATTAGATGGTCACCATAGATGGGCCGCAATCGTTGCATATAATGCGAAACATCCTGATAAGCCAATTCCGATGAAGGTAAACATAATAAATGAACCTATAAAACCATTGGTAAAAAGAGCAAATGAGTATGCAGATTACATTGGTATTGAAAAGAAAGCTGCAGTAGCAGGACAAAGGTCAGGTACCCCACAACAGGCCCCCGAAAAAAAAAAGTAGATACTAAACCATCTAAAAGAGTTTCTTCCAAAGGTGAAGAAATGGGAACAATCCAAACTAAAAAAGGTTCAACTATTTTTGGTGTAGAACATGATAACATCGAAGGCGCTAAACAAGTAGTAGATGATGTTAAAAAAATGTATCCAAAGGATTCTAAAATTGTATTTTTAGGAGAGGGTGGGGATGAAAATAATGTATATGTTCCGGGTAGTGAACAAGAGTATATCCATAACGAACTTAAAAAACATTATCCAAATTTTACAAATGATAGTTGGGATGGTAAGGAATTGGATGTTCATAACGACCAATCTATGTTATACAAGTATCAGAAAAAGAAAACAGGATTACCACATGATATTGTAATGGCAGGTAATTGGGCTAATATGGTTGGCCAAAATGAAAAACTAAAAGCTGAAGATTATTTAAGTGATGCTGGTAAAAATTTCTTACAACAATCAGCAAAAGAAGCAGGGTTTCCTCCAATTAAGAGTTTTGATGAACCATCTAAAAAAGATATTCATACATTATATAGATTAGCATATCCACAAGATAATGGTGATAAAAAAACCAAAGTTGGTGAATTATCGGACACATTTAACGATGCAAGAGATGAAAATCTAATTCGTAAAATGAAAAAATACGAAGATAGTGGATATAAAGTAGTTTCCGCAGCTGGTTATGGCCATATAGATTTAATAAAAAACAGAAAAGAAAAATAAGATTATATTTATATTAAAATCATAAATTATGTTGTTAAAAAAAGGTGACAATAATGAGAATGTAAAGTTAATGCAGCAAAAATTGGGTATTGAACCAGCTGTTACTAACTTTGGCCCAAAAACGGAAGCTGCAGTAAAAGCTTGGCAAGCTGCACATGGTTTAGATGCTGACGGAATCGTTGGTGATAAAACTTGGGCAATGATAATGGCAGAAGGACAATCAGTTCCTGCTCCGGTTGAAACTCCAATAACACCAGTAGGTGGATTAAAATTAGACAAATTAAGAGGACATATTCCTGACGCAGTAATCGCAATGATTCCTGATACGGCAGCTAAGTTCGAAATCAATACTCCATTAAGATTGGCACACTTCTTAGCACAATGTGGACATGAGAGTGGTGGATTCAAAGCAACACAAGAAAACTTAAACTATTCGGCAAAAGGATTGGCCGGTATCTTTAAAAAATATTTCCCAACAGAAGCAGCGGCAGCATCTTACGCTAGACAACCACAAAAGATTGCATCCAAAGTGTATGGTGGTAGAATGGGCAATGGTAATGAAGCAAGTGGTGAAGGTTATAAATTCAGAGGTAGAGGATACATCCAATTAACGGGTAAAGATAACTACACTGCATTTGGTAAATCAATTGGTGAAGATATGACTGCAAATCCTGATAAGGTAGCATCGACTTACGCATTACTTTCAGCGGCATGGTTCTTTACTAAAAATGGATTACATAAAATGGCCGATGGTGGAGCTACTGACCAAGTTGTAACATCAATCACAAAAAGAGTAAATGGTGGAACTATCGGATTAGCAGATAGAATCAAACACTTCAAAGAATATTATCATTTATTATCGTAGTGGAAAAAAAGAAAAGGTTATATTGGAATAGTTGTTCTTTTTTGTATCCCGATGTTATGATTTCACCGAATTATATTTTATCGGAAAAAAGTATTTTATCTAATTTATTTTACAATGAAAATGAATTGGGTGATAAATCTAGCTATATAGCATCGGGATTGGGTTCTAATAATGAATCCATTTTTCGCAGAACATTAATAGATTGTTCTAAAAATCATTTTGAATTTGTGATAGTTGGCTGGTCTCATCCTGAAAGAACTTTGATTTTGAATAATTCTATAAATTTAGATTATGATAAAGTAAGAGAAGAATCTGAAAAATCTTATTTAGGCCATGCACCAAATAGAACACTTTATGGATATAGTTCTATGATACCTTCGGGAAATAATGTAAATGAACTTTTCTTAAAATTCGAACCAAAGGGGACGGATGATACTATTCTATATACAATATCTTTACATAATTTTTTAAAACAAAAGAATATTCCACATTTATTTTTGAATATGGGTAAACTGGATACTAATATATTGTCGGCTAGAGAAAGTTGGATAGAAGATATCGACCCTAAAAATTATTTATCAGTAAACAATGATGATACTATTTTACAAAAAATGAGTTTTTGTTTTACAGAATACTATGCAAAAAAGGCAGAAAAAATTGTAGTTAAAGATGTTCATATAGAAAATTACAAACAGTTAGAAGGAAATAGTGATAATGATTATGAGAAAACGGGATGGTTATCAGATATCGGAGGCCATTTGGGTAATTTAGGATATGAACATTTATTTGATTTAATACATAATCATATACTTAAAAATAATTTGGTGTATTAGATAATTTTTCGTATATTAGTTATATGGAAAAATTAAAAATTACATTAAATGTTATTATCGTTACTTGTGTTATAGGTTTAGCAATATCTTATTTAACACAATTGATACCGATATTACCAAAACTAACTTTTTTAGAATCGGTTGGTATTTATTGTCTTTGGACACCTTTACATCATTATTTGAATACATTTGGAAAAGATAATGTAGAATAAATACTGATTATCGTTATTTCATTATATTTATATTCGTAAAGTAAAAACGGATATAAAATGAAAGCAAAGTTATTGCGATTAACGCAAAATTGGAGAGATACCCTTGCGATGGGGTTTCTAAGTTTAGCAGGTATATTTATTGGATTTGCATTGATATTCCAACTTACAATGGTTGGTATACATTTGTTAGGTAAAACCGAATTGGAAAGAAACATAGCAAACTGGTTTACCTGGAAATTCGATGGAAGATTCAATAACGACCCAATGAATGTTTGGTATCAAGCCGAAGACCATATCTGGGTTGAATCGGTTACCAACGAAGTTAAGATTGGTAAATTAGCAGGTAATAGAAAATTAGAGTTCGGTGTTAAGAATATTTTAGAAGAGTATTTACAGGAAAGAGGATTAGACCTATCACCAGACGCAACACAAAAATTAAAAGTTTCAATTATATTTTTAGAT
>Ga0164292_10004137_pt1 | contig 11804 bp, 7 predicted proteins | sample GEODES117metaG_FD_111486 | JGI IMG/M metagenome (GOLD analysis project Ga0164292, IMG submission 111486) | Eutrophic lake water microbial communities from Lake Mendota, Wisconsin, USA - GEODES117 metaG | ecosystem: Environmental > Aquatic > Freshwater > Lake | place: USA: Lake Mendota, Wisconsin... | reverse complement strand
TTGAAATTCTTCTCTTCCATTGTCAGGTCCTATAATTACCTTTCCATTGAAGCGGATGTAAAGAGGGGGTATGAAGTAACAAAAGTCCATAAGGAAGTTCTCAACGGATTGTAGTAGGTATTTAAACTGATTCAAAGGATCTTTACGGTCATTGATTACAATGTACTTGAGGATGATGGATTCCCTTCCATAGTTTTCAAATTGTATGTAATTGCCGTATTCGTCTTGAAAAACAATAATATTCTCAACCTGTAGGGTACTTCTTTTTGGAAGTTCCTGCAGATTCATATTATTTCCATCAAATATTTTAGTGGTCTTTATGGAATGTTTGGTGGTGATGTAGGGTATTACATATTTCAACTTAAATAAATTATTTTCTGTAACTTCTTTTAAGTTACTTGCCGCAGTTTTGAAGTTGGAATTATCATAAATCGTTGTTCGATTTTCAATGGTGTATTCTTTATCTATGCACATATTTTCTCCCTTTTTTGTTAATTATACCTATTCCCAAAAGAAAAACAAGTCCCCCCGAAGAAAAAGAAAAGATTTTATTAGATAAAAATCCAATTGCCTGATCCAACAATATTGCTATTGAAGTTTGGAGAGGTTTTTGGACATACCCTCATTATAGTCCTAGTATTTAACGGATAAATATTCGAATGAATATTTTAATTTCAATGTTAGCAAATAGATTCTTGTAGTAAATATTAATTTATGAAATTCAATGAATTTTACTATTATTAAGTCGTTCTTGACTTTTTTTTATCATGGTTATTTATTGATAAAAAAATATGAGTAATTCAATACCCAAACAATTTCAACTTAATGATCGTTGCAATCTATTTCAAAATTCAGAAACCTTATCCTATGAATATTCAAAGCAATTTTAGTTATTGATTGATTTTATTTAGAATACTCCCATGGAAGAAAGAAAGTTACCAAATCATTCAACTTATACGACCACAGAAATATACAGGTATCATTTTGGAATTTTTGGAAGAGATGGTTTTATTCATTCAGTTACCGTAAAAGGTGAATATGGTTCAATCATTGAGTTCATTGAATACGGCCCCAATAATATTCAAATTTTTAATTTTCAATTTTGTAATGCATTGACGGGTTGGTTTAATGATATTTCTGCCTTCTTTTCAGATTTCATGACTCTAGTCAGAAAGGTTTTTGATTCCAATATGGAAGTTCACCTTACTTTGACCAATGAATTTTTTGTTTCCGTTAGCAAGGACACATCGTTTGAGTCCATGTTTGAAACATTTATAAAACTGTGATTTGTGTCTACGGGATTTTACCCGGAAGATCAATTCGCTTTTCTGAAAAATTCCGAATCCTTTAAGAAGGAAGTTACCGATTATGCTGATGATGATTATCAAATTGAGCACCATAAAGATTTGCCGCAAAAAGAATTTTGCGATGATGAATTACCCTTTTGACTTTATTGAAATGTTTCTTATATTTTTTAAGAAATATTTCTAAGTTCAAATGCGAAAACTTGATAATATAACCTGCCCTATATGCAATGAAAAATTTATGGAATCAGAGTCCCTTTTAGAGGCATTCAAAGATGACACCAAAACCAAGTTCCTATCCAATCTGGTGAGGCATTACCGACAAAGTCACATACGTTATTGGAACAAGTGCTGGGGTCCATACGGTGACAAGTACCGAGGACTTGGTTTAAGGACTACAGTCTGGGGAAATTCAAGGTCAATAATCGGGCCAAGCGTCAGATTATCCGAAAAGCCGTTCCCGTCCTCAAGAATATGGGTATTGGTCCAAGGCATTTCAGGAAACTCCAGGAAACCGATGTCATGACAATCGACCTTACCCTCAAGGTGCTCGGTCAGGATTGATCTCGGCTGGCCTAAGGGGGCCTGAACGACGTACTAAACAGGTAGAGTGGATTTTTGAATTACTTTTTCCCATTTGGAGAAGGGCCACAATTTTATATGATTTTTAAAAATTGAGCTGTTTGTATTTTTTTTTAACTGCAATGTAAAGAATGCGCCGATAGTTGAAACGGCAAATTAACCTTTGTGGATCATTTAGGTCGTTTTATTTTATAAATTGTATTTATTGGATGAGCACAGTAAGTTCTTATTTTCCTAGGCGCTTACGGATTTTAATATTTTATTGTTGGGTGTTGGTTCGAAGTCTGATAGATGCTACCCTAGAACTCAAAACAACAGAAGATAAAAAAATTATATTGGCACATTTACTCTTCAGAAAAGCTTAGTAAATTCACTAATACAATACCCAACTACTATCAAAATAGGCAGAAAAAATAAGAAATAACCACCCAAATAAAGATAAATATTTTTTGGTTGAGAAGCACTGTATTTATTCCACCAAGTATATTTTTTTAGCCTCTTGTTTGCAAATCTAAAAAAATAAATTGAAATTGGAAATAAAATGCAATTAATGAACCATAATCCTGCGACATTTACATCAAGCCTATTCACTCCTTGTAAAAATAACAAAATAAATATAAACATCACATATCCAAAACCTTTAGGCATATTTTTCATAATTGATAGAATTTTAGAATAATAAATTAATTTAATTTTATAGGTTAAGGTTTTAAATTTCGAGTAATTACCCCTTTACAGACATGTTTAATTTTGTGGTTGTCATTAAAATCAATGTCTTTATAAGTTTAATATATCAAAATATTTTTTCTCTGTCAAAACAATAGCGTTTACCCACGATTTATACGGTAATTGTTTAAATATTTTGTTTTGGTAGGTTAAATGGATTTTAGAGTATAACTAAAATTTAGATGAAATTTGATTTTTATTTTTATTTAGTAGGTTTATCTTTACTAATTATATTTAAAAGAAATACCTATTATTTAAGAGTTCATAATCTGTAAGGAGATATAAATTTATTCTTGATAAGTAATTATCTCATTTAAAATGTAGCAATTAATATTTAATTTTTTATTAGCAGGTATATCCTGAGTTTCAATTACAAAAATTCCAATCGCAGTTTCTTTATTCTGTGCGATTACTACCCTAATGATATGGTCAAGATTAATTTCATTATTTGATTCGCTTGTAACGATAATTTGAGTAATAATAAATGTGTTCATTTTATTTAAATTGTTTAATTAATTTTATTTTGAAGTCTAATCGACTTTGTATGTAACCCTCCCTTAAATCGGACCGAGTATAAATTTACTAGTTATTTGAATATTTTGGAACTATTGGATTGTTGGAAACCGTCCATCTGTTTTCAACATACCAATAGTCTTTAGGTGGATTGGTATTTTAGGGGAGGGAGGTTGTTGAGTGATTCATGGGATCGATGGTGATTGTAATCTTACAGCCATTCCTCGGTGATTTCCCGGAACTGATAAAGATCTTCAAAGATGTTGGCGTCCAGTACATCCTGACGGAAAGTGCGATTGAATCGCTCGATATAGGCATTTTGCATGGGTCGTCCGGTTTGAATATACTGAGGAGAAAGTCGCGTTGAGTGCACCAATTCACAAAGACCGAACAAGTGAGTTCAGGGCCGTTATCAACCCTAATTTTCAAAGGAATCCCGTATTCCCGAATAGCCCTTTCAAGCATTCGTACGACCCAAGGACTTGGGTAGTTGAAAATCGCGTCAATCACCAGGCCGTACCACTTTTTTGAAAGCACATCCTTGAGCATTTTGTTGTCAAGGGCCAGGTCGGCGTACACGCTTTTGAGCTTTCTGTTTTCCTCTTCCAGCTCTTTGAGTCGCCGGGGATGTTCGCCATCCATTCCCGAATTACGTTTGTTCCAGCTGTAAAAGGCGGTTTTGGTAATACTTAGGTCGCGGCATACGACCTCGGCTTTTTTGCCTCCTTCGTAATCCTTGAGGGCATGTAAGATTTGGCTTTCGGTAAGCGGTTTGTTTTCATAGGCTGAAAAAGTTAAGGTTTTTCCCTTTTTAATCAGTCCGAAATTTGGGGAGGGTTACACTTTTTGAATAGCAATCGAGGTTTTCAATTGAATTTGAAGGGTGTAGTCTTAGTTGATTGATTATTGCGGTATTGAATGATTAGAAGTTAAATTTGGAAAGTCCATATTGTAATCCCCTATGAAACAATCCTATCACTTTTTGTTTATATTTTTTCTTGTTTGTTTCACCACCAAACTCTATTCCCAATCGGTTCTTATAACTGGAGACCTACGGTACGACAATGCCAACCTTACGCCTTTGGCAGGAGTGCCGGTTCATTTAAAAACCTTGTTGGGTAATGTGGTGGCCGCTGATACCACCGACTCATCGGGAAGCTACTCCATGTCGGGTTTTGCCAACGGAAACTATATTTTGGATGCACAAATTGGGTATAATTCAGGCGGTTTCAACTCCACAGATGCCTTGTTGGTGAACAGGTATTTTACATCTTTGGTTTCCCTGACACCCTTGAGAGCAAGTGCAAGTGACGTTAATGGTAACCAAAACACCAATAGTCTTGATGCACTTTTGATTTCATTGCGTTCTACGAATCTACGTTCAAGTTTTGCGGTAGGAAATTATGTAAATGACAAACCGACCATTAACGCACAAGGAAATCCTTTATCGGTTTCTATTCGGGCTTTGTCAACCGGTGATGTGAATGGTTCGTTTATCGTACAGCCTTCAGAGCCCATCTTAGTTTTGGACACGGTTTATGGACACGGGAATGTTGGGACCGCCGTGGTTCGATTCACCAATCCTGGAAGTGGGGTTTTTGAGAGGGGTATTGTATGGAGTTCCTCGCCGAATCCAACGATTTCATCAAATAGGTCGGTTGCCGGGAAGGGAGGATTTGGTTATACCCATTCGTTTAGTACAATTGACCCCAATAACATTCAGTACGCCAGAGCCTACGCCAGAACCTCGGCGGGTGTTTATTACAGTGCTGAGCTAAGTTTTACCCCTATCCCTGGCATCCGATGCCCTGGAACTCCCTCGGTAACGGATATCGATGGAAACTTCTATTACACGGTTCAGATAGGAACCCAATGTTGGACCCAAAGTAACTTGAAGGTCAGTAAGTACAGGAATGGGGACAATATTCCCACGGGTTTAAACAATAGTGCATGGGGATCCACTACAATAGGTGCCTATGCCATTTACAACAATGATCCCGTGAATGATGTATTGTACGGGAAGTTGTACAACCACTATGCGGTGACGGATGCAAGAGGATTGTGTCCCACGGGCTGGCATGTACCCACGGATGGGGAGTGGAGTACGTTGGAAAACTTTTTAGGTGGTGGATCAGTAGCTGGAGGAGCTCTAAAAAGCACTACAGGCTGGAATAATAACGGTAATGGGACTAACTCAAGTGGTTTTACCGCATTACCGGGTGGCCACCGTAGCGATAATGGCGGTTTTGGTGCCCTAAGCTTCGACGGTTACTGGTGGTCTGCGTCAACTGCGAGTACGGGAAATGCATGGTATCGTTTTCTATACTTGCATGGCCCACATCTGTTCCGCTTTGATGGCCCTTTTGTGCCTGGTTATTCAATCCGTTGCCTCAGGGATGTTGTACCTACGATTTCCACCACAACAGTTTCATACGTCACCGCTACAAGTGCCACAACAGGTGGAGATGTTACCCAAGATGGAGGACCTCCTGTAACTGCCCGTGGTGTAGCTTATGGAACATCATCAAGTCCAACAACCTCAGGATTCATAACCAATGATGGAACGGGTACTGGCTTGTTTACGAGCAACTTGAACGGATTATCTCCAAACACAAACTACTATGTACGAGCCTATGCAACGAATGCTTTAGGAACGGCTTATGGTAACGAGTTGAATTTTATTTCTGTTTTTACTTGCGGAACTTCACCAGTTTTTGATTTTGATGGCAACAATTATAGCACTGTACAAATCGGAACGCAATGTTGGACTCAGAGTAATTTGAAGGTGAGCAAGTATAGGAATGGAGATAATATTGCCACAGGATTAAGTAATAGTGTATGGCAGAACACAACTGCCGGTGCCTACGCTATTTACGACAACAACCCGGTAAACGATGGTTTGTATGGGAAGTTGTACAACCATTATGCGGTGATGGATACGAGAGGTTTGTGTCCAACGGGATGGCATGTACCCACGGATGGGGAGTGGACAACCTTAGTGACCTTTTTAGGTGGTCTTTCTGGCGTCGCAGGAGGTGCATTGAAGAGCACAACCACCCAACCGACACCCGGGGGTTGGAATAGTCCTAACTCGGATGCGACAAACTCTTCGGGTTTCACGGCAGGGCCGGGCGGCCTTCGGAACGCCAGCGGGGACTTCAACTACGTTGGCAGCAGCGGTTTCTGGTGGTCGTCGTCGCTCTCCGGACCCAGTGCCTGGAACCGTTACCTGGTCTACTACGGCGGTGCAATTTACCGGAGCAGCTTCAACTACTTCCGTACCCACGGTTTTTCGGTTCGTTGTCTCCGGGATTAAGGGTGGTGCGTAGGAAGCTTGGACCATTCCCTCCGATCAAAGTGTGATATAATTTGGGGTATTTGCTCTAAAGATTTACGACATTTCGGGTCAATGGCTTTGTCTTTTTGAATTTATAACCCAAGGAAAGTCGCTTTTTGAATAGCAATCGATGTTTTTCAGTTAAACTTGATGGGTGTAGTCTTAATTGTTTGACAATCGCACTATGTTATTCTTAGGAGTTAAATTTGGAAAGCCCATGTCGTAATCTCCTATGAAACAATCCTATCACTTTTTGTTTATAAGAATACTTCTTTGTTTCAACGCCTAACTCTTTTTATAGTAGTTTATATCCTTTCAGTAATTTATTTCCTATGTTGCAACAATTTTATTGACTGGATGGTGGGGCGTATCGGCAATTTCTGGGACATCCCTATTGCCTAGTTAGGTATTATTTATGAATTATAAATTAATCATGCATGAAAAATATGTCTCTTATGAACTTTACAAAGAAGCTGTTCCTTAGCTTGATTTTGTGGGCTACTGCCAGCGTTTGGCCTATGGGCTCGGTTAAGGCTACCCACATTTTGGGTGGCGAAATCACGTACCGTTGTTTGGGGAACGGTCTCTTTGAATTTACGGTCAAAGTCTACCGGGACTGCAACGGTGTTCCATGGACCCAAACAGCCATGGCGCTGCAAGGCCCTCAAGGCACCACCAATCTGCCTATTATTCCCGGTTCACCGGATGATATATCTCCGCGCTGCCCCGGGAGCACCTACCTATCCTGCAATCCTCCCTCGTCGGCTTCCAACCAAAACCAGGGCTCGGTAGCGCGCTATGTTTTTCGGGGTATTGTGGACCTAAGCGCATTGGGGCCTGCACCACCGGCCGGTTACACGTTCAACACCACCGGCAACGGTATTCCTTGTTGTCGCCCATCGATTGACAACAGCACCGCCGATAATGGATCACAAACCTTGTTGGTCAAGATGTTTCCTTATCGCGATCCCAATACCAATCTTTTGTTATCGCCAGCCCAGTTATGCGATAATTCTCCGGAATTTGCGACAGATCCGACATCCTTTGCCATCCTTAATCCGGTGGATACGGTTTTCATGCAGTCCTTGGCCTTTGACCCGGATTTGGACAGCACGCGCTTCGGTATTGATTTTCCATTGGGAACCTCGGTGACCGCTCCGTATGCGTACACCGCTCCGTACACCGTTAACAATCCGATTCCTGGCCTGATGCAGCCCCCCTTTGTGAGCGCGAATAATATTCCGATCAACCAGACAACGGGTGAAATTGTGTACCAGCCCACTACCCAGGGAACCTTCGTGATGGTAATCAAGGTGAGTTCTTTTCGGTGCAACCAGTTGATTTCGGAAGTTTATCGGGATTTCAACCTCAAGGTTATCCCCAACGCACCAACATCCCCGCCGGTATTTAACCCCAATGGACCCCTTAACGGGATTTTTACCCAAAGACCTCCCTTCATCAGGGCTCCATTTACGCTGCCCAACGGAGCCCCTAGTTTCGAGGGCACCTATTATGCCGGGGATACCATCGAGAGTTTTGTGAATGCCGAAGACGCCTTTCCATCTCTGCTAGGAAATCCCAATAACCCCAGCACCTGGGTTCCTGTTCAACAGTCGGTGAGCGTGTTTGTTCGGGGTAGTCAATTGGCTACGAATTTTCCTGGCTATAATAACTGCGTACAACCTCCCTGCGCCCGCCTTCAAGGTATAAGTGATAATACTTTACCACCAACTCCACCACTTAATCCCGTGAGTTTACTCAATTATGGCAACAATACTCCAGCTGGATATGGCTTTTCTGGCCTGGGAAATATTGGGGTCAAGCTTGTTTGGGGTACGGATTGTTCTAATTTGACAAGCACCCAAAGTAATTGTTTAGGAATGAGTACCAGTAATTTTTTTCAAATTAATGCCATTGATAATAATTGCCCAATTGAGGGTCGTGCTGCGCGAAATTTGAATGTTAAGCTTATTCATGCACCTATTTTACCACCGGTTAGTATTCGTGTAATCAATGTAGCCCCGACTAATGATTCTGTCACTATCTATTGGCAAAATCCATTTGGTGGCTTGGGCTCCATGATTGATACAGTAACTATTGATTCTTTGGATTTACTTAATTTTGGTGGACTTTCTTCGTCTGAACAGCTTGTTAAGTCCTTATCACGCCGCGTAAGGACGTTCAAGCAATACAGGCTTTATCGTAAAGCATTGGATAAAATTTCGGGTCAGCCAATAGGTTCGTGGGTCTATGTAAGTTCAACTAATAACATATATTCTACTAGGTTAATAGATGGATCACCATCTCTAAATCTCGCGACTTTTGACTATATGTATAGAATTGGTGTGGTTTCAAGGTGTGATTCAATGGAAACCCGTTCGGATAGCCTTGTTACCAATTTTTACCTTACGTCGCAAAATTCTATTAGGCTCCCTCAGGTTAATTCTTGTGTGAATGACACAGTGTCAGTTAATATAACCCACCCTGCTCTGAACGGTGTTGCAAATGCGGCTTTGAGGATGACTTATAATGCGGATTCCTTGACCTATGTGGGCTCGAGTAACCTGAATCCGGCATTTAACGGAATGGTGGTGAACGGGGCGAATGGGGTGGTGACGTTGGATTGGAATACCTCGACCAATCAGAATATTGCCGCGGGGAATATGGTGAATTTGCGGTTTAGGGTGAATGGGTCCTCGGCATTGACATGGGATACTTTAGTCTATCCCTCTGAGTTTAGTGATGTTATTTTTAATATAGTCCCGCAGACCTTTCAGAGCGGTGGTATCACCAATAGTACCTTGAGATACACATGGCAAAGACAAATTTGTCAAGGTCAAACCCTTCAAATGGGTGGTCAGACCCTTAGTACAGGAGGGAATTATCAGGTGGTGCTCCCGGGATCGGGATCAGCCTGTGATACCTTGGTTAATCTGACCTTGAGTGTATTGCCTACCCAAACATCGATATCGGCGACTACCTGTTCCAATCAGCCTTATAGTTTTGATGGACAAAACTTGAATGTAACAGGAGTTTACAGAGATACCCTCTTCAATATATTGGGCTGTGACTCAGTAGTGACCCTGAACTTGACGGTTCGACCCGCTTACTACCAAACGATTTCTGTGGTTAACTGTCCAGGAACTTCGTACAACTTTGGGAATCAGGTTCTCACCACATCAGGGACCTATACCAATACCTTTTCAACTGTGGGTGGTTGTGATTCGGTGTTTCAGTTGAATCTCACCTTTGCTGATTCCATCCAGATTGTGGCTCAAGGTGGATTGAATGGATTTTGTCCCGGTGGTTCGCTTAGAATAAGTACTTTATCGAATTTACAGCAAGGCCCTTACCAATGGAAATTCAATGGGAATATCATTGGAACGGCTAATGCGGACACCTTGTGGGTAAATCAAGCAGGAACTTACCAGGCGGAAGTGGTAACACCCACCTGTACGCTTTATTCCAATATAATATCTGTATCCGTATTGAACTGTAATCAGATTACAGGAGATCTACGGTACGATAACGCTAATCTTACGCCATTGGCAGGGGTACCGGTTGAGTTAAAAACCCTGTTGGGTAATGTGGTCGCGGCTGATACCACCGACTCATCGGGAAACTACTCCATATCAGGGTATGCCAACGGCAACTATATTTTGGATGCTCGAATAGGGTATAATTCCGGCGGTATCAACTCCACGGATGCTTTGCTGGTGAATCGTTACTTTACTGGGGTTGCTTCACTTAATCACTTAAATATTAAGGCCGGAGACGTGAACGGCAATCAGATTACAAACAGCGTGGATGCTCTTTTGATTTCCCGTCGGGTAACCAATTTTATTCCAAGTTTTTCAGTTGGGAATTTTGTGAATAACAGGCCTTCGATTGTTGCTTTGGGCAATCCACTAATTATTTCTCTTAGAACACTTTCCACGGGCGATGTAAACGCTTCTTACAATATTCAACCTGCACCGCCGGTTTTGGTGTTGGATACGGTTTATGGGAATGGAAATGTCGGGACCGCTGTGGTTCGATTCACCAATCCTGGAAGTGGGGTTTTTGAGAGAGGTATTGTTTGGAGTTCATCGCCGAATCCAACGATATCATCAAATAAGTCGATTGCTGGAAAAGGAGGATTTGATTATACCCATTCATTTGGTATAATTGACCTGAATAATATCCAATATGCTAGAGCCTATGCTCGAACCTCGGCGGGTGTTTTTTACAGCCCTGAGAGAAGCTTTACGCTTGGATTGGTAGTACCGCAAGCACAGAATGCATTTGCTATTCACTTTAGTGGTAATTGGTGTGGTCCTTGCGGCGTTACTGGAATACCAGCTTTATACAATTTGGATTCCATTTATGGGGCTCAATTCAATGGAATTAAAGTTGGACTTAATGACCCTTTCTCAATTCCTGAGGGTTCAAGTATGGCTGGCCAATACAACATCAATGCAATTCCTGCTTACATCGCAGGAGCCAATTTTATCCAAAGTGCTACTACTTGGGCTTCGGCCATTAATAGTATAGTAGGTACAGTTCCCGCGAATGTTATGGCCGGGGTTGCACTTCGTCGCAATAGGGTCGGTGATACCATATTTGTGGATACTAAGACAAAGTTTTTTCAGTCAGTTCCTACAGGTAATTATTCATTAGCGGTCTTTATAGTCGAGAATAATATTCTGTTGAGTCAGGCTGGTCAAAGCAATCCCTTATTCTTGCATAATATGGTTTTTCGTGGCAACGCTATGAGTAGTCCTGTACGACCTGTTACTGGTGTTTGGGGAGCTAAGCTTGAGAATAATAATACAGCCATCCCTTTGGGATCAATTTATGAAATCACCTTTAGGTATGTCGTTCCAAACAATTTAAATCCAGGTGTCAATTTAAATAATATAAAAGCAATTGCGGTAATTTTTGAAACAGACAATAGTGGAAAACCAGTGAAGGTTCTCAATAGTAATGAAATATAGGTTAGTTTGTAAGTGTTTCTTTAGCCCACGTGGGTGACGCCGAATTCTCTAGGATTGTTGATTATGGTTTAAGTCAATCAACCTGCTATGAAGATTTTAGAAACAGTTATAAACTTAAATACCGTCTATCCGAGTGGGCCCTGTTGGGTTCGAACCAACGACCACCTGATTATGAGTCAGAAAATGGTATTTTGATTGATTTTTATTGACGGGGATAAAAAACCGATTTAGTGTCATTTTGAGGGGTTTTTTGGAAAATACGCCTTTATCGTTTTGCTTTATTTAGCTTCATTTTTATAAATTTAGGAAAAAATTTAGGAAAAAAAGTCAATGTTTTCCTAAGGAAAGTCTTAGTTTTGTAGCATA
>Ga0164292_10004134_pt1 | contig 11814 bp, 13 predicted proteins | sample GEODES117metaG_FD_111486 | JGI IMG/M metagenome (GOLD analysis project Ga0164292, IMG submission 111486) | Eutrophic lake water microbial communities from Lake Mendota, Wisconsin, USA - GEODES117 metaG | ecosystem: Environmental > Aquatic > Freshwater > Lake | place: USA: Lake Mendota... | reverse complement strand
ATCACCGCTTGCCTTGATGGATTGCGCCGTAGCCGCCTCGGCGCAGCCACTCCATCACCACCGTACGGAGGATGGAGAACACGTCTGCAGCGGTGCGATTGGTTTAGCGGTGTGAGGCCTCACCGAGCTGCGTCTCGCGTACCCACTGCCAGGTGTGATTCAAATTCTTAGGCCAGGCCGGTTCCCGTCCGGCTTCGCACCATTGCCAGCAGCGCCGTGATGTGGTGCATCACGGCCTGTAGACCAGTCCGGATCGAGTGAAACCCAGCCAGGCGCAGCACATTCAAATCGGCGGTGCGCAGCGTGGCCAACACGCCTGCACCGTTGCCCCGATAGCGGTGGGCATCCTTATCGAGCTGGGTGTCCAGGATCCAGTGCCAGCCCTCACTGATCCAGCGGTCCCGTACCAGTTGCAGCAGGGCTTCTGGCGTGGTGCGCAGGCTTGTCAGAAACAGGTGAGTGCCCTGAAACGGCTGCCGTCACGGTTGGCGCTAGCCATGCCTTCCACGATCCAGCTGATGCTGATCCGGGCCTCGCTGATGTGCTCTGGAGCCTGTCTGGCGCGTAGCATCCAGGTGATGTCGCGGCCGTGGTCAACCTCGTGATCTGTTGCCACAATAGGGATCTTGAGCTTGCCCTGGAACTGGCTGCGGATCTGGCGGTGGAGCGTCTTTTGGTTGCCCTTGACCGTCAGCAAGAAGTCGCCACCCTGCTCCTGGAGCTGCCGAAAGACGGGCGCTGGGTATGGAGCGCATCCGCCTGGATCAGCACACCCTCCAGATCCAGCTCGTCGAGGAGCTTCTCGATTACAGCCCGCTCATGGTTTTCGCCCTTGCCATAGCAGGCCTGAGCCATCGCCACGCCAAAGGCGGCTGACTACAGCGTGACCTGGGCAATGAAGGCCGAACCGCCGCCGCTGGTCGGCTCAATGGAGCCCCCTCAGGGTCTTGCCGTAACACCCCGGCTGGTCGAGATCCGCTGTGCCGCCTGGGATCTATGCAATGATCCAGCCACGGATTGCAGCGCAGAGTGCCGCCACCTCCACCTGCAGGAAGAAGTAACTTAACGATGAATTTGACAGCCATCGCCGCAGCTCATGGCCCAGCGCATCGGTGAGAACTCCGTGGTGTCGGTGGTCAAAACCTTCCTTATCCTGCAGCCACTGCCAGCTGCTCAGGATTCCGAGCACGGCCACCAGCAGCAGGTACCAAGCTGCAAACCGTACTCCCGGCCGCATCTGCGCGTCCGGCATCGTCTTGAGGCAGCTGATCAGATCGAGATCGTTTGCGCCAGCAACAGTTTCACGCACAAAGCAGCTGCAAGCCTGCTCAGCTCAATCCATACTGATAGCCCTGGCCAGAGCGCCTGTGGCACACTTTGAATCAGCCCTGAGCACCACCGTGAACTTGTCCGTAGTATCCAAATCCTCAGGATCCTTGTAGCTGGCGGGAATCACCTCACCTTGAAGCTGCAAGGCTTTACGCCAGCTGCGGAGGGTCATCACATGGATGCTCAGCTTTTGCAATCTTGGCCATCTTTTAGCCAGAGGGGGACTCATCCGCCTTTGCACATCACCTCTAACTGTCACGCTGCAACTATGAATCGCCCTGCTTCTTAATGCCGCAAGTTGACAAAGTGAACACAAAAGAGAGGCTTCATCTTTCCTGGCAGAGGGACCGCTGGTACACTGAAGTTTGAGATTGCATTTGTAAAACCCGGCTGCATGAGGATGCCGACCAGTACCGGGGCAATGGCGGAGGAGCGATGACCGGCGCTCCGAACAGCAGCCTCAGCCTGCTGAGGCTGACATGGGTTTCGCTCAATCCGAGCCTGGATGCAGGCAGGCATGGCAGCAAGGCACCACTAGATATGGCGATGCGCATGACAGAACCACAAACATGCTGAAATTTTGACGTAGACCTTGTCCTGTTACGCTAGGTTGCAATCCCAATTATCACGTCCGCTTCTTTCTCCTAATCACTGATATCCTTGTTCTATAATTTGCGTGACAGTCACTAACTCCTCGGCCAAAATGAGGCAATTAATCTGCAGCCATTGCATTATGGATCTTTCAGATCCTAATATTTCCTTCGATGATAGGGGCTGGTGCAATTACTGCTGTAGTTTTGAGGCTCACATTAAGCCAGCCTGGCATCATGATGCCACTAGTGAAAGCCAGTTCGCCAGATTGTCTGATACCATCAGAAATGCTGGAAAAGGTAAGGATTTCGATTGCATCATTGGCCTCAGCGGTGGATTAGATAGTTCTTACGCTGCTTATATTGCAAAGGAAAAAATGGGCTTGCGCCCCTTGCTTTTCCATGTCGACGCCGGCTGGAATACTGATCAAGCGGTGTCCAATATTGAGAAGCTTGTGGATGGCTTGGGGCTAGAGCTATATACAGATGTCATAGACTGGGAAGTGGTAAAGCGTATGCAGGTAGCGTTTTTGCGATCAGGTATTCCTGATCAAGACTTGGTTCAAGATGCAGCATTCTTCTCGGGCTTGTATAAGTTCGCATTTAAGTATAACATCCGCCACATTATTACGGGTTCTAATTTCTCGACCGAGTGCTGTAGAGAGCCAGAGGAATGGGGAGGTTACCTCGGTATAGATAAGATGCTTTTTGCTGATATATGGAAGCGTCATGGTGACGGAACTGACTTCAACTTTCCCCTGGTAGATATATTGACATACAAGATCTTCTATCAGAAGATTCTTGGCATGCAGGTTCATCATCCGCTTAATTTGGTTCCCTATATCAAAAAGGATGCCGAAGATGAGCTTGAAGTGCGCTACGGCTGGCATCGCTTTCAGCATAAACATCATGAATCTCGGTTTACCCGCTTCTACGAGGATTATTGGCTTCCACTCCGGTTTGGTTATGAGAAGCGGCGTGCTCATTTCTCTAGCTTGATCATGACTGGACAAATGACCCGGGAACAAGCTCTAGATCGTATCTCCCTCCCAGAGATGGACGAACACTTCCTTAAGCAGGAGTTTGAGTATGTAGCCCATAAGCTTGACCTTACAGTGGACCAACTGCAAGACTTATTTGAATCCCCTCTAAATACTTATCATTCTTACAAGAATAAGCGTGGTCTAATAGCTATTGGATCTAATGTTCTTCGCAGGCTTGGCCTTGAAAAGAGGTACTTCCGATGATTGGCGTTGTTGATTATGGCGTAGGAAACATTCAGGCATTTCTCAACCTGTTTAAGCGTATTGGTGTCAACGCTGTCAGGGCTGACAAAGTCAACAGCCTTGACGATGCTAAACGGCTTGTTCTTCCAGGTGTTGGTCATTTTGATCACGCGATGCAGAAGCTCAATGATTCGGGCTTGAGGTCTCGGCTAGAACAGCTCGTTATGGAAGAAAGCATTCCTATTCTTGGAATCTGTGTGGGCATGCAGATGCTTGCTACATCGTCCGATGAGGGTAGCCTTCCTGGATTGAACTGGATTCCTGGCCATGTGCGTTCATTTGAAGGTAATAAGAAGACCTTTGGTTTGCCAATGCCCCATATGGGTTGGAATGTCTTGCAGCCACGCCCCTGTTCCAAGCTCTTTTCAAAGGGCTTCATCGAATCCCCCGAGTTCTACTTTTTGCATTCCTATTTTTTCGATGCTTTGGATTGTGAGCATGTTTCCGCCACGGCATCCTATGGATTTGAATTTGACGCTGTGGTATCTAGTGGTCATATTCATGGCGTGCAGTTTCACCCCGAAAAAAGCCATCATTGGGGAGAGCAGCTTATCAAGAATTTTGTGGAGATCTAGCAGGTGTTAAGGCCTAGAATCACTCCTTGCCTCCTTATACATCAAGGTGGCCTAGTTAAAACTAAATGCTTCAAGGACCCAAAGTATGTCGGCGATCCGATTAATGCAGTCAGAATTTTTAATGAAAAAGAAGCAGATGAGCTAATTGTTCTAGATATAGACGCTACTGTTAATCGGGTGCAGCCAAACTTTGGTCTTATTGCCAAGTTGGCTGCGGAATGCCGCATGCCTCTCTGCTACGGAGGTGGGGTCACCACTGCAGAGGAAGCTGCGCGCCTAGTTGATATGGGTGTTGAAAAGGTAGCAGTCAGCGCCGCGGCCATTGCTAATCCGTCCCTGTTAACAGAAATGGCTGCATCAGTTGGCCGCCAATCAGTTGTCGCTGTATTAGATGTCCGTGGGCGGAAGGGTTTATTTACATCCGGTTATGAGGTTTGGTCTCACAACTGTACAACTAACCATAAGTTAGAACCCATAGAACTGGCTAAGCAGTTTCAAGATGCTGGTGTCGGTGAGATTTTGGTCAACTCTGTTGACAGAGATGGCATGATGCAAGGCTATGACTTGGAACTAGCAACACAGCTCAAGCAGGTTCTGAAAGTACCGCTGACTATCTTAGGAGGAGCAGGATCATTAGATCACTTGCTTGATTTATTTTCTTCTTCGGGTTTGGTAGGTGCTGCTGCAGGCAGCTTGTTTGTTTTTAAGGGAAAGTATCGCGCAGTACTTATTAGCTACCCATCGCCTAAACAGAAACGAGACCTCTTTAAGGTTTCTCCGACCAACTAATCCTTCGTTGATGACTTTAATGTTTGCCAATAAGACACTTCTATTGTCTGGAGGAACTGGTTCCTTTGGTAATGCCGTGTTGCGCCGACTCCTGGATTCCGACCTTCGCGAAATACGAATTTTCAGTCGTGACGAAAAAAAGCAAGATGATATGCGAAAGCATTATAGCAACCCTAAACTAAAATTCTATATAGGAGATGTTCGTGACTATCAGTCCCTGTTGAATGTCGTTCGAGGAGTCGATTTCATCTTCCATGCAGCGGCTCTTAAGCAAGTCCCGTCGTGCGAGTTTCATCCGCTAGAGGCAGTGAAGACTAATGTATTGGGCACAGAAAACATACTTGAAGCCGCCATTACTCTTGGTGTCAATCGGGTGGTGGTCCTCAGTACAGACAAGGCGGTATACCCAATCAATGCCATGGGAATCAGCAAAGCGATGATGGAGAAGGTAGCTGTGGCCAAGGCACGAAATACCAATGGCACCGTGATTAACGTGACCCGTTATGGGAATGTGATGTGTTCACGCGGTTCGGTCATTCCGCTCTTCACAACACAGATTCGTGCCGGTCAGCCCATAACCATTACTGATCCGGCCATGACCCGCTTCATGATGACGCTGGATGATGCTGTCGACTTGGTGTTGTATGCGTTTGAACATGGCAAACCAGGTGAAATCTTTGTGCAAAAAGCACCCGCTGCCACTATCGAAACCCTAGCCAATGCTTTGACCAGCTTGATGGGCAAGCCCGAGCACGAGCTACGGGTCATTGGTACGCGTCATGGCGAGAAATTGTATGAAGCCTTGCTTAGCCGTGAGGAAATGGTGGCGGCTGAAGATTTAGGGGAATATTATCGTGTACCGCCAGATCTTCGCGATCTCAACTACGGTAAGTTTGTTGAACAAGGAGAAGTGAAGATATCAGAGGCTACCGACTACAATTCGCACAACACCACCCGACTTGATCTGTCTGGCATGAAAGGCTTGCTGATGAAACTCCGCTTCATGCAGGCTACTGTGCGTGGTGAGTTTGTCGAGGCAGAGGAGTAATCAGGATGAGCCTTTCCGATTCTCGCATCTTGATTACTGGTGCAAATGGCTTTATTGGTAAAAATCTGGTCGTTCGACTGAATGAGCGTTTAGATACTAGTGTCACTACCTTTGTGCGTGGCGATGATTTTGCATCTTTGCCTAGTCTGGTTCGCAATGCCGACTTTATTGTTCATTTGGCTGGTGAAAACAGACCTGCCAATGAGGCCGCTTTTGAACAAGTGAATGCTGGATTAACCTCTGCCCTATGTAAAGCTATTGAACAGGAATATAGGCTTTCTGGGCGGCATATACCTTTCGTTCTGGCTTCGTCTACACAGGTCGCTTTCGATAATCCCTATGGGCGAAGCAAGCTTGCTGCAGAAGCGGCTGTTCAGGCATTAGCCAAGGCAACAGACAACCCGTGTGTAATTTTTCGCCTCCCTGGGGTATTTGGCAAGTGGTGCAAGCCCAACTACAATTCTGTAGTTGCCACTTTTTGCCATAACCTGGCACACGATTTGCCTATCCAGGTTAATGATCCTGCGCATATCTTGCGTTTGGTTTATGTCGACGACGTAGTCACGGCATTGTTGGCAGCCCTCGACTCTCCCGGTTTGGGGTGTGTTCAGGCTCAGGTTGGGCCTGAGTATTCCGTAACCCTGTCTGAACTTGCCAACCAGATACGTGCCTTTGCTGCTTGCCGCTCCACGTTGATGTCGGAGCGGGTGGGTACGGGCTTGGTTCGTGCCCTCTACGCCACTTACGTGAGTTACTTACCCATTGAGAAATTCTCCTATGAACTCACAAAGAATGTGGATTCACGTGGTGTTTTCGTTGAAATGCTCAAGACACCCGATAGTGGTCAATTCAGCTTTTTCACGGCACATCCCGGCATTACGCGGGGCGGTCATTACCACCATACAAAATCAGAGAAGTTCCTTGTGATCAAGGGTGAGGCGCTATTTCGCTTTCGCCATTTATTGACCAATGAACTGTTCGAACTGCGCACCGGTGGCAGTACTCCACAAGTAGTAGATACCATCCCAGGGTGGACCCACGACATCACTAACGTTGGCAACGAAGAGATGGTTGTAATGCTTTGGGCCAACGAAAACTTTGACCGGTCCAGCCCCGATACTTTTGCCTGCACGGTTAAACAATGAAAAAACTTAAGGTGATGTCGGTCGTCGGCACCCGTCCCGAAATCATCCGCTTGTCGCGTGTACTCGCTGCCCTTGACGCGCATTGCGATCACGTCCTCGTGCACACCGGCCAGAACTACGACTATGAGCTGAATCAAGTCTTTTTTGACGACCTTGAAATACGCAAGCCAGATTACTTCTTGAATAGTGCTGAAGGAAGCGTTGGTGCTGCTAATACCATCGGTAATCTTATAACCGCTGTTGACAAGGTGTTGGCCCAAGAGCAGCCCGAGGCCCTGCTGGTTCTAGGTGATACCAACAGCTGTTTATCGGTAATTCCTGCCAAGCGACGCAATGTGCCGATTTTTCATATGGAGGCTGGTAACCGATGTTTTGATCAGCGTGTGCCCGAGGAAACTAACCGCCGTATTGTCGACCATACTGCCGACATCAACCTCACTTACAGCACGATTGCCCGTGACTACCTGTTGCGTGAAGGCCTCCTTCCCGATCAGGTGATAAAGACTGGCAGTCCGATGTACGAGGTTCTCCAACATTACCTACCACAAATCAAGGAGTCCGACGTTCTCACTCGATTGGATTTACAGCCCGGTCAATATTTTGTTGTTAGTGCCCACCGTGAAGAAAATATTGAGTCGGAAAAGTCTTTTACCAAGCTGGTGGCCGTGCTCAATACGGTGGTCGATGACTATGGCTTGCCCGTCGTGGTGTCCACCCATCCCCGCACCCAGAAACGCGTAGACGCTACAGGTGCTGATTTTCATCCACTTGTTCGGCTGATGAAGCCCTTGGGCTTTCACGACTATGTCAACCTGCAAATGCATGCCAGGGCTGTTTTGTCTGACAGTGGCACCATCAATGAAGAGTCGTCGATCCTTAACTTTCCAGCGCTTAACCTTCGCGAAGCCCACGAGCGTCCCGAAGGTATGGAGGAAGCCGCTGTGATGATGGTGGGCTTAGAACAAGATCGTGTGCGTCAAGGTCTTGCCATTCTGGCAGACCAGCCACGCGGCGATTCGCGCGGCTTGCGAATGGTGGCCGATTACAGTATCCCGAATGTAAGCTCAAAGATTGTTCGCATACTTCATAGCTATACAGACTATGTGAATAGAGTCGTATGGAAAAAGTATTGATTGACAATATGTCGCCCAGTTTGAAATCTAAGTATCTAATTGTTCCCACTCAGTATTATGACCCTGAAACCTTTCAGGTCAACCATCTTGTAGGTCTCTTTTTGGCGAGGGGTTGGAATGTCACTGTCATTGCGCCGGCCCCTTCCTATCCGTCTGCTTCCGTGCTAGGTGATTGCACTTCGGCCGCCTTTCGCCATCATCGCCTTAGGATTTGCAGATTTCCTACACTTAAGCGTAACGGATCCGTTCTTTTTGCTGTCATAAATTCGCTTCTGTTTGCTATTATAGGCTCTTTTCTTGCCATCTATTTCGCCCTTCGAAATCCGAGCGCTCATGTCTTTGCGGTTCAATATTCTCCATTTACATGTATTGTGCCTGCCTGGGCTGCAGCTTTTTTCCTGAAGAAAAAGGCTAGCCTGTGGATTTTTGATCTTTGGCCACAGTCAATTTCTGCTCTTCTTGGTCGTTCCTCCGCTGCCAAATTCGCTTATGCGGCTATTGAGACGTGCGTGTTATTTGCCTATTCTTCTTTCACGAATTTCTTTGTTTCCTCACCTTCCTTCATGATTGCACCTCTTGTGCATCGTTTGAAGAAGGTTGAGTTGCTTTATTCATGGGAACCTAGTCATATCCTTCCCAGGCTTAGTTGTGATTCGCCTGATACGGATCACCCTATCCGAGTCATCAGCATTGGCAATCTAGGTGCCGCGCATGACCTCGATCTTTTGGAAGAGTTTTTGCTTTATACAGCATCTCGGAATTTTTCTTGTGTTTTTGTTGGAGGTGGTTCTGGAATGTCCAGGCTCCAGAAATTTTGCACTTCTCATGAATTGCACCATGTAAAATTCCATGGCTTTTTGCCTAAGGCTGACTGCCTTCGGCTTTGTTCATTGGCTGATCTTTCAGTCGTTCCTTTCCGAGATAGTGAGGTTTCTGACACTATCTGCTACCGCTTCGTATCCTCCCTGTCTGTTGCCACTCCGGTCATTAGCTTTGGCAGCAATGCTGTTTCTGAGCTGGTTCGCTCCTGTTCTTGCGGTTTCATTTTGGACAGATCTGAACCGTCAGATTTTTCTACCCCTCATGATGGCTCCGTCTCTGAGTCTTTGTCTATGTTGGTCGATGTTATTCAATCTCGGCTAGCTTTTATTAGGTCTTCATGTCGTGACTCGGCCTTTGCTCTTTTTGAGTCACGCTTTTCTCAGACTGCTGCAGAAGCCTCCCTTCAACGCTTCTTTTTTGATATTTAATTTCCTTTGAGATTCCTCTATCTCGTCCGATTCGTTCGTAAATTACAATGACTCAGTTTCATCTCTTCGGTGCTGCTACTGGAACCGGTGAGTCTTTTAGGTGCCAGGCTCTTTCTGCCTTGTCCGATTGCTCGTTATATTCTTACTCTCGCCAGCCGAGCAAGATGGGCTTTGACGCTCATTTTGTCGATTTTACGAAATCCGAGGAATTTTATCCTGCCGGTGACCCTAATGCCCCCTCTGTCTGGATAAGCTTCGGGCCGATTTGGTTGCTTGCACCTTTCTTTGAGCAGCTTGCCCACCGGTCTCCCGAGCGGTTGGAGCATCTATCTGGGCTTATCGCTTGTTCATCTTCCTCTGCATTGACAAAGCGTTTTGCTTCTAATTATTTTGATCGTGAGTTGGCTGCCCAGCTTTCATGTGCGGAGGATCGGTTGATCTCTGCCTGTCATAACTTAGGGGTTGAATGCCGCATTCTGCGCCCAGCCATCATTTACGGGCAGATAGGTCCCTACGACGACCGCAACTTCAGTCGTTTGCTGCAGAACCTTCGACGCGTTCCCCTGTTTCCAGTGCCGTCCGATTCGGGGCTCCGCCAGCCGATTCATGCTTCTCAACTTTCTGCAGTTGCCTTGCACCTTGCCCGGCAGCTAGCTGGATCTGGATTGGACCCCGACTTGCCTGAGCGCATTGCCCTTGGAGGGGATGCGAGCCTCAGTTATGAGTCCATGATCCGCGCCTTGCAGAAGGCTCAGCCACCCTCCGACCCTGCTCAGCGTTGCCGCTTGTTACCCATCCCGAATCGTTTGTTCTTTTCCCTAGCTGCTCCCTTGCTGCTTCATTCGCCTAAGGCTTTTGAGGCAGTGCTTCGCATGGGTGCCAACCTTGCTGGTTTTACACCAGCCCATCAACTCCTGGGTACTGAGCCGCAGCCGTTTCCTGTATTACCTCTTTCTTGATGCCGTTGTTTAATTTCCTTGCGGCCGCATCCGCTGCTGCTCTTGTTTGGGGGATCCTTCGCGCGCTCATCCCTTTATTTAGGCGCCGTCTTCTTGATCAGCCCAACCCCCGCAGCTCCCACAGCCTGCCCACTCCCCGCGGCGGTGGTTTGGCCTTTGTCTTGGTCGGCAGCACTGCCGTTGCCTTCCTAGGTGTCTGGATCCCTGCCCTCTGTCTGCCCTTGGCTCTTGTGGGTTTTGTTGACGATCGCCACAGCCTGCCTGCTGCACTTCGCTACGGGGTTCAGGTTGCGACTGCACTGGTGTTGTTGCTGATCAGTCCGTGGCATCTCACCTCAATTGGTTTGCTGCCCTGGTTGCTTTTGTTGATCGCAAGCACCGCTGTTATCAACTTCACGAACTTTATGGACGGCCTGGATGGTCTCGTTGCCGGCTGCATGACCGTTCTGTTCTCGGTTGCTGCCTTCGCCGGCATGCCCGCCCTCTGGCCCCTGGTGGGTGCCTTGCTTGGCTTTTTGATCTGGAATTGGAGCCCAGCAAAAGTCTTCATGGGGGATGTGGGTAGCACCTTCCTTGGTGCCGTTTTCGCTGGCGTTGTGCTCAGGGCCCCCAGCTGGCCAGAGGCCCTCGCCCTGCTGCTGGTGGCTACACCCCTGCTCGGCGACGCCTTTCTTTGCGTGCCCCGCCGTCTGCTTGCCGGGCAGCAGGTGTTTCAGGCCCACCGTCTTCACCTGTTCCAGCGCCTCCATCAGGCCGGCTGGCCCCATGCCCGCGTGTCCAGTCTGTATATCGGTGCCACGGCCGTGCTGGCTGTGGCCCTTCTGTCCGGTGGCTGGCCTTGGCTAATCACCCTTTCTGCCTTTGAACTATTGCTCGGCATCTGGCTAGATCAGAGGGTGGCTGTTCCCTTTGCTATCTCATCCCGCAGTTGATGGCCCAGCGTTGGTTAATCCTTGGAGCCGGCGGCCATGGCCGCTCCGTTTGCGATGCCATTGCTGCCAGTGGCGATCACGTCGTGGGCTTACTCGACGACGCCTTGCCCGCAGGCACCCTGGTGAATGGAACACCCGTCTTGGGTGTCCTGTCTCTCGCCTGGGATCTGAATCGGTTGTTTGAGGTCTCCGTTGATGCTCCACCCGATCAAGTGGTCGTGGCCATTGGCAATCCGGCCCTCCGTCACACCTGGCAGCGGGTTCTTGAGCAGGTGGCCGCTCCCCTCGGAGTGGTGCTGCATCCCAGAGCAATCGTGAGTGCAACTGCCCAGCTCGGCCCTGGCTCTGTTGTGCTTGCCGGCGCTGTGGTGAATGCCAATGCCTCTCTCCATCAAGGAGTGCTGGTTAATAGCGGCGCCGTTGTCGATCACGATGCCATTTGCGGCGCCTTCAGCCAGCTCGGTGTCAACGCCGCCATGGCTGGTGGCTCTCGTCTTGGCCCGTTCGCTTGCCTGGCCCCAGGTGAAGTGCTCAACTGTCGCCAAAACCGTTTCGCCGCGCTGGAACTCGCACCTGGTTCGTCTGATCCCGCAGAAGGCTTGACCCTGAGGACGTGAAAGCTGCCCCAGCCCCCTCGCCGCCTGCTAATCCTCTGCCCCAGAGGTACGCCGCCACCCCAGCCCACACCCGAACTGCTCCAGGGCTTCGACACCGTCACCCAGATCACCGCCCTCGCCCACTGGTTGCGCCACCAGCCCTCGCCCCGCATTGCCCGGGT
>Ga0164292_10004130_pt1 | contig 11816 bp, 13 predicted proteins | sample GEODES117metaG_FD_111486 | JGI IMG/M metagenome (GOLD analysis project Ga0164292, IMG submission 111486) | Eutrophic lake water microbial communities from Lake Mendota, Wisconsin, USA - GEODES117 metaG | ecosystem: Environmental > Aquatic > Freshwater > Lake | place: USA: Lake Mendota... | reverse complement strand
ATCTACCAGGCGAGCACCAGCGAGCTCTACGGCCTGGTGCAGGAGGTGCCGCAGAAAGAGTCCAACCCCTTCTACCCGGGTAGCCCCTACGGCGTGGCGAAGCTTTACGCCTACTGGATCACGGTGAACTACCGCGAGGCCTACGGCATGTATGCCTGCAACGGCATTCTCTTCAATCACGAGAGCCCCAGGCGCGGTGAAACCTTCGTGACCCGCAAGATCACCCGCGGCCTGGCGCGCATCAACGAGGGCCTCGACGACTGCCTGTTCATGGGCAACCTCGACTCCCTGCGCGACTGGGGCCATGCCCGCGACTACGTGGAGATGCAATGGCGCATGCTCCAGCAGGAGTCGCCGGAAGACTTCGTGATCGCCACCGGCCGCCAGGAGTCGGTGCGCGGCTTCATTGAGCTCACCGCGCTGGAGCTGGGCTGGGGACCGATCGAGTGGCAGGGCACAGGGGTGAACGAAGTGGGCCGGCGGAGCACAGGCGAGGTGGTGGTGCGCATTGATCCCCGCTACTACCGTCCCGCGGAGGTGGAAACCCTGCTCGGCGATCCCAGCAAAGCCCACCAGAAACTCGGCTGGACGCCCACCACCACCCTGGAGGAGCTGGTGGCCGAAATGGTGGCGGCCGATCGGGAAGAGGCCCGCAAGGAAGCCATCCTGCGGCTGAAGGGCTTTCAGGTGGTGGGTTCCATGGAGAACCCACCCACCAACCACATGGCGGTGGAGCAAGCCCATTCGGTTCGAGCCTGATGGAGCACCTGATCACGCCCGCTGATCGCATCTTTGTGGCCGGCCACCGCGGCATGGCAGGCAGTGCCATCTGCCGTGCCCTGCAACGCGCCGGCTACCCGCAGATCCTCACTGCCAACCGCGAAGAACTGGATCTACTGGATCCAGCAGCGGTGCAGCGCTGGTTCGCCCAGCACCAGCCCACGGTGGTGGTGCTGGCCGCCGCCAAGGTCGGCGGCATCGCCGCCAACAGCACCTACCCCGCCGATTTCCTCCTCGACAACCTCAAGATCCAGACCCATGTGATCGAAACCGCCTGGCGTTGCGGCGTGCGGCGGTTGCTCTTTCTCGGCAGCAGCTGCATCTATCCCAAGTTCGCCAAGCAGCCGATCAAGGAAGAAGCGCTGCTCACCGGCCCGCTGGAGCCCACCAACGAGTGGTATGCCATCGCCAAGATCGCCGGCATCAAGCTCTGTGAGGCCCTGCGGCGCCAGCACGGCTTTGATGCCATCAGCCTAATGCCCACCAATCTCTACGGCCCGGGCGACAACTACCACCCCACCAACAGCCACGTGATGGCTGCCTTGATCCGGCGCTTCTGCGAAGCAGCCCAGCGGCCCCACCAGGGTGCCGGCACGAGCGTCACCTGCTGGGGCACGGGCACACCCCTGCGTGAATTCCTGCACGCCGATGATCTCGGAGAGGCCTGCGTGTTTGCCCTCGAGCGCTGGCAGCCTGGGCCCGACGAACTCCAGTTCCTCAATGTGGGCACGGGCGTGGATCTCTGCATCGCCCAGCTTGCCCAGGCCGTTGCCCTGGCTGCCGGGTTTGCCGGCACGATCGAATGGGATCCCTCCAAGCCGGACGGGACGCCCAAAAAGCAGCTTGATGTCTCCCGCCTCGCCGCCCTCGGCTGGCGCGCCCGCATCCCCCTGGCAGAGGGATTGCGGAAGACAGTATCTAATTTTGTCAGCCAGGCGAACTTAAAGAGTAAAGACAATCGACTTAGATGATGAAATCTATTACTACCGGTACGAGCCTCGCAATGCTCCCCTTGAGCCCAAAGAACGTTGAAGACACAACCAGGACCTGCACAGCGAGCGAAACCATCCATGGCCTCCGAAAGAAAACAGAGACACCCAAGATCGCAACACACCACCGGAAAGAGGAAGAAGCAATAACAGAGAAAAGCCTATTTGAGACTGCACCGGAAGGCGAGGACGACCCGGCGCGCACTGTCACGACAAAGCTCACAATCCAAATTACAGCATCGCTTCCGCATACAAGAGAGAACATATGTACAGCCACCCAAACAAAGAAAGCAGACGTTCACGACCACCGAAAAGCCTTTCATTCACGACACGTTTCACGGCAAGACAACCGTCAAGCGCAGTGACGCTCGCCCAAAAGACGATCCCCCTAGGGCCAGGCAGGCTCCAATCGGCGCATACACAACAAGAAATTAATCCCAACCACAGAACATTCATTCCACAGAAAGGATAAATCAATGGAAACAGAAGCGCGGCGAGTAAATGCAAATGAAACAACGATACTCGTGGTCACGCCAGCCTTCAATTCAGGCAAGACAATCGAAAGAACAATATTCAGCGTTATCTCCCAACAGGGCAACTTCAAGCTAATATATCATATCCAGGATGGTGGTTCAACCGATAATACCATCGAGGCATGCAAAAGAATCAAGAAACTCGTCGACTCGAAAGAGATTCCATTATTTTGCAGGGATCTAACAATTGAAATATCAAGCGAGGGGGATGCCGGCATGTACGATGCCATATGGAAAGGATTCAACTCATACAAACTATGCGGCGATACATGGATGGGATGGATAAACTCTGACGATATACTCAGGCCTGGGGCCTGCGCACTATTATCAGAAGTCGATTCACAGCATGGAGGAAACTGGATCAAGTGGATAGGTGGCAGAACCTCTGTCTGCGATGATTCTACCGGAATGCAGATTGGGCACGGAAAGAGACCTCATAACCGACAGGCAATCAAAAGAGGACTATGCGAAGGATTACACTGGGACTTCATACAGCAAGAGGGAATATTCTTTCGAAATTCACTATGGCAGTCAGTAGATAATATTGGTGGCTTCAGACATTTTAAATACGCCGGAGACTGGAATCTTTGGCGAATGTTCGCCCATGAAGCCGAATTTTTTCAAGTCCCCTGGGCAACAGGTTCCTTCTTTCGCGTTCAAGGCCAAATATCAGATCAAACACGATATCTTTACGAAGCCGAGATTTGCCAGACCATATCAGCCGAAGAAAGATTAAACAGCCTAATAGCACTTAAGCCACAAGAAGCTACCGGATACCTAATTGGAACCGCCTATACAACAAAAGAAGTTTTTATTACAACCACAGATCAGTCGGCCATACTACAATCATGGCAAGACAAGAACAAAAATCGGATCCAAATTCCAAAAAGCGAAGGCGACGAGAGGGAGAAATCGGAGGACATGCATCACTATTCACAATACATTGACATTGGAGACAGAAGTAACAGCTCATTACTCATACACCCAGATTATTGGCAATATCCTGCAATCACAGAGAAGCATGCAGCCTTAAAGGCCGCATATATATTACCAGAAAGAGAAGGGTATTGCTATTTCGGCTTTCCCTGGGCAACATTAGTTGACATGATAGAGTGTGGAGATCCAAGAAGATTCAACCTATTAAATAGCCTAGGCAAGCACAAAGAAAGACTTTCTCAGAATCTGAGAGTATTTACTACGTGCCAGCACGTACTTCAGTATAAATACGAAAAGCTACTAGAATGGGCCGGTGTTACAGATGTATTCTGGAGTCATCACAACAGACATCCAAAGATATCATTTAAACGGATTAGAGTAAACCCATTTCCACTTTATCCGCTACAGACAGCCCTCCTCAATGCTCCGCATGGCTCCGGCCAAAAGCAAAGCAATCAAGATCTTGATAGAGATATACTTTGCTCGTTTGTAGGCGCCAGATATTGCGATGGCTATCTATCAAGAGTCAGAGACTGGATCATAGATAATCTAAAAGGATCTCCAAGAGTCAAGATAATATCTCGCAGCGATTGGCACTATCAGAATGATGTGTATGTGAATCAGATTTCTTCTGGCGCATCTGATCCAGAAACGAAATCCAATGATGATGGATCTTACGACCAAAAGTCAGAAGAGTATGTAAATATTATGAGGAGAAGTAGGTTTTCATTATGCCCGTCTGGATCAGGTCCCAACTCTATCCGCTTGTGGGAAGCTCTTATGCTTAGATCTATTCCAATGGTGCTCTCAAATTATCATATCTTGCCAGGCCCGAAAGAGCTATGGAGTAGAGCTATAGTTTCATTACCGGAAGAGGAAGAAGTAGTCAAGAATGTCATAGATGTTATTGAACAGGTCAAGGATGAAGACATCCGGGATGCTCGACTTGCCATGAATCAGCTGTCGTTACTCTATGGGCCAGAGACATTTATAACTGATGTACTAACGGCATGGATCGATGAAGAAGTAATGAGCACTGCAGTAACAACTCTCATCAAATACAAGTCTTCGTGTAACAATAAGTCCACTGATCGAATCAAGCAGATTCTCAGCCTAAGCGTTTCAGACCACAAGAAAAGAGAAGCGATAACCAAGATTATCAAGTCTGAGCTTAGATTGAGGCCACAATCGAAATATTTAATGGGGAGTTTTTTGGCTAGTGAGCTACTTGATCTCGGCATAGTGATTGAATCAGACAAGACTTGACGCCAACATGCCGATAAGAATTAATCTATTTGGGAAACACTCTTGTCGTACACCTCTTGCGTACAAGACCTATCAGAAAACACTTAGAGGCAAGATTGAGATAGTTAGCGACCCGCTAGAAGCTGACTTGTTAGTAACGGGTTTCAGCAAGGATTTTTGCGATAGTGCTGGTTTGCTAGAAAACATCATGCAGATAAGGCCGGATCTAAAACTCGCCGTTATTTCTGAAGAACCGTTGTGGGATTCCATTTATAGCTTACATTATCAGGACACAATCAAGTCAAACAAGTGCAAACTATTAAAGGCAGGGGGCTTACAGTTTTCGTTTTTCGCTCACCACAACTCCGATATTTTTAACTATAACACCATTCCTTATTTTATCACTACCGACTTAAGCTTGCCAATCCGGTATCTTTCGTTAATTTCGAGCTGGTTAAGTTTACCGTGGCCTAAAAGAAACGAGTACTATATGAATAGAGATATACGACAATTCCTATTGCTTGCCGAAAGACGGGAAGATTCGTGGTTTGAATACATAGATGATGAAGCAGGAATCGAAGGGCTATGCATTCTTAGATCGAGCATAGGCATGAGACTAATCGACAAGGAAGGTATAGATATAATAGGGAAAGGATTTACCCCGAATCATGAAGCTAGGCAGAGCCTCGGGGATTGGCACTTAGATAAGCTATCTAGATCATACGGCGCGTACTCAATAGTTTCGGCAATAGAGAATACTCACACAAAGAATTATGTTACTGAAAAGATATTCGACGCTTTTGCTTGCCACAGCGCCCCGTTGTACTATGCAGGAGAAGACCATTCTGTTTTTACGAATTTATCCTTAACAAGCCTATTAAATATCCGTGGTCTAGATCTCGAGCATATTATATATGCAATAGAAAGCTTTACCTGGAATTCAGATGCAATTGAAAAATATGAAAATGATGCTAATCATATTTTAGACTTATTAAACCCATGGGACTCTGTTGTTGACGATATATCTAGTAGATCCGACAAGATTCTGAGGGCTGTAGAGGCAAGCTTAGGGGACTAGTTTTAACGGAAGAAGCTACGGGCAATTGTATGTATAAGCATTTATTGGAAAGCAGATAGCGACAGGCTAATAGCTCGTTAAAACGAAATCGGTCTGGTCATGTTTCAAGAAAAGTGAATCCACTGATTCCAATCAAGTTTGCCCTCGGCAGCTCTCCAAGGATTTAGCGACTGAAGATTGGCTTTTAAAACACGATTAACAAAAAAGACATCTACTTGACTTAGCTGATTGTAGTAGTAACCAGGAGAGGTTATGTCAAAGATATCAAAACCAAGGAGATCTGCAACTAGGAATCGCTCGTTGAGTTTATGGGTTGGACATTCAACAATCAGCATTGCCGTATGAGGAGCGATTGAGGCCATTCCTTCCATTACTGTCGCATCTTCACCGTCTACGTCAACTTTGACTAATAGATTATGTAAATTAGCCTTTGTGTATGGCGTAATCTCATCATCAAGGGTGGTGACAATAATTCGATCCGTCCTAAGCAGGAATAGATCTTCCTCACTTGTTGGGCATGGATTAGCAGTAATTTGGCTATGGGTTATGGTTTGACTTAGGTCTCTGCTGAAGAGATGCAGATAGAGGTCTCCTTTTTTATTGGAGACTGCTTTGTTAATAAGCTCACAGTCATGCCCTTGATAGTTTTTTTTCAATTTCGGGTAGATAGTCGGTGACTGGCTCAAACAAAATATGTTTCGCGAAAGGAAATACTTTTAAAAGAGGCTCAGTCTTGCCTTGCACCCCTACATCTACAACGACCTCAACACCGTTGTACAGATCTGTAAATGCCCGCAGTGCATCTTCAAAACTGTGAGGAGCAGAAAGACGCTTGTGCACAATGGAGAGACAGCCATTTTAATTCTACCCTAATATTATAAAATCTTGTCAAGAGCTTCTCAGGTATGGCCTTGGCAGGCTATGTCGATATAGATCGCATAAACTCCCTTTTTAGGAGTTCGATTAAAACCCGGTCAGCTCTGGGGAAATAGAGCAACTGCCGAGCTGAGATGCGAGATCAGAGGGAGCGCAGTAGCTTTCTGTTCTCCTACATCTAGATTGAGGAGCTGATCCATCCGGCCATCCGCGGCGGCGGATCCGGGCGCAGGCTGAGCACGCCCTCGATCGGCTCAATCCCGCATTTTGCGAGCGGTCCGCCGCATAATTCAGGCCCTCGGTTCCGCCTGAGAAGCTGCTGCAACAGGTGGATCCGCAGCATCGTTGCCAGTGAGTACGGAGGTCTCCAGCTTATCTTGCTCTCTTTCGGATCGTGGAGCTCGATAAAGGCGATCAGCGCCTGCAAGGGCACCACCGCCTCTATCTCAAAGAGAAACTTCTCTCGCTTGGTCTGCTTATTGGCCGTGGTCAGCTCGTAGACCGAGAAGCAGAGCTGTTCGACGCCCATTTCCCGAGTATAGGCCTTCGATCACAGCACCATTGTCGCGTGGATCGCCAGGGTTTCCCAGAGTTTCCCTGGAGCGCGACAAAGGATGTAAATCGAAATACGCATAATCACTTGCATGTACCAGATCCGAGATACACGCAAAGTTTTACAATAAAGATCCTTGCAAATTGGATCCGAATCACCAAAGCCAAGTTTAGAGTATATCAAAGCGCTTCAGCCTTGGATACAAATGCTTACGTCCCTGCTTTCAAAACTGCGAGCCATGGGGCACAGCGGATCAGCACTAGACTTTTTTGCCGCGATTCACTAAATCCTTCGCTAGTGATTTTTATCAATTCGCCGACTGTGGCGCAGCAGTCGGCCATACTGCATTAGCGTATCGAAAGATCCAAGAAGAGAACCTACCACCTTCTATCAAGGAGAAAGCAAAAATATATTGTTATGAGCCATTGCCAGAAAATCTTAAAGAGCTAATGCTCAACACATTTTATTACCCTGAAATTTTAGTACGGCCAGTGGCTGTAAGTAACTTTATTGGGAAATCATCTTTCGCCATTCCAAGACGCGCCGTAGGCGAATCAAGTCATTGGGGCCATGGAACAAGCGCTGTTGGATTTTTGGGAAGCGTAGAGACTTTTGAAAACATCGAGGTTCCAGTCGTAAGACTAGATTCTGACTGCCAAGATGGCTTCGATTTTGTGAAACTCGATTTACAAGGCGGAGAAAAATCAGCATTACAAGGACTAGGCTCAAATATCATGCGAGCAAAGTTAATTTACTCCGAATTTCAACTTCTAACAAGATCGCAAGATTCTACTCTTAGTTTTCTATTAGATTGCGGATTTATCTGCTTCTTTGACAGGTTACAGATAGGTATAAAGGCGGATCAAAAAGATATTCCGCTTACACTTCTTTCTAACCTAGGCTTAGTAGTTGAGCAATTGATCCCTCCAGACATTCGCGGCGTAGGCGATGGATTTATGCTGTTTGGCTACTTACACGACAGGCAGAGTACGGCGCAAGACTTTATGGGGCTTTTATCTATATCAGATATCCAACAACTTCGCGAAGCGGGCGTCTTTTATGTACAAACAGATATAATTGCATTTAGGCCCTCGTTTTACAATAAGATAATTTCATTGATTTGGGATTTGCTAACTTACAAGCTCATTTTAAGGAGGTAACCAGAAAAACTACATTTGCGTGTTAGTGCCATTCACTAAACTGCTTAACGCCAATGCCGCCAACTCCAGAGTCTGACTACTCAAACCGGTTTATTTTTTATGCGAATCGCTATATTAGTGTAAAGCATCCCTACATAGAGGATAGCTTTGTTGCAGGCCACGCACATGATGCTGCTCCCACAGAAATTGGCAGCCTCCTTGAAGCATCGAAAACTATCTTAAGATCTAATAAATTATTAGCGTCTATATTGGAAGCCCTGCGAAGTCTTGCAGGGAAATCAGCTGTCAATGTAGTGGATATTGGAGTTTTCATGGGATCGTTTTCTAATACTATCAGCTTGCTTGCGAAGCAGCATTCTATCAATGTTTCCATAAACGCGTTCGAGGCCAATCCCCAATTAATTCTCCCTATATTGCAGAATTTTAGGTTATACGATTCTAATGTATCGCTCCACTGGTCAGGAATTTCCGATCTAAGCGGTAGGGCCGATTTAGTCGTCTCATCTAGATCAACTATTGGTGCCAGCCTGAAGACAGAGCATCATCACATAAATGGGATTTCAGACATATTTAATATACCTATTTTATCTCTAGCTAATGCTCTTGGGTCGCCACAGGCTCCATCACTTGTCAAGATCGATATTGAGGGCCTAGAGGTTCCGGCTTTCAGAAGTATCCACAACAATCCTTCGCAAATACAAAATGTTTTTATCATCGAATTTGCTCCGTCTCAATGTAACCAGATGATTTCAGGCTCTCTTACTTATTCTGACTTTCTTCTAGCCAATTATCGAATATATAATATCGGCAACTGGTCGTGGTATTCAAGTCTTACTCCATTAGAGACTGAGAATGACTTAATTAAAGCCGATCTTGGGAATGGGGGATTTAACACAGATCTTCTACTGATCCCAAAGGCCATAGAATTAGATGTGAGCGAAGCATTTTTTTGACAGAAACATAAAATACTTTTCTTGCTAGCCATGGCCGCTTTATCATATCTTGGTTATATGATAGTTCGTATAGGGGTCTTGGAGACACAAGGCTGACTTCACTATAATATGTGTGGGTGATTTTAGGCTATAAAGCACCTGCGACTGGCTCAATTTGTGCCCAAGCGCAAAGGAGTCAAATCTTTAACCTAGTGTCGGCTGCCATAGATATCACAATCTGCTCTTTTCTCTAAAAGTCTTTCCAGGGACTAGCGGCATTTTCCCTATAGCAATAGCTCGACAAGGCTGAATATTCTTACTCGATTTGACGAGCTTAATGATGACCATGCAAAGTATACTTGCAAGTTATTTAAAGTGCCAACAACACCCGGGAGTCGCCCGACTGGGGGTCGCAGTGGCCGCAGCCCCCTCTACCAGGAAAGATGACGTCTCTCCATCCCGACCACTTTCATCACCAGGGGGCTTGATGGAACAGAGCGATGCGTCGTTACAGCGAGGCCGTCAAGGCTGATGTCCGTCGTCGGATGGGGCCGCCGCACCGGCAGAGCGTGGCCCAGATCTCAGCCGAGCTGGGTATCCACGTGATCACCCTCTACAAGTGGCGCAAGGCCTGGCGCCTGCAGGGGGAGGTGGTGCCCGCCAGCCAGAAGGATCCCGAGGGTTGGGGCTCCAGCGACAAGTTCACCGTGGTCCTGGAGACTGCGGGGCTCAACGGCACCGAGCTGGCGGCCTATTGCCGCGAGCGGGGCTTGTTCCCCGACCAGGTGGACCGCTGGCGACAGGCGGCCGAGGATGCCAACGCACAGCCGCTCCTGACGATGGCCGAGCAGAAGGACCTCGAGAAGCGCCACCAGGCTGATCAGCGGGAGATCAAACGCCTGCAGCAGGAGCTGCGCCGCAAGGACAAAGCTCTGGCAGAGGCGGCGGCACTGCTGATCGCCTCAAAAAAGATCCAGGCCTACTGGGGAGAGGACGAGGCGGATTGACCTCGCCCGAGGATCGGCGCAAGGCCTTGGAAATCCTCGATGCCGGCATGGAAGCTGGCGCACGGGCCTGCCAGATCGCCGAGCTACTGGGCGTGGGTCTGACGACCCTGCAGCGCTGGAGGCGTCAGTTCGCCGGTGATGGGGACGGACTGGATCGCCGTAAAGGCAGTCCACGCCACGTGTCTCATCGCCTCACGGACGAGGAGCGTCAGCGGATTTTGCTCACCTGCAACCAGCCGGAATTCGCCGCTCTGCCGCCCGGGCAGATCGTTCCCGTTCTGGCCGATCGGGGCCTCTACATTGGCTCGGAGCGCAGCTTCTATCGGGTGCTCCATGCCCATGGGCAGGCGCACCGCCGCGGGCGAGCCCGCCCTCCGCAGGAGCCGCGTCCTGTTCCGCGCTTGAGGGCTGACGGGCCGAATCAGGTCTGGAGCTGGGACATCACCTACCTGCCCACCAGCGTCCGGGGCGTCTGGCTCTATCTCTATCTGGTGGTCGATGTCTGGAGCCGCAAGATCGTGGCCTGGGATGTCGCTGAACGGGAAGACGCCCAGATCGCGGCTGATCTCGTCAGCCGAGCCTGCCTGCGGGAGCGCATCAATCGCCGACGCCCTCAGCCCTTGATCCTCCATGCCGACAACGGCAATGCCATGCGGGCCGCCACGCTGGAAAGCCGCCTGGAGGAGCTGGGTGTGCTCAGATCCTTCTCCAGACCCAGGGTGAGCAACGACAACCCCTCCTCGGAGTCGCTGTTCCGGACGGTGAAATACCGGCCGGACTACCCAATGCGCCCCTTCCCCAGCCAGGCCGACGCCAGCCGCTGGGTGATGGCGTTCGTGGACTGGTACAACGAGCGGCACCGCCACAGCGGCATCCGATTCGTGACACCTGTTCAGCGGCACACCGGCCGGGCTGTAGCCATTGCTCGCCAACGGGCTGAGGTCTACGAACAGGTCCGCCAGCTACACCCGCGTCGTTGGAGCCGCAGCATTCGCTGTTGGCATCAACCGGAGGTAGTCTGGATCAATCCGCCACCACCAGAAAAAAGCCTCACTCCGACTACGTTGGCGATGGCTGCCTGAACGGCGGCAGGGGCGTCATCTTTCCTGGCAGTTACCGCAGAGGATCGCCCGCCGCAGGCGGCTGGAGGGATTGGCAGAGCCCCGCGGAAGCACGGATATGGCGCCACAGGTACTGGCGCACATTGAATTGATCGTCGCTGGATTAGCGCCGCTATCTTATTGGCACTAGTAACCAGCAGCACTCCGTCTACCCAGCCACCCCTCCTGGATCAACAAGCCCTGGCGACCTGGCTCGAAGGTGTTCTCCTCCTGCTGATCTCCTTCACCACCAACTACACCCATGAAGACTTCCAGCACTTCGGGTCCCTCGTCGTCAATGACAAGGTCGGAATGGGTCTCCACCTTGCCGCTCTGGCGGCGTTGTTTGGCGATGCTGAACTGGCGACCCGTTTACGACATCGAGCAGCGAACCAAGCTGCTCGAGAACGAGATCGCGCAGATGAAGCTCGAGAACAAGCGTCTCGCCGAGCTCAACTCCAGGATGGATGCCTTGTTGCTCAGTGCCGATTCCTCCTCGCAGACACCGCCCGCAACCGGCTCCAACTGAGCGAGGCTCTGGCATTGCTGCTGGAGGAGCTCAGCTGGGTGGGTGGATCTCCTTCCAATACCAGTCGTCCCACTGGGCTTCCCGCCGCTGATAGCCCT
>Ga0164292_10004128_pt1 | contig 11817 bp, 10 predicted proteins | sample GEODES117metaG_FD_111486 | JGI IMG/M metagenome (GOLD analysis project Ga0164292, IMG submission 111486) | Eutrophic lake water microbial communities from Lake Mendota, Wisconsin, USA - GEODES117 metaG | ecosystem: Environmental > Aquatic > Freshwater > Lake | place: USA: Lake Mendota... | reverse complement strand
GAGGCTGCCCTGCGTGGTTACCGTCGAGAACGTGAACGGCGCACCCGTCTGGCCGTTGGACAGACAGCAGAAGGACGTATACGTCGCACTGGGGACCGTGCTCACTCCCGGATTCGGCGGCACGATAAAGCGCTCTCGAATTGTCGCACTGTTCGCTTCAGCACTCGTGAAGACATAATTGTACTTCCGAGACTGGGGCGGAGGCGTCGTGTGGTAGGTTGCTGCGACGATCTGCCGCTTTCGCCGAGTCAGCCAATCCTGCGCAGAGTTGACCTGCATTTGTGATTTATAGGAGAGAATCATCTACTACCCAAAGATGCGGTTTGTCCTCGTCAGCACTCACACAGATCAGACCACGGGGTATGCGAAGGTTGCCTACAATATGCTGCGCCAGCTTGCCACTCTGGCTCCCAAGGTGAAGACGTATCACTTTGGATTCCAGCGCCATCCGAATCGCCCGAACTTCCGCAAGTGCCCCGAGGGCATCGTCCAGTACGATGCGGCGGCGAACGAGGATCCCAAGGAGGAGGGCTTCGGCTTCAACAAGATCCACGAGTATCTCGAGATGGTGGGTCCTGACGTGGTCATGATCTACAACGACCCGCTCATCATCTACAAGTTCATTGAGTCGATGAAGCACGAGCGTGGCAAGTCGCCCTACAAGCTGTGGATCTACGTCGATCAGGTCTACCACGGCATTGCGCAGCCTCTGATGGATGCCATCAAGGAGCACGCCGACCGAGTGTATGCCTTCTCTCCTTACTGGAAGAAGGCGCTCAAGAACTATGGCGACGAGCTGTCCAGTGCTTCCGTTCTCGAGCATGCAGTCGACCCACTCATGTTCACGTCGATGGCTCCCGCCGATCGTTCGGCTCTGCGGACGAACATGAACATTCCCCAGAATGCCGCCATCTTCCTGAACGTCAACCGGAACAGCCAGCGCAAGCGTCTCGATCTCACCCTTCAGGGCTTCGTGCGGCTTCTCAAGCGGGAGACCGACCGGCCGTACTATCTCATCATGGCCACGAACCTCTCGGCACAGGGCGGTGCCTACTATGATATGTCTCGGATCTATGCGACCGAGCTTGCAAAGGCGGAGCTCAATCCGCAGACGTATGCGCCTCGTCTCATGCTCATCGATACGGCGCCGCCGAATGTCCTAGCCGACGAGGGCATCAACCAGCTCTACAACGTCGCCGATATTGGTATCAATACCTCAGACGGTGAGGGGTTCGGTCTCTGCCAGCTGGAGCATCTCTACGTAGGTGCGCCGCAGGTTGTCACGGACGTGGGCGCCTATCGTGACTTCCTCAATGAGGGTGTGGCTTCGTTCATCCAGCCCGACTATGATATCTATTTTGCGGGAGGCATGCCGCTGGGTGGTTATGTACCGGTCTTCAATCCCGAGAAGGTTGCGGATGCGATGCAGGAGGCCGTTCAGAGCCTGCCCCAGAAGCGGGAGGCGATCAAGAACTTTCCGTTCAAGAGCTGGTCTCGGGTCTGCGATGGTCTGCTCGAGGATCTGCTGAACTTCACGGGATAATCCAGCGAATCTGAGTGGGCGAAGTTTTAATACCCAACCGCAGGAGTCGCTGCTCATCGGAATAGGCAGGACCGTCAAACACCTCGTTGGTCTCGGGGTCAACATAGAAGACCATTCCCTTAATCAGGACTTTCTGAAGCCGACGACGCTTCCGAGTCATGTTCATTAGATACGTTGAATCGATGTCGTCGTTCTTGATACTCGGGCGGTAGGCAAGATCTTCTCCTGTCACCGTCGTATCAAACCGCATACACGTAATCACGGGCGTTTCCCGACTATGAAGTCTCCGATGGACTTCGCAGTCGACGGCCGCTTGCTTGAGCAGAACCGAGATGCGACCGTTGATCTTGTCCTTTTCGTAGGTCACGTTGTACAGATACTCGTCTGTGCTCATGAACGTCTCGACGGGAGGATCACCTTCGTAACGCTTGAGTCCCGTATCCGCACGGCGAATCGGTACGACGTTGTTCGAACCCTCCGTGGACTTGCTCTGGGCTTCCGTAAAGACCGACACATAGAAGCTCACCTTGACCGTCCGTTCCGCCATCGGCAGCTTCGCATGCGAGCAGATACGAATCGCACGACCGATGACTTGGTCATGACGAGACGGCGTCCAGTGCGGTTCCATGATGTGAACATGCCGCACATTGGCCAGCGTGATGCCTTCCGCACCTGCCGACGTTGCCATCATGAGACAGAGGAGTCGAGCACCCCGACCTTCGACTGACGCCTTGAGACTGGGTGGCATCGAGTCCTCATAGTTGTTGTTGAAGATCTGTCGCATGTATTCACGGACTTCGGCATTGGAACCCGTCCGCTTGACAGCGTCTCCTGTCCCAGTGGCCTCGCCACCTGTGAACAGCGCATATGCGGGCTTTTCGGGATCCATGGTCGGATCCTCGACCCACTGTCCGTTCTCTTGGACAATGCGATACGGCTGCCATCCATTCGCATCGAGAATCGCCGTGAAGACACCGATGCCCTCCAGAGACTTGTACTGCGAATACAGGAACTGATTGTTCCACCGCCCACGTTCACCCAGAGAGGCTTGCATATTCTTCAGGATCTTGAGCATCTTGGGACTGAAGGTTGCCAGTGCCCGTTCAGACAGGTAGCGCTCGGGTTCGTCACGCAGACGAGCAAGGATTTCGCCCTTGTCGGGAGCAGCGTTCTCGCTGGTTGCTTCCTGATTGTCCTTCCGCAGGTCGGGCGGAATGGCGTAGTTGCATGCCAGTCGAGAGTTCACACGGAACGAGCCCATATCCTCATCCAGTCGAGCACGCTGACGGCGGCTCGCATCTGCCTTGAGCTCATTCCAGCGGATCTGGAGGTAGTTGTTGAACTGCTCGGTGGACATCTCGATCTTCTCCAGCATGCTCTCGTCATCCACACGGCGAGGAATCAGACGCTCATCGGCGCCCTTGAAGTAGGAAACCAGACCCTGAATCCGGCGCTGGAACATCAGCGGGTTCTTGATGTTCAGACCATCGAGGAACATCTTCTCGAACTCGTCGTAATCGCTGGGCAGGCACTCGAGCATCTCCGTGTTGACTCGCTCAACATCCAGTTCGCCACCGCCAATGTCCGTCTCGAACTTGGACTTCCAAGACTTGACCCAGTCCAGAGCAACGGGAGGCGACACCATGTCCTTCACATACTGAACCGCAGTACGCTCTCCCCGTTCGTTGTACACGCTGCGGAAGTTGGGAGGATTGCGAGTGAGCAGCAGATACTTCTTGATGGTGTTGAACTCGATGGTGTCCATGTCGGGAACCGCCTTCAGAGCCGTCTTGAACTTCTCCTCGTCCCACGTCGGCGCTTCCTTGAACGGAACGACAATGCGCTCAATCGGGCCCCGCAGAAGGTTCATCAGGAAAGCGATCTCGTGCGGGCTGTTGACGACCGGCGTACCCGACAGGCAGACCACCTTGCAGCTCTTGGCTTCGTAGATCTTCTTGTAGAGCTGGTAGCCGATGTCCGACTTGTTGGACACCGCACGGACGAAGTTGTGCGCCTCGTCGATGATCACCACCGAGTTGTCGTAGGGGTTCGGACCCTCTTCGGGAGCATACTTGTTGATGTTCGCCCGAGAGAGACCGTTGTAGCGGATGAACCGGAAGCGAGAATCAATCACCGCTTCGATCTGCGCCGCAATGACGTCCTTCACCGGCGGCGGCAGAGTGTCCCAGTTCGGTTCACGGTCAGGCACCGTGGCAAAGAAGTATCCCGTCCGGTCGAGGAACCCTTCGGGAATTCCAAGGCGAATCGCAGCGCCTCGAGACTCCTCGCTCAGGTCCTGCCGAACCCAGTGCTGGGAGAAGGCGTAAATCGGGTCACCGCACTTGCGGATCTCGCCTCGGTAGTTCGTCTCGAGTGATGCGGGAAGCATGATGTAGACCTTCTGGGTGCTCAGCAGTGACTCGGCCACGGCAATCGATGAGCACGTCTTGCCAGAACCGAGACCGTGGTACAGCAGAAGACCCCGATACGGCGTCTCAATCAGCAGATAGTCTCGAACGAGCTTCTGATAGGGAAAGAGCTCTCGAGTGTTCCGTGACCGAGGAATGCAGAGATCCACGTCGGCTTCTTCGACCGACAGCGGATCGACATCACCCTTGCGGTAATTCGACCGCAGGAACATGCGTGTGATCGCATCGGCAAATGCCTTGCGGTTCGGTAAAACGTAAGGCTTGGACATTGTTTCTTCACGGCAAATCTTTACACCCCAACTAACAATGGTACGGAAAAACCATCGTATCTGGATGGTGACCATCTACATGTTCCTGATGGCGGCGTTCCTCTATCTGAAGCCGTCCATTGCCTTTGGTCGTGAGGGGCGGATTCGCCCCTTCGGGACCCAGGATCGGGAAGCCACCGTCTTTCCCCTCTGGTGGTGGGTGTTTGTCATCGCAGCGGTTTCGTACATGATTACCATCTATCTCGCAGGGTTCCGAGTCTAATCAGCCTCGTAGCTCTGCAGGATCACCTTCAGTTGGTCGAGCATTCCTCTGCGCTCGACGTAATGCGGACGGATAAGGGCGTTCGCCTCGCCAATCGTCTTCCACGCAATTCCGGAGATCTCTCTCCGTTGCATGGGAGTGAACTTCTGCTTGAGATCAATCAGTCCCGGCTGCTTCAGAAGGGCAACGTAATAGACGTGTCGATAGAGAATTCCGTTGAGACCTGTGAAGGTCTCTTCAAGAGCGATGTTCTTCAGAACCGTGAAGGCATTGCGAGGAATGTTCGTCTCTTCGGCAAACTCACGCAGAGCACAGTCTAGATCCGATTCGCCTCGAGCTCTTCGTCCCTTTGGAAACCCCCATTCGGGCTCCGTGTATTCCGAAAGGTTGTCTCGAACCAGCCCATAGCGATCGAGTTGATTGAACTTCTCTCGAGAGATAGCGAAGTCCGAAGACATGCGATCGTCTCCCCAGAGATTGCGCCACAGTGTCTCGAACCCCTCGGACGCAACATTCGCCTGTTCCTTGAGCGTCATGTTCTTGATGAGTCGAGACACGTAGTCCTGATTCTCGAATTCGTACTTGCCTCGCATGAACTCGGCAAAACTCATGCTGTCCTTGCGCCGAATCATCAGGACATTGACGTCGTCGGGACTCACGGGGAGACTTGGTTTGTCGATCAGCAGAATTCCACATGACAAAACAGGATCTGTACACGATCGAAAGAGATGACCTTTTCCACCGCAATTGTTGCAGTACATTGAAGATGTGTTCGACTGACCGGACGAGGTCCGTTTTTCCATTAGCTCTAGTCAAGACATTCACAAGAAAGTCCCTTCCTTAAACAATAAGAATGGACACTGCGAGTGCTCCTCAGCCGAGTTCGAGAAGTTGGCTAACGTATGGAGTCGGGGCCATTGCCCTGCTGTTTGTCTCGTATCTCATCTACGCTTGGATTCGGTCGTCGTCGGGAAAGCCTCTTCCGTCTCTGTTCGGATCGGGCGTCCCTGCGTCGCAGGACCAGATGCCGGCCGCCGTGGACGGAAAGCAGCGCACGGTGATCTCTGCAGCGACTGCGCCGATCGGTCAGGGTGCAGATTACGGCATCCAGTTCTGGATGTACATCAAGGACTGGGACTACAAGTTCGGTCAGGCCAAGGACGTCGTGAAGCGCATTTCGGGGAACAACAACTCGATCTTCAACCCCCGCATCACGCTCCACCCGACCGACAACAGTCTTCAGGTCGCCGTGAAGTACTTCAGCCAGAGCACGTCGAGCACGGCGTCGGGTAGCACGAACTCGTCGGGCGACGTCTTCACCTGCACGGTGGAGAACGTGCCGCTTCAGGCATGGTTCTCGGTGTCCGTGACGCTGTTCGACCGCAACATGGACATCTACATCAACGGCCGCCTAGTCAAGTCCTGTGTCATCCCAGGCGTCCCGAGACCCGCATCGGGTGACATCATCGTCAATGACAGCGGTGGCTTCTCGGGCTCGATCTGCAATCTGCGGACGTTCGGCGGCATGCTCAACCCGTCGGATGCGCAGGCGTTCTTCGGCTCGGGCACGAGCTGCGGCGTGGCGGGCATGAAGCAGTCCGACGACTCGAACTTTGCGAAGATCTTCGGGTATACCTTCCGCTTTGCCGTGCTCGATTACAAGGGCTCGGAAGTTAACAACTATACATTTTAAGACCATGGTGTAAGAATCCTACAATGCGCATCCTTCTGAAGTGTCCGACTCGGACTCGCCCCCAGCGAGTGATCCAAACGCTTCAGAAATACATTCAGCTGGCCAATCAACCCAATCTTCTTGGAATCGCCGTGTCCTGTGACGTGGACGACGAATCCATGACCCGCAATCTCATTCAGGACGAGCTCCGGTCTCTGTTTCGCCGTGTAGGCTGGGGACAGGTCTACTACAGCAACAACCGCTCGAAGATTCAGGCGTGCAATGCCGACATGGAGAAGGTCGACTATCCGTGGGACATTGTCGTTCTCGTGTCCGATGACATGATCCCCGTCGTCAAGGGATACGACGATATCATCCGCAACCACATGTTCTCTCGGTTCCCCGACACAATGGGGATTCTCTGGTTCAACGACGGCTGCCAAGGAGACAAGTTCAATACGCTCTGTGTCTACGGGCGCAAGTTCTACGAGTGGCAGGGCTATATCTATCACCCCGACTACAAGAGCCTCTTCTGTGACACGGAGCTTACCGATCTCTGCCGCACGCAACACAATGAAATCTGCCTCTACGTGCCGTACTGCATCATTCGCCACGAGCATCCGGGCACTGGATTTGCCGACCGAATGGACGGCCTCTACGCTGTCAATCAGCGTTTCTGGACTCAAGACATGTACACCTATATCTCTCGCAAGCGCTACGAGTACGACTGGTCTGTTCTGATTCCGACCATCGTGGGGCGTGAGGCCAGTCTCCGCACTCTTCTCGAGTCCATCCGAGAGAAGATCGGTCGCATTGCCCCTCACCTAGACGTAGAATACTGCATCGACCTCGACAACCGAGAGGCGAGTGTCGGGGCGAAGCGTGAGAAGCTGCTTCAGAACGCCAAGGGCAAGTACATGTCCTTCATCGATGACGACGACAATATCACCGATGCCTATATCGAGGACTTAGTCGCCACGATTCAGGGTCAGCACCACGTCATGCGGCTGCGAGGGGACATCCGGCCCTACTCTTTCACTCACAGCATCGAGAACAAGCTGACGGATATGATGGCACGGGGAGACGTCTTCATTCGTCCTCCCAACCATCTGAATCCGATGATGACGGACGTCGCCAAGCTGATTCACTTTGGAGATGCCGTTCGGGGAGAGGATCTCGATTGGACGATTCGTCTGGCTCGGGCAGGATACCTGACGAACGAGTATCAGAGCGATCCCTCTCGGATTCATTATCTCTACGATCTGCGAGGCAAGCTGGTAAGCCCGCAGACTCTCGATCTTCAGCGCACGACCTCGTACGAGACGATGCTGGGTATGATTTGGACTCCTCGTGGAGCGCAGGCACCTGAAAGCCTTCGGGGTCGAACGACAGGCGGACTGCGCCTTGGTCCGAGAGGCTTTGTTTCTGCGTAATCAACAATGACGGTGTGGAATTGGTTGCTTATTGCCGCTGCAATCGGGCTTCTCGCCTATTTTGTCTTCTTCTTCACGTCCACGAAGCAGGATGGCTATCTGGTAGTCGACGGATCTATACTGGGTAGCAAGGCGTTCACGTCTCCGGTGGGTCTGCCTCGGTCGTTCAACGAAAAGGAAGGAGCTGTCTACTCGTGGACAGGCTGGGTTCACGTGAAGAATTTTGCAGAGGGATTCGGTCTGCGGCGCCGCATCTTCTCGAAGGGTGATGCTCCGGGGCTCTACATCGACAGCACGTCGAACTCGTTTGTCGTGGTCGTGAAGACCTACGGGTCGACCGAGACCATTCTGGTGTCCAACATCCCTGCGATGAAGTGGATTCACTTCGGACTCGTAGTCGATCAGACGGCCGTGAGCATCTACATCAACGGCACGCTGCGGATCTACCATACGCTGACCAATCTCCCGAAGCCCAACGAGGACAAGGTTGTGTTTGGCACGGGTTGGAACGGCGTGGTTGGCAACGTGCGCTACTACCCGAAGGCCCTGACGAATGCGGACATGTTCCTCAAGTCGAATGAAGCGCCTCCTCCTGACCTCGTCAAGACCCCTGCATCGGGTTCCTACTTCGACATGTCTTGGTACACGGGTCGCTTATAATCTGGAGTATCAGCAAATGAGCGCAGGTGGGCAGCGTGGTATTGACATCTCGGGAGTGACGTCCCTCCGAATCCAACATGCGTCCGATGCGACCAAGAGAACACAGGTGCGGCTGGTATACCAAACCTTTGCCTCCACGACAGGTGCGAATGCATATCGGAACTGGGTTCCGAATGCCAACGGGTCTCTCATCGAATTCCTTCAGGGCGTCAAGGATTGCTCTTCGGGCTGCGTGGGTCTCCCCCAGATCCAGTGGAACCTTAATAGGAGCTTTCAATTCTAGCCTTGCGGGTCTTGCGTAGATCATCCTTGGCCTTCTTGCGCCGAGTCGCAGTATCCCGAGGGTTGTAGGTAAAGAAGAACTTCAAGAAATCAACTGAACCCTTGTTTTTGGAAAGCTTTTCGTAGAGAACGGCTTTCTGTTTGCGAATGTCCGTCAACGTCTCTTGAGTTCCCAGACAATCTGTGGGGGTCAAGAGCTCGTAACGCCGCTTTTCCTTGCTGTTCGCCAAGTCAACCAGCCTCTGCGCCACGCAGAGCAGGTGAGTGATATCGCCTTCCGTAGCCCCCGCATAGAGATAGGCGAGGAAGTACTGGAGCAGCGTGGGAATACTCGCCACTCGGATACCGTTCTTCATCTCGTGATAGCTGTGGCAAGCGACCGTCTCGTGCATGCGCAGAATGATCTTGCCCTCGTCGTTGGCGATGTCGACATACTGCGGCATGATGTCTGTGCCCGGTGTCTTGCGATAGTCCTTGCCTGCCGCAAGCTTCTCGATCGTTTCGGCATCCGCCAGAACCGTCACCGGAGCATACCAGTTCATCTTCTTCGACTTCTCATGGATCTGCGACGCAGTGATTCCCAGCAGAACAACGGGTTCCTTCTTCAGAACCTTCTCCACGAACGCTTGGTCCTGCTTGTCCATCGCAGTCGGCTCGTCGGAGACACCTGGGCACTGCATGGGGTAGTGCTTGTTGAGGAGATCAAGCCGCTTGTAGACCTTCGTCCACCGAGACACATCGCCCTTGGGACGAGACAGCTCAAGGTACGCCGACATACGCAGGAAGTTCGGGGTTACGTAGTGAATCCCGTCCCGAGTCACATTCTCCTTCCAGAGCTTGTCGAAGATAGGCTTATCCAGATGGGTAATATCCGCCACGCCCTCAAAGTCCGAGAAGACCTTGAATGTCCCTAGGTGGACTCCCGGCTTGACCTCGATGTTCTTGATGCCCGCCGCTGCCAGCTTGTCAGCAAGCTTCATAGCGTGTTCCTGCGGGGTCTTGCTGAAGAAGTCGTAGTCGGGAATGTCGTACACGGGATCGTAGAACCGGTCTTCAGGAGGAAGCAGATTGTTGATCGCCGTGCCACCGTAGCACATCACCTCATTGTCCTTGATGAAGTCTCGAACGATGGTGAGACTCACTCGGACGATAGGGTCAGCAGCCGCCTTCTTATCGTTCTCAAGTTGGAGTTTCTCGACGACGGCTTCAATATCATCCATTGTATTCAGCACAGAAAACGAAAGTCTTGGGGTTTTCTTCTTGGGAGGCAGCAAGATGCCGAAGCGCTACAACCTTCGCAAGCGTCCCGCCCCCGGTGCGGTTCAGTGGGTCGAGGATGATACCCTGAAGGATAAGGAAGACGATTCGGAGGACGAGGACTATGTCGCCCCGTCCAAGTCGGAGGAGGATGTCGACACGACCCTCGAAGACGAGTCCGAGAACGAGGAGGAAGCCGAGGAGGAGTCCGAAGAGGAGGCGCCGAAGACCATCACCATCCCCATCACGAAGCACGGGTATGTCAAGATTGAGATTGACAACCGAGGCTACAAGCCCGAGGAGGCCGAAGAGGACGAGGACGGCGAGGACGAGGACGACGAGGATGAGGATGAGGATGACGGCTTCATTGGCTACCTCATGAACAAGTATGTTCCCAGCCGCAAGGTCAGAGGAAGCAAGCGCCGCCACGACGATGACGAGGAGCCCGCCCTCAGTCTCAACGACGAGGAGCAGGAATACTTCGAGGAGCTGCCCAAGAGCAAGCGTCGCAAGCTGTCCAAGAAGATGAATGAGCTCGCCAAGCTGGTCAAGGACGGCGACGTCCCCTACAAGTTCCGTGTCCTCGAGCTTCCGGTGTCCGACTCGGTCAAGGCGACTGTCATCAAGAAGATCGACATGCTCAACGAGATGGGACCCGATGCGGGCGAGAGCTTCAAGCTGCGGACGTGGGTCGATGGGTTCCTCCGAGTGCCGTTCGGCCAGCACGTGCCTCTGCCCGTGAAGCTGGACGATGGACTCAAGCCGTGTGCCGAGTTCCTTGCCGATACTCGTAAGACGCTGGACAAAGCGGTCTACGGTATGCAGGGAGCCAAGACCCAGATCATGCAGATTCTGGCGCAGTGGATCAGCAATCCGGAGTCGGTCGGCAACGTCATCGCTCTCAAGGGTCCGATGGGTGTGGGCAAGACGAGCTTCGCCAAGCATGGCGTGGCTGCGGTGCTGAAGCGGCCGTTCGAGTTCTTCAGTCTGGGTGGAGCAGCGGACAGCTCCAACTTTGTGGGACATAGCTACACGTACGAGGGCTCGACATGGGGTCGGATTGCCGACAGTCTCATGGCCGCCCGTTGCATGAATCCGGTGATGTATTTCGATGAGCTCGACAAGGTCTCGACAACCGCCCACGGCGAGGAGATTGTCTCGATGCTGATTCATCTGACCGATCGGTCGCAGAACACCCAGTTCCATGACCGGTATTTCGCGGGAGTTGACTTCGACCTCTCGCAAGTGCTGTTCGTGTTCTCCTTCAACGACGAGTCCAAGGTCCACCCGGTTCTGCGTGACCGGATGCAGGTGATCAACTGCAGCGGCTACTCGGCCGACGAGAAGAAGATCATCGTGACGCAGTACGTCTGGCCTCAGGTCCTCGAGCGGATCAAGGTCGATGTCAAGATCTCCGATGCGGCCGTCAAGTTCCTCATTGATGAATACTCCAAGGAGGAAGAAGGTGTGCGGACGCTGATTCGTGCGGTTGATACACTCGTGACCCGCATCAATCTCCTGCGTATCGCCGACGAGGCAACCGCGAAGTCCTACAAGTTCTACACGAAGATCAATCTGCCCTGTACGATTGATACGGAGCTGGCTCGGCATATCCTGCAGGACATTGCTCCCAAGAATGACGAGAACTGGCGTCATCTCTACAGCTGAATCCACGAAATGTCTTCAATGGGAATATGCGTGATCATCGGGTTGTCGTCCCAACTGGAAAAAATACACTCAATCTTTTCACCTTGGAACTGCGTACCGATGCAGTACTCGATGCCCTCCTCGCGGAACACGAACGGAAGACTAACGCGCAGGGGCTTGTAGCTCTTGTTCATGACAACAAAGCAGTGGAAGTACTTGCGAGGCTGCGAATACTCAACGTAATGAACCAGGCACCAAAGTTCGTCTCCTCGCGCCATCGGAACCGCCGATCCGCGAAGATGATGGAAGAACCACGGAGTCTCGTGGCGGGTCTGAATCTTCAGCTCATTGCCCTCGATCTTT
>Ga0164292_10004126_pt1 | contig 11818 bp, 12 predicted proteins | sample GEODES117metaG_FD_111486 | JGI IMG/M metagenome (GOLD analysis project Ga0164292, IMG submission 111486) | Eutrophic lake water microbial communities from Lake Mendota, Wisconsin, USA - GEODES117 metaG | ecosystem: Environmental > Aquatic > Freshwater > Lake | place: USA: Lake Mendota... | reverse complement strand
AGTTGTTGGTCTCGCGTGCTTTACTTTGGCTCTAGAGAACTACAGAGAGCAAGGCGCGCTGGTTTTAGTTGCTATAGCGTTCATCTTGCTACTCGCATCTAGTCTCCGTTTTGACTTTTACTTGGCTGCGGTATTACTTATGTTGCCGATGTATCTCTTGCACATGCAGAAACTCTCTAGGTTTATTGTATTGCTGACGTTAGGAATGCTGCTGCTACCTGTGGCGTCCCAATTTGTTCAGAATCAAATCTCAAATACTGATAATTGGGCAAGTTATAAGGAATTCAATGCACTACGTGGTTCGATGCACGGAACCCCTGGACTTTCACACTTTGTGTCGACTGCATATGAAGAAGAAACCATTGAGAAAATAAGGCAGTTCGGATGGGAATCTGAAGACCTCCTTCTCTTTGGAAGTTGGTACTTCGAAGACGACCGGTTATTCAGTATTTCAAGCCTTGAGAAATTGAAAGAAAACATAGATACAGGCGTAAGAAAGATTCCTTTGCAGCCAGCCCTAGAAAACGTCATATTAGGAAAAGAACTCATCATTCTGTTTGGCTTCATGATGGTCTTCCTTGGCACTGGATTATCGGTGAATAAGAACAAGAACTTTCTAGTTCTTCAAGTCTTGTGGTTCTTTTCTGTTGCGGTGTATGTATCGATGAGTTCTCGATTTCCAGATCGATTTGCAGTCGGTGCGATTGTGGGACTTTTTATTTGTATTTTGACGTCAAATATGGTTCTTTTGCGCAGACAAATACCAGGCAATTTCTGCATTGAAACACGGTTGAAGAAAACAGAAGTTCTTTTATTTACGTGCTTAGCATTCATTGGAGTATTTCTCATTCCGCATAAGTTCTCAGCTTCGCAGATATCTAGCCAAAACAAGATTGAGTCCATAAGGTACAGATCCGACATACAAGTTATTGATGATATTGACCCGTACGGAATATTTGTGTACATCGGAGCTCAGATAGCGGCAGAAGGAATAAATCCTTGGTCCGAAAGAACACTCCTCGCTAACAAACGTTTTCTAGGTCTCGGCTGGGCAACTCAATCTCCACATCAGGAAAAAAGAAAACAATCTATGGATTTAGACGGGAACTTCTTGAGCCAATTCATTGATGATCCACACAAGTATTTGTTAACCAACAGCTTTATCGCAGAACTGCTTGAATACTCTTATGAAAGAAGAACTGAGAAACGGGTCAAACTGGTTTCTTTAAAGGAGTTACCTTATGGAACCGTCTTTAAGCTTGTCACAGAAAATAAAGTAGTTACCTCTACTGAAAAATCTAAACCTGCTAATGGACAAAGATGATGAGTAGTATCTAGTCATGCGTGGAATTATCCTGGCAGGCGGCGTGGGTTCTCGCCTGTGGCCCATCACCTTAGGTGTCAGTAAACAACTCATTCCGGTTTATGACAAGCCGTTGATCTATTATCCAATCTCAACATTGATGAGTGCAGGCATTCAAGACATTTTGGTAATTACCACTCCTAGTGACATTGAGCCTTTCAGGAAATTGCTGGGAAACGGTTCACAGTTCGGAATCAACATAGAGTTTGCTGCCCAGCCCTCGCCAGATGGACTAGCGCAAGCTTTTATTATTGGAGAATCTTTTATTGGTAACGAAGGATGCGCATTAGTCCTCGGAGACAATCTTTTCCATGGTTATGCACTGTCGGAAACTTTGAAAATAGTCGGCACTCCCGCTGGTGCACTCATTTTTGCGTACAAGGTCTCTAATCCGTGTGAGTATGGTGTGGTTGAATTTGATGATCAGGGTCGTGCAATTTCAATAGAAGAAAAGCCAGCAGTCCCGAAGTCGGATTTTGCAGTGCCTGGTCTTTATTTTTATGACAACGACGTGATTGAGATTGCACGTGCTGTGAAACCAAGTCCTCGTGGTGAACTGGAAATCACTTCGGTGAATGGTGAATACCTTGAGCGAGGAACCTTGAAGGTGCAAGTACTTCCAGAAGGCACTGCGTGGCTTGACTCTGGAACGTTCTCTTCTCTTCATGATGCGAGTAGCTATGTGCGAATAGTTGAAGAACGCCAAGGTGTAAAGGTTGGATGTCCCGAAGAAGTTGCTTGGCGCCATGGCTGGCTTACGGATGATGAACTTAATGCTGCTGCCGCTCGCTTAAAGAACAGTGGGTATGGCGACTACCTCGCAAAACTGGTCAAGAAGTGATTGTTGCTGTCCAGGTTGCATCAATGGTGACGAGACCTTCATCCTGAATTGTGTCCTGTAAGACATCAAAAGTGAAGCATTGACCCCAGTGGTCGTATGTATATAGCTCAGATGAGTCTGATAGATCCACAGAGATTTGAAATGTCCCAGCCAACATTGGAACTCGCGGTATGACGAGGTCCACATGGCCCGTGCCACCAAACTGGCCTAAATCGGCTTGTCGACGTCGTGAGTTAGTCGCAAATACTTGAGTTCCGTGCAGGTGGCTGATTCGGAGTCCAGCAATGACATCTTCTAATGGCGATTGTCGCTTGTAATGAATTCGAATAGTCATTTCACGACCAGTATGAACAACATCTGTTGATTGTTGATCGTGATTTAGTACTTCTACTTTCTCAATCCTAAACTCTTTGTTGCCCCAACGTTCACCAGTTGTCTCGTCAGTTTTGTGCTCAGTGTTATGACTTGCTCCGAGATAGTCACTGACCAGATCAATTGATCGGCCAACCGCACGCGCATGTCCCTTCTCCATCCAAAGAACTTGACTACAAAGGGTGGTGACATCCCCGAGACCATGGCTGACAAACAGAATGGTTTTACCATCTTTGCGAAATGACTCAATTTTCTGGTAACACTTTTGTTGGAATGAAGCATCTCCGACAGCAAGAACTTCATCAACAATCAGGATTTCTGGATCAACATTGATTGCGATTGCAAACCCAAGCCGAACTGCCATACCAGATGAGTAGTTTCGAACTGGTGTATCAATGAACTCTTCGATGCCAGCGAAATCAATGATCTCGTCGAATTTCCTTGCTAGTTCACCTCTCGAAAGACCTAATAGGGCACCATTAAGAAAGACATTCTCGCGACCAGATAGATCTGGGTGGAATCCAGATCCGAGTTCAAGAAGTGCAGCAGTGCGTCCACGAGTTTCTATAGAGCCCTTTTCAGGAGTAAGGATCCCAACAATGCACTTGAGAAGGGTGCTCTTTCCCGAACCGTTGGACCCAATGATTCCAAAAGTCGAGCCAGTATTGACTTCGAATGAGACATCCTTGACTGCCCAAAAATCCTCGTACCGGGCACGTTTACCAGAGAGAAGAGCTGACTTCAGATACTGATTCTTCTCGTGATAGAGACGAAACATCTTTGAGACATGGTCAACTGAAATGGCTACCGATGAGTTTGACATTCATCTTACTCTGTTTCTCTGAGTATTGAACTAACCGAGTTAATCACGAATGCCTACACGTAAGAATGACATGGCTGTATGGAATTCGAAGTCGACCATGAACAACTTCGCCACTAACATTTGTGAATCCTGACTTCAACAAGTTGACGTACCCGTCTCTGTCTCGCACAAATCTTCCTCGGTCGGAGGCGATAATTAATCGAGCAGATAATCGTTGATCGGGTGAAAAGACAGGCTCAATTGCTACGAATCTTCCTGTGACAGACACTAGGTCTTTTGACCCTTCAACCACATCAATAACGTGTTCACTTGGCAAGTGATGCAGGACGCCAGTCATCAGAACTAGGTCAAAAGGGCCACGCTTTCGTATCTCAGAATCTGACACATCACCCACTAGGAATTCGGCGTCATTGTCCACATTACGACGGCGAGCTTCCTTGATATAGGCCTCGTTCGAGTCGATACCCACGTACCTGCATCTATTTGCGTAGTAGTGAGCAATGTCACCGTATCCACACCCAAGGTCCAAAACCAAGGAGCCATCAGGAACCTGTAAGAAATCGTCGACTGTTTTAGCAACCAGACGTGGTGGTGACACCAGATTCTTAAACGATTTATACACAAATGTATTCCCCAGTAGTCGTTCACGTATGTTCATCTTTTTTACCCTTTGGAGTGTTGGGGACAATTTCGATTAATGTCAAATAGAGTTTTGCAGAAGACAGTCACGCGATCGCACGCATAACTATATAAGTCTGACTAAGACGAAATCCTAGGTGTCCTAGTTCGAGATTCATAATGGGTGTGTTGGCAGCCGAAATATGAGTAATTGCTCGCCGATAACCAGATAGGCGAAGCTGATTGAAGCAAAAATGTGAAGAGATTATCCCCAGCCCAATATCTTTGAATTCAGGGTGAACTCCACCTATCAGGAGATTTACTTCACCTTGACCCATTTGTCGGTGACTTCGAAAAGTCAATATATGACCTGTAGATTTACTTCTTACCGCCCAAATTTCATCGTCGTCCCGATAAAAGGAATCTTCGAGATACTTTTGGTAACGCAACCCTGAAGCTTTCGAACCAATTCTCGGATCTCGTGAGAATCGGTCGTGTTCTATGGTGCTCTCCGCTATTTTCATAACCACGGACAAATCATCTCGTGACTCAATTCGTACGTAGTCGTAGGGATACTTTGCAGTGTCAAATGACTTATTCAATCGAAGAACTGTCTTGAACTGAGTTTCCACAAAGTGAAACCCAGCCGCTTCGGCTGCATGAATTAGGTAGATACTTTCAATAGGCAACTTACAAGTAATGTAGTTTGTAGTCTCAGAATTTCCAACAGACTCAATCGCTTCTAAGAAATCTGATTCGGAAACAATTCCTGAAAGATTCCAGGCACTTAATTCCAAGACTTCGGAATCGACTTCCAAATAGTCAAGCGAATATGTCAAAGCGCCACCATGTTGTGAGCGGAAAAGGTATCAGTCACGTTGGCCGCATTAAACGGCTCTGTAATGAAGTAGTTCGGGTCATCGTTGAGAAGACTTAGGTACAGGTCCCGTGCAGATTCAAGAGAAACTGCGCTAAGAGAGGAATCCCCAACATTCACCTTTGAGAGGTCCCCTCTTTCAAGAAGCAAGTCTCCGTAGGTGTAACTAGCGTTATTCGGTGTTACCCCGTTGTACCTGACAAACAATTGCTTGGTCACAGTGCTGGAGACTCCGTTATCAACTACTTCTCCGGTAAATTCTCGGTCGTAGCGATATGGCACTCTCGCCTTCCACTCAAGATAGTGCATGTATGTGAAGCAGTCGCCGGGATGGACACCCAGAAACAGGAACTTTACGTTCGAACGTGAATCAAGCTTATCAAAATTTGAATCTTTCCCTGTTGATTGAATGCCAAGATCTTGAACCAGGTCTAAGTCTTCGCCGAATGCAGCAACAGACATCAGAGGGTCTGCGGAACGTGTTACGCCTGGTCTCTTTCGAAAATGCTCGTTTAGAGCACCCATGTGCGACCTACTCGATTGAATGTCGTAATTCTCGCCGTTGCAGAAACTGAATGTGAATGTTGGCATACAAATAGTCTTCACGCCAAGGTTCATGATTGTTTCCAGCATGTTTGACAATAAGTCGGCACGGGAAATCCCTTTCGCGGGCTGTCCGAACTTCAAGCCAGAATGCACGAATAAAACATCTGCCTCATCGGCATGAGTTGAGAGTAGAGCATCGCGAAAAGTAGTAGTCGTCACTTTTCCTGCACTGCTCTCAAATAGAACTGTATTTGACATTCGAGAATCTCCTAATGGGATATTTTACTTGTTTGACATGTGGGCAGTCCGCCCACCATCTGCCACAATCACTTGGCCAGTTATCCACTTAGCAGCATCGGAGAGGATGAATTCGCAAATTGAGGCTGCGTCATCCGTTGTTCCGATTCCTAAGGGATAGTTTTTTTCTGCATGAGCTCGAATCTCAGGGGTGGAGAGAGCGGATGCAGCCATAGGAGTGTCAACTGCCCCCAAAGCAAGAGAATTAACACGTGCATTAGGAGCTAATTCAACTGCGAGAGACTTCATGGCAGCATCAAGCGCACCCTTTGTGGCACTGTACACAGTGTGTCCTACTGACCCATAGGTTCCCCAGATACTTGACACGAATACAACATTCTTCAATGCGCCTTGATTGTTCTTTCGCAACAGTGTTGCGCAGATTTCTAATGCTGAAATGGTGTTTATATTGAACACTCTTTGAATTTGAACAGCGGACATCATTCGAGCAGCGCTTACAGATGGAATCCCGGCACAATGCACAAATTGCGAGACAAGCAATTCGTGCTCGCTACAAAGCGTAGAAAAAGAAGACCTAATATCTTTAACCGCCTCAAGATCAAAATTCCAGAGCTGGTGATTGCCGGGTGAACAAAGAGAAAGAGTTTCCTCGAGGCGAGATTGGTTCCGTCCGTGGAGTAGCAAGGAATGCGATACAGAAAGACGAATCGCAATCTCTTGACCAATTCCAGACGATGCGCCTGTGACCAGAGTCAGTGGAACACTGGTCATCTCAATGCCTACCTAGTACGACGTTGTTCAGTAAACAAATACAGATCGGCGACGGTGACCACATCAACCAATTCGGTTGCCTCTATGTTGATTCCGTACGTCTCGTCGAGTACCGCTAGAAGAGAAATGACACTAAGGGAATCCCACAATTCAAGGTCCCGTAAGACTACCTCTGGACTAATTGCGTCAATCTCAAAAATTTCAATTAATTGCTCTGTCAGAATTTCCATAACACGACCTTACGGGTAGTCAATTTGTTCACAGAATTCTAACGGTCCGATTGGCATAATCATGGATGCCCAGGTTAAACCAACTCCGAAACCAGCTAAACAGTAAAGCCCTTGCGAAGCCAGCAGATTACTTGAAAGGTTTGTTGCAAGAACAGTGGGTATCGTAACACCACTATTGTTTCCAAAACGCTCAACTACATCCATTGGAACTTTCTCTCGAGCGATTCCCAATTTGTCAGCCAGTTTCTCAAGCATGAACTTGTTCGGTTGGTGAAATGCGTAGGCACGAATATCAGAGTCTGATTTCTTAGAGAAATCCATAATGTCGGCGATTAACGGTGGCACCTCTGTCTGAACAAAGTTAAAAACAGCTGATCCATCCATTCTTAGGTCGTCTTTAGAACGGAAATTACCGTCTCCGGAGTCTTCAACTTTGGCAGTTTCAGGGGAAGAGGGAAGCCGCATCCCACCTGCGGGAATCATAAGTGCCTCCCGACGCGCACCGTCCATCTTAAGATTCGCCCAGATCTCGGTTCCGCTGGACTGGTCAATAATTGCGATGCTTGCCGCATCTCCAATAAGTGGGTAACTATTTCTGTCTCGCGGATTCACTTTTCTACTCATGACGTCGACATTCACAAGCGCAACACGTCGGATGCAGTCTTGGCTCAGTAGGGACAAGGCTTGAATGAAACCAATGATGAAACCAGCGCAACCTTGACTGATGTCCAAACACAGCATGTCTCGTTTTAAATCCAGTTCGCCTTGAATGACTGAACTAGTGGACGGCATGAAGTAATCAGGCGACTGAGTCACAACAATTAGTGCGTCTATGGAATCCTTGTCAAGCTTCGTAGAACTAAAAAGATGGCGAAAGCCGTGAATCACAAGGTCTGATGAACAAACGTCGTTCTTTACAAGACGATGTTTATCGTATCCCATTACTTTCATGAGTTTCAGTGACCTTGATTCAGGAAATTCAAAATTCTTCATGTCATCCAAGAAAGATTGCTCGTGACCTGGAAGTACGAGGAGCAAACCAGACAACTTGCCGTTATCAAACTTCAAACGCATGGATTACCGCGATGAATCAATAAGACGAATTATGGCTTCAACAGATACAAAATTCTCGGGAACTACGTCTGCGCCATCTATAGAAATATTGAATTGTTCTTCAAGTTCCCCAATTAGCACCACCATGTCAAAAGAGTCAAGCAATGACTCGGCAATGAAATTTTCGGAGTTTGCAAAATCTGATTCGGGCCGGGTGTCTTGAAGAATTGTTAAGATCTGATCTTTCATTCGTTTACTTCCTAATCATGATTTGATCTTCAAGGATTTCCCTTGTGTAACCATAGTACTTGTACTTGTCAATGGCGTTGTAATTATCATGCACCACCCAGAGTTGCGAAGATGCATTTGGACACGAGGCAGAGAGATAATGGCGAATCAGCGACGACCCTACGTTCTGATTGCGGACGTCTGGGCTGACAAACCAGTAACGAAGAATGGAACTCTCCCCGGACGACTCAAAATAAAGGAATCCTGCAAGTTGATGATCAATGAGCGAGATAAGGATTTGATTCATGGAAATTGCATCTTCTATCTCATCCAGTTCGGGCAACTGTTCGCTGTACTTATCGAAATACGTCTCTAGGAAGCGAAGGATCTCTGCAGCACTCGAATGGTGAGCAAGTTGTACCTTGACTCCACTTGTAGACGCTTTTGTTGCTTGAATTTGTCGATTTAGACGGAAAAGTAAACGGTGTGGTGTGAATCCAGCGTCTTCTAGGACCGAGATCAATCTGCCATGTGAATTGTCTCGCTGGATGACATCAACTACGAGTGGAGTTTCAACTGTCAATTGCTCTAACTGAGATTTCAAGACCTCGCGATCAGAGAAATTGATATAGAGATGTGAGAAATCACGGTCTCTTCTGAGCAGCAGAGACGCTCCGGGTTGTGAAATTCCCGTGAGCCTTTCTTTTCTGATGGCTCGTTCGATGGAATGCTGGGTAAGGAAAAAATTGGTGAGTGAGGGTTCTCCCCGAGTTTTTCCGGCAGCCCATAATGACTTCGCCTCTATGAAAGAAGTAAGCAAGTTCACATCAAGAAGCGTATTGGGTACTGAGCACTTGTCGATCAATCTTTCCATTTGGATTGCGTGGCATTTCATCAACTTCTACGAAGACTGTGGGCAACATGTACTTGGGCAAACGTGATTGAAGAGAAATGCGTAACTGTTTTGAGGTGATCTCAGCGGAAGTCTCGAAAACGAGCACGATGGCTTTCTTCTCTTTGTTATACAACACACAGGCATTCCTAATTTCAGACAACGCTTGAACTGCGGTCTCAATCTCGGCTAGTTCAATTCGGTAACCCAGATGCTTAATTTGAAAATCTTTGCGCCCATCAAACATAATTTCACCAAACTCATTAAGGTGAACTAAGTCTCCTGTTCTATAAATAATCTCTGGGTACGCCCTATTGAGTGGATTCTGAACAAATGCTTTGGCGGTCTGTTCTGGGTTGTTGTAGTAACCCATTGCCAACGATGAACCGCGAACACATAGTTCACCGATTTGCCCAGGTGTGGCCAACTTGTCTTCCTCAGCCAGGATAAAGACATCTGAATTGAAACATGGATACCCAATAGGAATTGGTGCATCATCCTCAAAATCACGATCAAAAATGAAAAATGTGCAGTCAACAGTGATCTCAATTGGACCATACAGGTTTACAAATTGCGTCTCTGGGAGACTTCTTCTCCACATGTTGAGATGTTTCGTCGGGAATACCTCACCTGCGAAGAAGATCCGGCGAATGTGTGAGAGATCAAATTTGTTTAGTAAACCTAGGTTTGCGATATTAACCATGATAGTTGGCACCCAGAAGATAAAGGTGATCAGTCTCTCGTTGAGAAATTCAACGAGTTGCGCCGGAAAAGCAGCGGTCTGTTCTGGAATGAGGTGCATTGTGGCACCTGTTCGAAGAGCTACATAAAGCTCTAGTGTATAGATGTCGAAATAAAGGGGTGACAGACTTCCGAATGAGTCTGATGCATCAAAATCGAAATTGTCCACACACCAATCGATGAAATCAATCGTGCTTCTGTGATTCAAGATCACACTTTTGGGTACTCCAGTAGATCCAGATGTGTTGATGAGACAAAGTGGGTCAGTGTCAATGGTTGATTTACGTCTGATTTGTAAAATTTCATCGTCTTTGTGAAGAGAAGTGATATCAATTTCGTCAAGACAAATGATCTGACTTTGGGCAACCCCAACTGAGGTGAGAACTGGCATCAACAATCGATTTGTGAAAATCAATAAAGGGGAAATGTTGTTCAGTAGTTTTGCCAGTCTCTCCGAGGGAGATTTCTCATCGAGATTTGTATAAAAGTTGGCGCTCTTCACAATTGCCAAGTCTGCAATTACTGTAAGAGCTGTTTTTGGTAAGAAGACTGCAATTGGGCGGCGAATTTCCTGTGAGATTGATGCAATGTACGTCGCGAGACGTTCCGATAAGTCGTGCAACTGGGAAAATGTGAACTCGGTTTCATCGTCAGCAATAGCGATTTTGTCGGGAAAATGAAGAAGTGATCCTTGTTCCAGATACTCAATGACGTTCTTTTGCATAGTAAACCAACTTGTTTGAGTTAGGAATTGTTGGCGATGTCGCCCCGTGTTGTCTGCCATACCACTGAAGTTGGGCGTTCTTTCACTTCATCAAAAATCTGGGCGATGTAAAGGCCGATAACGCCGATGGACCCGAGCAATACTCCAGTTATGAATGACAGAGAAACCATGACACTACTCCATCCAACTGGCGAATGACCCCAGATCACTTGACGAAGAAGTATCCAAAATGCACCAGCAATAGAAACCAATCCGAGGTATGCACCCAGTTTGACAGTGAGTTTTAGGGGTTTGTCTGAATGGCTCAAAATCCCCAGGATTCCGAGTTTCAGGAGATCTGTAAATGAGTAACTGGACTCTCCATAGGGGCGTGCAACATGCTCAACCTCAAGTTCGGCTCGCCGAAAACCGGCCCAAAGTGCCAACAATCCGAAGGTGCGGCCTTGTTCCTTCAACGAGGTAATGACATTCACAACGCGACGATTATATATGCCAAAGTTGCCCACCGCCGGGTTAATCGTTCGCCCACTCAGATACGACAGCAGACGTATATATAAATGTGAGGTCGTCCTCTTTAACCATGAATCTTGACGTTCGTTACGCGTGGCTACAACTTGCTCGAAACCCTCTTGTGCCTTTGCAAACAATTTTGGAATCTCTTCTGGTCTATCTTGGAGATCGCAATCCATTACAACGACCCATTCTCCATTTGAATAGGTCAAGCCTGCAGTTATTGCCGGATGTTGACCGAAGTTCCTCGAGAGGCGAATGCCGACGAAGCGAGGATCACTCTTCGAGATTCCGGAGATGATCTCCCATGAGTCATCAGGGCTTCCATCATTCACGAGAATCACTTCGAAGTTTTCAGTGGTAGTTGAGAGGCTCGTCACAAGGCGCTGCGCGAGTTCTTCGAGGCTCTGAGCGGATTTGTAGACCGGAATAACAACAGAGATAAGGGGTGTGCTCATGAAATCCCATCAAATTCTAGGAGAACTTCGATGACACGCGAACTCTCACGGCTGACCAAGTCTGAGAACAAGGGGAGACGCACCAAAGCATTGGAAATGTTCTCCGTGTCGGAGAAATCACCTGTGTAACGGCCAAATTTCTCGCCGCCAGGAGAATGGTGAAGTGGGACATAATGAAAAGTGAGTTGCACATTATGTGTTTTTGCGAACTCTATGAGTTCTGTCCGTGATTTGAGACTTGGCATCAGAATAGGGAAGAGATGGGCTGGTCGGTTTTCACCTGCAAGATGATGAGGCAATTGAGCGCCCACTTTGTTGGCCCAATCGGAAAGCCCTTCCATGTATAGATGGAAAGCCTGGTGTCGTCTCTGTTGAATGACTTCTGCATGTTCTAGTTGAGCCGTGAGGATTGCGGCATTGACATCTGACATCAAGTAGCTAGAGCCTTTATCGACCCAGGTGTATTTATCAATCATTCCGCGAAAGAAGAGAGAACGATTGGTTCCCTTTTCT
>Ga0164292_10004125_pt1 | contig 11819 bp, 5 predicted proteins | sample GEODES117metaG_FD_111486 | JGI IMG/M metagenome (GOLD analysis project Ga0164292, IMG submission 111486) | Eutrophic lake water microbial communities from Lake Mendota, Wisconsin, USA - GEODES117 metaG | ecosystem: Environmental > Aquatic > Freshwater > Lake | place: USA: Lake Mendota, Wisconsin... | reverse complement strand
CGAGAAGCCGGCTGGATAAACCCTGTCGATCAAGCATCGCACAGCAGGCACAGCCACCTCCGCGCGACCATCCTGAGTCTTCAAGCGACTCGATATTTGCCGTCAGTCGTGCCGAGCGCCGCCTTTCCTCGAGAACATCGCGGTGGATGTGCCATCGCGGAGTAATCGCCTCGTTGCCGAATCAGCGCGGGATCTCCGGCAGCAAATCAAATCGGGGAATCAGGCCTTTGATGTCGGGCGATCGTCTCAACCATCCGCTTCCAATGATTCGGCTTGGCCAAAGTCGGCCGGCTGCAAGGCGGCTTCAACTGCCGTGAGCAACTGTCCCTCGCCTTCAAGGAAACGAACCTCGATCAACAGCGCATACAGCGGAATCCCTCCGATCTGATTACGTCCCAGTTTGACCAAATCCTTGTGTGAGCAAACCAGTGCCTCAGCTCCGCAGGCTCGGCTGGTTTCAGCCAAGGCGGTCAGCTCAGCGGTCGTGTAGGCGTGATGATCGGAGAACGCCTGGGTCTGGACCGAAGACTGGCTCAATGCCGTCACGGTTTGGAAAAACGCAGCCGGATTCCCCAGCCCGCAAAAAGCCAACAGCTTCTGCCCGCCTACTTGCTCCAGGGGATAGTGGCGACCATCGGCTTGCAGGAGCTGCGTCGGAACCATCCTGCAAACTGAAATTCGCTCGGCCGGACAGAATTGCTCAAGGTCCGCGCGGAGCCGAGTCAATCGCTCGGGAGAGACTTGATCGGACCTGGTGATCACCAGCCAATCGGCTCGCCGCAAGGCCGAGAGAGGTTCGCGCAGCAGCCCACGCGGAAGCAGATGCCCAAAGCCAAACGGCTCGGTGGCATCGACCAGGACGAGATCAAAGTCGCGCTGCAGACGGCGGTGCTGAAAACCGTCGTCGAGGATCGCGATTTCCATTTCCAGCTCATCGCTGGCAATCTGTGCGCTCGCGGCGCGATCAGGATTGACTAGTTGCGGCACATCAGGCAGTCGGTCGGCCAATTCCAGCGACTCGTCGTTCTCGCCAGCAGTGGTCCCCTTGTAACCACGGCTGAGGACACAGACTCTCTGGCCACGGGCCCGCAATTGCTCGGCCAGCCAAATGACCAGCGGCGACTTGCCCGTTCCGCCGGTCGTCAGGTTTCCGATGGAAATGACTCGGAGCGGAGCGGTAACCGATTTCTTCCAACCCTTGTCATAAGCAAGGTTTCGCAGTTGGACGACCAGTCGATAGAACGGCGAGAGGAGCCAGAGCAAGCTCCGGAGCAGACTGCCCGAGAGGCCTCGCTTTTGGCCACTGATGACTTGCAACCAGAACTGTTCGTCAAACATGAACCAGAAATATGCAGAGGGTTAAGGTCGACATCGAGCCGCTGAGGTCCGCGGCCACAGGAGGGCTTTAGGCTAACAGAAATCCGAACTGCGGGAAGTTAGCGGGCCAGCAGTGCCGGGGTGTTGGCCGATTTCAAATGCCCATTACTCGGGGACCAGTCAGGGACGGCGGCCCAAATTGAAGTCAGGGCGTTCGGTCAAGTTCCACTCAACCGGCAACTCGCCACTGACGACCGTCCAACGCTGTCACGCGATTGGAAGGCGCGGCTCTAGTCGCTACGATAAGCGGTACTGCCCTGCTACTTGTCCAGCTCCAACGCCCGGCCCAAACAGTCATGAACACCAACGAGTCTTCCTCGACCGAACGAAAATGGACCTTGCTTAATCGGCTTCAGCGTCGCGTGTTGGGGGTGTTGGTCGAAAAGTCCAAGACAACGCCCGAGGCGTACCCCATGACGCTGAATGCCCTGACCAATGGCTGCAATCAAAAGAACAATCGCAGTCCGTTGATGAACCTCACTCCGGATGAAGTTTCCTCAACGCTGGACTCACTCCGCGGGTTGGGAGCCGTGATGGAGGTGCATGGCGATGGACGCGTACCCAAGTACAAACATCAATTTTATGATTGGCTGGGAGTTGATCGTCCGGAATCAGCCGTGATGACTGAGCTGTTGCTGCGAGGTCAGCAGACGCTGGGAGAGCTTCGCGCCCGGGCTGCGCGAATGGAGCCGGCGATTGGCGACCTTAACCAGCTCAAGCCAATCATCGACAGCCTGTTGGCCAAAGGGTTGATGATGGAGTTGACGCCGGCGGGTCGCGGGCAGGTCATTTCGCACGCTTTGTACCAACATGAGGAACTGGCCAAAGTACGGGCTCAGGTCGAGGCGGAACGCGGGAGCCTCGGCGATAGTCCGGACGAGGCAGAAGAGGAAGACTCTGTCCAGCAGGCTGGGCAAGTGCGCAAGACCCAGTCAGGATTCGATGAACTGGTTTCCCGCATTGAGCGAATCGAATCAGCAATTCGCGCGCTGGAGGAGCGGTTGACGATTCTCGAAAGCTAGGGGCTGCGCCGCCGCTGGTAGAAGGTGATCGGCGGCTGGTGCCGAAGCGCTCACGAAGACGAGCGGGCTGGCCTGCCCGGAAGCTCGTCCATTGCTGCGAATCATTTCTCAGCGAAAAGGAACCATCCGCGGCTTCTCTGCTCGCCGTGGTCGCCGCAGCTGAAAGGGGTTGTTGCTCGCCTCTTCTTCCGAGCTCACGGTCGTTGTCGGCTCAAGTGGCTGTGGCGCGGGGTCGGGCGATCCATACTGCCCGAGGAATCTCAGCCAGTAGCTATCGAGCAGCAGGCGACATTCATTCCACCCGGTTTGATCGCGAAGCAGCGGACCCGCCGCCGCCAGTAGTTGGGTCAAGGCCTTGGTGTCATTCTGATCGAACCAGCGATCAAAAACTTCCACCCGGTCGAGCCAAATCGATCCGGGCCCCATCAAGTCGAAGCCGATGCGGCAGCGCTCAGCTGTATGAATCGGCAAATCATCAAAGTGAACGACGAATTGCTTCCATTCGGAGGAAATGGTTTCGCTGCCAGCATCTTCCCGTGCGAGGCTGCCGACTCGGGCAAAGCGATAGTATTCAGGGGTCTCGGAGTCAGCTTCAAGCGCAATCCGCAGCGGGGGCTGGGGCTGGTCCGGGTCGATCCGCAACCAAACCGAGATGGAAAGCCGGCCGGTTTCTGGCACTGGCAACTCATTGCTGCGGACCCAAACCGTGGAGCCCTCGCTTTGCAGGTGGAGAGCGGAGTTGTCAGTGCGGAGTGGATCGGGTTTGATCGCGACCTCGCGTTCCTGTCGCGGGTCGAACCGCCAGCCTAACTCGCCTTCCGTGGTTGGATTGCACTCCGGATTGCGGAGGACATTCCACGTTCGAGGTGTCGAAGCCGCAACCAGTTGCTCCTGCAATCTCCTCAGGCGCGTTCGCAACGCATCGCCCTCTCCTTCAGTGGCCACGGCGCGGAAGTCAGTCAGGCTTAGTACGGTCGCGGTCGAGCTGAGCACGACCAGGCCGAAGGGTTCGAGTTGCAGATTCAGAACGGTTTGCGAGTTCCCGTCCCGCCGTTCGGTCGGAATCGTTTCCGGGACAACGCGCACGGGAGCAGCCGGGGAGCCGCTGAGTGCAACCTCCGCGCGGAGTTCCCAAGGACTTGGATTGACGAGATAGGCATACCAGCGGTCGCCGACTCGCACCTGGCGAGCGGTGAGAAGCGACTTTCCACTGGCTGGAGAAACTGTCTCAAACCGAACATCGGGCAACTCGGCCATGGTTAGGAAGAAGGCGTCAGCGGCTGGGGAGTTCGGCAGCAGCCAACCGCCATCCGCAAAGAGCCGCGTATCGTAATGTGCAAGGCTTTCGGCGAAGCGCTGCCGATCAGCGGCTCCGGCCAATGAGAGCGGCTGCCAGCGGAGCAAGGGCAATTCGTTGTCGCCTTTCGCAGCGTCTCCCAGCGGTGGCGAGATCTTTGACCATGGCGCCCGGTTCACAAACAAGCTCGCCGAGTAGCCGCCTCGACTGAGCGCTTGCCGCGTCTGTTCGAGACCGGCCAGGTTGATTTCAATCCGCTCTGAGACCAAATTCCCGACGGGGGCGACTCGGTTGGGTCGCATCAGTACGGTATGCTCCAGTCGATCGAGCTGGGCCAGGTCCCAGCCGAGATCCCGCAAGGCTGCAGGCAAGTCGATGGGCCATTGCAACGAGGGGCTGAGCAGACTGGGCAAGTCGCCGACGCGATAGAGATCGACCCCAGCGAGATAAAATCGCCCGCCGGACGAGCCGGCGCGAACGGTTCGCTCCAACTCCTGATACCAGGAGGTGAGCTTCTCAGCCCGGAAATTCAGCCACGCTTCGCGAGCCGTACCAAATAAAAATTGTTGTGTGGATTCAGCATACAACTCCTCCAGCGTGGTGAGCGGCTGCTGCTGTTGAGTTGCGAGGAACTGATTGACTCGCTCCAGGTCCAGGCCCCAGCGCCGGCCGGGAAGCTGCGTGCAGGTATCGGCTTGGCAAGTGAGGGCGACTCCGCGGAAAGCCGAATGGCGACCGTAACGATCAAGCAGCTCCAGAACGATTCGCTGGACTTCCTGTTGGACGCGCGGCACCAGCGGGTTGTAACGCGGAGCATCAATTTGGCTCGAGGGCGGCCGACCATTGGAATCGCGCAGCAAAACCGCGTCGGCTTGGCCGTCGCGAATCGCAGTTTCCAAGCCTGGCAGATGACCATTGAGCGTCACGACCGGGACCAGTTCCAGTCCGGCGCGAGCAAACATTCGCAGCAGCAATTCGAGGACGTCTTTGCGGACCGGGTCTTGGCCCGTACTGAAGTAGATCCCACTGTCGAATCGCGGCGTCCCGCTGAGGAGCTGGCTGGGGTAGAGCGCGCTACCGTCCGCGACAACGGCGAGCATGGCACCGCGATAGCCGTGAGCGCGGAGATGCTGCACCAAGCGGTCAGCTCCTTGATAGAAAGTGACCCAATCCGTAAGCAATTGCCCGGAGCCGGGATCCAGAGCGAACTCAGCTCCAAAGTTTTCCGGAAAGAGGGGAAACTCATAAAACGCCATCCGCCCACGATGAGGGAGCGGGGAGATTTGGTTCAGTTCGAGGCCCGGTGTGAGCGTCGGCGAAGCGTTTGCTGCCGCAGGCAACTGATCCGGGCCGGCAAGGATGCGAATCTGCCCGAGGGCGGCGGATGCGGTCGCGTGCCGGTTGTTCACCAACAGCAGCGGCTGGCTTGTGCTTGGCCAAAACTCGACGACATGCGTCCTGACCGCCGGACGCTCCGCAGTAACTCCTGGCTCTGGTCTCTGCACAATTCCGGAGTCGGAACCAAAGACTTGCATTCGCCCGCTGGAGTCTACTTCCAACAAGCTGAATCCGAGTGTCAGGTCTGCTTGATCGACGTACTCAATTTCCAGCCGGTGCGGTTTGCCGGTTGCTTTTACCGGCAGGTGAAAGGTTTGCCATTGCCCCGGGAGAAGTTCCAGGAATTTGCGCTCCTCTACCTCGCGAGTGCCCGTAACCAGAGGATTGCCCGCTGCCAGAAAACCACCCGCCGGGCGCGAGCCAAAGCCGCGTCGCCAGTCCCGCTTGCTTGCCGTGGCGGAATCAACAGTGCCGGCAGGGCGCCATTCGGACGGCTGTGCAGCAACCGCGACTGGCTGGTCATCGAGCACCACCAATTGAACGCGTCGAGTCAATCGACTGCCGGCCGAGTTGTTAAACGATATTTGCTGATAGCGACGTGGCTCCAGCTCGAAAATCAGGTCGTAGACTCCCTCGCGATCCGGGACCTTCCAACTCCACGCAATCGCCGGTGCGTTGCCATACTCGTCCAGCTCCACATCCCAAGTCTGAGTTTCCAGAACCGGATTGAGCGCGCGGGCGTTCACCAGTTTGGCAGTGCAACGCCAAGGTTGAGCTTCACCGGGTACCAGTCGTGGGGCAAACTTGAGCCGCCATTCTTCGCCCGGTTCAAACAGCAGATGATCGCGCCCAATTTCAAGCTGCAACCAGTCACCGGGAACTCGCGTCACGGAAAACTGATTGCGGCTTTCATCGAGCGCAGAGCTGACGGTGCCGGCCCGCAGTTCACTCAATTGGATTGTTCGGGCGACGCGCTGCTGGGGCGCGTTGACCGGGGCAAACTCAAGTACGAGATGAGAGCTGGGCGAACCTTCAACCGTCACATCGACGCCGCCATAATTGCTTGCCAACGGCTGCGTCACGCGCAGTTCATTGCTTTGGCAAACGGCGGAACCGGGCGTCTCGGGAGTAAGACCAAGCAATTGCGGGGCATAGATCTTGCCCCCATCGATACGGGCAGTCAGAACCCAAGCCCGCTCGGTCCCGCCACCCCAGGAAATCCGGAGTCGCATTGCTTCCGGCCCCGGTTGCGAAGCGCCAATCGAGTCGTCCGCCGCTAACTGGCCAACAGAACAGATGACTATCCAGAGTCCGAGCAGGACCGTTCCGATGCCAAAGGGCCGCGCGTACCGCGAGCGCTGACCGCTGCGCGAAAGCTGATTCAGCTCGCTGCGCAGCCGCCATCCATGGCCCGGTCGTGGATCCTGACGTCCCTGTCGGATCATTCGAATTTGTAATTCCCGTCGATAAAAAGCAGAGAGGTCGGTTGCCTCGTAACCGGGAAATCTAGCAGCCCAAAACCGACGCGACCAACCCCAATTCCGCTAGCAAGCCGCTAGCAGTTATGGGCGGGGGTTCGGTTGGGATGACGAATGATCGTCCATCGTCGATGAACCACCCAACGAACCAAGCGGACCCAGAAACTCATTTATGTTCGGTTCGTCTTCCCTCTTCTCAGCCGGGCTTCGCGCCAGCCCCCGGTTCGGCAGCGCCCATCCGGTGTGTGGCTGCGGAGCACGGGAGGCGAACGATTTGCAAGACGGAATGCCCCAGTCGCTTTCCTAAGGCCAGTGTTCCTGAGGAAACGCATCTTTGCCCGTCTTGGCCGAGTGTTCCCCAGTCGGAGGCTATTTAGCACAGACCGTCACACAGCCGCCGAACCGGGGGCTGGCGCGAAGCCCGGCTGAGTAGAGAAAGGACGTATCGCCTGGGCTATTCGACTAGAGGACTCGGCGACTGCCGGCGGGGTGAGCGACGTCTGGCTGGCGGGCTACGACGGGTCAGTCCGACGCTCGCCTCCCGCCACCCACTGCTTCACCCGTTTTTAGGCGATCACCTCGGCACGCTCCGCGATATCGCTGATCTCGCGGGCACGTCTTGCACGGCTGCCAACCACCCGGTCTTCGACTCGTCTGGCGTCTGATCCGGTGGTGTCGCTGGCGCTCAACCACCGGCTAATGTCTGTCATCCCTCCGGGATAAAGCAGGTTGGTGGCGAGATGGATTGTTGGGCCCGCGGGCTGCGTCCTCGCGGCGCCTCTTCTGCGACCCCTGCCAGGGTCGACGGGGTTCTTTTCTCGCTTCTGATCCGGTGGTGTCGCTTGCGCTCAACCACCGGCTAATGTCTGTCATCCCTCCGGGATAAAGCACGGTTGGTGGCGAGATGGATTGCGGGGGCGGTTGGCGGTTTGCTCGCTTCTGAACCGGTGGTGTCGCTGGCGCTCAACCACCGGCTAATGTCTGTCATCCCTCCGGGATAAGGCAGGTTGGGGGCAACATCTTGGTCATCTCATTCAGATTGAGCCCGCCCGCGCGAAGCGACAGCGACACTGGTCAGTCTGGAGCGGGTCAAGTTGTGTCTGGTCTTGCCTCGCGACAAACTGATGAGAGATTGGACAACTTGGCCAGTTCGGCCCGCAACTCATCGACCGTGTCCCGGCAGCGGTTGTGGACGTCGTTCTGTTCCCAGCGGTCGTCGGGTTTGGCAAATAACTCGGACCGTTCTCCGGCGGCGATCAATTTCCAGTCGCCGGTTCGAATCGCGGCGAGCCCCGGAGCAAGCGACAAGATTGGCTGGGTCAATTCCGGCAGCGGCTGCTCGACGAACCGCTCAAAAGCCGACAGTCGGTTTTCGACAAACGCGGCTGCGAGTGTCAACAATTCCTCCGGGGTCGTGATTTCACTTGAGCGGACCGCAACGAGCCCTTCGCCTGGAAGCAGGATCAGGCCGGGGACTTGGAGTAACTCGTCATACAGCTGCGGCTCGGGATATCCGACCAAACGATGTTCGCCCAGCGGAAAGCCGCGTGGCGCGGTAACCAGCAGCAGCGGTCGCTCCGCCGGAGGTTGATCTTCAAGCCAGTCGAGCAGGATCCCGAGGCATTCATCGAAGACTTGAACTTGGGCGCCGTAGATCTGTTGCCAGCCAAGCAGCTCGTCCGGATCAAAATCATCCTGCAATCGGACGGCTGGCGGAGCGGTCGATTCGGGTGGCGGTGGATCTTCCTCGTCGCGAAGAGCTTCCCGAAACGCGAGTGGTGCGTCCCAGCAACGAGTGAGCGCGTCGGTATGAAGCAGGAGCAACTGCCCGGGCTGCAACTCTTCTGCCGCTTCAAGTGCGGCAGAAAAAAATCGGGCCACTTCGCTTTCGGTCCAGTCCGCCGCTGGAGATGAGCTGCACTGCGGGGCCAGGAGCGTGGCATTGGCAACCCGCTCCTGCAACTCCGCGCAAACTTCGCGATTGTCTGTCAGCAACAGCCACTCCAGCTCGGGCCGATCCAGCAGGTGTTCAAGGGCACCGCCGAGTGAGGCGATTTCGTCTGGCTTGGTCGCCAAGACTTGCTCAATCACCAGTCCAGCGGCGGCTAGTCGGTCGAAGTGTGCGGTTTTGAACCAACTGTTCCCGTACGCACCGAGCGATCGGGCTCCCAGTCCATCAATTGAGAGCGCGATCGCCTTCCGTTGAAAACTCATGCTGTTTGGCTCAGAATAGGGGCACTCCGCGTGCTGCGGAGCAGAAAAAGAATCGCTCACTCAGGATATCACGATGTATCAAGCCGATCGACTCAAGGAACTGATTCTTCAAAAGGCAGTGAAGTTCGGGAATTTTCAGCTCGCTTCCGGAAAGACTGCCAAGTTTTATCTCGATCTGCGGCGAGTTACGCTGGATGGCGAAACAGCCAACGTGATTGCTCATGGGGTTTTGGGCGTTCTCGAGCGAATTGGAATTCCGGACTTGGTTGGCGGAATGGCAGTCGGCGCGGACCCGATCACCGCCGCGACGATTACCGTAGCTTGGCAGTGCGGAATTCCGCTTCGCGGCTTCATTGTCCGCAAGGAAGCCAAGTCCCACGGGTTGGGGCAATTGGTCGAGGGACCATTTGAGCACGATGATCGCGCCGTGATTCTGGAAGACGTGGTCACAACCGGAGGGAGCTCGTTAAGGGCGATTGAAGCGGCCCGCGCGGCTGGCCTGCGAATCGAGCACTGCGTTTGCATTGTCGACCGCCAACAAGGTGGCGAAGAGGCAATGGCCAAGCTTGGTGTCAAGTTGCACTCCTTGTTCAAGTTGGAAGATTTGGGGATCGACCAGGAGTGAGCATGTTCGGGCGAACTCGGGTAGATGCGTGTTGGTTGGAAGCGGCGCGGCTTGGGGGCAGGCAAGCTTGGGTAGGGTACCTCGCAGCCCTGCTCATCGCGGGAAATGGTGCGTTGGCGGCCGTGGCGGACGATCCTCCGCGCTACAACCGGGATGTGCGCCCCATCCTCACCGAGCACTGCTTTGCCTGTCACGGTCCGGACGCCGCCCAGCGGCAGGCCGACCTGCGGTTGGACAATCGTGAGGCGGCCCTTGCCGCCGGAGCGCTCGACCCGCAAGAGTGGTCGGCCAGTGAACTGTTGGCCCGAATTGAGTCGACCGATCCGGATTTGGTCATGCCTCCGCCCGATTCGCAGAAGCAACTGGGTGTGGCAGAGCGGCAAACGTTGCGGCGCTGGGTACTCGGCGGCGCCCTGTATGAGCAGCACTGGGCTTACGTACCCCCAGTGCGACCGGAGCTTCCCGCCGGAGCCGGTAGCCAGGCGCTGCATCCGATTGATCAACTGATCGAACAGGCGCTCGCCCGGCACCAACTCCCCCCTGCTCCACCAGCCGAACCGGATCTGTTGCTGCGACGGCTTTGTCTCGACTTGACCGGTATCCCGCCGACACCGGAAGAACTCGCAGCCTGGCGCGATGATCATTCTCCTGAGGCTTATGCCAAGTTGGTGGACAGGCTGCTTGCTTCACCTCACTTCGGCGAGCGGATGGCGCCGGCGTGGCTGGATGTGGTCCGTTACGCTGACACTGTCGGCTATCACGGCGATCAAAATCAAAATGTGTTTCCCTATCGGGACTGGGTTGTCGAGGCCTTTAATCGGAACTTGCCCTTTGACCAGTTCACGCTGAAGCAACTCGCCGGTGATCTCTTGCCGAATCCGACGCCGGAAGATCTGACCGCATCCTGTTTTAATCGCCTGAACATGATGACCCGCGAAGGCGGTGCGCAGCCCAAAGAATATCTCGCCAAGTATTCGGCCGACCGGGTACGCACGGTGGCGGGGGCATGGTTAGGGTCGACGCTGGGCTGCGCCGAGTGTCACGACCACAAGTACGATCCCTTTCAGATGAAGGATTTTTACCGGATGGCCGCCTACTTTGCCGACTTGCGGCAATGGGGTGTCTATCAGGACTACGGATACACGCCAAACCCCGACCTGCGGGGTTGGTCCAATGACCATCCGTTTCCCCCCGAAATTCAGGTTGAGGTTCCCTATCTCCAGCAGCGCATAGCGCGGCTCGCAGCGGCCAGGGATCGGTTGGCAATCGAAGCGGGCGCTGAAGGCTTGGCAGACGTGAAGCAGCGAACGCACATCGCCCGTTGGCTGGAGGCGACGAACCAGTACCTGCAGGCCAATCCCAGCGGCTGGCAGACGCTGCAGCCCAAACCGAATGGCGAGCTCGAATCGCAGCCAGACGGCAGTTTGAAGTTGACTGCCGAAAAAATCGAGACGGTTACCTTTGTCATTGAGCCGCCCGGATTTGCGATTCAGTCACTGCGACTGGAGTTGCTGCCCCACGCCCCAGGGGCTGCTGCGATTCATCCCAATCCTGAGCAGCGGATGAATCTGTCGCTCAGCTGGGAGCTGCAAGGTGCCGATGGGCAAAAGGCGCCGTTGAAGATTCACTTTGCCGATGCACTCGCCAAGGTTCCGACTTATTTCAACAACGCCGAACATCTGGGGATTGGCAACACTTGGCGCGTTCCCGGCCGCCTGGAACCGGGAAGCAGCGGTGTCTGGTATTTCGATCAGCCGCTGCAGTTGGAGGCAAACCAGCAGTTGGTGATCACACTCAAGGGAACCGCCGCACGAATGCTGCGCTGGAGTGCCTCGCCGCTGGTACCACTGGACCTTCGACAGCCGGCTGATTTCGGCTGGGTACCGGGAACTGTGCTCGATGAACAAGGGCTCGCCGAGCGTCCTGCTGTGGCCCGTCAGTTAGCGCTGGCGGTGTTGTCAGCTGAGCGACAGGCGATTCGAGAGCTGGAAGCAGGATTGCGGGACTGCCGGGATGGTCGGGCTTGGGTCCAGGTCTCCCAGCCGACCGACAAACCGCTGGTGACTCGGGTCTTGCCCCGCGGTGACTGGACGAATGAAACCGGCGAAGTGGTCACGCCGGGCGTGCCGGCTTTTCTTGCTGCAGGAAAACAAGAATTCCAGGCAGGCCCAAGCGGACCGCAAAGCGACCGGCCGGGAGAGCTCGAAACGCGCCTCGATCTGGCCCGCTGGCTGGTCGCTCCCGAAAATCCCTTGACTGCCCGGGTGCAAGTCAATCGCATCTGGAAACACTTTTTTGGAACCGGATTGGCGGCGGTTCTCGATGACTTTGGCTTGCAGGGACAATATCCGACGCACCCTGACTTGCTCGATTGGCTGGCAGTTGAGTTTCGCGAGAGTGGCTGGGATACCAAGCATTTGGTTCGGCAGATCGTAATGTCCCAGGTTTACCAACGAAGCAGTCTGCCT
>Ga0164292_10004124_pt1 | contig 11821 bp, 9 predicted proteins | sample GEODES117metaG_FD_111486 | JGI IMG/M metagenome (GOLD analysis project Ga0164292, IMG submission 111486) | Eutrophic lake water microbial communities from Lake Mendota, Wisconsin, USA - GEODES117 metaG | ecosystem: Environmental > Aquatic > Freshwater > Lake | place: USA: Lake Mendota, Wisconsin... | reverse complement strand
CGTGGTGTCCCTTGTTAGGAGCTTAGTGACCAACGCATCTGGTGAATAAATAAACCTTGTTACTGTAAATTTTTTATGCTGAAAATCAGATTCTCAACATGTCTCTTACTCTACCCTCGTCAGCAACGTGTACCAAACCAGCTTTGGTTAGGTTGTGCTTACGCTTGGTAGATTTCTTCGTCAGGATATGGCTTTTGAAAGCGTGTTTCCTTTTGATTTTGCCGGTACCGGTGAGGGTAAACCGCTTTTTTGCACTGGATTTGGTTTTTACTTTTGGCATTTTGCTGTATTTATAATTGTTGAACTCACTTTTTACCTGGCTTAGGCGCAATGAAAATATTCATTCGCTTTCCTTCCAGTCTTGGCATCTGTTCCACGATCCCTACATCTTCTAAGGCTTGGGCAAACTTTAAAAGCAACATTTCGCCACGCTCCTTGAACACAATACTTCGTCCTACAAAGTGTACGTATGCTTTTACTTTAGCTCCTTCTTTTAGAAAACTGACGGCATGCTTCAATTTGAAATTGAAATCGTGGTCATCTGTATTCGGTCCAAATCGAATTTCTTTTAAAACAACCTTTGCAGCATTGGCTTTAATCTCCTTCTGCTTCTTCTTTTGCTCAAACTTGAACTTAGCATAATCAATGATCTTACATACCGGAGGATCTGCATTTGGAGAGATCTCGACTAAGTCTAAATCGTTCTCCTCAGCGAGTTGAATGGCTTTTTCTGTAAGAAGCACGGCATTACCGCCTTCCACAAAATCACCCACTACACGCACCTCACGAACTCTGATCTTTTGATTGATCTTGTAAGGCTCTTCTTGTCTACCCCTTGGTTGATACGGTCTTTGATTCAAGTTAGCTGTTTTTGATTTAATTAATTTGGCCTGCAAATATCGGAATTATTTCGAATCCAAAAAATGGAATCCCATTTCTAGCCTATTCTTTGGCCAATGATTCTGAAATAATCCCCTTAAAATACTGAATAAATTCGGCTGGACTGAAAACTCCCAGGTCTCCTTGACCATGCTTTCGCACGGCTACTTTTCCTTCCTCCTGCTCTTTTTCGCCCACAATAAGCATGAATGGCACTTTTCGAACTTCTGAATCTCGGATCTTACGTCCAATCTTCTCATCCCGATTGTCTATTGTTCCCGTAATTCCCGCCTCATCCAATATTCCTTTCAATTCTTCTGCGTAGGAAATAAATTTTTCTGAAATCGGTAAAATATTGATCTGTTCGGGTGCCAACCATAGCGGGAAGTCACCCGCACAGTGCTCAATAAGCACGGCTACGAAGCGCTCCAAGGAACCAAACGGTGCTCTGTGAATCATTACAGGGCGATGCTTTTGGTTGTCCGAACCAATGTATTCCAACTGGAAACGATCTGGAAGTTGGTAGTCGACCTGGATGGTACCCAACTGCCATTTTCTACCCAAAGCGTCCTTCACCATAAAGTCTAGCTTCGGTCCATAAAATGCTGCCTCACCCAATTCAGTTACAGTCTCCAAACCCTTCTCGGCAGAGGCTTCAATGATGGCAGCTTCAGCCTTGTCCCAGGCTTCATCCGACCCGATGTACTTCTGCTTGTTTTCTGGGTCACGCAAGGAAATCTGAGCAGTGTAATCACTAAATCCTAAGGCTTTAAAGACATAAAGCACCAAGTCAATTACTTTGATAAACTCCTCTTTTACCTGATCCGGACGGCAAAAGATGTGTGCATCATCCTGAGTAAATCCTCGAACACGGGTCAAGCCATGCAATTCCCCACTCTGCTCGTAGCGGTACACAGTACCAAACTCAGCATAGCGAATCGGCAAGTCCTTGTAAGATCTTGGCTTGTGCTTGTAGATCTCGCAGTGATGGGGACAGTTCATCGGCTTCAATAGAAATGCCTCTCCCTCGTGTGGTGTGGTGATAGGCTGAAAGGAGTCCTTACCATATTTCTCGTAGTGACCGGAAGTTTCGTACAAGGCCTTGTGGCCAATATGCGGGGTGGTCACTTGCTGATAGCCTGACTTGTCTTGGGCCTTTTTCATGAAATTGATCAAGCGCTCTCTCAAAAGGGTTCCCTTTGGCAGCCAAAGTGGAAGACCCATTCCTACCTTTTCAGAAAAAGTAAACAACTCCAATTCACGACCCAACTTGCGGTGATCTCGTTTCTTTGCTTCCTCCAAAAGGGTCAAATAATCCTTCAGCTCCTGTGCCTTGGGAAACGTTACCCCATAGATACGGGTAAGCATCTTACGCTTCTCATCCCCTCTCCAATACGCTCCAGCGATGTTGGTGAGCTTCACTGCTTTAATAAATCCTGTGTTTGGAATATGTGGACCACGGCAGAGATCGGTAAAATTGCCTTGCTCGTAAAACGTGATCGTTCCGTCTTCCAATCCTTCCAAAAGGTCAAGCTTGTATTCGTCTCCCTTTTGCTGGAAATAGCTTACTGCCTCCTTTTTGGAAATCTCCTTTCGGATATAATCAGACTTGAGTTTTGCCAACTCAAGCATTTTGTTCTCGATTTTCTCTAGCTCCTCCCCGTCCAACTTGTGGTCGCCGAAGTCAACGTCGTAGTAAAAGCCTGTTTCAATGGAGGGTCCAATGCCCAACTTAACCCCAGGATACAAGTCCTCCAAGGCCTCTGCCATCAAGTGCGCCGAGGAATGCCAAAAGGTGCTCTTGCCATCTAGATCGTTCCAGGTTAGCAATTGCAAGGTGGAATTGCTGTGGATTGCACGCGAAGCATCCCAAACCTCCCCGTTTACTTTGGCTGCAAGTACATTCCGAGCCAAACCCTCGCTGATACTTGCAGCAATCTGTAGTCCGGTAATGCCTTGTTCGTACTCCCTCACCGAACCATCGGGAAGGGTAATTTGAATGTGTTGTGACATGTTGTTTTATTTACTGCCTATACAAACAGGCTGTGATTTATCCTGCAAATATGCACAAAAGCTAGGCTCAATGGAAAAATTTGACAGGGAAAGCAGGAAACTTTTCCTTACAAAATTACCTGTGCACTCACCTTAACGATGAAAGGTCGAGCTTCGGGACTATCCAAATAGCTCATGCGGTGAAAGAAATCCACTCTAAAAAAGCGGAAGATATTTTCAATGCCATAACCCAGTTCCACATAGGGCACCTTGGGATCCAGTCGACCAAAGGACTCCAGAAAACGACCATTTGGAGCAGTTTGAGGTAGATTCAATAGGTTTTGTTCTTGTACCGAACCCATCAATACGTTGGCATTGCCCACCAAGCGCCACTTCAACTTCTTAATCAAGGGAATGGAATTGAAAAGGAAGCCCTCAAAGGATTGTCGGTAACGCAAACTCATGAACTGATCTGAGGCAAACTCATTAAAATTCATCGTATTGAATGCTGCCGTAGTGTAAAAAAAGGTTTCGTTGCCCAAATGGTTTTTCAACAAAGGATACGGTACTTCACCCCAGATTTTTCCAGCATCCAATTCGTAACGTCCTACCCCCAATAGTCCCAAATTGATGCGATGGTAAAGGTAAAAATTGAGCTTGGTGTAGTTCAAAGAAGCTCCTAGGGCCTGTATCCCTTGCGTGTAATTCAATTCCACAATCGGCCATTTGCTCGATCCCAAAGAGGCTCTCGTGTTGTCATTGATCAGAATGATTTCGTCCCGACCATAGCGGATGCCTGTGCGTATTTCGGTGGTTTGAAAGTTTGTGCGCAAGACCTTGGATCCTTGTTCGTAGTAGTAAAAGTCAAACAGGGGATCAAATTGACTCTTGTTCAAACTTGAGGTTACTAAGAATCCCTTGAAAATCTCCCGTTGGAAAGTAAACCGCTGATTGGTCGACACAAAAGGTCTTCGGAGTGTTCCAAACCGGCTTGCAGCCAAGAAAATCGAATTGCCTTCTAGATTCTCCATCTCCAAGCCCACTTGATCCAATTCACGGCCCACTCGCACGCCAAGGGTGGTCCAATGCTTCCGAGAGAGAATCCAGGTCGATCCAATTTTATATTTCCACCGCTGATCTACGGTCCCATAAGCTCCATACCCCTCAATCAAGAATTTGTTGGAAAAGGAATAGTTCGTTCGCAACCCAAAACCAAATCGCAAGCCTTCCACATTGTTGTAGTTGCCAAACTCGGTCCAGGGGCCCAAATCCAACTTTTTGACAGGAAGGTAGCCTGTGGCAAAAAACTTTAAGCTTTCGGAATAGAAGCGGATGATTGGGATTCTTTTGAGTGTATCGACCATTTGCAATACAGCCAGCTCCTCCTCACTCAATGGATCAGGACGACGTTCTTTCCAATAGTCGGCAGAAACTTGGTTGAAATCCTGCTTCAACACCACAGCCTGGTCAAAAAAGGCCGTCTCCATGGGTTGATTGACCACAATACTATCCGTAGCAGTATAGAACTTGGCCAAAAGACCAGCCGAATTCTCCGTCACTTGCCCGATTTTAAGCAGCACGCGAGTTTTCGCGGGCATCAAAGCGCCTGCAGCCGTAGGAATCAGTTCTTGTTGAATTTTGATTCGATCAACAAAATTCAGATTGGCAGCCTTAGAGATAGTTAAGTCTACCTGCTTGAGGGAATAATCGGCCTTTTTGATCCAAATCGTTCCCGTAAAGGCCAAGTCCTGTTCCCGACGAGGATATACCTGAAGCTTGTAGCAGCTATCCTGACCTACTAGTACCTCCTCAAGCAAGTCGTAGTCGTAATAGGTTTTCCAGCCGTCCGCAATGGGAGAAATAAAATCCTTGTTGAGGATGGACAACCAATTTTTGTAAAAATTATACTCCTGAAATACGGATCCTGTGATCTGTGAGGTGGTAGAGCCGTCGGTGATGCCTACTCCGGTTACTTTGGTCTTTTCAATGACCTCCTTGCGCAGCTCGGGATTGTTGCGGTAGTAAAACGAGGATACGGTCTCTGAGAAAAACACCGGCAATATCTTCTCCCCTTCCTCGTTGGTGAGCTGCCGAATGCTATCCAAGACTGCTGTCACCGAGCGAACCGATTTTCGTTGGTTAAACTCCTCGGAGAGGTTATCGATGTCTACCTCAATTTTGGTGTAGTTTTTTGATTGATAGGCATCCAAACTTCGTTTGTCATACAGCTTTCGCTTTTCCACTGCCTTGCGGATCACTTCAAAGGCAGGGTTTTCTCCTGCTTCAAACACGAAGGTACCCAAGTCAAAAGCAACAGGCCAAAGTTGAAAGTTGATCGTTTGGGTAGCTTCCTTGGTCAATACCTTTGACTGCGTTGCATAACCCAGATAGGTGACACTTAAACTATCTGCGAGGCTTGAAACCTGCAAAAAGTAATTTCCTTCAAAATCTGTGGTAATCCCGGATGTTTTTCCTTTTTGAAAAACGCTTGCAAAAGCGATTGGATCGCCAGTTTCTGCATCCGTCACTTTTCCCTTGAGGGTAAATTGACCGAACGAAACTGAGGACCAGAGAAAGAAGAATCCTAAAAATAAAAATCGAAGCATAAGTCGGGAAACAGGTCGTTCCATTGTGGCTGCAAAGTTAGGAGATATTTTTGAGCTGCTCTTTTTATAAGCAAAACATCTCCTGAATGACTCAAAAGACTGATTTTTGTCATAAAGAGTTCAATTTTTGGAGCCAAAAGGGGTATTTATTTTTGGATAGTTTATATTTATTTCAACTTTTTTAATGATGCTACACGACGTTATTTTTGTGGGCGGTGGAATTGTCGGGCTTGCTACAGCCTACAAGCTGATTGAAGCTCGACCTGATTTAAAAATTGCCATATTGGAGAAAGAAAGTCAGCTTGGATCGCACCAAACTGCCAATAACTCCGGTGTAATTCATTCTGGACTGAATTACAAGCCCGGTTCCCTCAAGGCAATCCATTGCATCAAAGGCTACCATGAACTGCTGAATTTTTGCCAAGAAGAACGAATCCCTTACGAAATCACCGGTAAGGTGGTAGTGGCCACAGGTGAGTCTCAAAAACCAGGCTTGAACCTGCTTTTGGAAAGAGCACTGCAAAATGGATTGGTTGGAACACGAAAAATAACCCCAGATGAGCTCAAAGAATACGAACCCCACTGCATTGGTGTGGCTGCGATTCATGTTCCTCAAACAGGAATCGTAGATTACTTAGAGGTAGCCCTAGCCTTTGGAAGAAAGATCAGGCAGCAGGAAGGAGGTATTTTTTTAGGTCATAAAGTATTGGAAATAAATCAAAAGAATTCAATTAATTACATTGAAACTTCAAATGAAACTTTCCAATCTAAGTTAGTCGTCAATTGCGCCGGTCTATATTCAGATAAAGTAGCTCGAATGAATGACGAATCCATCAACGATATTAAAATCATTCCTTTTCGAGGGGAATACTTCAAGCTCAAAGCAGAAAGCGAGTATTTGGTCAAAAACCTAATTTACCCCGTTCCAGAACCCAACTTCCCCTTCCTCGGGGTACACTTTACGCGAATGATCCATGGAGGAATAAAAGCAGGTCCAAATGCCATACTTGCTTTTAAACGGGAAGGCTACCGAAAAAACCAAGTGAATCTTGCTGAGCTTGCAGAGACCTTGACTTGGCCAGGGTTTCGAAAGGTAGCAGGCAAATACTGGAAAACAGGCTTGGAAGAATTGTACCGCTCTTTTTCAAAATCTGCCTTCACCAAGGCCTTGCAAGAGCTGATCCCTGAAATCCAAGAGTCTGACCTCGTTGCGGGAGGTGGAGGGGTTCGTGCTCAGGCTTGTGACCGCTCAGGTGGTCTTTTGGATGACTTTGCCATCCGTGAATCTGAGTTCTCCATCAATGTACTCAACGCACCTTCACCAGCTGCTACCAGCTCACTAGCCATTGGGGGGGTTGTGGCAGAAATGGTACGCAAACGTTTCTAACCGATATTTTCTTTTCTACGCTCGTTTAATTCCTCAAGATTGGGTTAGAAATTCAAGGAGCCGGTATTCTGCGTAGTTGAATTCTGAACTCGGAATAGTAAATCCGGTATGCCCTCCCCTTTCGGGCATCTCTAAAAATAGTAATTCACTAGACTTTGCAAATGCTACCGGGTAACATTCTTCACCCAATAAGGGGTCATTTTTGGCATTTAAAATTAACGTGGGTATCCCAATGTCCTGGATTCGGGTATGTGGGCTGGCCTGCTCGTAAAAGTCAGCAGCATCTTTGAATCCATGCAGCTTGGCCGTGAACTCGGTATCAAATTCATCGAAATTGCGCACCTGGGGCAAGCGATCCAGATCCACCAAACCAGGGAATTGCTTCCCTTTGGCTTCCATTTTCTTCTTCAGCTTGCCCATAAACTTGCGTGCATAAAAGGTATTGGTGGGTCGCCGTAGGGTGGCTGCACTGGATGGCAGGTGAACAGGCGTAGAATACACCGCAGCACGCTGGATCAATGGAGAAAGGTTTTTGCCCTGTTGTCCGAGGTAATTCAACGTTTGAGCACCTCCCATGCTGATTCCTGATAGAAATATCCCGGCATAACTCGTCTTGCTCAGCACATACTTGACGACAGTATCCAAATCATAGGCAGATCCGTGGTGGTACAAGATGGGTTGGCGATTGATTTCACCCCCACAGGAGCGATTGTTCCAAACGAGCACATCGATTTCTTTTTGGTTAAACAACTTGACCAATCCCCGTGCATAATGCCGCTGCGAATCCCCTTCCAACCCATGGGAAACTAGGAGCAATTGCTTACCTCCAACCTTAGACCAATCCAAATTCAAAAAATCCGAATCGGGCGTTTCGATTTGCTCTCTTTCGTAGGTCACCCCATCCACCTTCCGCCAGATGCTTGGTAAAATAGTTTCGAAATGCCCATTTAGGTAAAAAAACGGGGGATTAGCGTAGGAAGTAGCAAGTATAGGCATGGAAATCGTGAGAAAACTTCAAATCAACTTCATCTTTAATTAACCTTGAAGCGAGGGTAATCAACTAATTTTCAACTCATTAATGAACTCATAGGATTTTAGAGTTAAAGGGGATTAAATTTCAAAAAGAAGGCAATGCGTATTGCCTTTTTTTTATGCCCGATTCCTTCCAAAAAGGGTTAGGATACTACATTTTCAAACTTTCCTTGGCAGAAATACCAGCCAAGTACCCAGTGGTCCAAGCCGCTTGAAAATTGAACCCTCCCGTGATGCCATCCAAATTCAATACCTCCCCTGCAAAATAAACCCCCGGATGAACCTTGCTCTCAAGGGTTTCGGGGTTGATTTCATCTAACACCAAACCTCCAGCGGTGACAAACTCCTCTTTAAATGTAGTTTTTCCTTGGATGCCTACCGAATAGCAGAAAAGACACTGCACAAGTTTGTTGATCAACTTCTTGGAAAGCTGTCCATAAAGTTGGGCTTCGGAAACCTCGGCTTTGCTGCAAAAATGCTCCCAAAGCCGCGTAGGGACCCCAAATAGGGAATTGGAAACCACTTTTTTGTTGGGATGAAGCTGCGCATAGCTACCGAGTTGCTCTGCATAATCCTGCTCACCGAGATCTGCATTCCATTGAATGATGGCTCGGGCTGTGTACTGCTTCTCATGGAGCCAGTCTGCTCCAAATGCAGAGAGCTTGAGCACTGCAGGCCCACTAATGCCCCAATGGGTGACCAAAATCGGACCACGGTAACTTAGTTTTGTCCCCTCCAATTTGACCACCGCATCCCCCATCGAAATACCCATCAGTTCGCGAATGGGTTCCTGCGGTGTATTGAAGGTAAAGAGTGAAGGGATTGGCTTTATAATATTATGCTTCAATAACTTAAGAAATTCATAGGAACTCAAATTAGGATGCCCTCCAGATGCTACAATCACCTTGGAGACGGATACATCCCCTGCATCAGTTTGCAAACTAAATCCAACATCCGTGGATCGAATTGCCTTGATTCCAGTAGAAAGTTTCAATCGAACCCCAAGTCGCTTGGCTTCCTGCTCCAGCACATCTACGATACTTTGAGAGGTATTGCTCTTTGGAAATACTCGCCCATCGTCTTCGGTTTTTAGAGCTACACCACGAGATTCAAACCAGGTAAATGTGTCTTCTATGGAAAAATGCGCAAAACCCTTCTTTAAAAATTTCTCTCCTCGGGGGTAATTTTTGACCAGTTTGGAGATTTCCATCGGACGATGGGTCACATTGCAGCGTCCCCCACCAGAGATTTTAACTTTGGAGAGTACTTTTGGAGATTTTTCAAAAAGGAGCACCTCGATTCCAGGTCCACTTGCGTGAATAGCAGCAAAATAGCCTGCAGCTCCCCCACCAATGACAGCAATTTTCACCCCTTATCCAGTTGATTCGGGAGTAAAATTAAAGCTCTTTTTTGAGATCAATCGATTTTTTCTTGACCGACAAACTTCTAGTTGCGTACTTGCTACAAATTACGCCCAATTGAGACCCTTACTCCTTTCCCTAGTTCTTCTGCTAAGCTTGTTTACTGTAGCGCCTTTGGCAGCCACAGCACAGGTAAACCTTGGCCAAACGGACCGTTGGATGAAAGGGGCAATGGCAGCGATGGAACGGAGCGACTACCAAACCGCCAACTCCATTTTCCGGAACCTTATTGATTCAGGGCTGCCCCTACCTGAAGAGATGCCCTATTATTTTTCGGAAACGCTTTTCAAATTGGGCCAATATGACAATAGCCAAAACTTCCTCAACAAGTACTTGGAATTAACTGGCTTTACGGGGCAAAATTACGAATACGCAGTTCGGCTGAAGGAAAAATTAAAGGAGCCCATAGCTCAAATACTCGCCTGCGAACTATGTGATCGTCGTGGATACCGCTATGCTCCTTGCCCACTGTGTGATGGAAACAAACAGATTGAACAAGCCTGTGCATATTGTAAAGCAAATGGAATCGTGGGCTGCAGCCGATGTGGTGCTTCAGGCATGATCAAAAAAATGAATGTCTTCAACATCATGGAGTTTTTTGAATGCGAGCGTTGTGCAGGAAAAGGTCGTCTGACCTGCCCAACCTGCGGAGGTAGCGGAAAAGAAGTAAGCGCCTGCAAAAACTGTGAGGGCTCAGGAAAGACTGCCTCTGCTGATTTATGCAATCATGAGGAGCATGTACATGCTGCTCCTGCGAAGAAATAGGTTTGTGGAGTAGTCAACAGATGACAGTTCACAGTCGACGGCTTATTTTCTAGATCTTCAAATCCTTATTACCTGGGCTTAACCTGAATAAAGTGGAATTGCCTCTAGTTCGTTTTAAGCTTAAACGGCAACATTATTCTCCCTTAAAGCGTCATTCAAGGAAGTTTTTAGATCTGTGGAAGCTTTTCGCTGTCCAATGATCAGCGCGCAAGGTACTTGATAGGTTCCAGAAGGAAATTGCTTGGGGATAGTTCCAGGAATCACCACCGAACGAGGAGGCACCATACCCTTGTATTCCACTGGAGTAGCACCGGTGACATCGATAATCTTAGAGCTTGCAGTGAGGGTCACTCCTGCCCCAATGACTGCTTCTTTTCCAATACGAACTCCTTCTACAATGATCACTCGGCTTCCAATAAAGGCGCCATCTTCTACAATCACTGGAGCGGCTTGAACGGGTTCGAGTACCCCACCGATGCCTACCCCCCCACTCAAATGCACGTTTTTACCAATCTGAGCACAAGAGCCTACCGTCGCCCAGGTGTCCACCATGGTTCCGGAATCTACATAGGCGCCAATATTCACATAGCTTGGCATCAGGATCACACCGGAAGCTAGAAAAGCGCCGTAACGGGCCACCGCATGAGGTACCACACGAACACCCTGTGCTGCATAGTTGGTTTTCAAGGCCATTTTGTCGTGAAACTCAAAGGGACCTACCTCGATGGTTTCCATTTTTTGGATGGGAAAATACAGAATCACCGCTTTTTTGATCCAGTCATTGACCGTCCAGTCCCCATCTTCCGATGGACTTGCTACGCGCAATTTTCCAGTGTCCAAATCGGCAATGATGCTTCGAATGGCATCTTGGGTTGTCGTCTCTTTGAGCAATTCACGGTTGTCCCAAGCTGCTTCAATTGTTGATTTTAAGTCCATCTGTGTTCTAGTTCTAGTAGGTTCTTGTCCCCCAATTTCCATGTTTTCCACTGCAGAAAGCAACCGGCTGGGGGTAGTTTTGAGAATACGAAACAAACAAATCCCTAGGGAACTTCATAGGTTTTTTTGAAGAAAGAGTACCCAGCCTCCCAAACAGTAACTCCACTACTCCCTTAATATTCACTGCAGCTATCCTGATTTTGGTGCTTATGGGAAGGCTGTAGTACCCTTTTTGGAGTCGGACGTACTAATTCTTTCCTACGGGAAATTGAGAGTATGTAGAACTGATTTGTGCATTGAAAATTTTTCTAAAATCCTTTTAATCAATTAAATAAGCACTTTTTTAGATGACTCTAGAATTAAATTGAGTGAAATCGAAACCGATTTTCCCCAGCAAAATTGAGTTTTCCACATTCGATTTAGTGTACCTAAACTTATTTTTTAGGACTATCTAATTTAATTTTTATATTTGCCTTATAAATCACCTACCCCATGGAGTTGACCACTGCCGAAGAGAATTACTTAAAAGCCATTTACCACCTTTCTGAGGAGGGCAAAAAATGCGTGTCTACCAACGACATCGCTGCCTCCATCCAGACCAAGCCCGCATCCGTAAGCGATATGCTTCGCAAGTTGGGCGAAAAAGAAGTCATCCAATACCGCAAATATTACGGCCTACAGATCACTCCCCTCGGCATGCGACTTGCCTTGCAAACGATCCGAAAGCACCGCCTTTGGGAAGTGTTTCTCGTGGACAAGTTGCACTTCGCTTGGGACGAGGTGCACGAGGTAGCCGAGCAACT
>Ga0164292_10004118_pt1 | contig 11835 bp, 2 predicted proteins | sample GEODES117metaG_FD_111486 | JGI IMG/M metagenome (GOLD analysis project Ga0164292, IMG submission 111486) | Eutrophic lake water microbial communities from Lake Mendota, Wisconsin, USA - GEODES117 metaG | ecosystem: Environmental > Aquatic > Freshwater > Lake | place: USA: Lake Mendota, Wisconsin... | reverse complement strand
TGGAAGACAGGTTTACTAAAATATTTATAATAAATGGCAACCCAATACTCAAATAAACCCATAGTTACAAACGGTCTGGTGTATGCACTGGACTTTGGGAACCAAAAAAGTTACGTAAGTGGATCGTTGACGACTAGGAATTTAGTTTATTCGCAAATATCTGGGACAATATACAACGGAACTACTTCTGGTTCATTAATAAATGGAATATTTAATTTTTTAAATTCATCAACACCTGGATTAAAAATTGATGTAAATGATCCGTTTCGTGCAATTGACTATGGAAAAACATACACGGTAGCTACTACAATAAAAGTAAGTAGTGGTAATAATAATCAAACAATCTTTAGCCGAGGTGATTGGTATTCATCAGCACCATACGTAACTAATAGATTTGCACTTACATATGAAAATGGAAAATTAATACATGGCCTTAACTATGGACCGACTAATGATTTAGGTTTTGGAAGAGGTTATAATTTTAATACCGATACTTTAGTACATTTAACTTTTAGATATTCAAGTGGTTCTTGGGATTATTTTGTAAACGGAATACCTCAAACAGCATCATTAGGCGGTACTTATAGCAACCCTTCAGCAGGATCACTAACAACATTTAGTGGTCGAAGCTCACTAGACCAAAACAATTTTACAGGTTCTCTTGGTAATTTTTTAATATATAACCGAGCATTATCATCAGATGAAATTTGGAGTAACTATCAATTATCAGCACAGCGTTATGGTCTAGGACCACAAACACCAAGACCTTATGTAGATGAAAATGCATACTTATTTTTACAATCAGCAGGCATTACAGACCCAATCATTACATCATCAATCAACACGTTTGTCTTAGGTTTAAAGAGTGCCTCTCTATGGGACAAGATGATTGCAATATATCCATTCGTTGGAACAGGTTCGGTGGGTGTAAACCTTACCGGGTCTCATAAATGGAATTTAAAAGAACCATCTTTAGTAACTTATCCTTTAGGATTTACAGGATCATGGAACGGATCAGTTTCAGGTTCTACTCCGTCAGGATCAGGGACAGCAATTAATACAACAGTAACTCCTTCAACTTATTATCCAAACTACTCTACTTCTTCTGCTCACATCTCAATCCTATCCTACGATACCCCAGTATCTTCCAGCATCCTTGCCGGAACAGGAATGACTAAAGAATTAGCAGTTTCAACTTTAGCAGGTGACTACGGTACACCAGCAGCAGCCTACTCAGTACGTAAAGTAAGAACAGCTTACTCAGGTGCTTTAATGGATGTTAGAAGATCAATTGATAACGTTACTTCCTCTATTGGGTATGTTTCTAACGGTGATTTAGATACAGGGTCTTTATTGGATTTTGTGTTACCGGGAAGATCTACTTTACCAGGTGCTTATTCTGGATTGGCAGCAGCTTATTCTTTAAGAAAAGTATCTGGATCTTATACCGGGTCTGCAGTTAGAGTTAGAGGAGATATTGAAAACCAATTTAGAGACATTGGGTTTGATGCTTCCGGTAATTTAAATACGGGTTCATTAACTTCTTTAGTTGCAACTGGATCTAATGTACTACCAGGTTCTTATTCAGGATTAGCTGCTGCATATTCTCTAAGGAGAGTAGTACCTGGTTATTCAGGGAATTTAATTGAAATACAAGTAGGATCTGTTTCACAATCAATTGGAATGGATTCATTAGGTAATCTAAACACAGCATCTATTACAGTTTTTGCTGGTTCTAATGATGCTTTTGTTAAGACTTGGTATGACCAATCGGGAAATGGATACCATATTAGTCAACCTTCAGCAGCATCACAACCTAGAATATACTCAGGGACTCAAGGATCTGTTATTACACAAGGAATAAAACCTGCTATTGAATTTAATGGAAGTAGTGATAATTTAGTATATAATGGAACTATACCAACTGCTGAAAATTTATCAGCCTTTGGTGTTTTTACAAAAGTAACACATCAGAATAACGAAGGATTCTTTTCACTAATACCATCTGGATCTACCCCTAATAGTAGAGATTGGGCAAGCATTGATGGTAGAGCATTTGAGATGTCAACCTCACCTACTAGGTTTACTTTTACAGGTCATTATATATATGCAGGTTCAAATGGATTTGCAGATGGAATGCAACTAGATGGAACTGCTTCTTTAAACACTCCGTTTATATTTTCTGCTATTGAAAGTAATAATACAGCATCTTTAAAAATAAACGGTACAAACGAATTAGTAGACACTTATGGCCCCGGTACACCGACTTCTCCAAATGGTTTAGTAATAGGGGCAAGATATGATACCCAAATAACCCAGTTCGGTAACATAAAAACAAGTGAATTATTAATTTATTCATCCTCACAAGCCTCCAACAGAACCTACATAGAAAACAATATAAATGCTTATTACAACATTTATACAACCGCTAGTACTTCCACAGAAAATGCCTTTGTAAATACATGGTACGATCAATCAGGAAATGCAAGACATGCCACTCAAACAACATCTTCAAGACAGCCTTTAATAGTATCTTCCGGGTCTTTAATAACTGAGAATGGAAGACCTACTCTAAGATTTGATGGAGCAAATGATAGTTTAATAATGGCCGGATTACACGGTCAATCAATACTTGATCAATATTTTGTAACTTCAACTTCTGATAATAATTACAACTACCCCGCGGGAGGAACATTTATACCCCATGGGTTTGTAGCAACAAGTGGAGCTCCTGATTTAGATATAACCTATAATTACGGATCACCTTCTTTATATGCAAACGGAACTTTATTTACAGGAAATACACGTGGTCAAATCTATACTTTCTTAACAGGTAGTAAAGTAGTAGTACATCAAGGAGCAAGTACATCAGGTTGGACTCAGTATAATTTTAGTAATCTATCTTCTTATGAATATTCAGGATCACTTCAAGAACTAATAGCATATACCTCCAGCCAAGCAGCAAACAGACCCCTCATTGAAAACAACATCAACAACTACTACAATATCTACACAGGTTCCAACCAAGGATTTGTAGCTAGATGGTATGACCAGTCAGGTAATAATAGACATGCTACTCAAACTACTGCTGGGTCACAGCCTTTGATTGTAGAATCAGGCAGTATTATTACTGAACCTACTAGCAGTAAACCAGCACTTAATTTTGACGGAACTGCAGACTACTTTACATTTACCCCCTCCATACCGGCACAAAATACTTATACTGCTTTTACTGTTGTTTTTCCTACTACAGAATCATCACTTAATGATATGATCATAGGCGGAGCTGTCGGATCAACAGGATTTAGGTTAGATGGCGGTGCTACTCCGACTGCAACAATTACAAGATGTAGTCAAGCCGACATAGTTGCAGCAGCTATATCTGGTAATATTCCAACTCTTGCAACTTTTATAACTACAAATTCAAACTCTAGTATATTTACAAATAATATTTTAAGAGGCACAGGAGGTGTTGTTAACCCAATTAACCCTATTCTAAGTATAGGATCAGAAAACGGCAGTCAATTATATAAAAACAAAATGCAAGAAGTAGTATTTTATACTACAGATCAAACCACAAACAGAGAAGCAGTTGAGTATGGAATAAATAATTATTATAGACTTTATACTCAACCAACCTCAAGCAACTGGACAACTTCATCATTCACCATCTACGCAACCACAAGTTCCATCTCAGCTTCAATAAACAATGATTTACAGTCAGGAATTGCATCCTCAGGTCCTCTAGGATTTATTACAGTCTCAAGAACAGGATCAAATTCCTTGACTTTGGCCAGGAACGGTGTAACCAGTTCTTTTGCAGTACCGGCCTCCGGTGCCTTATCAACGAATTTATATTTGGGTGCAATTAACAATAATGGATTAGCGTTAGGAAGTTCACCTTATAATATTTTATTTGCATCAGTGGGAGTGGGATTGACTGGAACTGATATTATAAACCAGGATAAATTAGTTAATACACTAAGTTACGGATTAGGTAGAGGTCTAGATAGTGATTATTTAAACATACTAAGTTATGCTCGTTCACAAGGATTTACACTACCTTCAACCCAAACCCAAGCAGCCCAAAATGCACTTATAGTAGAATTAAAACAAGCCGGTATTTGGAATAAATTAGATATACTTTATATATTTGCATCAGACGGGGATGCAAACTTTGCTACATTAAACTGGAAAAACACCTCTCTATATAGGGCAACAGGATATAATAGCTTAGTTCCAAATTTAGGAATTTATATTTTGTCAACAGACCGTGTTAATACAAGCTTTAACCCAGCAACACCAGGTATTAATTATAAAGTAACAGATGCCTCAAGATATATTTATGTAAATACTAATTCTACCCCGGGAGGCCGACTTGACGGTTCAGGAGGAGTTAGTAACGGTAATAGTATGATATACGGAAGTACATCGCAGACTATTAACAACGTTAGTGCGACTTTTAACTACAGTTCGTTAAGATCTTTATTATCTATACACATTACCGGCTCCAGTTTATTTTTAACTAGAGGATCAACAACCGGTTCTTCAGGATATTCCGGAACCCCGAGTATAGTAAATGCACAACAAAGTATTCTTAATTCCGGAGGAGGTGGTTCAACCGGTATTCCCGCAATGTATGCTTTAGGAGCTTCAATGGTAAATGAACATCCTTCATTTGTATTAGCTTTTGATAAATACATGAATAGAATATCCTAAGAAAATATTTATAACAAACCAAACACACAATGTCAGTAATAGGAGGTCAGAACCCAATAGTACAAAATGGTCTAGTTTACATACTAGACTTTGGAAATCAAAGAAGTTATGTATCCGGCTCATCAACGGCCCAATCCCTGATTTATAATCCGGTTGAGGCTTCATTTACTGCCCCGTTACCGGGTGCATATTCTGGACTGGCAGCAGCATATTCTGTACGCAAGGTAGTACCTGGGTATACCGGGTATGCAATGGAGGTAAGACGGGATAGGGACAATGCTTCAGGATCATTCGGGTTTGATAGTAATGGTAATTTAGATACAGGATCACTACTAGCTTTTGTTACAGGGTCTGCCGGTACCGGTTCAGGATTTGTACAAACATGGTATGACCAATCAGGTAATAATAGACATGCCACTCAAATATCTGCTTCTAGACAGCCACAAATTGTAAACAGTGGAAGTGTTATTTTGGAGAATGGTAAACCAACAGTACAATTTAATGGAATTCAATTTATATTTTTAGGTAATTATTCAAGTTTGACACAAGGAGAATTATTTGTAACAGTTCGTTGGTTGGGTAATACAGGCACAACAGGAGGATTTAAGATTAGTTCTAATAATAATGCTATGCATTGGCCGTATTATGGTGGACGTATTTATGACAATTTCGGAACCACTACAAGATATGACTTTATTCCGACAATTACACTCAATCAACTTAACCTATACAATACATTGTCTAAACCTGGACAATGGGTTTCAAGATTGAATTCTAATATACAATTAACAAGTGCGACAAATACAGTTGGATTTTCTAATGGGTATATTGGTACAGATTTAAATCATAACTTTTCAGAGTATATACTGTATTCATCAGACCAATCCTCAAACCGTTTAGCAATAGAATCCAACATAAGTGACTACTATCAAATCTTCACATCCTCCTACAATCCAACCCCGGATTTTGATTCTAAGCTTCTTGAATTCGACAATCAATCCTTAGATACTAATCAACCATTCCCCGGTTTTTCATATAATCAAGGAAATCTAACTTTAATCTTTACCGGACAGCCAAAATCAACTACAACCTTCATAAATCAAGGAGATAATGTAGCAGTAACAGCAACTACATCCTCAATAGGATATGGATCTTCAAATAATAATCTAGGACGTACATTCCCAATATCAGACTTAAGCCATGTATCTTTAAGATTCACAACAGGATCAGTTGATTGTTTTGTAGATGGAATACCAACAGCACCTAATTCAATTTTCCCATCAGCTTCCGCCGGCGGCTTTGGTAATTTAACAATACCTAACTACTCAGGCTCATTAGGCAATCTGCTAGTCTACAACAGGAAATTAACCGACGATGAAATATATGCAATATACCTGCAGCAAGCCCGGAGATACGGTCTTCCGGAAATTCCTAAACCTTATACGGTAGATTCTTCTGTTTATGTTTATACTTTGGCTGCCGGTATAACCGGATCTTCAACTATTTCTGCTTTAAACACCTTTGTTTCCGGACTTAAGTCAGCAGGGTTATGGGACAAAATGATAGCAATTTATCCTTTTATAGGAGCTAATCCTTCAGGCTCAAGACTAAACCTTAAGGATGTTTCTTTAAACACCACCCAGGTAAATTATTCAGGTTCATGGTCAACCTCATTATCAGGTTCTTACAATAATAATACTGCCTCCTACGGCATACTATCAAATATTACTCCGACTTACGTACACCCTCTGATAAACTCGCAATCCATACATCTATCATACCTGTCGTATGATACTCCAGTGTCTGGAGGGTATTTAATGGGAGTAGAACAGATTCCTGGATTGCCAGGTGATATTGCAGCACCGGCTGCAGCCTATTCTGTTAGAAAGGTAAGAACGGCCTACACAGGGTCTGCCCTAAGAGTCAGAAGGGATTCTGATGATTTAAGTTTTGATGTTGGTTTTGATGCTTCCGGGAATTTGAATACAGGATCATTACTAACTAATATGACTGCATCCTTGAATACCCCGGCATTACCTGGTGATTATTCAGGATTAGCTGCTGCTTATTCTCTAAGAAGAGTATCCTCAAGTTATTCAGGGTATGCTATTGAGGTTAGAAGAGCAGTTGATAATTATTCAGCATCTATTGGATTTGATGGGTCTGGAAATTTGAATACCGGATCACTTGCTTCTTTTATTAGAACAGGATCTGAAGTACCTGTAAGTGCTTACTCAGGTTTAGCTGCAGCTTATTCATTGAGAAAGGTAGTACCTACCTATACAGGATCAGCAATTGAAATCCAATCTGGATCAGTTTCACAATCAATCGGGTTTGATTCATTCGGTGATTTGAATGTTACAGCAATTAGATCATTTGCAGGGTCTGGGGATGCTTTTGTTAAAACCTGGTATGATCAATCTGGGAATGGTTATCATGCTAGTCAAGGTACTTTAGCAGCTCAACCTAAAATATACTCTGGATCTCAAGGATCTATTATTTTGGAGAATGGAAAACCAGCATTAGAATTTGACGGAGATTCATTCTCAGTATCCATACCAAGCCCTTCCACATTAGGTGGTTTTTCACATTATTTAGTTGCATCAAGAGCATCATCAAATGACCATATAAATACATTCGGCGACGGAGGGATATCATCATTATATGCTTTTTGGGCCTATCCCGGTTTAGGGTGGTTATCAAGAGCAGGTACCGGTTTACAAAACTACGGTAATTATAACACAGTAGGGCAGTTTCTGGTTTCTATAAATAGAAAAGCATCTACAACTGAGATGTATTTAAACAATACACTTTTAGGAGATTTAGGAAACGTAACCATAAGTACAATTTCTTTTACTAATTTTGGATCCAGTGCAGTCGCCTCAAAAGGAAAGTATCAGGAAGTATTACTGTTTAGTAACAATCAATCCACCAACAGAACCTACATAGAAAACAACATCAATTCATACTACGGTATTTACACACCAACCAGTGTCTCAACTGAGAATGCATATGTGAAGACTTGGTATGATCAATCAGGGAATAATAGACATGCTACCCAGTCAGTAGATGCTTCACAGCCTCAGATTGTTAGCAGCGGGGTTATTGTGAGTGATGGAAATAGACCTGCTGTCAGATTTGATGGAACAGATGATTATTTTACTTTTAATAACATTAGTACAAATGTCGATTATATAGGATTTCAAGTTGTAAAGAAAGATACTACAAATACCCTTAGTATACCGGTTGCAGGAACTGCTATAGGAGATAGTTACCTGGCATGGAATTATAGTGATAATTCACTAAGTATGCGAAGTGAACGTGGTCAACTTCAAGGAGCAACTTTAACCACCACAGCTAAACAATTATTTACCTCCCTAAATATCCAAACAGGTAATAATACTATTTGGGCAAACGGTTCTTTAATTATTACAGGAGTTCCAAGCCCACTAGGAGGTACGGGAGTTATGAATGCAATAGGAAGAAGAACAGCAGGAGAATATGGATTAGGAACAACCCAAGAAATAATAATTTACTCCTCTAACATAACATCATCCAAAGGCCTCATTGAAGACAACATCAACGGATATTATAATATCTTCACCCAAAGTCTAGCCTCAGGATCAGGGTATGTTACTACATGGTATGATCAGTCTGGGAATAATAACCATGCTACTCAGTCGGTGGCTGCTTCACAGCCATTGATTATAAGCTCAGGATCAATATACACAGACGGTAATAAACCCGGGGTATATTATAATGGAACTAGTGCTTGGATGACCTTCAGTACTATTGCTGCCCGTACGGCTATTGCTGTTCAAAATGCACCAACCGGGCCTACATTCACATTTTATTATGCTATAGGTAGAGGAAATACCGATGGAGCATTACGTCCTTCTACAGAAGGTAGCTCTATACCTGCATACTTTAATACCGGTAATGCAAATGATTTTCAAAACGGGGGATTAATATTTGTCAATGGTACTACTAGCAACCTTACTGCAAATAGACAACATGTCGTTTATGCTCAATCTTCAGCTAATTTCAACTTAAGTTCTCTAAGCTCTCCTTTCAACAGCAGGTATTTTAAAGGAACACAGCAAGAAATTTATATTTATACAACCACAGAATCTGTGCGTAGAGGAGCATTTGAACAAAACATAAATAACTACTTTAACATATACTCACAACCTTACAATCAAAACTCAAACTCACTCTCATTATTTTCAAGTCCAACAGTGGTAGCCGGGGCAGCCAATGCCTCACCAACCGGATTAACCACCGGAGGCCCAGAAGGACTAATCACAGTATCCAGAACAGGATCCTCCAATTACACTTTATGGAAAAACAGAGTACCAACCAGGACTACATTACCGGCCTCAACCCCATTATCAAATGAAATTTATTTGAATGCAGCCAATGTATCAAATGCATTATTCTCTGCCTCACAAAACACAGTAGCTTATGCCTCCGTTGGGGCAGGCCTAACCGATGATGAAGTTTATACTTATTATGAATTAGTAGATAATCTACAAACAGGATTAGGTAGGTCCAAAAGTACAAACCCGAATGCTTTTATCACGACATGGGATACCCGGATTTCCGGAACAGGAACAGTTTCAAATACTTCCTCAATTGTCTTACCATTATTTGGTACACAGGCCATTACCGCATCTTGGGGTGATGGAACAGTATCTTTAATTTCTTCTTCTGCTCAAGTAGATAGAACACATTCATATGCTACCCCGGGTATCTATACTGTAAGTATTACCGGACAGGGTCAGGGACTTCAGTTTAATAATGGTGGTGATAGAAATAAATTACTGGATGTTGGACAGTGGGGTAGTATTTCAGGATCTACTTCAGGAGTATTCCACGGATGTTCTAACCTAGTAGGAACAGCACCTGATCCTCATGTGTTACAGACTACAAATTTAAGTACTTACTTTACAGAGGATAGTAAATTTAATGGATTTTTAAATAACTGGAGACCAGTTTCATGTAGTTATTTTACATCTATGCTTCAGGGAGCTACAGTATTTAATCAACCAATTGGAAGTTGGCCGTTATCTGCTAGTAATATTGACATGAGTTATATGTTTAATAGGGCATCCTCCTTTAATCAAGATTTAGGATCTTGGGACATGAGTCGAGTTACAAATATAGAGGGATTATTTTATAGAGCATTTGCTTTTAACAACGGAGGATCCCCTGCAATAAATAATTGGAGATTCCCTACTTCTTCTACTGTCAATATGAAAGAGGTATTTTTTGACACTGATGTATTCAACCAAAATATAGGAGCATGGAATGTTGAAAAAGTAACCAGCCTGTATGGTATGTTTAGTAATAATACAGGATTTAACAATGGGTTATCTCCTGATATTAACAACTGGAGGCCAATTTCATGTAGTACTTTTGTTAATATGTTTTCGGCTGCAACAGCATTCAATCAACCTATTGGAAACTGGTCTATATCTGCAAGTAATATTAGTATGTTGCAAATGTTTATAGGAGCAACAGCATTTAATCAAAATATAGGATCGTGGGATGTTTCTAAGGTAACTAATATGGGATTGATGCTATACTATGCTTCAGCATTCAACAACTCAGGTTCGAATACAATAAACAATTGGAGACCAATCTCTTGTAGTAATTTTCAAGCAATGTTTGAAGGCGCAACAACATTTAATCAACCAATTGGAAACTGGACCATAGGAACAGGTAGTCAAATACCGGTAGGTGGTATTAATATGTCTAATATGTTCAATAATGCAGACGCATTTAACCAAAACATAGGAGCATGGAACGTTGAAAAAGTTGTTAATATGTCGGGTATGTTTGGCGGTACTTTATTATTCAACAACTCAGGATCATCAGACATAAACAACTGGAGACCAATCTCATGTAGTAATTTTAGTAGTATGTTTAATCAAGCATCCGCCTTTAATCAACCAATTGGAAATTGGCCTTTATCTGCTAGTAATATTGATATGGGTAATATGTTTAGAAACTCAAATTATAATCTAGATCTTGGATCTTGGGATGTATCAAGAGTAATATCATTTGGTTCTATGTTTCAACAATCTGGTTTTAATAACAGTGGTTCCACTAATATAAACAACTGGCAAATAAATACAGGATCAAATGTTTCGTTCTTTCAAATGTTTTACCAATGTCCATTTAATCAACCAATAGGATCCTGGAATGTATCTAAGGTTACTAACATGTTTTCTATGTTTGAAAATAACAATGCTTTTAATCAATCATTAGAAAATTGGACACCGATTTCATGTAGCAATTTTAGTAGAATGTTTTACAATAGAGTTGGATTTAATGGATCTGTTTTAAATTGGACTTTACCTTCGAGTATAGCATTTACTACGGATTTAATGTTTAGTGGTGGCTCAACTTCAATCTCTTGTAAATTAAATCAAGATTTAAGCAATTGGAATGTAACAAAAGCAACAAATATGTCTGGTATGTTTGGATTCAATACTTCTTTTAACAATAGCGGATCTGCTGGGATTAATAATTGGACACCTGTTTCATGTAGTAATTTTTCTAATATGTTCTTATCTGCTTCGGCATTTAATCAACCAGTAGAAGGTTGGACATTACCAACTGATAGAACCTATACCATGACTAATATGTTTGCTAGAGCAACATCATTCAACCAACCATTGGGTCTTTGGAATGTAGTAAGCTGCAGTAGTATGACAGGAATGCTTGATAATTGTGGAATGGATATTACCAATTACAGTCAAACTTTAATAGGATGGACATCACAACCATCAGCTCTAATACCTAGAAATATAACTTTAGGTGCAACCGGAAGACAATATAACACTCCAGGTTCAGCTTCAAGAGCAGTTTTAACATCTTCTCCTTACAACTGGACCATAACAGGTGATACTTATGTTCCATAAACTATTCTAAACCTCATCAATATTTATAACATATGCCAGTAGCAGGAGGACCTAAACTAACCACAACCGGAATACTACTTGAGGTAGATTCTGCAGACAAAACTTCCTATTCAGGAACGGGTACTACTTGGATAAACCAGGTTAGACCCGGTACTAATAACGGAACTTTAAACAACATCTCATTTGA
>Ga0164292_10004116_pt1 | contig 11836 bp, 11 predicted proteins | sample GEODES117metaG_FD_111486 | JGI IMG/M metagenome (GOLD analysis project Ga0164292, IMG submission 111486) | Eutrophic lake water microbial communities from Lake Mendota, Wisconsin, USA - GEODES117 metaG | ecosystem: Environmental > Aquatic > Freshwater > Lake | place: USA: Lake Mendota... | reverse complement strand
AGAGAACTATCGATCCTTCGACATCATCGCTGCGAAGATGGAGTATCGCCCTGGAGATGACCGGTCGAAATTCTTGCGGGAAGCAGACTTTCCGAATCACCACCTGATCGTCAGAGGAGCGAGAGATGGCCAAGTGGTAGCTATCAAGGGTATTGATGATGAAGAGAAACTCAATAGCGCTCTTCGTGAGATCTCGATCTTGAACGAAGAGGAAAAGCTCATCATTGAAAGTGATCTTCGCGCACATGCCTCGCCTTCACGACAGAGGAATATCGCAACCCTTGCCTTGATCCTTGCAAAGAGGGTCGCGAATCGATGCCCTGATTGTGAATGCGCTGGATGGGGGCGAGTCGATCACGAATTCGGCGTCGAGTGCATCGAATGTAGTCATAAGGACATGCGAATAGCTCGCCGCGCGATAGATGGTTGTAGCAGATGCGGCCTTCGAGAGCCAGGTCAGATCCTTAGAGAGAGTATCGAGCCAGGAGAGTGCGAACTCTGTAATCCGTAAGTTTCTCTAGTCTTCCTTTGGATATTGCTCGCGGGAACTGTATGAAGGTGGCATGTCGACGAAGCGGGCGTAATGCAACTGAGCTGAAACAGTGATGGTTCGAGTTGGACCGTTTCGATGCTTAGCAACGTGAAGGTCCGCTTCACCAGGGCGATTCTGTGAGTCATAGACATCATCTCGATGCAGCAATATGACGAGGTCGGCGTCCTGCTCGATGGAACCGGATTCACGAAGGTCGGAGAGCATCGGGCGTTTATCGGCACGTTGTTCTGGAGAACGGTTCAACTGAGAGATCGCGATGATGGGGATCTGCAACTCCTTCGCAAGGAGCTTCAACTGCCTTGAGAACTCGGAGACCTCTTGTTGACGATTCTCGACGCGCTTTCCAGATGTCATCAACTGGAGGTAGTCGATGACGATCAACTTCAGGTCGTGGCGCTGCTTGAGGCGCCTTGCCTTCGCTCGAATCTCCATCATCGAGAGGTTCGGTGAATCATCGATGAAGAGGGGTGCCTCGGAGATCTCGCCCATACGTCGTGCCAGACGCGACCAATCCTCATCGTTCAATTGTCCGGAACGGATTGCGTTGAGGGTCACACGGGCCTCGGAGGAGAGCATGCGCATTGTGATCTCACTTCGGCTCATCTCGAGCGAGAAGATCACTGAGGTAAGGCCATTATGGATCGATGCATGACGAGCGATATCGAGGCCTAGAGTGGACTTACCCATCGCGGGACGAGCCGCAACGACGATCATGTTCGATGGGTGTAAACCATTGGTAAGGAGATCGAGATCCTTGAATCCAGTCATCACACCTTCGGCGACGGTTCCTCGTGAGATCGCTTCGATCTGATCGAGTGCTTCAGGTAGGAGTGTGTTGAGCTTTACGTAATCCTCCGAGGCGCGACGTTCGGTGACTGCGAAGATCTCAGCCTGTGCCTTATCGACGACATCATCGACCTCTCCTTCGGGAGAGAAACCGAGTTGTACGACTTTCGTTCCAGCCTCGATCAACTTCCTTAGGATCGATTGCTCGCGAACGATCTGTGCATAGTAATTCGCATTCGCGGCGGTAGGGACTGCGCTTACCAAAGTGTGTAGGTATGGCGCACCACCGATCTTTGCGATCTCGCCACGTTTTGTGAGTTCTGCAGCGACGGTGACTGGATCGACGGGTTCGCCGTGACCATAGAGTTCGATCACTGCGTCATAGATCATCTCGTGTGCTGGGCGATAGAAGTCGTTTGCGCGAAGGATCTCGATGACATCAGCGATTGCATCCTTGGAGAGGAGCATTCCACCAAGTACAGATTGCTCTGCTTGGAGATCTTGTGGTGGAGTACGCTCAAATTCGTTGACGTCACCTCGTCTCGATGTATTCGAGAAAGAGGAATTTGGGAACTCCGCGATACTCACGGGCGAATCTTCTTATCGACCACCGACAATGCCTATTTCAGGCGATTTTCACTGTGCTCAGGTCTGTGGAGAGGTTGTGGAAGGAGTGGAAAAGTCGGTGGATAGAGGTGGATAAGTAGGCGAATTCTGTGGGTAAATCCTGAAATTGAGCGTGAAGACCTGTTGATGAAAATAAATCGAAACGGTCCGGATAATGAGATGGAAAAGAGAAAGGGGCGGAGGCAATCATGCCCCGCCCCTTCGCTCTTACTTCAACTGTCTCCAACTATGCAGCGACCACCACAATCGCAAGATCAGCGACAACATGTGAATGAAGCGCGACCTTTACGTTGTACTTGCCGACCTTCTTGATCTGACCTTTGGTCGTGATCTTGTGTCGATCGATGTCGACTCCGGTCTTTGCCTTGATCGCAAGCGCGATCTCCTTGGTCGTCACCGAACCGAAGAGTTGACCTTCGTTTCCGGCACGAGCCTTGAGGGTGATCTCGCCGCTTTCCAGAGTGTTCTTCACCTGGTTGGCGTGCTCGGTATCGCGGATCTCGCGTGCAGCGCGTGCACGACGAAGTCCTTCAATCTGGCTCTCGCCACCCTTGCTCCACGCGATGGCAGAACCTGCTGGGATGAGGAAGTTACGACCATAGCCATCCTTGACGGTGACGATGTCACCTGCGTGGCCGAGGCCTTTCACTTCACGAGTGAGGATTAGTTTCATCTCTTCACATCCTCCTATCGAGCCGAGTTCGGGTAGGGAAGGAGTCCCATCTCGCGCGCGTTCTTCACGGCACGAGAGATCATCCGCTGTTGTTGGACGGTCACACCTGTGACACGGGCTGATCGGATCTTGCCGCGATCAGAGATGAATCGGCGAAGGAGCGCGACATCCTTGTAGTCGATGTAATCGACTCCTTTGAGCGGATTGGCTCGCTTCTTGAACTTCTTGACCGCAGCGCCCTTCGGCAACTTCGGCTTCTGCTTGAGGGTCCTATTGGAACGTGCTCCCATGGGGTCTATTTCTCCTTGTTTCTACTATCAATTCTCGTCATGGATTAGAACGGTGGTTGCTCATCGGCTGCTGGTGAGGATCCTGATGATGAACCCCAACCGCCACCAACCGGTGTGGTCGAAGCCCATGGATCATCGCTCGCCTCAGCGGCGGTGAAGGTCGAACCGGAAGCTCCAGCGCCACGTGACGTCTTAGTCACCTTGGCGGTCGCGTTACGAAGTGATGGACCGACCTCGTCGACCTCTACTTCATAGACGGTGCGCTTCTCGCCTTCCTTCGTCTCGTATGAGCGTTGCTTCAAACGACCAGAGACGATCACACGCATTCCGCGGGTGAGGGACTCTGCGACGTTCTCTGCTGCTTGTCGCCAGATCTGGCAATTGAGAAAGAGGGTGTCCCCGTCTTTCCACTCATTGGTGTTGCGATCCATGTATCTCGGAGTCGAAGCTACGGTGAACTTCGCTACCGCCGCACCATTAGGTGTGAAGCGGAGCTCCGGATCGTTTGTAAGGTTCCCAACCAATGTGATGTTTGTGTCTCCTGCAGCCATTGCTATTCCTTCTTTCGACTCTTCTCGCTCTGTATCGGTTATCTACTTATCGGGCGCGGATCTACTTGAGTACTACAACTTTGGTGCGGAGCACTGCCTCATTGAGGTTGAGTTGGCGGTCCAACTCCTTCACTGATGCAGGATCACAGTGCATATCAACAACGGCGTAGATGCCTTCGCTCTTCTTTCCGATTTCGAAAGTCATGCGGCGACGACCCCAGATGTCGAGTTTCTCTACTCGACCTCCGCCTTCCTTGATGATCTTGAGATAGGTCTCAAGACTTGGTGCGACTGTGCGTTCCTCTAGATCTGGGTCGAGAATGACCATAAGTTCGTAGTGACGCATGCGTTAACCCCACCTCCTTTGGACTAAACGGTCACGGGCTCTCCGCGACAGGAGGGTTCAAGCGCTTTTCCTAATTGCTTGGACTACTCGTCCTCACGATTAGTACCCCTGCCAAGGTCAGTTTTGGCTGGTTCCTTTGAGGGGAGGGAAAGCCTAGCCCGGGCTACTGTCAGCGCAAAACCCGCGAGCGCGAGGATGCGGATGACGATGGTGAGTGCATAGAGCGGCTCAGAGAGACCCTGACCGCCTGAGTACTCCGCCAAGTACTGCCAGATCCCGAGGTGATAGATCGCCTCTCCGATCTGCCAGATCCAAAACCATGCTCGCTCTTGGGCAACGTTTGAATCCCTGGTTGTCATGAGAAGTACTGCGATGGGTGTCAACCAGATGATGTATTGCGGGGAGTAGACCTTGTTGACTGAGAAGAGAAGCGCAAGAGAGAGGAAGGTGGCAAGAAGGAAGATCTCATACGGATCCTGCTTTGTTGACGCAACCGCACGAAGCCTCGGGTAGATCGCGACCAGAAGCAGGAGGCCAAGGAGCGCGATGGTGAGATTGAGAGAAGAAATATTGACGCCAAAGAGGAGTGAGAGTGCGTACCAGATCGAACCGAGATCGACACCACGATCTTGATTGAAAGTGAAGAAGCGAGACCACCCATCGAAGTGTGAGATCGCAGTCGTGAAGTTGAGCGCTACGACAGTGAAAAGTAGGTAGAGGAAGAAGTCCCCACCTTTGCCGTCATTCTTGCTCTCTTCCCGGCTTGATCTGGACCTTAGGAAGAAGTAGATCGCGAAAGCTGGGATAAAGAAGATGGGGAAGAACTTGATCACTATCGATATACCCATCCATATCCCAGCAAGATCGAAACGCTCTCGCTTGAGGTAGTAGATACCTAAGACCATTGTGAAGACTCCCCAGATATCCCAATTGATGTAGAGAGAGGAGAGTGATGCAGGTGCGAGAGCGAAAAGCGGCCAAAGTCGAGGCGTTTGGGATGCGATCAAGATCGTTGTGGCGATGAAGAGAAGTGCGATCGCCATGGCATTGAGGTCGAAGAAGGTGAGGAAGTCATCTGAAAACCGTGCAATCGTCGAAGCGATATACCCCGTTCCAACTGGATACTCCATCGAATTGAGCGGATCGGAGTAAGGGTTGATCCCTTGATCGAGGCCACGAGCACCAAAGAGCGCTGGGATATCGGAATAACAGAGGTGTGTGTAGGAGTCAGGGCTTGCGAAGAAATTGGCCCGGCAGTGGAGGGATTTGAGAAAGGAGAGCGTTGCAAGAGCCCCTGCTATGACACCTGTTATCGCAAGTGGTGGAAGGAGTCGCTTCATCTCGGAATCTGGTGAGTGTTATTGCGCAGGCGGTTTCGGTGGCATGAGAGCGGTGGCGCTCTCCTTTGTATATGTCATCACGACGCCACGCATATCGACTGGTTCTGTCCCATTCACATTGACAGGAGGGCGGAACTTGAGTTTCGGTGAACCTTCAAGTGCTCGCTTCGTATAGGCATTCCAGATTCGCGCCGGGAAAGTTCCTCCCGTCACGGAGGTGATCCCGCCAATTCCCCGCAATGTGGTGAGGGCATCATCACGGAAGAAGGCAATCGAGGTTGCAAGGTCTGGGGTATAGCCAGTGAACCACGCACTCGTGTTCTCGTTCGATGTTCCAGTCTTTCCGGCAGCTTGTCTGCCGAGGCCACGTAAGGCTGAGGTTGCAGTTCCTGCCAAGACGACTTGGCGAAGGGCGTAATTGAGATCTCTCATCACATCGGAGGAGAAAACCTCTTCTGCTTCGATCTTTCCTTGATAGAGGATGCCACGATTAGGGCCGAGTACCTCATTGATGATGAAGGGTTTGGCATAGATACCCTCGGCAGCAAAGGTTGCGTATGCAGCAGCGACATCAATGACACGTGGGCTCGATACACCGAGAACAAGTGATGGGGTCGGCAACATCGCAACAGAATCCGGGATTCCGGCGCGGCGGGCAGCATTGACCACATTCTCAAGACCTGCGGCAATGCCGAGTGGGACATAGACGGTGTTGACGGAGCTTGCAGTAGCGCGCAGGAGTGAGATCTCGCTGTAATCCTCATTGTCGTAGTTGCCGACGCGATATGGCTTTCCAAGGTCATCGAAGAATTGTGGTGAATCACCGTTCCAGATAGACGTCAGTGGGATTCCTTGCTCCAATGCAGCAGCGAGCGCGAAGACTTTGAAAGTCGATCCCGCCTGCGTGATGCCTTGTGTCGCATCGTTGAGTTGGCGCTCCAAATAATCCCGGCCGCCATACATCGCCACGATCTCACCAGTACCAGGACGGATAGAGAGCAATCCAATATGGAGATCCTCTGGTGGATTCTGTGGACCAGCCTCTTGGACAGCAATCTGCGCTGCTTCTTGTGCTTTTCGTTCCAAAGTGGTGCGAATAACGAGTCCACCGATCATCAACTGTTCATCGGTGAAGCCAAGTTCATTGAGTTCTCGTTGTACCCACGAGATGAGGTAGCCACGAGGACCTGCAAGACGACCCGATGAAAGTCGAGGATTGACCGGAGGTTCCTGCCCCTTCAGCTTCTCGCCGCGAGACTCTCCTAACCAACCAGCATCGACCATTCCATCGATCACATATCGATATCGCGCTGAGAGTCTCTCCGCATTGCCATCTTGGAAATAGGGGTCATAAAGACCAGGTGAGCGAAGGATCGAGGCGAGGATCGCTGACTCTGCGACGGTGAGTGATTCAACGCCGTGACCGAAATAGACCTGAGCACCGGTCTCTACGCCATAGGCGCCGCGACCGAAGTAGATGGTGTTGAGGTAATTCTCCAAGATTTCATCTTTGGAGAGTTGGTTCTCGAGCTTGATCGCGATCACGAGCTCCTTCAACTTCCTCGTGATGGTCCGCTCTGAGGTTAGGAATGCGGTCTTGGCGTACTGCTGTGTGATCGTCGAACCACCTTGGGTCTGCCCGCCCAAGACATTGTTGATCGCAGCACGGGCAATTGCGATCGGATTGAAAGCGAGTTGGCTATAGAAGTTTCGATCCTCCGCAGCAAGGACAGCTTCTCGAAGCTTGACTGGGATCTTCGCCAACGGGATGACGGTGCGATTCTGCGCACCTAAACGACCGATCTCACTCCCGTCGGCGTATTGGATGATCGTCGCCTGACTATTGACGTAGTCATTGGGATCCGGAATGTCGACAGTGAAATATGCGACGCCGAAGACTGCGACTCCTGCAACGAATCCAAAGCCGGAGAGAAGAATTGTGAGACGGAGTGCGATCCGTTGTAGACGTTTCGAGATCATCCGACCTTCTCATCCTCGATCGTTCGAACCTTCCGTGGCGGCCTTCGATTGACGCCATCACCAAGAAGGAAGGAGGCGACGAGATGGTTCCAACCACAGTCGTTGCAGACTTCCACCTCATAGACCCGGAACTCACCGAACTCCGATTGCATCTCACGCAACTCCTCAAGGCTCTTCAATCGACCTGAGTATTGACCGAGTTGATCCCCGAAGGTGTAGCGAAGTTCGACCATCTTCCGTGACTTACAGACAGGACAAGCGCGATCAGTCCTCTCGCCGTGGAACTTCGCAGCACGCCTGAGATAAGGGTCGGCATCACAGGCATCCATCGCACTACTCAAACCTTGGAAGAGAGCAGCGAGAGTGGCACGGCGACGGAAGGTGTAATCGACTCGAGCGCGCTGTGACCAGAACACTCGCTTATCGTAGTGAGAGGTGCGAGGGATACGCTTTCTCAGTGAATTCTGACTCCGATCGAAGATCGCGAGGATTCACTTCCCGGATACGCTTCCACATCACCTCACCAATTGGCAGGTTGCTCGCACTTCGGTGGACTGGGCAGCTCTCTGACGGCATCTTCCAATCTGGACTCGCCTCCTTCATCCTCTTCTCACCGGAGAGACAACCTGACGCCTTCTCAGCCGCTATCGCCTTCGCTGTCGTCTTACTTCCTTACTCGTTCGTCGGACCATTCGTCGGAACCATCCTCGATCGATTCTCGCGCCAACGGATCCTCTTCCTCTCGAATCTCTCGCGCGCCATCGTCGTAGCGATTGCAGCGACATCAATAGCGGCAGGAGCAACCGGCGTCGAATTGACGGTCTTGATCTTGATCGCATTCGGAATCAACCGCCTGATCCTTGCGGGCCTCTCCGCTTCGCTTCCACTCCTTACGACGCGTGAGAAGTTGGTCGCCATCAATGCGACTGCTGTGACTGGCGGGACGATCTTCGTCGTATTGGGCGGCGGTATCGGAATCGGTGTGCGAGGACTCCTCGCAGGTCTCGATGCGAATCACGCTGATTCAATCATCATCACGGTCGCAAGTGGGCTCTTCTTCGCGGCAGGACTGCTTGCACTGAGACTCAAACGCAATCAATTGGGTCCACGTGCTCATGAGGTGAAGAAGGGCTCACTCTCACAAGGGATCATCGAGATGCGCGATGGCTTCGATCGACTCCGCGAAGAACGTGACCCCCTCTATGGGATCCTCGCTACTGCGATCCATCGTGGCGGACTAACAGCGCTGACCTTGATGGCACTCTTGCTTCAACGCAATACCTTCAATCCAAGCGATGATCCTGATGCTGGACTACAAGGTTTCGCACTCTCTGCTGTCGTCGCTGGGATCGGTATCGGTATCGGAGCGATCATTGCTCCTTTCGGTGTGGCGAAGTTCGGTCGACATCGTTGGATCCGCTGGATGCTCCTTGCAAGTGCTGTCGCACCGATCTTCTTGGCGCTCGATCAGAGTGAGTTCGCACTCCTGACTACAGGATTTCTTACTAGCGCATGTGGGCAGGGAGTGAAGGTAACGAACGACGCACTGGTGCAATCTCGTATCGTCGACGAGTTCCGTGGCCGTGTATTCGCTGTCTACGACGTGATCGTCAACTTCGCAATCGTCTCTGGTGCGATCATTGCAGCGCTTCTACTTCCTGATTCAGGAGAGGGCTCGTTGGTTCCTGCTCTGATCGCGATCACCTACATCACCTTCGCGATCACAGTGCTACGCACTAAACGTTTCTCTGCCCCTGCCACCACGTAAGAAGTTCTTCCTTCGCTCGTTCTTTACCGAGTGGGCCGTGCTCGAGACGTAACTCCAAAAGGAAGTCATAAGCTTTGCCGATCACAGGTCCTGGCTTCACATCCAAGATGGTCATGATCTCGTTGCCATCGAGATCGGGGCGGATGCTCGCCAACTCCTCCTCTTCAGCCAATTTCGCAATTCGCTCCTCGAGTGAGTCATAACTTCGCGCCAAAGCCTCAGCCTTCCGCTGATTCCTAGTAGTGCAATCAGCGCGCGTGAGGACATGAAGGTGTTCCAAGAGATGCTCCGCATCACGGACATAGCGCCTCACCGCTGAATCACTCCACTCGCCGGTCCCATATCCATGGAATCGAAGATGGAGGAAGACCAATTGCGAGACATCCTTGATCAAGTGGTTCTCAAAGCGGAGCGCTCTCATCCGCTCACGCGTCATCTTCGCACCGACCACCTCATGGTGATGGAAGGAGACGCCGCCACCTTCGATCAATCTTCGAGTACGGGGTTTGCCGATATCGTGCAGTAGCGCAGCAAGGCGGATGGTCAAGTTCTTCCCACCTAGTCGACTTTCTAACGCGATCGCTTGCTCAAGGACGGTAAGAGAGTGTTGATAGACATCCTTGTGATGGTGATGTTCATCGACCTCGAGTTGGAGAAGTGGGATCTCCGGGATGAAAATCTCGGCCAGACCACTTTCGACCAGTGCGACGATCCCCTTGCGAGGTCGATCCGACATCACGATCTTGACGAACTCATCATGGATCCGTTCAGCCGAGATGATCTTGAGGCGATCCTTCATTGCAATCAGTGCCGACATCACCTCGGGCGCGATCTCAAAATCTAGTTGTGCGGAGAACCTGATCGCACGAAGCATTCGCAATGGGTCATCGGAGAAGGAGAGTTCTGGGCTCTGTGGTGTGCGGATCACACGTTTTGCGAGATCGATCACTCCTTGGAAAGGATCGATGAACTCCGCATCATCGGTAGTCAGTTCCAGCGCCATGGAGTTGATGGTGAAGTCACGGCGAGAGAGATCCTCTTCGATACTGGTGCCATAAGTGACGGAGGGCTTCCGGGAATCCTCGCTGTAACTCTCCGCGCGATATGTGGTGATCTCGATAAGACTCTCACCATTCGCGCCTGAGCCTCTTGCTGAGATGGTTCCGAATCGCGCTCCGGTATCCCAGACATGTTCGATCCGCTTAGAAAGTTCCTTACTGCTGAGGATCTTTCGCGTCTCATCGGGATGAGCATCTGTGGTGAAGTCGAGGTCGTTGCCAAGGCGTCCGAGGATGGCATCGCGGACTGGGCCGCCGACGAGGGCGAGGCGCTTGCCCGCCTTCTTGAATACCTCAGCGATCTCGAGCGCTAGTGGCGCCTTCTCGCGGAGCGTATCTCTGGCGATCTCGGCACCAGCGAGTGAAATCGGATCCATCACGGCTAAGGCTATCTCTAGCGCCTCGCCCCACTCTTTCTTCACTTTTCTTTACCGAGCTCTGCCAACTACTGCCGATAGCCTTCGCAGTATGACCCCGGCACCTGGTGCGGGCGGCGAGGAAAGACCGAAGAAGAGCAGGCGAAGACGCCCGCGACGCAAACCGTCCGCTTCCACCTCAACATCTCCAGCTACACCTAGACCACCGTCTAAGAAATCTGGATCGAAGAAACATCATGCGCGAGCGCGCTATGCGAAACGTGTCGATGAGGTGAGTGCTGGCGGTCTAGTCGTCGATTCGAGTGGGACGAGAGGTCTTCTCATCGCGCGACGAGACTTGAAGGATCAGACCAGATTGATCTGGTCACTGCCGAAGGGTCATATCGAAGAAGGTGAGACTCCAGAGATCGCTGCGATTCGAGAGGTCGCAGAAGAGACTGGGATCACGAGTGAGATCTCGCGCTCGCTAGGAGTCATCGATTTCTGGTTCATGGCGAGTGGGAAGAGGATCCATAAGACGGTCCATCACTTCCTCTTCCGAGAGGTGAGTGGTTCACTCACTCCCCAAGTGAGTGAGGTCGACGATGTGGCATGGGTTCCACTTGAAGAGGTGGTGGAGCGCCTTGCTTACCCTGATGAGAAGAAGTTGATCGCTCGTTCCGGCGATCTCACGCCATGAAGTCATCTCGTTCAATCTCTCTCCTCTTCACACTCATCTTCACGCTTCTCTCTATTCCTATCTCACCTTCTCGTGCTGAAAGCACATCTGCCGGTGAGGAGATCTTCAAGGTAGTCGATACGCGAAATCGCGATCTATCCGGAGTCTTCTATGACCGAACATTGGAGGAGCGACTCCTTCCAACGGGACCACTCGGTGCCCTCTTGGAGCGAGCTCGAACATTGCCTTCGAATAAGAGGATCCTCTTTATCGATCCCATGGTGATCGAAGAGGTACGAGACCTTGCAGATGGTTTCCTCCTTGCACCTATTGAAGAGGGTGCGGAAGAACCGATCGAGATCGAAGCCAGTCAGATTGCGCTTGCCTGGTTGGCTCGCCTCGAGACGCTCACCACTGGTGATGAGATCGCAGCGATCAACTATGGCAATCCTGATCTCGCATTTCTGACACGCGCTGCACCATCGGAGCTTCGGATCCACCAGGAACTCTCGCGACAGAGACTCTCCGAACTCCTCTCTCGTAATGTCACGTCGCTCGCCCTCACACCCGCAGCGGGCGTCAAGATCCCAGCCTTCCTTAGTGAGAGATTCACCGAGAACCGTCGAAATATCCGAGCGATCAATCGCTACGCCGACAACCTAGAGACGCGAGCGCTCCGTCTTCTCAACCCGATCCTCATCAATCCTGTTTTCGAAAAGGAGCGAGCGTTTCGATTTGCACGCGAGTTGAGCGCTGCGGTCGGCAAGTATGAGAACTCGATCCGGATCACCTCTGGGCGTTACACCCTCACATCGAAACGCGAACGAGT
>Ga0164292_10004113_pt1 | contig 11843 bp, 12 predicted proteins | sample GEODES117metaG_FD_111486 | JGI IMG/M metagenome (GOLD analysis project Ga0164292, IMG submission 111486) | Eutrophic lake water microbial communities from Lake Mendota, Wisconsin, USA - GEODES117 metaG | ecosystem: Environmental > Aquatic > Freshwater > Lake | place: USA: Lake Mendota... | reverse complement strand
CCCCATGGATGCCAGGTTGGTCCCCAATAAAAAGGTTGATAAGGGTGGTATACATACGGATGATAACAATAATAATTGTATCCTCCGTAACGGTATGGCGGCCTGTTATAAGAATTAATATTATTATGACGAACCGTAGTATTTACCTGATTGTTCACCCGGATATCTTTGCTATTATCAATATTGATATTTACATCGCCCCTGCTTTTATCTACATTCACATTATTGCCACTCGCTACTTTTTTATTTCCACTTACATTATTGGTGGTTCTGTTGCCGCTATTGCTATTAATATTGTTGGTTCTATCGCCTCCTTTATTTATCGAAGTGTTTCGGTCGCCATCCAATTTATTGCTTGTAGTTGATCTTGAAGAAGCAGCGGGTTTATTAACAGCCGATGGAGTTGCCTTCTTGCCCATGGATGGGGTTGATGCAGGTTTGCTGGCACTTGGTGCAGGCCTTGATTTTGCAGCCCCACCGGCATTCTTACCCGGCTGTGCTACTGAATAGTTAGTGGTTAGCGTGGTGAAGATGAACAACATAAAGGAAAAAACTTTCAGCAGTAATTTGTAATGTTTCATGATGATGTGGTTTAAAAATTCGTTGAAAGCAGCTATCAAAAAACGTATGCTTTCAGATGATAAAAATATAAAGTTACTAAAATAAGTGATTTATCCATTCGCACAGCATAAGTTCAGGATTGATTACATTCTCTGCGGATTTGTAGAATTCTACAAAAGAAAACTCAAGTATGATTCAGATTCATAATATCTGATTTTCAATATCTGCCTTACCTACCGTATCGTTCAGCAGTTGCAGGTCGCACTTAAGCATCTCCTGGTAAACAATGGAAAGGTTTAAACCCTGATAAGTTACCCAACTTCCTTTACTACGTACAAATATTTCAGTAGCCGAAGGATCTGCAAAAAATTTGTAATCAAAATGAGGCACACAGTAACTTACATATCCCGGGTAAAAAAACTGCATCCCCATCAGGTGGGCCTCCCTGATTTTGTGCAGCATCAGTAATTTACCCGGACTATATTTTTGATAAGCCGGATCATAAATATTCAGAATGCCGGCCATAGCTGTAATGCCTTCATCAAAAAAACCAACAGCTATCAATTTTTTCCCATCACGCAATTCCAATTGCTTACTTGAAAATAAATTTTCTTTGCTGCTGCCGCCCATCAGATGCTGTTCAAGCGTTGGAGCGGTATCAAAAGCAAGCTTCGCACGGTATGCCTGAAACAAATCTTCCAGTTCGGCTGTAAAATGGAGTTGTTTAACTTCCTTACGGAATGAACGTCCTGTTTTCGCTATCCGGTTTGCTGATCCGCCAGGATGGAAAAGAGAAAGGTTATACCGCATCCAAAAAACAGAAAAGAATTTCTCTCCTAAAATACTCCAGTTTGTAGTGATGAGAGACTGACCGATACGGTACCAGCCTCTTTCCAAATAAGCATCCAGTTCCCCATGATTAAGATTTTCCGGCACTATCGTTTCATACCATACCATAATTCAATTCTTAAGTAAAATTAAGGATCTTATTATTAGCTACGAATAGTAAAATACACTGAAATTATGATTCTGCGATAGCATATTTTTTCAGGTTAGATAATATATTTTGAAACGGCCTTTCCCTTCAGGATTGTATCTTTAATCATGCAATCGGAATGGCCAAATATGAAAGGCTTCAACAGGGGCAACCCTGTAATCCTGATAAAAGGTGGAAGCGATTATTTCTCAACCTTGCTTGAAATCATCTCCGGAGCAAAGAAAACCCTGCACCTACAAACTTATATTTTTAACGACGATGCAACAGGTACCATGATTGCCAATGCGTTGATTACTGCTGCAGGTAGAGGCATTGAAATATTCGTTCTGGCAGATGGTTACGCCTCACAAAATTTAGATAAATCTTTTATTGATAATTTAGAATCAGCAGGTATTCATTTCCGTTATTTTGAACCGTTTTTCAAAAGCAAGAATTATTATTTTGGAAGGCGCTTGCATCATAAGGTGGTGGTTGCCGATAGCAATACTGCTTTAGTGGGAGGCATCAATTTTGCAGACCGGTACAACGATGCCCCCGGCTTGCCAGCCTGGCTTGATTTTGCGGTTTACTGCAAAGGAGCAATAGCTGAAGAACTGGCTAACTATTGTGCAAAAGCATGGAATGAGTTTTTGTCTGATCCAACAAGTTCGGACAGCAAACCGATAGCCAATGAAATAAACAAACAACCTGACATTCATCCTTTGATCAGGATGCGCCGCAACGATTGGATCAGCAGAAAAAATGAAATCTCTTCAACCTATATTGAACTTTTTCGTCATGCTAAAAAAGATATCCGTATCGTTTGCAGTTACTTCCTTCCCGGAAAAATCATCCGCAGGCTTTTAAGCAATGCATCAAAAAGAGGTGTACGTATAAGCGTTGTAATAGCTGGCCCTTCAGATGTGATGATTGCCAAACATGCAGAACGCTGGTTGTACGACTGGTTGCTGCGCCATCAGATAACTTTATACGAATATCAACCCACTGTATTGCATGCCAAAATGGCCATATGCGACGAAAAACTGGTTACCGTAGGATCGTATAATATCAATAATATCAGCACTTATGCAAGTATTGAACTTAACCTTGATATACTAGACGGGCAATTTGCATCTTCCTGTGTTGAACGGGTAGAAAATATCATTGCCCATGATTGTAAAAAAATTACGCTTGAAGAACACTGGAAAGCAAAACATCCCTTCATTCAACTGATGCGATGGGCTTCTTATCAGTTTATCAGGATATCATTTTATCTGCTTACTTTTTTTTACAAACAGAGGAGGAATAGTGAATGATGAATAATGAATGTTGAACAAGGAATGTTGAATAATGGAGAATGGAGAATGAATGATGAATGGAGAATGAATGATGAATGATGAAAAAGTAATGTTGAAGTTGGGATTAGGTTTGTTTGATAAGATGCTTTAGTTAATCAATGCAGCTTTGGTTTGAGGAAATAAACGGTCCACATCATTCTTTCTACAAAGCGCCGTGCCCGGATTCAACGTTGCAGCGGTACCAGCTGCTACTGCATATCTTGCAGCATCCACAAGAGCATCACCCCTCCACAAGGCGAATAATAAACCGCCCACCATACTATCGCCCGCACCAACAGTACTTTTTTTGTTAACCACAGGAGCAAAAATCCGGTAGGTTTCACCGGCAGAAACAATCAATGCACCTGATGCACCCATTGAAAGCAGGATGAGTTCGGTTTTCCCCGATTGAATGATTTTCCTTGCGATTGTAGCAGCCTGATCTTCCGGTATTTCGTCTATGCCTGATAGTGATGCCAGCTCTCCAAGATTCGGTTTAAGCAGGTAAACCCCCTCATCTGCAGCTTGTTTAAGCGCATCCCCCGATGTATCTACGATCAACCGGGCTTTTTTCCTTTTGGCCACCTGTGCCAGCAATGCGTAAACATCTGTGGGTACTCCAGGAGGTAAACTGCCACTCGCTACGATATATTGCACTCCATCCAAAGCATCGATCACTTCTAAAGATCGTTTCCATTCCGCTTCCAGCAAAGGCGTACCCGGCATGCCAAATCGATATTGAAGATTAGCAGCTTCATCAAGAACGATAATATTCTCACGGGTTTCAGACGCCGTTTCGATGATCTGTACGTTTATATTTTCTTTCGCAAGCAGGTGATTGAAATACTGCCCTGTATATCCTCCGGCAGGATAAACTGCCAGCACATCAGCACCTAAATGACTGATAGCCCGTGCCACATTGATACCACCGCCTCCCGGTTCAAGAACAGGCGCTTTACAACGTAATTTTTTTTCGGGAAGCAGGGTATCTATGGAAGTGCTTTTATCGATACATGGACTGAAAGTGAGCGTTACGATTGGAGATGGTTTCATGTATGCAATTTAGTACAATCAAAAAGGTATTACCATTTTAAACCTGTTTTGAATTATAAGGAGGTTTCTTCCACATGCAGCGCTATTACCGGTACCGGACAATGCAAAACCAGTTGCCTGGTATTACTTTTATGTATGAGGAAATCGATCAGGTAATGATGTTTCGGAAGCACCAATAACACGTCAACTTCATGATGCCTCACGAAATCAATCAATCCTTCATTTACATCATTCGCTTCAATAAAATGATAATCAGGCTCAAGCCCGTTAAATAACTCCTGCATCATACCCGATTCAAAAACAATTTCCGGATCGAAGGTTTGATTCTTCCCGGTGTGAATGATTTTCAGATGAGCCCCTAAACCGATAAGCAGATTCCTGATTGTACTTACAGGTGTGTTTTCCACCACCTGATGGAAATCGCAGGCTAATGCAATATTCCTGATAGGATGAAAAGTTGCTCCCATCGGAACAGCCATCAATGGCCATGGCAGATGTTTCATCGCATGCACTGCATGACCGCCAAAAAGAAAACGTTCTGTTGCTGTAGTGCCCTGGCTTCCGATAATCACCATGTAAGGTTTTGTGAGGTTACAGCATTGCAACAACGCTGAATAGAAACTACCCATTTTCAATTCCGTCTTGATGATCAATGCCTTCCCCTTGGTTTGCAATAAGTGCTTTTTGATTGCATCCAATTCCTCATTGGCCTTTACTTCCATTGCATCGGTATTGGCGGCAACAGGAACCTCACTATAAAGTACCGGAACCTGTAAACTGTGAAGAATAATCAACTCTGCATCAACCATACGTGCCAGTTCTGCGGCATACAAAGCAGCATTTAAGGCCGCAGTTGAAAAATCAATTGGTACAATAATTGTTTTCATGATGAACGTTTTAAAATTTATGATTTGAGTGCAACATCGTACTCTAACTTACTTTCAAGTTATCACTAACAGCTGTTAATCTGGATGACAGAGGTCATTAAAACATTTGACAGTGCTCACCAGGTCATTCTCCACCAATCCGCCTGATTAATGCAGCTATACTTGATGCATTCCAGCCTTCGAACCTGCCACGTTGTACAACAAGACTGTTTGCATCAGGATCTTTCAGAAAATAATGAAATACAAAACGGCCCTTCGGATGCTGCCAGCCGATAACTTGTCCAAACCGCAAATCATTGAACACAAGAGTATCCTGCCATTGGTCGATGGTATAAAACCCTTTTGAAAAACGAATGAGTTGCTGCACATCAGCCTTCTTTAAGTAAGGCTCAAGCAGGTTTACCCGCTTTGGGAAATAGGTGAAAGCAATATCCTGCTTCTTATCGAAAGTTGAATAAAATCCTACATGAAAACCACTGTCATTTCCGGCAACCACGTACCACAAAAAATTCTGAAGGGGTGCCGGTGTAGAAAAATAACGGGCATAAGGAAGTTGTTGGCGTTGCAATGAAAGCCGTACTTTACGATCAACATCATATTTATGCCATATACAAAGGCAAAGGTACAGTAAACTAACTCCAAGGCATAAACGCCAATAAGCTTTCCTCCTCTTGTGCCATCGGGGCAATAGCAATAAAGCCAAACAGGCTATCCCTGGCGCTATGGAAAAAAAGGGATCGGCTACATAAATGGCATTGAAAGAAATCCTTTCATGACTGAAGGGTTCAAACCAGCCCACTCCGTAATTATTAAAGGCATCTATGAACAAATGAATGAATATCACAGCTAGAAAAAAAAGCAGCCATTTATTAAAGCGGATATTATGGGGGCGATGCCATCTTTCTGCAACCAATGCCATCACTGGTGCGATGAGCAAACAAAACAAAAAGGAATGCGTAAATCCTCTGTGAGCCAGTAAGGCAGAAGTGGTATCCATCCAGAAGGAAGAAACGAAGTCGATATCAGGGATGCTCTGTGCAAGTGCTCCCCAAAGCATTGCCTTTTTCCCGAGTTCTTTCCCGGCAAATGCCTCGCCCATACAGGCGCCTAAAGCAAGATGGGTTATAGAGTCCATTTTCTAAGTGTTGACTAATTAGTTTTCTGCTGGCTACCCAACAGGTCTTTGATTTCTTCCATGAGCGCTACTTGTGTTTGCTGGATATCAAAAAGGGTTTTCATTTGCTCGGTCATGAGCAAGTCTAATTTTCCATGCAGGTTGCGCACTTCAATTTCCGATTTGAGGTTAATCAGGTAATCATTAACCGCCCGTTGCCGGTCTTTTTCTTCTTTCCTATTCTGGCTCATCATGATAATTGGTGCCTGCAAGGCTGCGATGGTAGACAGCAACAGGTTCAACAAAATAAATGGGAAAGGATCAAACGGTGGCGAAAGCAACCAGGCATTTACTCCAATCCAAATCAGCATAAAAAACAAAAAACTCAGGATGAATTTCCAGCTGCCGCCGAAGTTTGCCACTTTATCTGCCAACTTACTCACGAAACTGGGATTATTGTCTTCAAAAGCAATCAGTTTTTCCGACAATAACTTTTCTTCAGCAAGGGATTCCTGAACAATCTTATTCAAGCGTTGAAGCTGATGGTTTTCTGTATCCAGTAATTCTTCAATTGATTTATTATACATGAGCTGTTTTGATCTGATAGGCTGAGTTCAGGTTTCCTAACTTTTATTATGGGCGATGAACAATGGAAGATGAACTTCTTTCATGATGGTATCAGCGAGGCTCTCATGAAACCAGCGGCTAACCGCTCCACGGCGATAAGCTCCCAGAACAACCAGTGTTGAGGCAGGCTGAGTTTTGAGGTATTCTACAATTTCAATTTCCGGAAGCCCTTTAAAAACTGAGGTTTGAGCCTCAGGGAAATGTTGTATCATATATTCTTTCATCAGCTTATTGTCTTTGAGATGCAAGTTGCTTTCAGGAGGATTCACAGAAACAAGACTGGTATCTACATCACCCAATCCGGGTAAAAGGTAACTGAACATCTTGATGGCATGAACCGATGAGGGTTCACCATCATACAAAAGCACTACTTTTTCAATCGGAGTAAACTGATCTGGCAATAGCAATACCGGACATTGGGCATCGGCCAGCAAATCACGAATGAACCTGGTTGGCATTTTTTCTTCATAGTGCGTTACCGTTTCGGAAGCGCCAATCAATAACAGGTCGGCATAAACGCTTTCATGCTTAAGGTCTTGTATAGCCACCTGATGGTCGTGGTGAATACTATATTCAATAGCAGCTTTCTGGCAATGCTGCTCAAAGTCTTTCGCAGCATCAGCACGGGTGGTTTTGTCTTTGGCATCAAGCTGGTTCATTTTTTCTTCTGATACGCCTTCATCAGCAACGAGTTCATAAATCTTATAACTGGTGTAAGTAGGGTCATCCAGAAAAACCCCGAACAGGTGTGCGTTCGATATTTTGACAAGTGCAATACTGTAATCGCGGGTTGCTGCGGCATATTTCAACCCGTCGAATGCGGCAATGATTTTATTCATAGTTTACTATTTAAGAGTAAAAGTTACGATAAAAAAGTTTCCGTAAACCTTTCTGCAACAGATTAACTTATAGATAATGAGGATCGTTCGCCAGAAAATTATTCCATTAATGATGAGCAATAAATACCGGCACCTGATTACCGTCGATGATCTCTTTCACGAAACTTCTTTTGAACAATAATGAAACCCCTGAGCGCCCGAATGCGCCGCAAACCAATAAGGGTGATTGTTGGGCTTTCAGCCACTGATCGAATTCCCCATGCGTATCCATCAATAAACGGGTTATCGTTAACTGCTTGAAATGCCGAACAGCCATCTCTTCAATTAGATTTTGATAAGGGATTTCCTTGTCCCGATGTTCATCTGCATAAACCAAATGCGTGGCAACGGTAGCCAATTCAGGAAACAAGAGTCCAAATTGCCTAATCGCCCTGATTGCATCTTCCGATCCATCATAAGCAAGGATGATATTTTCGGGAAAAGTGCCTCCGTCTGGAACCAATAGCACCGGGCATTTCACATCATGCATCGCATCATGCAAATGCAATCCGGATTTCAGGGAAAGATTTTCGTTGTAAAAATTTTCAGAACCCAATACCAAAAGATCGGCAAACATACTTTCTCTGATGAGTTCTTTTAATGAAAAGTCATAAAACTCGGCATGTACTTTGTAATTGATGCCATAAAGCAAACAACGTTCTTCAAATCTTCGGATCTGTTCATCTGTATGGTCCATCACAGCAGGCCTGGGTTCTGAAACCAACGGCAATCCGATAGCGTCGGTGTAACTCCACAAACCTGATTGCTGGTTTTGAGGCAAAAACACCCCTACCAATAAGAAGGGCTCTTTGCGGTGTAAATTATTAAGCCATTCAAAAGCCCCTTCAGGAAAATGGTTATTCTCGAATGCGAGCAGTATTTTTTTCATGATTACCTTTTTTAAGTTGAAATGATAATTAAAGTTAAATCCTGTGAATAAGGAAGAGGATGACTAAAATCTGCAGCAATGGTGATAGTCATTGGATATACAAGTTAACTCAACAAAGTTCCCATTCGCTTGTTTATTTATCATGAGTAAGCGTAGACAGCGTTATCAATTTATAATAATAGTACTGGCATTCAGTACTTTGTGTAGCATTTATGCCTGCAAAAAAGATAATGCGCCAGATAATTCCGCTATCATAACAGATAGCAATTCCATCCCTAACCCACCGGTAGTGCTTAAAAAAATGCTTGCTTTAGGTGATAGCTATACCATCGGACAGGGAGTGATCAATTCAGAAAGGTTTCCCAATCAAACCATAAATAAAATAAGGGCCAATGGCATCCTTATGGATTATCCTGGCAGCATTGTTGCCCAAACCGGGTGGACTACCCGAAACCTGTTGAATGGTATCAGCACTGCAGCTCCAAATCTTCAGCCGCCTTATGATCTGGTTACTTTACTTATAGGGGTAAACAATCAATATCAGCGGAGAGATACCAATGAATACAAGATTGAATTTGTAGAATGCCTGAACAAAGCCATAGCTTATAGTGGCAACCGGCCTCAAAGGGTTTTCGTACTCAGTATCCCCGATTATGGTGTAACACCTTTCGGGATGGCGAATGCGGCGCAGATAGCTTTGGAGATAGACCGTTTCAACAGAATCAATAAAGAAATATGTATCAATAACGGTATTGATTACACCGATATCACTACGTCTACCCGCCTTGCAGCCAACGATCCTTCGCTGATCTGTTCCGACAGCCTTCACCCATCCGGCATCGAGTATGAAAAATGGGCTGAATTATTGGCGCCCAAAATGATACCCTTACTGCGCTAAATCAGCGTATATCCTCTTCCGTTGGTATCGGCAAGTTCCATCCCCTGGGCTGAAAGTATTGTGCAGCAACAGTTTCATAAAACCAGGTAACATCATTGAGATGTATATGCCCATGGGTATCTGCCAGCTTGAATAAAAGCAGATAATAAAGGCCAATACCGGTTTTGGGATCAATCTTATGGCTGATATAATGCCATTTTTCCTCAGCAGGTTCATCACCGGTAATACTGAATTCGCGGAACAATCCATAGGAAATATCATGTAACTCTACGGTGCGGTATATACGCATTCGCTGATGATCATCCATTGGGAAGTCAGAAAAAATTTCCATCGCCGCCATCAAAGCCACAAGTCCATGCCTTTGATGCGCAGGCTTTCCGGTAAGCGGATGGGCAATCACCAGCGACTTATCTTCAGCAGGCTTGCCGATATCGTGCAATAATGCCACAATCTTAAGTTCATCGGCAACAGCATCTTTTTCCAATTGAAATTCATCAAGCATTTTAAAAAGTTCCCCGTAAAACCCTGATTCCTTTTTTTGGAATAGCGCGGATACATTGGAATGAACCGCTTCCAAATGATCGGTAAGCATAATACCTGATTGATTACTATAGTGGTTATCTGGAGTAATTGCAGCTTTTTGCCACCAGGCAGAATCCCGAATGCGTTGCTCAACTCCGTTTGGAAAAAAACCTTTTATCATCTTAGGATTAAAATTACATCTTATTATTAGCACCCCTTTGTGAAGAGGAGGGTAATAGGTATCAAACGATTAGCTAATTCCTGTCATTAAAATCGTGGCAAAAAAAAACAAGGTTTGCTTTTCAAAATGTAAAGGCCGCTACAATCCCGATAAAACCAATGCATACTATCTGTATATTTAGGAGAAGCTTATTGGCAATGAACATCACCATAAATGATAGCATGGAAATATTCTATAACATGAAGCTTAGATGCCAACCTGGTTAACCCAATTATTTACTGCCAGTTCTGTAGCACAATCGATTGTGGTATATGTAATGGTAATTGCTGTAGGTATAGCATTATACAAGCTACGGATTGCCGGTACTTTCCCTGGCGTAACCGGGGTGCTTTTTATGGGCATCAGCTTCCTGCCATATGTGGTGATGAGAATCATCGCATCAAAATTTTTCAGGAAAACCTATTTTGAAATTTATGAATTATTAGAAGGTGCCTGTACCGATCCGCCGGCACTTTCTTTCGCCCTTAAGATAGCCGGTAACGATATCCCTTCGGGAACCTATGTTACGGTATATCCCCTGGCGATGATTTTGCGGATCCTGGCAGCTCAACTGCTGATCTTATTTTTTGCCTAAAGGAAGTAAGTAAAGCGAATTGAGTTTTTTGTACTTAAAAACAATAGATTTGAAGTGAGTAAAATTGAAGGCCATCTTTAATTCATGTAATAAAGATTTTATGACAGAACACAGTAAATCCTATAAAGTAAAAGTAAACCAGTTTGAATTTTCATTTACAGAAGAGCAGGTAGCCACTGCCGATATCAGGCAGGTTACTGATGAGCATTTTCACCTGATCTATAAGTCTGCAGCTGTAAACGGCCATCTGCTTGAAAGCAGTGATCAACTGAACAAACAATCCTGGGAACTTGATGGTGAACGTTATGATATCGAAATAAAAGATGAACTCTACCTCATGCTCGAAAGCATGGGCTTTGGTAAAACAACCGGGAAACAGATAAAAGAAATCAAAGCCCCGATGCCCGGCCTGGTGCTGGAGATCTCAGTAACCGAAGAACAGGAAGTTGCTGAGGGCGATAAACTATTGATCCTTGTAGCTATGAAGATGGAAAACAGCATTCAGATCCATACCCAGGCAAAGATCAAAAAAATACATGTGAAAGTAGGACAGGCGGTAGAAAAAGGGCATGTACTCATTGAACTTTATTGATTCAACATTTCAAATCACGCAAACATGCAAAAGATATTAGTGGCTAATCGTGGAGAAATCGCCCTTCGCATCATGAAAACCATCCGTAAAATGGGCATACGTTCCGTAGCTGTTTATTCAACGGCCGACAGAGATGCTCCCCATGTACTTTATGCCGATGAAGCCGTATGCATCGGCGAACCAGCTTCTGCTGAATCTTATCTTAATGGAGCTAAAATTATTGCCATTTCAAAACAACTTGGAGTGGATGGTATTCATCCCGGCTATGGATTTTTAAGTGAAAATGCAGATTTCGCCCGGCAGGTGGAAGATGCAGGTATTACTTTCATCGGACCAGGGCCTGAAGCCATGCGCATCATGGGCTCCAAACTGGAAGCCAAAGCCTGTGTAAAAGCGTATGATATTCCGATGGTGCCCGGTATTGATAAAGCCATCGAAGATGTTGCCATTGCGCATCAAACCGCCGCAAAAATTGGTTATCCTATTCTCATCAAAGCATCGGCAGGTGGTGGTGGAAAAGGCATGCGTACTGTGGAAAGGGAAGAAGATCTTGAAGAACAAATGCAACGTGCCATCAGTGAAGCCAAGGCCTCTTTCGGTGATGGATCGGTATTCATCGAAAAATTTGTGCGTTCACCAAGGCATATCGAAATACAGGTGCTGGCTGATAAATATGGAAACGTAGTTCATCTTT
>Ga0164292_10004112_pt1 | contig 11844 bp, 8 predicted proteins | sample GEODES117metaG_FD_111486 | JGI IMG/M metagenome (GOLD analysis project Ga0164292, IMG submission 111486) | Eutrophic lake water microbial communities from Lake Mendota, Wisconsin, USA - GEODES117 metaG | ecosystem: Environmental > Aquatic > Freshwater > Lake | place: USA: Lake Mendota, Wisconsin... | reverse complement strand
TCGCGCCGGCAGCCCTTGCACTGAACGCACAGGTCCATCGCCTCACGAACCGCCTCCGAGGCCAGGCCCTCGGCGCCAAGCTGTCCGGTGACCGCCAGTCGCAGGGTATTGGCACGCCCGCGGGTCAGATGCTGTTCATCGCGGGTGACACGGTAAGACGGACACATGGTGCCGGCGTCGAACTTGCGGCAGTGCCCATTGTTGTTGCACATCTCGATCGCCTTGCCGAAGCCCTGCGCCGGATCGGCACCGGTGCCCGGCATCGAGAGTGCAACGCCGTTGCCGGCCAGCGTGAATCCCTCGCGCCGGGCACCGGCTGACGACGGATCGCTGCTGCGGTTCCAGTCAGACCAGTCGAGCGCGGTTGCGATCGGCTGCACCGCATAGCCGGGCGCAAGACGAAAGAGACTGGCATCGTCCATTCGACTCGGGTTGACGATCTTGCCCGGGTTCATCCGATTGTCCGGATCGAAGAGGCGCTTGATGTCGCCGAAAGCCTGTGTCAGACGGTCTCCGAATTGCCAGGCGACCCACTCGCTGCGCACCAGACCGTCGCCGTGCTCGCCCGAAAAGGCGCCCTTGTAGTGGCGCACCAGCGCCGCAGCCTCTTCAGCGATTGAACGCATCTTTGCGGCGCCGCCCTCGGGTCCGGCTGCTCGCATATCGAGAATCGGTCGGACATGCAGGGTGCCGACCGAGGCATGGGCATACCAGGTGCCCTGGGTGCCGTGACGCTCGAAGACCTCGGTGAGCCGTGCGGTGTAGTCGGCCAGATGCTCGAGCGGCACCGCGCAGTCCTCGATGAAGGACACCGGCTTGCCGTCGCCCTTCATCGACATCATGATGTTCAGGCCGGCCTTGCGAACCTCCCAGAGCGCCTTCTGGCGCGGCTCGTCGGTCAACTCCCTGACGACGCCAGGCAGTCCGAGATCGGCCATCAGCTGCACCAGGCGAGCGAGCTGCAGGCGCAGCTGATCGGGCGAGTCGCCGGCAAACTCGACCAGCAGCACCGCCTGGGGCTCGCCCACCAGCGCTGAGTCGATTACCGGTCGAAAGGCCGGGTTGGCCCGCGACAGATCGATCATGGTCCGATCGACCAGCTCGACTGCCACCGGGCCGAGTTCGACGATATGCCGCGTGAGCACCATCGACTGATGGAAGGTCGGAAACGACACCACGCCGAGCACCCGCGAGGCAGGCAGGCGTGCCAGCTTGAGAGTGATGCGCCGGGTCCAGGCCAGCGTGCCTTCGGAGCCCACCAGAAGATGCGCGAGGTTCAGGCCGCCGTCGGCGGTATAGGGCCGCTGCGAGCGCGGCTCGAAGATATCGAGGTTGTAGCCGCCGACGCGACGCATGACCGTCGGCCAGAGGCGACGGATCTCATCGCGCTCGCGATCGGCAATGGCGTGCAATCCGCTCACGATGTCGCGGATACGCTGGTTCGCCAGGCTCATGTCGCCGGCCGAGCCATCGCCGCGGGTGAAGGTGCCCCAGTAGCCTTGCGTGCCGTCGGCCAGAATGGCGTCGATACCGGCAACGTTATGGACCATGTTGCCGTAGGCGAGCGAGCGTGATCCGCACGAGTTGTTACCCGCCATGCCACCCAGCGTGGCCTGCGCCGAGGTCGACACATCAACCGGAAACCACAGGCCATGCGGCTTGAGGAAAGCATTGAGCCGGTCGAGCACCATGCCTGGCTGAACGGTTGCGGTGGCATTGTCGGGATCGCGCCGGGCAGCGTCGGCGTCGAAGGACACCAGCTGATCGAGATGCTTCGAATGGTCGATCACCAGCGCCGCCCCCACGGTCTGGCCGCACTGCGACGTGCCGCCACCGCGGGCGAGGACCGGCACCTTCAGGTCGCGCGCGACATCCAGCGCAATCGCCAGATCGGCCTCGGTCTGGGGCACTGCCACACCCAGCGGCTGGATCTGATAAATCGAGGCGTCGGTGGAATAGCGGCCACGCGAGGCGGCATCGAACAGCACATCACCGCGCATCTCGCGCGACAGGCGCATCGCCAGGTCGGAGCGCGCCAGCTGCGGCGACAGGAACACACGGCGACCGGTTGCAACCCCAGCAGACTGACTCATGAGCCATGCTCCTGAAGGCCGGCACGGGGTGACGGCTTGTCGTGATCGCCTCTTGTGCCATCGAGTTGCGCAAGCGCGGTCGCGCGCTTGCCGACGAGATGGGCGCGCAGCAGCGCCGCCAGTCGGGCGCCGTCACGCGCGGCAAGCGCGTCGACCATTGCCGCGTGTTCGGCGAGTGCCGCATCCCATTTCTCGCGATTGAGATTGGATCGGAAGCGCACCGCCTGCAGCCTCGCGTTCAATCGGCTGTGAGACTCAGTGAGCATCGGATTACCGGCCAAACCCACGATCAGGGCATGAATCGCGCGATTCAGACGGTAGTAGGCGGGCAGATCACGCCGTGAATGGGCCTGCGTCATCTCTGCCTGCAAGCTGCGGATGCGCCTGACTTCAGCCGTTGTCGCGCGCTTGGCAGCCAGTTCGCCGGCCAGGCCCTCGAGCGCGGTCATCAGTTCGAAGGCATGTTCGAGATCGTCGCGCGACAGCGCCGCCACCACCGCGCCACGGTTGGGCATGAGCTCGATCACGCCCTCGCCGGCCAGGGTTCGAAAGGCCTCACGCAGCGGCGTGCGCGAGACCTGAAGCTGCTCGCACAGGATGCGCTCGTTCAGATGCGCGCCCGGTGCGAGCACACCCTCGATGATCAGCTCGCGCAGGCGATCGGCGACCGCCTCATGCAGCACGCGCCGCTCGACCGCGCCGACGTCGGTCGGCATGGCAGGCACCCGGTCGACGGCCCTGCTGCGGGCAACCGGACGACCTTGAACATTGGCACGGACCGGCACCTCGACCTGTTGATCGACACGGCTGGCGGCAAGCGAATCTGTCTGCATGATTGTGAGTCGGACGTTTGCGTCGTCCCTCCATTTCGCATATTGTATGCAAAAAGGAGAAGTCATGCTCGCACTCAATTCCCATCCGGCCGGCCGGCATTTCCTGCAGATCCCGGGGCCGACCAATGTGCCTGAGCGGGTCCTGCGGGCCATCGACCATCCGACCATCGATCACCGTGGCCCGGAGTTTGCGCAACTCGGCCTCAAGGTGCTCGCCGATATCCGCAAGGTGTTCAAGACCGCCCAGCCGGTGATCATCTACCCGGCGTCGGGCACCGGCGCCTGGGAAGCCGCACTGGTCAACACCCTGTCGCCCGGCGATGCCGTGCTGATGGTCGAGACCGGCCATTTCGCGTCACTGTGGAAGACCCTGGCCGAGCGACTCGGGCTGGTCCCGGAATTTATCGCCGGCGACTGGCGCAGCGGCGTCGATGCGGCGCTCGTGCACGAACGACTGGTTGCCGACCGCGAGCACCGCATCAAGGCGGTCTGCGTCGTGCACAACGAGACCTCGACCGGCGTGACCTCCGATATCGCTGCGGTCAGGCGCGCAATCGACTCGGCCGGTCATCCTGCGCTGCTGCTGGTCGACACCATCTCATCGATCGGCGCAATCGATTTCCGCCACGATGAATGGGGTGCCGATGTGACGGTCGGCAGCTCACAGAAAGGGCTGATGCTGCCGCCAGGTTTATCCTTCAATGCGGTCTCGGCCAAGGCGCTGGCTGCCTCGAAAAACGCGCGGCTGCCGCGCGCCTACTGGGCATGGGACGAGATTATCGCCGCCAACGCGCGCGGCTTCTGGCCGACCACTCCCTCTACCAATCTTCTCTACGGCTTGTCGGCGGCAATGGACCAGATGCTCGCCGAAGGCCTGGACAATGTCTTTGCCCGCCATGACCGCCATGCCGAAGCCACGCGACGGGCAGTGCGCGGCTGGGGGCTCGAGATCCTGTGCCGCAATCCGGCCGAATACAGCAGTGCGGTCACTGCAGTCATGATGCCGACCGATGCGGCAGGCAAATCGCATGATGCCGATGTACTGCGACGCATCGTCCTTGAACACTTCAACATGTCACTGGGGGCCGGGCTGGCCAAGCTCGCCGGCCGGGTGTTTCGCATCGGACACCTCGGCGATTTCAACGATCTCACGCTGATCGGCACACTGGGCGGCGTCGAAATGGGGCTGCAGCGTGCGGGCGTCCCGCACACCCGCGGCGGCACACAGGCGGCGATCGATTATCTTGCCGAGACGGCACGCCAACCCTCATCAGTCTGATCAGCTCAGCTGCGCGACGACACTTCAAATCACAATACAGAGACACGACATGACCAAGCCATCCCTTGCTCGACGCGTCGCAGCATGCAGCGCGGTGCGCACTACCGTCAGCCTGCTCGCGGCAGCCACTATCGCCCTGCCTGTGACAGCAACCGCGCAATCGTGGCCCACCAAGCCGATCAGGCTGCTGGTGGGCTTTGCGCCCGGCGGCGGCACCGACATCGTCATGCGCGCCATCGCCCCGAAACTCGGCGAATTGCTCGGGCAACAGATCGTCGTCGAAAACCGCGCCGGCGCCTCAGGCACGATCGCGGCCGATCAGGTCGCCAAGAGCGCGCCCGACGGCTACACCCTGTTGGCAGGCCATGCCAACAGCAATGCGATCGCGCCCCATGTCCTGCCCAAAGTGCCTTTCGACGCGCTCAACGACTTCACGCCGATCATCTATGTCGGCTATGTGCCGAACGTGCTGGTGGTGACGCCGAGCCTGCCGGCAAAATCGGTGGAAGAACTCATCGCGCTGGCCAAGGCCAAACCCGGCACGCTCACCTACGCCTCCTCGGGCGTGGGCAGCACGCAGCATCTGGCCGGCGCCCTCTTCAATCAGATCGCCGGCACCGAGATGACCCATATCCCCTACAAGGGCAGCGGGCAGGCGGTGATCGATCTGGTTGCCGGTCAGGTCAATGCCAATTTCGACACCATGCCGCCTGTGCTCGAGCAGATCAAGTCGGGCAAGCTGCGCGCGCTGGCGATCTCGACCTCCCAGCGGCTGTCGCAACTCGCCGATGTCCCGACCTTCGACGAAAAGGGCATCCGCGGCTTCGATGTCACCAACTGGTATTCGATCATGGGGCCCAAGGGAATGCCCGCCGACATGGTCATGAAGATCGATGCTGCGGTCAAGAAAGTGCTGGCCGACCCGGAGGTTCGTGCCAAGCTCGACCCTCAGGGCGTGCAGTTCGGCGGGCCGCGCACACCCGAGGCCTTTCGCGAATTCATCCGCGCCGAAAACGCCAAGTACGCCAGGATGGTCCGCGAACTGAACATCAAGGCCGAATAGGCCAAAGCGGACAACTTCCCGGCCTGAACCATGAATGAGATCCTGATCGAACGAGACCGCGACATCGCGACCGTCATCCTCAACCGCCCCGACAAGCTCAACGCCATGACGCGCCCGATGTGGCGCGGCCTGGGCGAAGCGTTCGAGGCCCTTTCAGCCGAAGACGACATTCGCTGCATCATCGTGCGCGGCGCCGGCACGCGGGCGTTTTCACCGGGCAACGATATCGCCGAGTTCGCCACCGAGCGCAGCAACAAGGCGCAGGGCATTGACTACGGTCGGGACATGCACCGCACAGCCGCTCAGATCGCGGCCTGCCGGCATCCGGTGGTCGCCCAGATCCACGGTATCTGCGTCGGCGGGGGGCTCGAGATCGCGGCGCTGGCCGATCTGCGCATCTGCGGCGAGTCGAGCCGTTTCGGCGCACCGATCAAGAACCTCGGGCTGGTCATGGCCTATGCCGAGATGGCGCCACTGGTGCAACTGGTGGGCCGCAGCATCGCCCTCGAGATCCTGCTCGAAGGCCGGATCTTCGATGCGCAGGAGGCCCGCGACAAGGGCCTTGTGACCCGTATCGTGGCCGACGACCAGGTGGCTGCCGAGACGCTGGCGACCGCGCGACGAATCGCCGACGGCGCGCCGCTGGTGGCCCGCTGGCACAAGCAGTTCGCCCGCCGATTGGGCAATCCGGCACCGATCAGCGACATCGAAAACGATGCCTGCTTCGACTGCTTCGACACCGAAGACTTTCGCATCGGCTATGCCGCCTTTCTGGCCAAGCAGCCGCCCACCTTCACCGGACGCTGACATGAACATGCCTGCAAGCGGACCGCTGAGCGGCCTGCGCGTCATCGAACTCGCCCAGATCATGGCTGGCCCGACCGCCGGCATGATGCTCGCCGATATGGGCGCCGAGGTGATCAAGGTCGAGAAGTTTCCGGGCGGCGACGATTCGCGCGCCTACCGCGAGCCGCGGGTCAACGGCGTGTCCGCGCCCTACCTGATCCTGAATCGCAACAAGCGCGGCATCGCCCTCAATCTGAAGCATGCGGACGGCCTGCAGGCCCTGCTGCGGCTGATTGATTCGGCCGACGTGCTGATCGAGAACTATCGCCCCGGCACGCTCGACAAGCTCGGCCTGGGCTGGGACGTCCTGCATGCGCGCAACCCTGGGCTGATCCTGTGCAGCGTGACCGGCTACGGCCTGCAGGGGCCGATGGCCAGCACCGGCGGTTTCGACCTGATCGCGCAGGGGTTTTCAGGACTGATGAGCATCACCGGCGAGCCGGGCCGCCCGCCCGCCAAACCGGGCAATTCGGTTGCCGACATCAACTCCGGCATCCTGGCTGCGACCGGCATCATCGCGGCCTATGTGCATCGGCTCAAAACCGGCCAGGGCCAGCGGGTCGATACCTCACTGATGGAGGCCGCCATGCAGCAGACCTACTGGCATGCGGCCATCTTTTTTGCCACCGGACAGTCGCCGGGCCCGCTCGGCTCGGGCCATGTGCTGGCAGCGCCCTACCAGGCCTTTCAGGCCCGCGACGGCTGGCTCAATATCGGCGGCGCCAATCAGGCCAACTGGGAGCGCATCTGCGAGGTGCTCGGCCATCCCGAATGGCGCACCGACGCGCGCTTTCACGACAATACCGCCCGCATGGCCAACCTGCCGGCGCTGGTCGAGGCGATCAATGGCGTCATGGTGACCCGCGACCGCGCCGACTGGATGGCCGCTTTCGAGGCGGCAGGCGTGCCGGCCGGACCGGTCCATTCGATCGGCGAAGCCCTCTCGCATCCGCAGGCATTGGCCCGCGACATGGTGGTCGAGCTCGACCATCCGGTGGCAGGCAAGACCCGCGCAATCGGTGCACCCATCAAATTCTCGGACACGCCCTGCTCGGTCACGCGGCATGCGCCGTCGCTTGGCGAGCACACCCGCGAGGTGCTTGCCGAGCATGGCTATACCGAGGCGCAGATCGATGCGCTGATTGCCGGTGGCGCAGCGCTTCAGGAAGGCTGAATCACGCGACGCGGCCACTGTGGTGTTAGCCTCGCACGACTTCCCCAACACAAAAAGGTGCGTTGATGACAAGCGACTCCTTGAGCAGGCCTGAACCTGCATCGGCCGACCTCGGCAACCCGCAAACCATTCTGGCGCGTGCCGCACAACGCGCTACCGCCAAGGGTCTGGACTACTTCGGCGACGTCACGCCCGCCGAAGCCTGGGCCTTGTATCAATCCGGCGCGGCCACCCTGATCGATGTACGGACCCAGCCGGAATGGGCTTATGTCGGCCATATCGATGCGGTGCCGCTGGTGCCGTGGCGCGCCTATGGTGCCGAACAGCCCAACCCCGACTTTCTGGCGCAAGTCGGTCAGCATGCCCCCACCGACAAGCCGGTGATGTTTCTGTGCCGCAGCGGTGTGCGCTCGCAGTCGGCAGCCAGTGTGGCCACTGCCGCCGGCTATGCGCAGGCCCTGAACATTCTCGAAGGATTCGAAGGCGATCTCGACGAGCGCAAGCAGCGCGGCAGCAAAGGCGGTTGGCGCGCCGCTGGATTGCCGTGGGTGCAGTCCTGAGCGCACTCATCTCACCGCAGCAGCCCGGCCCGGGCACTATGCCCGGCTATCGGCTCGCCGCCCGCAACGCCAATATCGCGTCCTTCGAAGTGATGGAACTGGTCAAGCAGGCCCTGGCCCTGGAGCAGCAGGGCAAGCCGATCATCCATCTGTCAATCGGGGAGCCTGACTTCACCGCGCCCGAGCCGGTGCTCGCGGCCCTCGAACTGGCTGCCCGCTCAGGCCATACCGGCTACACACCGGCTCTGGGCATCACACCCCTGCGCGAAGCCATCGCCCGCGACTACGCAACGCGACACGGCATCGCCGTCGATCCGCGGCGCATCATCGTGACTGCCGGAGCGTCTGCTGCACTCACGCTGGCCTGCTGCGCGCTGGTGGGCGTGGGCGATGAGGTACTGCTCACCGATCCGAGCTATCCCTGCAACCGGCATTTCGTTGCCGCCTTCGACGGGATACCGCGTGCCGTACCAGTCTTTGCCGACACGCGCTTCCAGATGACCGAAGGGCTGCTGGCCGAGCACTGGGGCCCGGCCACCCGCGGCACACTGCTGGCCTCTCCGGCCAACCCAACCGGCACCTCGATTCCTTTCGATGAACTCGCCCGCATCGTTGCCTTCGCTCGGGCACGTGGCGGTTTCACACTGGTCGATGAAATCTATCTCGGGCTGACCTATGAAGGCTCGCCGCGCACTGCACTCGAACTCGGCGAGGACCTCATCGTCGTCAACAGCTTCTCCAAATACTTCAGCATGACCGGTTGGCGACTGGGCTGGCTGGTCGTGCCACAGGCCCTGGTGGGCGCGTTCGAAAAGCTCGCACAGAACCTCTTCATCTGTGCCTCGACGCTGGCGCAAAATGCGGCACTCGCCTGCTTTACACCCGAATCCGGCGCGGTCTTCGAAGCGCGTCGCGCTGAATTCAGGAGGCGCCGGGATGCGATTGTCACCGCGATGACCGCGCTCGGCTTCGGTATCCCGGTGATCCCCGACGGGGCCTTCTATGTCTGGCTCGACTGCAGCCGATTCGGCGACAGCCGCTTGCTGGCCAAGCGACTGCTTGAAGAGGCACATGTCTCGCTGGTGCCTGGCCAGGATTTCGGCATCAACGAGCCGGGCCGCTGGATGCGACTGTCCTACGCCAACTCGATGGACAATCTGCTCGAAGCCGCTCGCCGCATTGGCGTGATCCTGGGCACGAAAACTGACCGACTCGGCTGATCAGCCGGCTCAGATCTCGCCGGCACCGGGCGGAGCAGTCAACGCACCCGGGCCGCGACTCTGACCTGACAGTGATGACTCGATCGATGGCGCAGCCAGACTCGCTTCCCGGCTGTCAGACTCGATTCGCTGCAATGCAGCCCGTTCGGTGATGGTCACTTCGGCCTGAAAACCGTCTTTGGCATGGGTCACATCTCCGGCACCAACGTCGCCGCGGGAAGACCTGGCCGCCGGCACCAGCTCGGGCGGCAGCGGCTTGCCAGCAGCCGCAGCAGCAATCCGCTCGCGGGCATTGAGAACCTTCTGACCGTAGCCGCCGTCATCCTGCAGAAACGCCGCGCCCACATACGACTTCAGGGCCGCTTCAACCGTGCCCTCCCGCTTGAGGTATTCCTTGAGAATGCCGCTTCCCACGCGAATATTGGCCACCGGATCGAAAGCCGCCGGTATACCGCCGAAGGGCAGAAACTTCTCGGCATGCACCCTGGTCAGCACCTGCATCAGGCCCTGGGCGCCAGCCGGGCTCTGCGCACGGGGATCGAAGCTGGACTCAACCGACATCACCGCCAGCACCAGCATCGGATCGATCTTGGCATCGCGAGCGGCCTGATAAGCGTGAAAAACAAACTGGTTGGTGGTCTCGAGCGTGGTGCGATAACGAGACGCAATGAATCGGGCGATATTGCTCTGCTCGCGATCGAGTCGCACGCTGACGGCGGCAGGCGATTGGGTTTCAGCCGGTGCAGCCTCGGCGGCAGACTGTGCAGGGCCATCGCCGGGAACTCGCCCGGAAGTGTCACTGAGCGGCCTGCCGGCTTCGATCACCGAACGATCCGACTGCGCCGAGGCATTCAAGTCGAGGGACTGGCCGAAGGGCTGTTGATGCGACGACATGGCGGCCTGGAGCGCCCCTTCACCGCCAAGCGTGCCGTGGATTGCGACAACAGCCACCAGCAGCATGGCCATTGCCGGACCGGCCGACCGGATCATGCGGCCAAGACGCATGACCGCGACGGTTGTACTGAAAAGCAGATCGATTCTGCGTTGCTGAGACATCCTTTCTCCTGGCAGCGAAAGCTGCACAAACCGCCAGACTCGCTGGCGACCACTTGAACCTCCCGCGCTATGAGAGCGACGGGGCGGTGACGGTCATGGACCGTCTGGTGTCGGGCGGAACTTTATCCGCCGCCCGGTTTGGCGCTGCTCGGCGCCGGGACTCAGCCGAAGGGCTGAGGAGACATGACCCGCTGAAGTGCTGTGCGCAAGCGTTCAACGACAGGGTCACAAATGCCATCTGAGCAATCGCCCGATGGGGGCTGACGCCTCGATGGGGGCTGGCGCGCCTGGGACGACGTTCAACCAGACTTCATTATAACAGCGGCCGGGAGAGGGTCAAAGTCGGGCGCGTGCGAAGATCGGCAGTCATTGACTTCCTGTTCACCTCTTCATGCGATACGTCGACCTGCGCGACTTCATCTCTCAACTCGAATCGCAAGGTGAGTTGAAGCGCATTACAGCCCCGGTGTCGCCGGCGCTTGAGATGACCGAGATCGCCGATCGGACACTGCGAGCCGAAGGTCCGGCGCTGCTGTTCGAGCGACCGATCCAGGATGGTCGAGCTTATGCGTATCCGGTACTCGCGAATCTGTTCGGCACGCCAAAGCGGGTGGCGCTCGGCATGGGCGAAACCTCGGTTGCCGCACTGCGTGAGATTGGCAATCTGCTGGCCTATCTGAAGGAGCCCGATCCGCCCAAAGGGCTCAAGGACGCCTGGGACAAGCTTCCGGTGCTGCGCCAGGTGCTCAACATGTCGCCGCGCGAAGTCTCGCGGGCACCGTGTCAGACAATCGTCTGGGAGGGCGACCAGGTCGATCTCTCGCGACTGCCGATCCAGACCTGCTGGCCGGGCGATGTCGCGCCGCTCATCACCTGGGGGCTGGTCGTGACCCGCGGGCCGGCGCGCCCCCGCCAGAATCTGGGCATCTATCGACAGCAGGTGCTCGGGCCCAATCAGACCATCATGCGCTGGCTCGCACACCGCGGCGGCGCACTCGACTTTCGGGATCATGCCGCGGCTCATGCCGGGCAGGCGTTTCCGATGTCGGTAGCCCTCGGCTGCGACCCGGCCACGATTCTGGGCGCGGTCACACCGGTGCCCGATACCCTGTCCGAATACCAGTTTGCCGGACTGCTGCGCGGTGCCCGCACCGAACTCGTCAAATGCCTGGGCAATGAGCTGCGCGTGCCGGCCAGCTCCGAAATCGTGCTGGAAGGCAGTATCCGGCCCGACCCCGACGGCGCGCTCACCCGCGAGCATGGCCGCCGCCTCGGCTGCAAGGGCGAGCCGCCGCCGCGCGCCTTCACAGGCTGGGAAATGGCCCTCGAAGGTCCTTATGGCGATCACACCGGCTACTACAACGAGCAGGACTGGTTCCCGGTGTTTTCCATCGACCGGATCACCCTTCGAGAAGGCGCGATCTACCACTCGACCTACACCGGCAAGCCACCGGATGAGCCGGCGATCCTGGGCGTGGCGCTCAACGAAGTGTTCGTGCCGATTCTGCGCAAGCAGTTTGCAGAAATCGTCGACTTCTACCTGCCACCCGAAGGCTGTTCGTATCGACTTGCGGTGGTGTCGATGAAGAAGCAGTACCCCGGCCATGCCAAGCGGGTCATGTTCGGCATCTGGAGCTTTCTGCGCAAGTTCATGTACACCAAGTTCATCATCGTGGTTGACGACGACATCGATGTGCGGGACTGGAAGGAAGTCATCTGG
>Ga0164292_10004111_pt1 | contig 11845 bp, 13 predicted proteins | sample GEODES117metaG_FD_111486 | JGI IMG/M metagenome (GOLD analysis project Ga0164292, IMG submission 111486) | Eutrophic lake water microbial communities from Lake Mendota, Wisconsin, USA - GEODES117 metaG | ecosystem: Environmental > Aquatic > Freshwater > Lake | place: USA: Lake Mendota... | reverse complement strand
TCACTGGCATCAATGGTAAAAGCAATTGAATTATTCTTCATACCAATAAATATCTGTTGATGTAGTAATGAACACTATACCCCCTGCATGATTCCAAAGAAATATCCGTTTTATTAATATGGATAATTCAATCAAAGATTCTTATTCCAAAGTCATCACAGATTTCCTCAATGATTTTCATAACAAGCAGAATTTCAGGAATTTTCAGGTGTCGGTTCAGCATCGGCATTCAATGGTCAAATGCAAAATCACGGTGGATTATCCTGTCAATTCAATTCTTGAAAAGAATGTTACCCTGTTTAAAATGTTGGTACATCAAAAACGTGTGTTTAGGGATTTGACACATTACTTCGGTTTAAATGAAAAAACACTTAGAGTCATATCCTGTGTAGAATCTTCAAAATATTGACTTTTCGTCAAATGAGGTTTTTTATTTTTTGTGAAACACTTGTCCTAATGAACTTGCCGACGTACACTGCCAAAGTGTAATCGGCAATTCATATTACGCATGTAAAGAGTAGAATAATCGGAGCGATTTTTCAGCAACTAGTTAATTTCAAAATCCGCAATTACAAGGGCATGGTCGCTAGTTGCCAAGAGTGAATCTTCTAAGAGGTACTGAACGCATATGGGACTATATTGAGATGTTGAATAAATAAAATCATATCGCTTCTTCACTTTCTGATTGATTATATAAGAAATCGGTGGGGTTCCGGAAAAATTGCCTTGAGTAAGTGTAAACCTTCGCCAAACATCATCCAATGCATGAATTCTATCTGTTCCAAACAATAAAGCGGCACACCTACCATTGTCTCCGTTATCAAAAAACTTTACATCGCCAATTTCTATTGAATCTACCATCGGTTCGTTGGCATCGCAACTAAAAAAATCCATTTTGTTTTCAGCCAGAAAATCTGCAATTGAAGCAAAATTGTATGTACCCCTTTTTTCGAACTGGGTTAGATTTGACTTTTCAATTTTATGAATGGTGGTTTCAAGTTGATAACGCAAAAATTAGTACTTCAATAATTAACTTTGTTAAGTCACACTTATGTCCACTTTATGCTGAGGATTTACAACCAATAAGGTAAATCGAATTTATTTTATTATTGGGCTTTTTCATTTTTTTCCCAATTTTTGAATTTTTTCAATGCCTGAAAAATTGTTTCTTCTAATAAATACCAATAAGCAATCCCCCCTAGACCACCAATAAAGAATAACAAACCGCCGTAAAGAAAAATATCATTCCAATTTATATCCATACCGACAAACATACAAAATAATCTATGGAGAAAATACAAGTTTTTTTAATCAAAATCGAATTTGTTTGGGTCATTTGCCCATTCAGTAAAAACCAATTTGTTTGCTCCCCAGATAAATAAGAAAACAAGAAAAAAACTTAATATTCCTTTCAGTACTTCGTTGCCAATAAAAGTATCTAAAAAACCGATTATACCAAAATAAGACGAGGCTATTATTAGAATAAAACTTAATATTCTAAGTAAGATTACCGCCCATCTTAGATATTTGTTTGAGGCAATTAAAGGATTAACACTGATGTTTACGGATTTGACCGAAAAAGGTAAATTCAATAAACTGCCTGTAATCTGTCTTAGATATTTGTTTTTTGTTATCATTAACACATCGTTTACAAGTTAAATTAATCAAAATTGGATTTGTCTGAGTCATCTCTCCAAGTATTCAAAAATTCTGACCTTCCTGGGTCTATTATCCAAGTATTAGAAAGGCTCAAAGAACCCCAGATAAATAAGAGAACAAGAAAAAAACTTAAGATGACTGTAAGGCCTTCGTTTTCACTAACAGTCTCTAAATGAGCTAATATTCCATAATAGGATGAAGCTATTGAGGCGATAATACTAAATGTCCCAAACACTATTTTCACCCATCTTAGATACTTATTTTTTGTCATTACAATCTAATTGCGTTGTCAGGAATTATCAGGGAAACAATTAAACACGAAATGTCACGTTTTAAGAAATCTCCAAAAACCGTGAGTTCAAAAAATAAATCGATTCCAATCCCGTCTAAGTTTTTTTAATCCTCATAGAATTCAGACATTAAAAACAATTCAATTTGTTTTTTAAAGTCAGCTCTGGAATTGTGATGAAATATTCCACCAATTATTCCACCAAAGAATGCTCTCGCAAAGAAGTTAGGGACATAGGAAACAGCATTTACCCCATCAGGGTAAAAGGTGACTCTGACACCCACAAAAGCGTCTTTGTCAATGTCTAACCATTTTTTATCACCGTCAATTAAATTTTTACGTATCGTAACTGTAATGTGTGTCGATAGTTCTTTTCTTAATTTTTCTACTGCTGACTCGAATGTGAAATTGCTTTTTATTTGCATAATTTAGTTTCTTATGATTGCCTTTAATATTTGAAAAATAATCACGAATATAATACCAATAGTCACTGCCATTAAAGCAGTTTTAAAAAATGTACCAAAACCTGATATTGAACTGTCCCTAAATTCATTTATCATTTCTTGAAAATTTCTTATTGACTGTCTTCTTGCATTTTCCATCCATTTCTTTAATATTTCATCGTCAAAACGGTAGGTTGAATTTTCTTCTTTTGATTTTTCGGGTTCATTTTTATCCTCTGGTTTCTTAGGAGCTTTTTTATTAGCTTGTTGGTAAGATTTAAAGTTTAAATATTCCTTGTCGTAGCGAACCCTTGCTTCATCATCCGTTAAAATCAATTTTGCTTCGTTAATTAACGTCATCTTTTCTGTCGTATCCACTCCATGATTTCTGTCGGGATGCCACTTCATGGCCATTGACCTATAGGCTGATTTAATCTCAGCTAATGATGCCGATTGAGAAATTCCAAGAATACTGTAGTAATCGATGAACATTTTAGTTCTTGTCTAACGTATCCTTGTGTTTAAAAATTTCTCCTTCGCCTTCAACTGGTTTGGTTTTCCAAATAGCTCTAATACCCAATATCGCTGCGATAAAAAGCCCCATACTTGGAAGGACTGTGATGTAAGGCCAGAGCCCCATACATAGAAATCCAATTATAAATAATACAATTGAAAGAAACATTTTAATAACGTTGTTCATATTATCAAATGTAACAAAATTCTTTCAATAGTGCCCTTTTTGTGATTAATGGCACCTATAAATCAGAGAAGGAATACAACTACGACCCCAATACCAATGTTTGGATTTCTTTGGATGAATTCGGTAGGTATCCACCACAATTGGGGGGGATGAACAAACTCGTTTTAAAATAAGAGAAAATTTCTTTCTTATTGATTCATTGTTTAGGGGAAGTAATTGAAAAAACCATTAAAAATTTTATTTACTATTGTGAATGAGAAGTAATGAAATTCAAAGAGGAATCGGCGGTTGGTTGTCTTTATTCTGTATGGGTCTTATCATAATTGGACCACTACGAACCCTAGGTAGTATTGGTGGGACCTTGTCAGAAATGGAGAAACAAGGACAATTTTTTGCCCAATATCCTGCAATCTGTAATTTATTTCGTTTTGACATGGCGGTTAATGGTTTAATTTCTATTTACGGAATTTCCGTTGGTCTTAACCTTTATAATATCAAACATAATGCACTAAGAAAGGCCAAATCATATCTTTTGGTTGTGATGAGTTATGGATGTATTTATGGTATAAGTCCAATCTTATTCAATGAATTACCGGATGAATTGGAAAAATTCTTGTGGGATACATCATTTCGTACAGCAATAACATCTTTAATTTCAGCCGGCTTCTGGTATGCCTATTTGAATAAATCAAGTAGAGTTAAAAACACGTATTTATCATGAGATATCCAATCATAAATATATTTATTAGCGTCATTTTTTCTCAATGTGGAGAGAATAATAACAAAACTTCTCAATGTAAAAACTCTAGATTTTACGGTAAAGTTGAAGTCTGTCTGCCGGATATTAATGGCATGAGAGAATGTATGACACATCCTAAATTACAGGGTAGACCGGGAATTCTAATGTCAGAAGAGAATACGACATTGGGTATTTACTTAAATGATTCATCAATTAATCAATTGGAGGTTTCGCAAAATCCTGAGAATGTTGCAATCAATGGATATTTTAAGGTATACGGAATAGGGAAAATAAAAGGGATGACGATTGGGCAGTCAGATTTTGATGATTTCGCAAAAGCCTTCAAAAACCAGTTTATCCATCAAGATTGGACGGTTGTAAAAAACGAAATTGCAATGAGCAGTTTGGAAGATGAGTTGAATAATCTCAATGCTCAGATGGGTAAACCCCTTAAGTCATTAAACAGACAGTTGATTCAAAACCCAGTTGAGATTCTCAATTACAAACTCAATGAACAAATTTCGACATCTGTATTAATCATTAGGAATCAGGGAGATAAAGTAGTAGTTAATACTATGAGTATTGTGAAAGTCTTAGATACCATAATATTTTACAGTTTCTATGAAGAGTACAAAGACGAAAGCACAATTGAAAATGTAAAGAATCAGAATAATAAGTTTGGTTTGGAGTTACTGAACGTAAATAAATCGTTGTGAAATGAAAAAAAGATATTTGTTGCCGATTTTTATGACGTTGAATTTGAGGAATTTCTTGACTTTGGTCTTAGTTTTAGTGTGCGAATTAAAGTACAGTCATGCTCAAACTGCTAAGGAAATAGCAAAAAATTGTATTCCCTCCACGGTATCATTGATACTAGAAGATAATTTCAAACAACCAATTTCATTAGGTTCAGGATTTGTTATTGGGAATGGTCAGATAATCACAAATTTACATGTCATTGAAGGCGCCAAATTTGGAAATGTATTTCTTAATGGAAGTCCAATAAAACACAAAATACAAGGTTATTTAGCGATTGACAAACAAAATGATTTAGCGATTATTTCCGTACCTACCATTTCACAGAGTCCATTACAAATGATATCAGCGAACCCAGATGTTGGTGAAAAGATATATGCAATCGGTAACCCCAAAGGCTTATCTGGAACTATTTCAGAGGGGATTGTCAGTGGCATTAGAAATTTAAACAGTAAAGAGTTGATTCAAATTACTGCACCTATTTCTCCAGGCAGCAGTGGTGGGCCAGTAGTAAATAATAACGGTCAGGTAGTAGGTGTTGCTGTTGGCACATTGTCATCGGGTCAAAATTTAAATTTTGCCATTCCATCATCAATTGTAAAATTATTGATTGCTAGGGCCAGTGCTACAGTGACCAATCTAAATATAGTTAAAGGTGCAACTGAGCCAAAGACTGACAAAACTGAAGTTGACATTAGGGAAGGTGTTGTCATAAGAGATATGAAATACACCTTAAAGGTAGAAGGTGGTTATTGTTTAGAAAGACTATCCATTCTCAATCGACTTCCATCAGCCGTGAGAATTAATAGCGTAATTTTCATTTTATACGACAAATCAGGTATTCCCGTTGATTATGCGGAACTTGACAATGGATATCTACGCATTGATGATATCAGACCTTTTTTGGCCAAAACGGTATCATTTGATGGATACAGTGGGATGGATTGCCAAAGGATGCGGGTTTTAGGCAAGGAGAACGGTGAGTATTTGGTCATTCGTGTTTTAGATTTTGAAATTGTTGAAGAGTGAAAAACCAACATGCCACTTTTGGAATAACAGATATATTAATTAATCAGAATAGATTAGTTAGATACTAGTAATCGTTTAACCTTAGAAACTGTAGTCATACTACATTCTAAAATCTTACAGATTTCCTGATATGTGTGAGTTCCTTTATCAAGGTATTCAATGATTTTTCTGTTTTTGGGTTTATTCAAGAATCTTTCAGGAGTATCTACACTTCCAATTTTCCTTCCACCGTACAATCCCTTTTCCTTTCTCACACGAATCCCCTCCATCTGTCTTTCCTTTATCAAACTCTTTTCAAAGGCAGACATAGTAGACAGGATTGACATCATCAATTCAGAGAACATATCAATTTTACCATTTTCATCAATGTTCCGAATGTTGGGATTCCGGCAGACAATCACAATATTCTTTTGCGTAAGTTCATTCCATACCTCCAAAGTTGAAATCAAATTCCTACCCAATCTATCAATTGAATGGATTTCTAGATGAGTGAGTTTCCCTGTGTCAATCAAATTTCTGAGTTGTGAGCCCTGTGGTCGCTCAAATAGTGGAATTAGACCTGAGCATTTGTCGGTCAGTACATAGTCGAATCCATCTAGGTTTTTAAGTTGCCGTTCTGAATTCTGTTCAATGGTTGAAACTCTTGAATAAAACACCTTCATATCACTATCGTTTAAGGGTATAACGGAAAATAACCCTATTTCTGGTGTAAAAGGTGTGTTTTTACTGGATTTTTTTACTACACAATATCCTATACTGTAAAAATGGTGAGCAATACTGATAAGGTCAAGCTACGAAAATGTGAAATCATGAAAATCGCTCAACGATTTCCTCGGTCACATCGTCATACCGGTATTTAACAATTGCTCCGGCAATGATATAATGGATTGCCTGTTCAATAACATGTAATGGAGCTATGAACCATTCTCGTGGCGTATGGCGATTCCCATTTAAATCTGTTACATCAACATTTAAACAGGAATTCCCAAAGAAACCATGTACTAGTTGTTCTAATTTATGAGGATTCATATTGTAACACTTGAAAGCCATGACAATTTTGACATCAGCCATCAAGTAGGTAGGCTCTTGGGATGCATTACGCACTCGTTCTTCAACGGAACCTTTTGAAAACCCAATTTTAAACAGGTTGTTTATTTCTTTGATTTCTTGCTTGTCGCTTTTTGACTTTAATATATAAATGAAACCAGCCTCTCTATCCTCATCATTAATGTTGCTAAATTTTTCAAGAAACTCCTTATTTACGTTATTGATATTGTCTGTCACTACCTTGCCATTTTCATGTAGGGCCTTGTATAAAGACTGGAACATCATATTAGACTCCGTACCATTTTCAAATATGGTTTTTGTTCTTCCATCAGGTCGATTTAGTACACCGCTGTTAAACTTTTGAATTTGTTTCTCAAATTTGATATTATCTAAATAAAGTAACAAGCCGTTGTGAACATAAAATGCTTTCTCGCGAAGATTATCTTGTTTGAATCCTATCAATTTGCGTTCACCGCTTTTTAAATCTGATTGAACTTCTTGAAATAAAGACTCGTATTTACTAAAATCTTTGCAAGGTTTCCTGCGTGAGATGAAATCTGCACTAGACCTCTCGTTGAATTTTGTTACATGTTTCAAGTCGAACAATCCTGTATTATCATCACCCAAAATCCCAAGAACATCGTCATTAATAACATCATCCAAAGACGTTATTTCTTTCGGGGTAAAATCTAATAATCCATACGTGTCATGAACTTTTAACATCTCCATTTTCAACTGATTTTCCCGTATTGATTTCAATCTTGAGTATAGTTGATGTTCTTGAATACCTCCACCTAATTCTGGTTCACGGTTATTTTGTTCAAAGAATATATTTATTTCTTGGAACGACGCAACTAATCTCTCGTCTTCATTTCTAACAGATGAGTTGGTTGGTTTGATGGCAAGTAGACCTAATGGGTCATTATCAAATATCTCTTTTAATAACTTATCCCTATCCATTAGTTGTTTGGCGTTTTTGTTCCTTCAAATAAATGATTGCCTCTGCCATCCTAACTTCGAGGGGGTCTAAAGAAGTTAATTTTGGTTCTCTTTTATTAGTTTTTACAAAGTCGTTTATTTTGGGCCAGAGTATGAGAGCCTCTTCAAGTGTCATTTGAATTCTTGTAGCAGCAATAACATCCTGAATCACCTTTAGGACTTTCGAAGTCACATCCTTCGAGAGGATTTCGAACGCTTTTTGGAATGGATTGATTCTGTCAATTAAATCAATATCCAAGTCATCAATATTTACGAATTGGCCAGCCATTCTAATAAATCGTTTGTCACCTACCTCTTTTACTTCTCCGCTTTTAACCACAGAATCTACAACCACATACTGTCGTACCTCTTCTACTTCTTCCTCACTTAGTTCAGGGTATTTTACTTGAATGATTTTGGGGATTAAGACCTTGTTGATTACCTCAGGGTCTATACTTCCTGCCATCGTCTTTTGCATTCGGTCATCTTGAAGTATGGTAGCCTTTAAGTCATTCAAGTCTGATTCAACTATATCCTTCACTCGTTTTGAAGAAGGTGTTTTAAATCCTCTTATTTTAATCTCTCCCGGTTCTGCTTTGTCTGCATCATTTATTTTTGTTTTGAACTTAAAATTAGGAGCCAACACCTGTTCCATCAATAAGGAAGCGGTAATTGCCTTGAGCATATTATTAACAGATATTCTCACCAAATCATCCGCAGCATCTGGTTGGGCAATAAGATTGGTGAATTGTGCATGTGACTTGTTTTCACTATCTCTTGTACATCTACCAATAATTTGAATAATCTCGGTTAGTGAACCTCTATATCCAACTGTCAGTGCGTGTTCACAATAAGGCCAATCAAACCCTTCCTTAGCCATACCCAATGCTATGATTAAGTCCATATCATCAACAGATTTTATATCTCTTAGATATGCAACAACCTTTTCTCTATCCTTAGGGTTGTCATTAACTAGGTCGGCAACCTTTAATAACTTTCCATCTGTTTTTCTTTTTATATGAATGATGCCAGTTTCTGAATCCACTTTGATGATACCTCCAATCGCATCCAAAATAGTGTCAACCTCTTGGTGCTTATCCTTTGTTGATTCACCTGAATTCACATTCGGAATATGAAGTATAGTTTTCTTATCAGTATCTAAAATATCAAGAATGGCTGTTGTATATCGTCCTTGATAAAAATGATAACCTATACCAAGTGTTTTTAGGTACTTGTATCCGTTCAGCTGTTCATAATAATTATAGGTCACTTTGGTGAATTTAGCCTCGTCATCTGGCATAAGAACAGGTATACTATCACCTCTAAAATATGAACCAGTCATCGCAACGATATGTGCATTTGACTTTTTCATTATACTCCTTAATAATTCCCCTAATCTACTATCACCATCAGCTGATACGTGGTGAAATTCGTCTATTGCCAAGAGAATATCATTGAACTTAGATTCATCTAATTCCTCGAATGCAAATCGAAGGGTTGCATGCGTACAAATGAGTATTTTCTCGTCATTTTCCAAGAAGTTCTTAAATGCCTGAACTTTACTTTTACTCCCATCCATACCGGGAGTACAAAGATTGTATTCATCATTTGGTTCCCAATTGGCATAAAAACCTGAATGCATTAAGTTGGTACTTTGAAACGAACCACCAATAGACTTTTCAGGTACTGCGACAATCACCTTTTTTAAACCTTGATGATTTAATTTATCCAATGCTATAAACATCAAGGCGCGAGACTTACCTGATGCTGGCGGGGCCTTTAATAACAAATATTGAGCATCTCTTGCCTGATATGCTTTCTCTTGCATTTCACGCATCCCATAAGCGTTGTTTTTTGAACTCTGTCCCGATTGGGAGTAAGTTACATTTACAATATCAGGCATCTTATTTCTTTTTCTTTTTAGGTTTGGATTCCATTTCGAAGAGTGTCCCTATTGACTTTTCCTCTTCTATCATTTGTTCATATAATTTGAAAAGGTATTCTAATCTCTCTTCATTACTTTCAAATGGTTTAGAACGATAACATCTTTCAACTGCAAGGTCTAATTGATGGTGAGCATCACGAAGACTTTTAGGCATTTTATCTGGGTCATATAATTGAGCCAAATTTCTTTCTGAGTATGTTTCACGTTCTGTTAATACTCTATAAGCATGACCTGCCAATTCATCTTTTGTATTTTCATTTATTAATGGAAATGGAAATGTATTATAGCTAATATTTTTGGAATATCTATACCGGTCTTCCAGTTTTCCTGAAACGGTCTTAATCCAAACCATATGCATTCTTGAACTAACAATGGCAAATAAATAAGGTTCGGCATCCGGTATTATTCTCACAGAGTCTATAGGGATAATGGTATCATCAAAGTATGCAACAGGAATATATGTTCTTCTTTCACTTGATGTTTTTGGAAGAGCTATATAATTTAAGGGATTATTCAAGTCTCTAAATTGATGAGGTCTTTGTGCTAATTTATGGGTACCTTCATCTTTTGCTGCTAATCTTGATTCTTTGACTTTATTGACTCGAGTTATTACCCCCTCAAATTGCTGTAAATCCTTAATTTGATAATCTTTCAACCATAAACAATATCTTATTGTTCCATTTAATAACTCTTTTCCTCCAATAATTTTTCTAAAAAACTTTTCAGTTCCAAAATTATTTTTTACAAAATCTAACATTTCGTGCTCTTCGAAAATTAGGTGTCCAGAATCATAGGCAACATTTCCTCCTATCATTTCCTCAATTTTACTCAAGGGTTGATTTCTACTTTCAATAAAAATCGTCTTGCCTGAAATTAAGTAAGGATTAATGTTTTCTACAATTCTTATGTGATTCTCAGTGAATAATTTTTTCTTTCCTGTATTTTTATTTTGAATTCCGACAATAACCACTGAAACACCTGCTTTATTTTTTGCATTATTTGCCCATTTGAATGAAGTGTGAGCAAAAAATATTTCTTTATCAATCAAAATGCCTTTCCATAATTCATATACTTGCTCTCCTTGGCAAATAGAGTTCGTAGAAACAAATGAATATTTAGAAAGACTGTTTTGTATATAATTGGAGGCTAATTGAAACCATGCTGCTATATAATCTAAAGTTTTCCCACGCTTATTAAAAACCAAATCCATATCGTCTCTTTGTTTTTGACTTAGATTTTTGGACCCCAAATAGGGTGGATTTCCCATAAGATAAATTTCGTTTCTATCAGATTTAGGACATACCTTTTCCCAATTCAATCTAAGGGCATTACCATGAACAATATTTCCTGCAGAAGACAGAGGCAACGCTGGTTTACTTCTCCCAAATTCCTTAAAGAAAATCTGATTCATCTGGTGTTCTGCCAACCAAAGTGAAAGAATGGCTACCTCATGTGCAAAATCATCTAATTCAATTCCGTAAAATTGATTAAGACGAATGTTAGATAAGGCCATTTCATTTAATTCTTTGAAGATTTTCATCTCCAATTTTCTCAGTTCTTTGTAGGTTATAATTAGGAAATTTCCACTACCCGAAGCCGGGTCAAAATACTTAGTATTCCATATTCTGTTCAATAATTGACGAAGTCTCTTGGAATTACCTTTAGAAGATTCAAACTCTTCATAAAAGTCATTTAGAAACAACGGTTCAATGACCTTCATGATGTTTGGAACACTGGTGTAGTGCATTCCTAAACCACCTCTATGTTCAGGAGTGATAACCGCCTGAATCATCGAACCAAAAATATCCGGATTGATTGCACTCCAATCTAACTCTCCACTTTCAATTATTGCAGTTCTGCTCTTTCTACTGAATTGAGGTATGTTATGTTGATTCCTAAATAAACCACCATTTACGTATGGAAATGAATTCAGAAATTCCGGTATATTTCCCCTTAGATTATCGGGGGTGTTCATTACAAGAAATAACCGCTCAAAATGTGTATGTAAATCACTTCCGTCCTCTTGAGTATGGTTGATTAAACTATGGGTAAACTGACTTTTATCGAATATGTTGGTGTCTTCTGCAAAAAAACAGAATAGTAATCTGGTAAGAAAAACGTTAAGGTTGTGTACTTCTTCTTCGGTATCTGTTGAGTTATCCTTTTTGATTTCATCATAAAGTTTACCCATTCGTTCCGCCGCCCTAACATCAGCAGGGTTTTCGAATTGATGTTGAGCCTTTTCCATTCCTGCAAGTGG
>Ga0164292_10004110_pt1 | contig 11847 bp, 6 predicted proteins | sample GEODES117metaG_FD_111486 | JGI IMG/M metagenome (GOLD analysis project Ga0164292, IMG submission 111486) | Eutrophic lake water microbial communities from Lake Mendota, Wisconsin, USA - GEODES117 metaG | ecosystem: Environmental > Aquatic > Freshwater > Lake | place: USA: Lake Mendota, Wisconsin... | reverse complement strand
TGCGTTACAACTCCCTGGTATCAAGAAGAGATGTTTTGGCTTCAAACTCAGGCACTTTCTCCGGCGGAAGAAATGGAACCATCAATGCACTGAATTTCTCTAATAATAATTACATTATTAACAACAACCTCCGCTCGGTAATCGCTGAACTGAATTCAAATATTAGCAAACGCTTATTCTCTTCATTCCAGGTGGGTTACACAGCCAACCGCGATTTCCGCAGCAGCGGCGGCGGTATTTTCCCGTTGGTCGACATCATGGAAGGTGGCTTAACCTACACATCTTTCGGCTATGAGCCGTTCACCCCAAACAACGTACTGAATACCAACACATGGCAAGTGCAGGAAAACTTAACTTACTACAAAGGCAGACACACCGTGAATGCCGGCTTCAACTACGAGCGTTTTGCATTTGAAAACACCTTCACACCTACCTACTACGGTCAGTACATATACAATTCTTTGAGCGACTTTTACAAAAGCGCCAACGGCGACACCTCCGTACAGCTGAAACGCTATGCGCTTACTTACAGCGCTGTTGAAGGTGGTGCCCTACCCACCGCATCTCCTGTGGTTACACAGTTAGGAGCTTATATTCAGGATCAGTTCAATGCTTCATCTCGCCTTAAAATCACAGGCGGCGTTCGCATTGACATGCCCAGCTATGCTTCTGAAAGCGAGTATTGGAACAAAAGGGTTGACACCATGAAGTTTATCGGGCCCGATGGAAACCGCACCGCTTATTCTACCAAAGCCCTGCCAAAAGGAAAACCCCTTGTATCTCCCAGAGTAGGATTCAACCTCAATGCCAAGGGAAATCGCGACATTCAGGTGCGTGGTGGATCCGGCTTGTTTACAGGTCGTCCCGCATTTGTATGGATTAGCAATCAGCTGAGCAACAACGGCGTTACCACCGGTTCTATGCGTTATGATAATATTCGCATTAACCAAATCCCCAGCCAGTCTGGTGTTTCTGCTTTCAGCAAAGACGTTGAAGCATTTATCCCTGCCAACCCAACCACCCCATCTTCATTTAACCTCGCACTCACCGATCCTAACTTCAAGTTTCCTCAGATCTGGAGATCAGATATCGGTGTAGATGCCAAATTGCCCGGTGGATTAATTGGTACTTTGGAATTCATGTACAACAGAACCATCAACAACATCATGTACCTGAACGTAAATCAGGAAAACCCCATAGGCAATTTCAGTGGACCTGATACTCGCCCCTATTTTGGCTATGCAAACAATCCAAACCGCGTGTATGACAATGTTTCAGATGCAATACTGCTAATCAACACCAACAAAGGATATAACTATTCAGCTACCGTTAAAATTGAAAAACCTGCTGTAAACGGCTTCGGCTTTATGTTGGCTTACAATTTTTCTGAAACCAAAGACCTTATCACCGGTGGCTCCATTGCCTACAGCAGCTGGCGCGACAACAGAAGCGTAAAAGGCAACAATCTTCCTGATCTCGCCTTCTCAGATAACGATCAGCGTCACAGAATTATTGGTGCTATCACCTACAAAACCCCTGTTAAAAACTACCCCACCACCATCAGTCTGTTTATGCAGTCAGGCAACCAGGGCCGCTACAGCATGTTCTATTCCAACGACATGAACGGCGATCAACTTGCCAACAATGATCTTATTTACATACCCAATTCTGCTGATGAAGTGAACTGGAAACAAACCGTTGTGAACAAAGACACTGCAACCGTGCAAGAGCAAAAAGATGCTTTCAACGCACTTTTAAACAGTGATGCTTATCTCAGCGCCAACAAAGGCAAATATGCTCAGCGCAATGGTGTTTTGATGCCCTGGCTCACAACATTTGACCTTTCGGTTATTCAAGAAATCCGCCTGAAAAAACCAGGCAAACATGCCCTTCAGCTTCGCCTGGACATCTACAATGTAGGAAACTTGCTGAACTCTGCCTGGGGCGTGAGCGATCAGGTTAATTATGCTGCTTTACTCAAATATGAAGGTAAAGATGCAAACAATAACCCAATCTACTCTTTAAACAGAGATAAAGGCAACCAGCTCATCAACACTGTTACCTCTCAGAGTGCAGGCCTGAACGATGTTTGGCAAATGCAATTCGGATTGCGTTACACCTTTAACTAACCGCAACCAATCTCAAAAAAAATGGCAGCTAATGGCTGCCATTTTTTTTATTTAATATTAAAACTATTCATTTTTAAATAACATAAATAAAACACTTCATTCATTATATGTAAACCCTTTGAAATCAACTTTGTTTATGCAGGTTCGTAAGCTTCAGGCCGTTATCATAAGCGATGTACATTTGGGCACTTATGGCTGCCATGCCACTGAGCTTGTACAATACCTAAAATCCATACAACCGGAAATACTGGTGCTGAATGGTGACATCATAGACGGGTGGGCTTTCAGTAAACGTTATTTCCCTGCCACCCACATGCAGGTAATTAAGGAGATTACTTCCTTTATCAGCAAGGGCACAAAAGTTTACTACATCACCGGAAACCACGATGAAATGCTGAGAAGATACTCAGGATTTAATATGGGAAATTTTTACCTGGATGATAAACTTGTGTTGGAAATAGATGGAAAAAGAGCCTGGATATTTCACGGGGATGTTTTTGACGCAAGCACCAATGGAGCCGCCAAATGGCTGGCAAAATTGGGTGGCAAAGGGTATGACTTACTGATACTGCTAAATCGCCTCATCAATTTTGTGTTGAAAACCCTGGGCCGCGAAAAAATGAGCTTCAGTAAAAAAGTGAAAGCATCCGTAAAAAGAGCCGTACGCTGGATTGGAGATTTTGAAACCTGTGCCGCAGACCTGGGAATAGAAAAACAATATGACTACGTAATCTGCGGACACATTCATCAGCCACAGGATAGAATCATTGAAACAGAAAACGGTAAAATCCGTTACCTGAACAGCGGTGACTGGATAGAGAATCTGACAGCCCTGGAATATGAAAATGGAGACTGGAATATCTACCAGTATGCTGAAGCAAAAACCGCGCATGCCACGGTATTTGAACTTACCAAAAAGCACCCATTTCCTGATGTTGTTAATAATCCTGTAGAACTGGTCATTCAATCTTTGGTAAAATGAGAATTTTCTACGCTGTTCAGGCCACCGGCAATGGACATATAGCCCGGGCCTTAGAAATTTTACCCTATCTGAAGCAATATGGTGATGTAGATATTTTCTTAAGCGGCACCAATGCCCAGCTTGGCCAGGGATTGCCCATCGTATACCGCAGCAAAGGCCTAAGTCTGGAATACAATAAAAAAGGGGGGCTGGATTACTGGAAGATTGCCAAAAAACTCAAGCCCGCCATGCTGGTTAAAGATGCATTGAAACTGCCGCTGCACCAGTATGATTTGATATTGAATGACTTTGAGAGCATTACCTCCATTGCCTGCAAACTCAAAGGACTTCCATCGGTGCACTTTGGGCATCAGGCCAGCTTCAGAAGCCCACTGGTGCCAAGGCCTTTGAAAAAGGATACCCTTGGAGAATGGGTACTTAAGAACTACTGTACCGGCAGCGTTAATCTGGGATTGCATTTTAAACAATACGACGACAATATCAACACCCCCATCATCAAATCCGCCGTTGTGAATGCAAACCCTACCGACCGCGGATATGTGACCGTTTACCTTCCCCAATACCCTGGAAATGAAATTGCTACCTACCTCAAATCCCTCACCTACATTCACTTTCAGGTATTTACCCGCGAAACCAAAACCATAAAACAGCTGGATAACATCACCTTCTATCCCATCGACAATGAGATGTTTACCCAAAGCTTGATTGATTGCCACGGTATTATAACAGGGGGTGGTTTTGAAACCCCGGCAGAGGCGCTCTATCTGGGCAAACGGGTGATGGTGATGCCCATACACGGGCAATATGAACAGTGGTGCAATGCCGCTGCACTGCAAGAATGGAATGTCCCGGTTCTCGAAAATCTTACGACCAGGACCGGAGTAAGTATACACCGATGGTATTATGGCGATGCCCCTACAATCAAACCTACTTTTAATGAAAATGCTGCCATTATTCGCTGGATAATGGATAAAGCCGGGGACTATAAATTAACCCCTAAAAAATTCGCAGATATAGCCCCTGTTACCGGAATTTTCGGCAACACAGAAGCTGTTTAATTTCGGCCTTTTTTTAATCACGTATTTCTTGACGTTTGTCATTGTTATTGAATGGTAAACATTCATCAATGCCAGATAATGTATCTATAATAATCTGTTATTCATAAAAAAACAAATTCGTAAGAATTTCGCCTCAATATGAAAAAAATTACAATATTGACAATTGGCTTACTGGGTGCCAATTTTCTTTTTTCACAAAAATTCCAGGGGTTTGAAAAATCCGTCTCTGATAACTGGAAATTCACCACCAACTATGCAAGGTATAACTTTATATCTCTGTTTGACCAATGGGCCGACACCAGTGAAATAGGGCTAACCGCAGGAACTGACCTCAAAATTACGGCTCGCACCGGCACCAAACTTTGGGGTATGCGTGATTTAAACAATCCCGTTACTGTTTCCTCCCCCCGCCACTACATGGATTTTGAGGCCGTTGATATCAGCAAATACACCACCACAGACATTGAATTCTATTACTTTACCAATGCATATGATATTCCTGACACCATTGGATACATTGTAGAATACGACACCCTCAAAACATGGAATCGTGCCAATCTGGTGGAATTTTCCAAAGATTCGAAAGCTTGGACCAAAGTCTCCATTTCGGTTCCTGCCGGTAAATCTTTTGTGCGCCTTCGCATCTATGCATTGCAGGATGGAAACGGCGACTGGGCTGCCATCGATGATTTTAAACTCACGGGTTCCAATATTGATAAAACCGCGCCTTTCGTAAGCAAAACCTCCATCGAAAACCTTAGCACCGTTAAAATTGCTTTCAATGAAATGCTGGGCAACAGCGCCGATTCTACCACCAATTATTCCATCTCTCCCTCTGCTACCCTCAGCTCAGCCCTGCGCAGCAGCAGTCCCGGTGCCGATACCGTTACCCTTTCATTCTCTCCAGCGCTCACTGTAGGAAAATACTACACCATCACTGCCAAAAGCAACATCAGGGATACCGCCGGAAACCCCATGGCTGCAGATTATAGCTTTACGGTTGTTTACAACAATACAACACCCGATCTGGCCATCACCGAAATCATGTATAATTCACCCAGCAGCGACCCTGACACCCTTGATTTCATTGAAATCGTGAACAAAGGCAATACAGCAGCTGCATTGGGTGGTTTAACATTCCACAATGGCGGAATAACCAGCTTACCGGAAATCACCCTCAACCCCGGTGCCTTTTACCTGATGGGCATGGATAGCAATGCCTGCAAACGTTTCTATGGCAAACCCTTTGGCCAATATACGGATGCCCTTTCCAACGGAGGAGAGCCCCTTTTCATACGCAATACATTGGGCAAAACCATCGACTCTGTAAACTACGACGATGCAGCTCCCTGGACTTTAGGTCCTCCTACACCCGATGGTGGCGGACCTTCACTGGAAATCATTGATTATCGCCTGGAAAACAACGATGCCTCAAACTGGCAGATTTCGGGCACCAAAGTGGCCACATGGAACGGCATAACCGACATTTTCGCCACACCCGGAAGCAGCGTATTGCCCAGCATCCCCACCGTGGTATTTACCGCCGCAGTGCAGTATGTTAACGAATCTTTAGACAGCGTTTTCTTTACGCTTCGCACATCTACCCCAAACAGCAAAACCATTCAGGGAAAAGTGGCCCTGGTGAGTAAATTTGGAACTGCACAAAAAGACTCAGATTTTATTTGGAAAGACAGCATCTACACTATCCCTGCAAACTTTGCAGGCGACCTTAAATATGGTTTCGCATTGGTGAAAGACAGCAAAACAGAAGCCGACGAAAATTTTGCCCTTCGCCTTAGCATCGTCAACAACGGAGTAACAGGTAGCACCAAAGACCAGACTGTCTTTATTATTGACAATGACCAGCCCGTGATTAAACCCGTAAAAAACATTGCCCTCAAATTTGCCGGTCGCTACAGCGTTGCCGGAACAGGCAACAGCGCTGAAATCAGTGCCTATGATCCCGGCAGCAAACGTCTGTATGTGGTAAACTCTTTGAAAAATACCGTTCATATGGTGGACCTGAAAGATCCTTCCAACCCCAAAGAAATCAAGGTGTTTGATGCCACCCCATACGGAGAACTGACCAGCGTGGCCATCAACAACGGCATAGTAGCAGTGGCCTGCCCTTCCACCACTATTAGTGCCGACGGCAAATTGCTGCTACTCGATACCGGCTGCAACCTCAAGAAAACCGTTACGGTTGGCGTATTGCCCGATATGGTTACCTTTACCCCTGATGGTAAAAAAATCCTTACCGCCAATGAAGCACAGCCCGAAGCAGACTACAGTCAGGATGCAGAAGGCAGCGTTTCAATCGTTGATATCAGCGCAGGATTGAACAGCGTTGATCAAAGCAAGGTAACTACCGTTGATTTCAAACGTTTCAATGCCAATGCTGCCGCCCTGAAACAATCCGGTATTCGCGCATATGGCGTAGGAAACACCTTCAGCCAGGATATGGAACCCGAATACATCACTTTCTCGACAGACAGCCGCACTGCATACGTTACGTTGCAGGAAAACAATGCCATGGCCATCATCAACCTGCAAACCAACCGCATCGATACGCTGGTAGCACTGGGCAGCAAAGATTTCAGTCTGCCTGAAAACAGCACCGATGTGAACGATCAGGGTTCTCAGATTGTGATGGGAGCATGGCCGGTAAAGGCGTTCTATTCTCCCGATGCTGTTCAGAGCTTTAGCATAGGCGGTAAAGATTACCTGGTTACAGCCAATGAAGGAGATTACCGCGAATACACCGCCCTTACCGAAGAACTGCGCGTTTCTGCCATGAAGCTGGATTCTACCCGCTTCCCCGAGCAGGGCCTACTTAAAGCCGGGCACAACCTGGGCCGCCTTACCGTGACCGGCAGAGCCGGTGACACCGATGGTGACGGAGATATCGACGAAATCATGATGGCCGGAAGCCGTTCATTCAGCATCTGGAGTGCCGCAGACATGAAACTGCAATACGATAGCAAAAACGACTTTGAACGCTACACTGCAACCGATACCCAGTGGCGCAGGTACTTCAATGCCAGCAATACCACAGGCGCACCTGCCATTAAAAACCGCAGCGACAACAAAGGCCCTGAGCCCGAAGGCGTGGCCATGGGCGTAATCAATGATACCACCTATGCGTTCATCGCACTGGAAAGAACCGGTGGGGTAATGGTTTACAATGTGCAGAATCCTTTGAAACCCGTGTTCGTTGATTACATCAACACCCGCCTGCCTGCAGGTGGCGGCGATCTGGGTTCGGAGGGCATTTTGTTCATCCCTGCCAACGAGTCACCCACCGGCAAACACATGATTGTGCTGAGCAACGAAGTGAGTGCTACGGTGAGCATGTATGAGGTAAGCGGCACTTATCCTGTAGCTACCGCAACCCTTAACAAAGCAAATGTGACCATCACAGAAGGTGCAGTTGCTGAAAAATTGACTGTTCAGCTGGATAAAGCTTCAAACTACGCTACCCGTGTGGTACTTTCAGTATCCAACACTACTGCTTCAGCTGCCGATTACAGCACCACGCCTGCCCTTACCGGCGATTCGATTGTTGTTACCATACCCAAAGGTGCCACCACAAGCGAAATCAGCTTGCTGGCCACAGACGATACCGAGATCGAAAGCACAGAAGCAGCGAGCGTCAGCATTCGCAGTGTGAGCTTTGGAGCAACCAAGGGCTCAGCCGCAACCTGCCTGATTAGCATTGCAGACAATGACAAAGCTACGGGCGTGAATAAACAAACCCTCGATGGTATTGCCTTCTACCCTGTTCCGGCAGATGCGGTATTGAACCTCAGCAAAATGGTAGATCATATCAGCATCACCAACATGCAGGGGCAAGTAGTGTTGACTGCAGAAAAAACCACGTTTGTTAATGTTGCCAAGCTTCCTGCAGGCCTATACAACATCACATTGAACCATGGAGCCACCGGCCGCCTGCTGATACAGCATTAAACCTATCCATTCCAATAAAACAAAAACCCGGCTGAGAAGTCGGGTTTTTTTGTTTTATGAGGCAAGTACAATAAATAAAACTTGCGAATGTTTCTGTGAATGTGTTAAATTTGCAGTCCGATTGGGGGATTAGCTCAGCTGGCTAGAGCGCTTGCATGGCATGCAAGAGGTCATCGGTTCGACTCCGTTATCCTCCACCAAACATAACACGCTTCAGGCGGGTTTTTTATGGGATTAGCTCAGCCGGCTTGAGTGTCCCGACAAGGAATGTCGGGAAGGTCATCGGTTCGACTCCGTTATCCTCTACAATTACAACCCGCTGATAGCGGGTTTTTTTATGGGATTACCTCAGTCGGACTAAGCGAATCAAAAGAACGCTTAATTTGGGTGATCAGTAAACTATCGCCGTTAAAGAAAACTGACAGCGGTTATCCTATCTGCGCAAATGCCTGATCCAAGGCAACTAAAAAAGAGGTCTTTTAATAGATTAAAAAAGCTGTAACCATTGGATAACAAGTCCTAAAAAGCAGTTACACTTACTATTGCTAACAGATTAATAAGTATAAGTTTTTCACTATAATTGTGACTCTTATTATTTTCAATGATCAATGATGAAAAAATATAAACAATATTGGTTCTACTTGCTTTTGGCATTGAGTATCTCATTAACAGTGCTTGTCGTAAACGACATCAATGACCCGCTCATACCTCAAATTATTCAAGATATTAATAGTGGAGTAATTGGCGCCATATTGACAACAATCATTACGCTTATTTTACTTTCAAATCAAACTGAAAGTCAAGAAAACTTAACCAAATCATCAGTAGTATATGAAGAAAAATTAAAAATTTTCAATGGTTTTTTAGATATAATTGGAACAAGCTTAGAAGACGGAAAACTCACTGCCCAAGAAGTATCTAAAATCATACAAAGTTTTTCTATTTTACGGATACACGTTTCTAAAGAAAATGCATTGAAATTAGAAAAGACGATATCATCAATTGATAATTCATTGTTTTACCACGATGAAAATAGTCTGCCTAATATTGAAAAATTAGTAGAAATATACACAGCATTATCCAATGTATTTCAAAATGAACTGTACGGAGATAATGCTATTGGTAAATTAGAGATATTTGACACTAATAATTTCAAAAATATTTTATTTAGAACAAGAGTTAGTGTAATTAAACCAAGTAAATTTAAAGAGCTTATTTTTGAACTAAAAAGCAACAAGCAAATTCTACATACGGGCGAAACCAGTAAAAAAACAATTGTTTTTACAGTGGATGATGAACTTCTAGAATCATTGAATAAATTTAATGATTTTATGCAGGCTATAATAAGCGAATTATCTAATGATATTATAGTCAAATACGAAACCAAGAGAAAAATTATTAATAATATAACCTACTCTGGGATACCACTAATAAAACTATACTATAAAAATATATATTTTGCTCGCTACGGAGTTTCAGAAACTAAAAGACTATATATTGGAAAAAATCACCCTGAAAAAAGTCAGATAGCAGCACTGGAAATATTTGAGATAGAAGATATTCAAAAATTAAAATCACAAATAATTAATGAATTAAAAGGTGTTTTAAGTATTATTGATTTGAAAGAAAATCCATAAAACCAAATAAACTAATGGCTAATTATTGGGCATCCATTGCAAAATGCGCATAGCCACCCTCTCTGACGCCCCCGCCTCTCCAAGCATGGTTTCAAGTAGCGCATAATCCTGTAGCTGCTGTTCCCGATGCGGTCCTTCCAGCAAGGATTCCAGATGCGTTGCAATTTTCGCTGCTGTAAAATCCCCCTGAATTAATTCGGGAACCGTAGGTTTATTTAATATCAAATTTACCAGCGATATATAAGGCACTTTAATTACCCGCTTGCCTATCAAATAGGTCAAGGCGGCCACCCTGTAACATACTACTTGCGGTATTTTCAGCAGTGCCGTTTCCAGCGTGGCCGTGCCACTAGTTACCACTGCCGCATCGCTTTGGGCCAGCACTTCGTAGGTTTTTCCCTCGCACAATTCCATATTTTCAGGCAATGCAAAACGGCTGTAAAAATCCCTGCCAAAACTGGGTGCCATGGCCACACTAAACTTCCACTCCGGTTTTAATGCCGCCAGTTCCATCATAATGGGCATAGCATTTTGTATTTCATTAGCCCTGCTGCCGGGCAGCAATGCAATATTTTTTACCCCATCGAAATATTGCGATTTAGTAGACAGAATTTGCTTTTTAAGGGCTATTTCATCCAATACGGGATTGCCTACATATTCTGCATCTACCCCGTTTTTTTTGAAAAATTCGGGCTCAAACGGCAAAATAGAATACAACTTATCTACGTTTTCCCTGATGGCCTTTACCCGGCCCGTATTCCAGGCCCATACCTTGGGTGCAATATAGTAGTGCACCGGAATGCCCGCCCTATGGGCAAATTTGGCCAGCCGCATATTAAAACCCGGATTATCAATCAGCACCAGCACATCGGGCTTGGTGTTGAGTATATCCTTTTCGGCCTGTTTCAAAAACCTGCCAATGGTTCGGATATTTTTAATCACCTCCCACAGACCCATAAAGGCACGCTCACGGTAATGCGAAACCAGCTCCCCTCCTGCCTGCTGCATCAAATCACCTCCCCAGCAGCGAATATGGGCTTCGGGATCCAGTTTCTTGATGGCCGCAATGAGATTGGCGCCATGCAAATCGCCGCTGGCCTCGCCTGCCACCAGGTAATATGTGTGGGGCCGGCTCATGTAAACCAGTTCAGGTCAATAATGATGGTCCACAAGGCATTCACCACTGTGCCAATCAGCCAGCCACGACCAAAATTGAGCAATTTGGGATTGCGCATAATCAGGAAGAATAGGCCAATATTAGCCGCCACACCCACCTGATAATAGGTATTATAAAACCCCTTGCCGTGCAATATGGCGTAAATGATGGTTTGAAACTGTATGCCCTGTGCCATGGCAATCCAGCCCGCCACCAGCATGGGCAGCATGGCCGCGATGAGTAAACCGCTGATGAGCTGAATAATTCTATCCATTCAAATCCCAGTTATTAAGCGTACCAATGCGCTGATGATCGGTTAAATCAAACATGGTGGGCACCACAGAAATATATCCGTTTTGCAACGCCCATTCGTCGGTATCCTGTCCGTGATCCATATTCACAAATTTACCGGTCATCCAGTAATAGGTTCTGCCAAACGGGTCGGTACGCTGATCAAAATCTTCTTTCCACTTGGCCTGCGCCTGTCGGCAAACCTTGATTCCTTTGATAACGCCGTCTTCGGGCTTGGGAATATTCACATTCAGCAGGGTGCCGTATGGCAAATCATTATTGAGCACATTCTCGGCAATCTTTTTAATGAAAGGTTTCGCAGGAAGAAAATTGGCATCCCAGCTGTAATCGCATAATGAAAAACCAATGGCTTTCATCCCGTCAATTGCCCCTTCCATGGCGGCACTCATGGTGCCTGAATAAATTACATTGATGCTGCTGTTGCTGCCATGATTAATCCCTGAAACCATCAGATCGGGTTTGCGGGGCAATATCTTGTCAATGGCAATTTTTACGCAGTCTACGGGTGTTCCGCTGCACTGCCATGACTCCACCCCCTGAAACAGCTCTACCTTGGTAAGCCGAATGGGCTGGTTGATGGTAATGGCGTGTCCCATGGCACTCTGGG
>Ga0164292_10004105_pt1 | contig 11855 bp, 15 predicted proteins | sample GEODES117metaG_FD_111486 | JGI IMG/M metagenome (GOLD analysis project Ga0164292, IMG submission 111486) | Eutrophic lake water microbial communities from Lake Mendota, Wisconsin, USA - GEODES117 metaG | ecosystem: Environmental > Aquatic > Freshwater > Lake | place: USA: Lake Mendota... | reverse complement strand
TGGGGGGCCTGGGCGGCTGAGGCTCAGGGGGTGGTGAACCAACTCAGCACCAGCAGGACATAGCCGCTCAGGGCTCCGACCTGAACCAGAATGTCCAACCGATCAATCTGGCGACGCACCGGAGCAAGCTGTTCGTGCGAAGCATTGTTCAACAGGTTGCTGGCGCGAATGAACAGCACGAAAATGGCCAGGGTGACCACGTACGAATAGGCGTACAGGCCATCCAGAAACGTCAGGTAGGGAAGGGATGGCAGCGATTCGCGATAGGCCTGCTGCATCAGCACGATCGTGAGCAGCACAACGGGTGGAATGGCCAGCCGCTCGGATCCCATCGTGTTGCAAATGTTGGGTGCGAGCAGGGTCAGCAGCATCACGATGGTCAGGGGAAGAATCCACTCGACAAGCGCTGCCCAGAAGTTGGTCTGGTAAGAAACCCGAAACTCGAGTCTTGATGCCGGTAGTGACCTGATCCGCTCGAGCTTTGAGCTGCTAAGCCGTTGGATCAGTTTGAACTGCCAGCCCGATAATTTGTAGCCATTGATGTTAACTCTTGAGCCCAGCTCTCCTTCGCCTGCAACCAGTTTGAGTGGTTGACGTCTGTCTACCGTGCTCAATGGGGTTGGCTCGGCCTGGATGATGACGGACAGGTCTAGGTCGCCAAAAGGCGAAAGTTTGAAATCGACATTGTCTGCATAGAAGTTGCCGTTGAAGGTGTAGCTCGTGCGGTAGCGGCCGTCGGGCAGCTTCTCGGGCGTGTTGTTGAGATGAGTCAGCTCCGAATCCCAGGGCTTGATCCTGTTGTAGAAGCTGATCAGTTGGACTGGATCGAGATTGTTTTGGCGCAGCTCCTGTTCGAGTCGACTCGAAAAGGTCAGCCACAGCTTGCCTTCAACCGTGTAGGACTTGTCATTGGTTGAAAAGCCGTAGATGTTGGCCAGTCGCATGTCGACCACGATCGGCTCGGCAGGCAGCTGGCTGGGGGTCGGCGCGGCGTGCAAGGGGGGCTGCAGGGCCAGCCCGATTCCGATCAACGCCAGCGCCAGGCTGGTGATCCCCCCCAGTAGCCAGGGCAGAACATGACGTGACCATCCCTGGCGAGGTGGCGTGGCCATCGGTGCTGGTTGCACGGCTCAGCTCAGCAAGCGTTGCAGCAGGTCCGCGGCCGAGCGCACGGCGGCCCGTGCTGTGGCATAGGCCATTCGCATCGGACCGACCAAGGCCACCCGTCCCTGGGATCCGTCGGCGCAGCAGTAGCAGGCCTGGACGACAGCGCATTGGTTGAGTGCCTGGTGAGGGTGTTCGTGCCCGATCCAGACGCTTCCATCGCTGGGCTTGGGGCCCAGCACCTCGCTGGGGTGGTTTTCCACCAGGGTCACCAGCGGCAACAGGCTTGCGGTGCGTTGAAATTCAGGTTGGCTGAGCAGGCCTCCGAGGCCGGAGGCCACCACCGCGTCGGGGTCCTGCTGGCGGTGATCGTGATGGTCCAGGGCCTGACGCAGCAGGGTGCCGCTGCTGCGCAGTTCGGCCGGCAGCCGATCCCAGGCGAATGCACCAGCCGCCTGGTCGGCATCGGACCGTTGCAACTGGGCGTTGAGCCAGCGCTCCAGAATCGGGATCTGCTGATCCAGACCCCTTGGCAGCCGCAGGTTGAGGCTGCTGCTCGAAGCGGCCCCTTCGACCAGAAACACCAGCAAGCGGTCCTCTCGGGGCACCAGGCGAATGGCGTGCAGATCGCGTTGGCGGCGTTGCGGCGGCGTGATCAAGCTGAGCAGCCCCGTCAAATCGGCCAGGCGCCTGGCCAGGTGTAGCAACAGGTCATCGAGGGCTGCCCATTGCAGGCTCAGCCCCATCAGCTCCCGTTGGAGCTGATGGGCCGCTGCCCCAGGAGCGGGCAGCAGCTGGTCGACATAGGCGCGGTAGCCGGCCTGGCTGGGGATGCGGCCGGCCGAGGTGTGGGGCTGGGTGAGCAGTCCCCGTTGCTCGAGGGCTCCCATGGCCGAACGCACCGTGGCGGCGCTGGCCCCCAGGCCAAAGCGTCGCACCAGGGTTTTGCTGCCCACGGGTTCGGTGGTGTCGACGTAATGCTGCACCGTTGCCTGCAGAACCTGTTGTTGGCGGGGGGAAAGGCTCTGCAAGGGTGGGCCGTGCTCCAACCGGCGAACTGCGTTGGAGCGTAGGGCGATTCAGGCGGACCTCGAGGCCGTATCGCTCAGTAGCGGGGCACGGCTGGATCCACCTCCACACTCCAGGCGTCGATCCCCCCCTGCAGGTTCAGCACGGCCGTGTAACCGTGTTGCTCGATCAACCAGCAGCCGAACTGCCAGCTGCGCACTCCGGCATGGCAGAGCACGGCCACGGGCCGGTCGCGGTCGAGCAGGACCTCCAGCTGCTCCATCCACTCAGCCGACCGGCTCAGGGGCAGGTGAATCACGGGGTGGTCGAGGCGTGCGATCTCCAGCTCCTGGTCTTCGCGCACATCCACCAGCTGAATCAGCTCGCCGGCCTGCAGGCGTTCCTGCAGCTGGCGGGCGCGAATGCCGATCGGAGTGGTCATGGCGGCCACAGGGGTCAAGATGGACCCATCCTGCGTGGGTTGCATGAAGGCCCGCCCGTTTCTGGCGGTGGTGCTGGCAAGTCTGATGGCGCTGCTCGCCATAGCTGGGACGGCCTGGTGGTGGGTGCTGGCCCATTCCCCGCTGCAGCTCCAGCACCACAACCTCAGCATGCCGCTGGCGGCCCGGTTCGTGCCTCGCCAGGCCCCCCTGAGTCTGTTCGTGTTCAGTGATGGCCGCCAGCTCGAGGGCTATGCCCGGGCTGTGGCCCCCAGCCGCCAGCGCCGCCAGGCGGTCGAAGCGGTCGCGGCTTTGCGGGATGGCGCCTTTGCCGCGGCAGGCCTCGATTACGCCAGCGAGCTGGCGGGCTGGCTTGCTCCCGAAACAGGCCTGGCCCTGCTGGCCGACCGGGTCGATGCTCCGCCCAGCGGCTGGTTGCTGAGCCTGCGCAGCCGCGACCCAGAAGGAGCGCGGCGTTTTCTGCAGCGCTTTTGGCAGACCCGCAGCCTGGCCGGGACCGATCTGCAGGTCAGCAGCTATCGGGGCATGGGGTTGATCAGCGGCCGCGGCGGGTTGGTTGGCCAATCCGCCCAACCGCTGGCCACCGCGTTGATCAACGACGACCTGGTGTTGATCGCCTCGGGGCGTGGGGTGCTTGAGCAGGCCCTGGATGTGTCCCAGATCGACGAGCTCAATCAGGCCTCCAGTCCGGCCTTTCAGGCCAGCCTGCGCCAGCTGGGCCAGGGTGTCGCCCTGATCAGCGCCGGGCCGGGTGCTCTGCAGGACCGCCTGTGGCCGGGGGCCGCCAGCCTGGTGGCTGCCGTGCGCCCCGAGGGGGCCAGCCTGGCGCTGGAGGCCCGGATTGAACTGGCTGACGGCGTCAACCTGGGCCCAGCTGCAGACCCTGACGGCCCCGGGGCGGCTGCGCTGCTGCAGGCCTACCGCGGCGACGCCGACAGCCTTGCTGTGCTGCAGGCGCCTGCCGACTGGCCACAGCAGTTGCAGGGCCTGTTGCAGCGGGTGCTGGCGGTCGAGTCCGAGGCGATGCCGGCACGGGTGGCGGCGGCTGATCATGGCCCCCTGCTCTGGGCTCAGGACCCCCTGGGCTGGCAGCTGGGCAGCGCCGCCCACAGCCCTGACCCCCAGCAGCTGCAGGACGGTCTGCGGGCCGCAGGCCTGGTGGAGGCCCCCCTGCAGTTGCAGGGCCAGACCGTTCAGGTCTGGACCCGGCTGGCGGCGATCACGCCGGCGGCCCTGCGCAAGCAGCGCGGTGAGACTGACCCACACCTGCAGGCCACCCTGCTGGGTGCCCATACCCTGCCCGCGGCTGGCAGCACCGATGCGCCGGTGTGGTGGGCCCAGAGCCTGGCCCTGCTGTCGCAGCAGCTGCAGCAACGGCAGCAGCCCCGCCAACGGCTGGCCCAGCTTGAGGGGTTGGCGGCACCGCAGGCACTGTTGCGCTGGGCCTTGGCAGCCGCCCCCGCCCGTGATCTGTTGCAGCAGTGGCAGCCCTGGCAGCTGGTTTCGGGTCTGGCGGGCCGGCCGTTGGCCGACGCCGTCCAGGGCCTGGCCCTGGCGGTCGAGCCCGGCTCGGGCGAACTGCTGCTCAAGGCACGCCTGCAGTTCGATGGCTGAGCTGCTGCTGCTGCGCCACGGCATCGCCGCCGATGCCGTGGCAGATCCGGCCTTGGACCCCCTGTTGGTCGATGGCGCCAGACCGCTGACCCCAGCCGGCCGCCGCCGCACGGCCGGCGTGCTGCAGCGTCTGCTGAGCCTCGAGCTGACCTGCGCGCAGCTGTTCACCAGTCCCCTCTTACGCGCCCGGCAGACCGCCGAGCTGGCGGTGCAGGCCGGGCTGGCCCCGGCTATGGCCGAGGCCGGGGCCCTGGCGCCCGGCGGTGATGCCGCCGCCTGGCTGCAGCAGTGCAGTGCCGGGCAAGTGCTGGATGGCCAGCGCTGGGCGCTGGTCGGCCATGAACCCGATCTGAGCGGCCTCGCGGCTGGCCTGATCGGGGCCCCTGCCGGCAGCCTGCAGCTCAAGAAGGCCGGTGTGGTGCTGCTGGACTGGTCGCCGGAGCAGACGGCCGCCCGCCTGCTGCTGCTGCTGACTCCCAGGGTCCTGCTGTGATTGCTACGGCCTGGGTCGCTGGGGCCGCCTTAGGTTCGAGCGATCAGCATCAGGGTCATGGCCGTCGATTCCTTGACTCCCCCGGTGGAGGGGTTGCCCTTCAGGCCCGGCCTGGAGGGGGTCCCCGCGACCCACTCGGCCATCTGCGACATCGAGGGTCGCCAGGGTCTGCTCACCTACCGGGGCTACACGGTCGGCGATCTGGTGGCCCAGAGCAGTTTTCTCGAGACCGCCTATCTGCTGATCTGGGGTGAGCTGCCCACGGCCGCCGAGCTGCGGGCTTTTGAGCACGAGGTGCAGATGCACCGGCGGGTGAGCTTCCGCATCCGCGACATGATGAAGAGCTTTCCGTCCCAGGGGCACCCGATGGATGCGCTGCAGGCCAGCGCAGCGTCCCTGGGTCTCTTTTATTCACGCCGGGCGCTCGACAACCCCGAGTACATCGCCGGCGCGGTGGTGCGGCTGCTGGCCAAGATCCCGACGATGGTGGCGGCTTTCCAGCTAATCCGCAAAGGCCAGGATCCGATTCAGCCCCGCGACGACCTGCCTTACGCGGCCAACTTTCTCTACATGCTCACCGAGCGGGAACCCGATCCCATGGCGGCGCGCATTTTTGATGCCTGCCTAATCCTGCACGCCGAGCACAGTCTCAATGCCAGCACCTTCAGCGCCCGGGTCACCGCCAGCACCCTGACGGACCCCTATGCGGTGGTGGCCTCGGCGGTGGGAACCCTGGCCGGGCCTCTGCATGGCGGGGCCAACGAGGACGTGCTGACGATGCTCGAGGAGATCGGCAGCGTCGACCGGGTCGACGCCTGGCTGGACCAGGCCATCGCCAGCAAGCAGAAGATCATGGGGTTTGGGCACCGGGAATACAAGGTCAAGGACCCCCGGGCCGTGATCCTGCAGAAGCTGGCCGAGGAGCTGTTCGACCGCTTCGGCCACGACCCGCTGTACGACCTGGCCCGCAGCCTCGAGCAGGCCGCCGCCACCCGGCTGGGCCCCAAAGGGATCTATCCCAACGTTGACTTCTATTCGGGCCTGGTGTACCGCAAGCTCGGCATCCCTGAGGACCTGTTCACGCCGATCTTTGCCATCGCCCGCACCGCCGGCTGGCTGGCTCACTGGAAGGAGCAGCTAGGGGCCAACCGCATCTACCGGCCCTCGCAGATCTACACCGGGGCCGCGGGCCGTGACTGGTTGCCCCTGCAGGCCCGCTAAGTTTCAGCAACGGATGCCGTGCGATGGTGAATTCCCTTGACCTGCAGGCCAGCTTTGAGGCGACCCTTGAGGGGGTCGGCCTCAGTCACGGCATGGCGCACCTGTTGTGGCTGCCCCTGCCGATGGTGCTGGTGCTGGTGGCTGCCGTTGTGGGCGTGCTGGTCAACGTCTGGCTCGAGCGCAAAATCTCGGCCGCCGTGCAGCAGCGCATCGGCCCTGAATACGCCGGCGCCCTGGGGATCCTGCAGCCGATGGCCGATGGCCTCAAGCTGGTGTTCAAGGAGGACATCATCCCGGCCCGGGCCGACGGCCTGCTGTTCACCCTGGGGCCGATCTTGGTGCTGGTCCCGGTCATCCTCAGCTGGTTGGTGGTCCCCTTCGGTCAGAACCTGCTGATCAGCAATGTCGGTATCGGCATTTTTCTGTGGATTGCCCTCAGCAGCATTCAGCCGATCGGCCTGCTGATGAGCGGCTACGCCTCCAACAACAAATATTCCCTGCTGGGTGGCCTGCGCGCGGCGGCCCAGTCGATCAGTTACGAGATCCCTCTGGCTCTGGCCGTGCTGGCGGTGGTGATGATGAGCAACTCGCTCAGCACCGTCGACATCGTCAACCAGCAGAACGGCGCCGGCATCCTCAGCTGGAACATCTGGCGTCAGCCGGTCGGCTTTGTGATCTTCTGGATCTGCGCCCTGGCTGAATGTGAGCGCCTTCCTTTTGACCTGCCTGAGGCCGAGGAGGAGCTGGTCGCCGGCTATCAGACCGAATACGCCGGCATGAAGTTTGCCCTCTTTTATCTGGGCAGCTACATCAATCTGGTGCTGTCGGCCCTGCTGGTGTCGGTGCTGTACCTGGGTGGCTGGGGCTTCCCGTTGCCGATCGAATGGCTGGCCGGCTGGCTTGGTCAGTCGATCGATGCAGCTCCGGTACAGGTGATCGCCGCGTCGGTCGGCATCGTCATGACCGTCCTGAAGGCCTATTTGCTTGTCTTCCTGGCGATCCTGCTGCGTTGGTCTGTGCCGCGGGTGCGGATCGACCAGCTGCTGAACCTGGGCTGGAAGTTCCTGCTGCCGATCGGCCTGGTCAACCTGCTGGTGACCGCTGGTCTCAAGCTGGCGTTCCCCGGAGCCTTCGGCGGATGATTGCCTTCATGCCCCAGGCCCCGCTCAGGGACCGCCATCATGGGCAGCGGTGCTCCTCGCGCCAGCTCCCGTTCTTCCGTTCCCGCTGAACTGCCATGTTCGGGTTTCTCAAGCAAGTCGGCGACTACACCCGTGAGGCGGTCGGTGCGGCCCAGGCCATGACCCAGGGCCTGGGGGTCACCTTTGATCACCTGCGCCGCCGTCCGGTCACGGTCCAGTACCCCTACGAGAAACTGATCCCGTCGGAGCGTTACCGCGGGCGCATCCACTACGAATTCGACAAGTGCATCGCCTGCGAGGTCTGCGTGCGGGTCTGCCCGATCAACCTGCCGGTGGTCGACTGGGTGATGAACAAGGCCACCAAGAAAAAGGAGCTGCGCAACTACTCGATCGATTTCGGGGTGTGCATCTTCTGCGGCAACTGCGTCGAGTACTGCCCGACCAACTGCCTGTCGATGACCGAGGAGTACGAGCTGGCGGCCTTTGATCGCCACAGCCTCAACTACGACAACGTGGCCCTGGGCCGCCTGCCCACCAGCGTGACCACCGATCCCTCGGTGTTCCCCCTGCGTGAGCTCGCCTACCTGCCCAAAGGCGAGGTCGAGCCCCACACCGTGCCCGCCAACGCCCCCCGGGCCGGCCAACTGCCGGAACAGGTGCTCGAAAGCTTGCCCAAAACACCGGTAGCGTCCCAAGCTTCCAGCGAATCAGGAGCCGCCGACGCATGACGATCGCTTCGACGACCCAGCTGATTTGTTTCGCCGCGCTCTCCCTCACGCTTGTGGTCGGAGCGTTCGGCGTTGTGTTGCTGCCCAACATCGTCTATTCCGCCTTCCTGTTGGCGGGCGTGTTCCTGTCGGTTTCGGGTCTGTACCTGCTGCTCAACGCCAGCTTCGTGGCCGCCGCTCAGATCCTGGTGTACGTGGGCGCGGTCAATGTGCTGATCCTGTTCGCGATCATGCTGGTCAACAAACGGGAGGACCTGTCGGCCATCCCAGGCCTTGCCCTGCGCCGGGTGCTGTCGGCTTCTGTCTGCGGGGGGCTGTTTGTGTTGCTGGTGCGGGTGGCCTTCACCACACCCTGGGCCCTGCCTGGGCCCGCCGCGATCGGCGAGGAGGCGACAGCGCGCATCGGCGAACACCTGTTCAGCGATTACCTGCTGCCGTTCGAGCTGGCCTCGGTGCTGTTGTTGATGGCGATGATCGGCGCCATCGTGCTGGCCCGTCGGGATGTCTTCGCCAGTGACGTGATCACTGGTGAACCGGCTGATCAGGGCCTGATCGAGAAAGCCCGTACCCCCCTGCTGACCAGCAAGCCATGACCGTGCCCACCGAGATCCCCCTGCAGGCCTATCTGGTGCTGGCGGCCATTCTGTTCTGCACCGGCGTCTGGGGTCTGATCAACAGCCGCAATGCCGTGCGGGTGCTGATGAGCATTGAATTGATGCTCAATGCAGTCAATATCAACCTGATGGCGTTCTCCAGCTACCTGGATGGACAGCTCATTCGTGGCCAGGTGTTTGCGATTTTTGTGATCACCGTCGCCGCTGCTGAGGCGGCTGTGGGCCTGGCGATCCTGCTGTCGCTGTATCGCAACCGTGAAACCGTCGACATGGAACGCTTCAACTTGTTGCGCTGGTAGGTAGGCACTCCCATGCGCCTCGATCGCGTCTGGTTGATCGTGCGCGCCGGCAGCCAGGCGGCCCAGCGTCAGGCCCGTCGTTGTGCCGACGACCTCAAGGCCCAGGGTGTGGCGGTGGTGACCGCCACCAGTGGCCTGGCCAGCAACCCCTTTCCCGGGCTGCTGGCCACCGAAGACCAGCTGCCCGATCTGGCGCTGGTGCTTGGTGGAGACGGCACCGTGCTGGGGGCGGCGCGTCACCTGGCAACCCTCGACGTGCCGATCCTCAGCTTCAATGTGGGCGGCCACCTGGGTTTTCTGACCCATGACCGCAGCATGCTGCGCCTGGGTGACGACAACGACAACCTGTGGCAGCGCCTGCGCGCTGACCGCTTTGCACTGGAGCGGCGCATGATGCTGGAGGCGCGCGTGATCCGTGCTGCCAGCCGCGAGCCCCAGGCCATGGGCGGTGTCGATCCGGATGCCGATGCCGATGGCGACGGGCCCCACCTGGCGCTCAATGATCTGTATTTCAGGCCCTGTCTCGACGAGGTCTCCCCCACCTGCCTGCTCGAGCTGGAGATCGACGGCGAGGTGGTCGACCAGTACCGGGGTGATGGCTTGATCATGGCCACACCGACCGGCTCCACCGGCTATGCGATGGCCGCCGGCGGGCCGATCCTGCACCCGGGCATCGAGGCGATCGTGGTCAACCCGATCTGTCCGATGAGCCTGTCGAGTCGGGCGGTGGTGGTGCCGCCGCGCTCACACCTGTGCGTCTGGCCCCTGGGTGAGCTGAGCCGCAAGGTCAAGCTCTGGAAGGATGGCGCCTCGGCCACGGTGCTCGAACCCGGCGATCGCTGCGTGGTGCAGCGCAGCCCCCATCCGGCCCTGATGGTGATTCTTGATCAGAGCCCCTCGTATTACAGAGCGCTGACGCGCAAACTGCACTGGGCCGGCAGCCTGACGGCCGCCGAGCATTCCCACAACTGAGCGCTGCGCCGAACCCCATGGCTCTGGAGATCGAACGGCGGTTTCTGGTCTGCGCCGGACCCGATGGGGCCGCCGGGTCCTGGCGCCCCCACGTGACCTGGCAGGCACGGCTGCAGCAGGGCTACCTGAGTGCCTCCGCCGAGGGGTTCACCACCCGGGTGCGCAGCGATGGCTGTGGTGGGGCCTGGTTGACCCTCAAATGCGGCAGCACGGCTAGCGATGGCCTTGTGCGCCACGAGTTTGAGTATCCGATCCCTGCGGCCGATGCGGAGGCCCTGCTGGCGCTGTGCCCCACTGCCCTGCGCAAATGGCGTTATGGCCTCGATCTGCCTGATGGTGACTGGGTTCTTGATGTGTTCGAGGACGCCAATGCTCCCCTGGTGATCGCCGAGGTGGAGCTGGCCAGTCCGCAGCAGGCTGTGGTCGTTCCCTCCTGGTGTGTGCAGGAGATCACCGGCCAAGGCCGCTACAGCAATGCGGCTTTGGCTGCCAGCCCCCTGGCGGCATGGCCGGCCGCCGAACGGTGCGCTCTGCTGGCCCTGCTCAGCGGCTGAGGCCTGCCGATGCCAGCAGGATGCTCATTAGGATCAACAATGCAGCACCCCTGAGGCGTTTGGCCCAGCACGAGCCCCAGACCCTGCTGCCAGCTGTGCAACAGCTGCCCGCACCCCAGGTTGCCCTGTACGACCACCAGGGTGTGTTCCGTTTTGCCGGCGTCGTCGAGGCTGATTGCCTGGCCTACGCCGACCTGTTTGCCCTGGCCGCCGGTTCGTTCACCCTGGCCGCCCTGGAGCCTTGTCACTGCGCGCAGGCTTCTCGGGCAGGCTGCAGCAGTTGAAGCCATCACGGCAGATCTTGCCGTTGTCCATCGCCCAGTTCAGCAGCGCGACCCGGTTCTTGGCGCCGGTCTTGGTGAAGATGTTGCTGACGTGGTTGTCGACGGTGCGCTTGCTGATCGTCAGTTCTGAAGCGATTTCCTGATTGGTGAGGCCCCGGGCCACCAGGTCAATGATCTCGATCTCCCGCTCTGAGAGATCACTGCGCAGCTCGCCGCTGCGGGTCCCTGTGGTCTCCATGGCGTCACCGCCCAGGTGATGTCTGCACTGTAGGCAAGCCGTCTGCAGTGCAGGCCCGGTGGTCGATGATGGGGCCTGGTACGGCTGCTGCGGTTTGCTGCTTCAACAGGCCCTGGCAACGGGCAGGTTCGCGATCACGGCCGAGGTCACGCCCCCCCGCGGCGGCGATCCCACCCGCACCCTGGCGGCCGCTGCGGCCCTGCGGGGTTGGGTCCATGCGGTCAACGTGACCGATGGCAGCCGGGCGGTGATGCGCATGAGCAGCATCGCCGTCTGCCGGCTGATGCTCGAGGCAGGTGTCGAGCCGGTGTTGCAGATGGCCTGCCGCGACCGCAACCGCATTGCTCTGCAGGGCGATCTGCTGGGGGCCCATGCCCTGGGATTGCGCAACCTGCTGTGCCTCACCGGTGATCCGGTGCGGGCAGGCGACCAGCCCGGAGCCCGCCCGGTCAACGAGCTCGAATCGGTCCGTCTGCTGCAGCTGGTGCGTCAGCTCAACCAGGGGCTCGATCCAGTCAGGGGCGAGCTGCCCGATGGCGGCACCGATTTCTTTGCCGGGGCTGCGGCGGATCCCCAGTCCCCCAGCCCGAGCGGTTTGCGCAGCCGGCTGCGCCGCAAGCAGCAGGCCGGTGCGCGCTTTGTGCAGACCCAGATGGTCAGCGACGGGACGGCCCTGCGCCGCTTTGTTGAGGAGATCGCCGCGCCCCTGGGGCTGCCGGTGTTGGCCGGCGTGTTTCTGCTCAAGTCGGCCCGCAATGCCAGCTTCATCAACCGCGTCGTGCCGGGGGCCAACATTCCGCAGGCGGTGATCGACCGGCTCGCCGCGGCCCCCGATCCGGCAGCCGAGGGCATCGCCATCGCCGCCGAGCAGGTGGCCAGCTACAGCCAGATCGCCCAGGGGGTGCATCTGATGGCGATCAAGGCCGAAGAGCGTATTCCCGAGATCCTGCGGCAGGCCGGCTTCTCGCCCTTAACTGGCGGCGGCGCCCAGGACCAGGTCGCTGCCCAGCAGTTCAGCCAGAGCCTTCTGCTGGGGTGAGGGTTCAACCACGTCCTGCCGGCGGGTGTCGGTGATCAGCCAGTCGAGGGCAGCTTCCTGCAGGTCGAAGTGGTCGCCGTTGCG
>Ga0164292_10004104_pt1 | contig 11855 bp, 6 predicted proteins | sample GEODES117metaG_FD_111486 | JGI IMG/M metagenome (GOLD analysis project Ga0164292, IMG submission 111486) | Eutrophic lake water microbial communities from Lake Mendota, Wisconsin, USA - GEODES117 metaG | ecosystem: Environmental > Aquatic > Freshwater > Lake | place: USA: Lake Mendota, Wisconsin... | reverse complement strand
TCGGCTCGTCACATCCTGGGGCTGGAGAAGGTCCCAAGGGTTCGGCTGTTCGCCGATTAAAGTGGCACGCGAGCTGGGTTCAGAACGTCGCGAGACAGTTCGGTCCCTATCTGTTGTGGGCGTTGGAAGTTTGAGTGGGGCTGTCCTTAGTACGAGAGGACCGGGATGGACAAACCGCTAGTGAATCTGTTATGGCGCCAGCTGTACTGCAGAGTAGCTACGTTTGGAATAGATAAGCGCTGAAAGCATCTAAGTGCGAAACTAGCCACAAGATGAGACTTCCATTGAGGGCCGTAGAAGACTACTACGTTGATAGGTTACAGGTGTAAAGGTGGTAACATCATAGCCGAGTAATACTAATTACCCGAAGCTTTCTTCCCCCAGATCTAATCTGGGGAAGGCAGATAGACTACTAAGTAGTAGTTTAATAATGCTGTTGTTTTCTTATTCAAGTACTTTTTTCCGGTATGTTAAGATATTTCGAGTGAAAAGCGAAAAGCGAAAAGCAAAAAGTGTTCAAACGCTTTAATCTTTCGGCTTTCAGCCTTCAGCTCCAAAATCTTTAGGTGCCTATATCGGCGGTGTCCACCTCTTCCCATTCCGAACAGAGAAGTTAAGCCCGCCAGAGCCAATGGTACTGCCGTAATAGGTGGGAGAGTAGGTCGGTGCCCAATTTTAAACGAAAGCTCAGTACTTCATTGTACTGGGCTTTTTTTTGTCCTGGCTTTCGCCAGGATGACACGACTTGTCTTCCTGATGAAAATCAGGATGACAATGGCTTTCGCCAGGATTACTCGATTTGTCCTCCTGATGAAAATCAGGATTACTCGATTTGTCTTCCTGATGAAAATCAGGATTCCTCTTTACTCTCAGTGCGAAGAGGTACGACGAAGCAATCTTAAGATGATTAGTGGCAATACGAAGGTGATTGCTTCTCAACTTTGGGCGGATCGTTATAACAGATCGCTATGACCCTATATCATAATACTTACAAGGTTAAATCTACAATTTTCTTAAATTAGCTTCATACAACATTTATTTTGGCAAAACCTATACTCGTACTTAAGTTTGGAACTGCATCAATCACCACCAGTGATGGGGAGCTTGATGAATTTGTCATACAAGAAATTGCCCGTCAGGTGGCATTGATCCATAAAGAATTTAATCTGGTGATTGTATCATCTGGAGCGGTTGCTGCCGGGAAGAAGTTTCTCAAGAATTATGGGGCTACGCTGAATGAGAAGAAGGCTGCAGCATCTGTTGGGAATCCACTTTTACTAAATACTTACGCCAAATATTTTTCGCCACATGGCATAGCCATTGCCCAAAGTTTATGTGAAAGGCATCACTTTTCAAATCGGGACCAGTTTCTCCAGCTCAAACGCACTTACGAAGAGTTATGGAACAGTGATATCATTCCTATTGCGAATGAGAATGATGTGGTAAGTAATCTGGAACTAAAGTTTTCAGATAACGATGAACTTGCAACTCTGATTGCGGCAGGCTTTGGGGCCTCCCAAATACTGTTCAGTACCTCTGTCCCAGGTGTACTCGACAATGCCGGGCAGGTGATTCCAGAACTGGATACTTCGGATAAAAAGGTTCTGTTGTTGGCAAATAAAGAAAAATCAGCATCGGGTTTAGGAGGCATGACCTCCAAGCTCAATTTTGCACGATTAGCCAATCAAATGGGAATCAGGGTGGTTATTTTTGGTATCAGAACAGAGGATGGAATTTTGAAAGCTCTTGATGGAAAGACCGGTACTTTATGCCTTCCTCAGAAAAGCACTTTGCCGGCCCGCAAAAAGTGGCTGGCTAGTGGAAGTCTGGTCCGGGGTCGCATTCAAATCGATTCAGGTGCCTGCAAGGCCTTGCAAAAGCGTCATAGTTTACTGGCAGTAGGGATTAAATTGGTTCTAAATGAGTTTGAGAACGGCGAGATTATCGAAATTCTTGATGAAGAAAATAATGTAGTTGCAGTTGCTAAATCAAAGATTGATTCGGCAATGCTAGACAGCGAAATCAAAGTTAAAAACCTCGAGGTGGCACATGCCGATAACATTGTTTTATTGTAATTATTAATCATGGAATCTATAAAATCTTTTCTTGAACAAGCTTCTGAGGCAACAATTGCGGTGAAGCTTCTTAGTGATGACAAGAAAGAAGATATTCTCAGAGCTTTGGCTGCAAAACTCAGGGCAAATAAATCGACGATTCTTTCAGAAAATCAGCTTGATCTTGACCGGATGCCGGATACTGATCCAAAAAAAGACCGGCTTTTACTTACGGCTTCAAGGATAGAGGATCTAGCAAAAAGTGTGGAGGATATTGCAGCACTCCCTGATCCAAGTAATCGTTTACTCTCGGAAAAGATTCTGGATAATGGCCTTTTGGTGCAGAAAATTACTGTTCCATTGGGTGTTGTTGGAGTGATTTATGAGTCTAGACCAAATGTAACGGTGGATGTGGCAGCATTATGTATTCAATCTGGAAATGTATGTCTTCTTCGAGGTGGTACCGATGCTTTTTATACCAATACTTATCTTGTAGCATTGATTCAAGAGGTGCTATCTGGTTTTGATCTGGATGTGAGCATTGTTCAATTACTTCCTGCCGATCGGAAATTTATGCCTGAGTTGCTTACTGCTACAAAGTATGTGGATATTTTAATCCCGCGGGGGTCGCAGCAGTTAATTGATTATGTACGCGAGCATGCTTCTGTTCCGGTGATTGAAACCGGTGCAGGTGTTTGTCATACCTATGTGGAGGCATCCGGCAATTTGGAGAGCGCAGCAAATATTGTGACCAATGCTAAGGTTACACGCCCTGCTGTATGCAATTCATTAGATACACTCATTGCCGACAAAGAAATTCTGGAGCCTTTATTGAGTTTATTGGCACCCAAATTAGAAGCGTATAAAGTAGAAATTTTTGCTGATCCTCAATCCTATCTTATTTTGAAAAGTCTGGACTATCCATACCTTAAAGAAGCTGTGGAAGAAGATTTTGGGCGCGAGTTCCTCGATTTTAAGTGCTCTGTAAAAACAGTGAATAGTTTTGACGAAGCCATGAAACATATTAGGAAATTTTCTTCCAAACATTCGGAAGCCATAGTTTCCAGTAATATAGAGTATTGTGAGCGTTTTTTGAATGAAGTGGATGCCGCCGCTGTATATACGAATGCTTCTACCCGTTTTACGGATGGGGGTGTTTTTGGTTTGGGTGCAGAGATTGGAATTTCCACACAAAAACTACATGCACGTGGACCATTTGCTTTAGAGAAGCTGGTTACTGAGAAATGGATTGTTAGGGGGCAGGGACAGGTTAGGTAACGATCAATTGACAATTGACAGTTGACAAATCTGGTTGTGAATTCTAAGCCTACTCGCATGAACACAGGTGGTTCTTGCTTACTTATAATTATCCATCTTCAGCGCTGTTTTAGATTGTGAAGTTTTTGTCTTTTTTAGAAAGCAGGGTCTGTGCCTCTTCCCCCGTGTTCTGCCCTGGTTTTTGCACGTAAATTAACTTTTGAGATGAAATTTTGATTGTGTAAAAAGCTAGGTCTGTCACCTGGGTTTATTTTACAGGGATAATAGTCCTTTTGCCGGGCTGTCCGTCCCAATGAAATACAGCTAGCTCTAGGTAAAATAAACCTTGCCGGAGGAGTTCCAGCTTCCGCTGGAATGACAACAATTTTGGAGATTAGGAGGTTCCAGCTGGAATGACAACGATTTCTTGCCGGAAATACTCCGGAGGAAAGGGTTGAACTGACCTATAACACTCAGGTATTGCTTTCAAAAAACAATTATTGTTTATACAGAGCCTGCCTTGTTATTACCGTATGATTTTACCCTGTTTATCTCGAACTCTGCTTAATATAAAAATTGTGAGATTCCATTGTTATTAAATCCTAAAACAATAGTTTTGATACTTGTCAGTTTTAGAACACTGTGAATAATCTTCTGATCTCATTTCGTAACGTAAGTATTCGCCATTTTAATTCCCTTGTTTTCGAGGGACTTGATTTTGATCTCGAAAACGGACAAAGCTGGGCATTGCTTGGCAAAAGCGGATCGGGAAAGAGTACTTTTTTAGATTTTATCATGGGTAAAGCCTCAATGGCAAGGGGAGAAGCAAGTTTTCCATTTTTTGACCTTTACATTGAAAAGTATCATCAGGATGATCCATTTTTCAACAGGTATAAGCTGATGACACAGGTATCTGCCCGGCATGAGTTCCGGAATCTTTCAAATACCAGCGACTTTTATTATCAGCAGCGTTTTAATTCCTGCGATTCTGAAGATGTTGATACGGTAGCAGATTATCTTTCTGCAATAAAAGTAATAAAGTCGGCAGGCTATTGGACCTTTAATAAAGTCATCGAGCGACTCAATCTCCTGTCTTTACTCGACAAGCAGCTGATCAAACTATCCAATGGCGAGACTAAGCGTTTGCTTCTTGCTTCGGCACTGATTAAAAATCCACTTTTATTATTGCTCGATAATCCTCTAAACGGACTTGATGTAGCATCCCGAAATGATTTTAATGAGCTTATTCGTGAAATTTCTGATTCAGGAATCAACATCATTATGGCTACTGCTCCTGCAGAAATACCGGAAGCGATAAGTCATGTTGCAGTTCTTGATCAGGGTAAAATAATCTTTAAAGGGTTATCTGATCAGTTTAAGTCTGAAAATTTCTTTTCTAGTCAGTCTACAAAGTTCAATAAGCATGAACTGAAGGAATTGTTTAAAAGTTTAGATTGTCCTTCTTATCAAACGATAATAGGAATGGACAATGTTAGCATTAGGTATGGTGATAAACTGATTCTTGATCAGGTAAACTGGCAGATGAAGCAGGGAGAGCGCTGGATGCTTGTCGGACACAATGGTGCCGGCAAGTCAACTTTATTGAGCCTGATTAATGGGGATAATCCGCAGGCATTTGCCAATAAAATTATCCTGTTTGATCAGCAGAAAGGATCCGGAGAAAGTATCTGGGAAATTAAAAAGAAAATTGGTTATGTTTCGCCAGAACTATTTCAGTATTTTCCTTCTGGAAACACTTGTATTCAGGTCATAGAATCAGGATTTGATGATACACTGGGTTTGTTCAGGGCTTCGAGCAAATCAAAAGCGGAAGCTTCTTTAAAATGGATGAAACTTTTAAGGATTGATGAATTTGCAGGTAAGATGCTTAGAAATGTTCCTATAAGTGTGCAGCGGATTTGCATGCTAGCCAGGGCAATGGTTAAGAATCCTATATTGCTAATTTTGGATGAACCCTGCCTCGGACTCGATTTTGAACAGCAGGAACAATACAGAAATGTAATTGATGAAATTTGTTCCCTGAGTAATTTAAGTTTGATTTACGTAAGCCATTATCAGCATGAAATGCCTCTTTGTATTACTCATACCTTAAAACTTGAGCAGGGTAGAGTAGTTTAAGACTCGATAGCTATCAGGTTGGGATTTCCGGTAGCAGATAAATTACGCATTGCTTCTGTATCCTATCCAAAAAATTTCTAATTTGAATCCGAATTCAATCAAGTTTTAAAAATTATAGATGACAACTGTTTCAAACTCGCCCGAATTAGCAAGTGATGCTAATGTCAGCCCAGAAAAAAAGAATAACCTAAAACTGGTTATTGTTGCCTCTTCAGTAGGAACACTGATCGAATGGTACGATCTTTTACTGGCTGTGATTATGGCCAATATTTTATCTATGCAGTTATTCCCTGCCGGTGGAAATAATTTCATCGAAACCTTAGGGATTGTTGCCACCACCTATTTAATCAGACCTTTTGGCTCATTATTATTTGGAAATTTTGGAGATAAAATTGGACGTAAACACACCTTTCTGGTTTCCCTTCTGCTGATGGGTGGTGCTACTTTTCTGATTGGCTGTATTCCTACCTATGAACAGGCAGGCTGGGCTTCACCGATTCTCTTCCTGATCCTTAGATTAATGCAAGGTTTAGCTATTAGTGGGGAGTATTCGGGCGCGGTTATTTATGTTGCAGAACATTCACCTCCTCACAAGCGTGGGTTTTACACAGGGTTTATTCAAACCACTTCTTCTATTGCTCTGATTCTCGGACTTGTAGTTGTTTTTACAATCAAAAGCATCATGACTGACGAGAGTTTCAACTCTTTTGGATGGAGAATTCCATTTCTTTTTAGTGCTATATTGGTAATTGCGAGTTACTTCATTCGTCGTAAACTTCATGAAAGTCCGGTTTTTGCTCAGTTGAAAAATGAAGGCAAAACAAGTAAATCCCCAGTTAAAGAAACTTTCAAAACTAAAAAGAACATTGGATTGATTCTGGCAGCTGTTTTCGGAGGTAATGCAGCTCAAAGTGCGATTATGCAGGTAAATCAGATTATTACCTTATTCTTCCTGCAGCGTACAGTTAAACTGGAAGATACTACTGCGCTGTTAATTATGGCTACTGGCATTCTTCTTGCCGGACCGTTCTTTCAGATTTTTGGGGCAATCAGCGATCGTGTCGGACGAAAAAAAATAATGCTTCCGGGAATGATTTTAGGATTATTCGTCATTCCAATCATGTTTTACTTATTCCTGGAGCTTGGGAATCCGCAAAGATTGGATACCATTCAATATATTGATACACAAACTACTATTATTTTCATCGGACTTGTCTTTATGCTGACTATTTCTGGAACCATGGTGTACGGACCAATGGGGGCCTTCTTGATGGAAATGTTCCCGACAAAGATTCGGTATACAAGTATGGGATTTGTTTATAATGTTGGAAATGGTGCAATTGGTGGATCAACTCCCGTGATAACAGAATTGATCAAGTCTTCCGTTGTCATAGGATTTGCATTTTCTCCGTTTATAGGACTTGCATATCCGCTTGCATTAATTCTGATTGGTATTATCGTCAATATTTTCTGGGTCCCCGAAACCTATAAAAACAATCTTACTGATTAAACTGCGTTTGTTTCAGTTGTAAAAATGCTCTAAGTATTATAAATAGAAGGAAGGTTTTTATGATGGTGTCAGGATGGTAAGCAATTGCTGTATCCTTATCCGCAATGTTGATCTCGAACTGCTTATGTATTTCTCAATCAATGCGTTAAAGGATAATGTACATTTCTATCTGAATGATAGAATCCTAAATAAACGTCCGGATGCCTTGTATCTTGATATCAGGTTTGAATGCTGAAGGAATATGGATTTTTATACAGGATAAGGAACTACAAACCTGAGATTTGATAATTGTTTAATCAGTCGGATATCAAGGGATTTCTCTCCTTTCAAAGGAAGCTTGTCATACGAATTCTGAGTTTATTCCTGAAGTGTAATCAGACTTACTATCTTAATCAGGAAACTGTGATTTGTCAATCCCCGGAATAATACGAATCGCATTCTTATAGTAAATCTTCTTTAATACCTCATCACTCAAGCCCATTCCATACATTTTCCAATAGGCATGGTATTTTTTATGATATGGAAAATATTCATCCACTGTTTCAAGTACTCTGAAATAGGTGGTATATTCTGAAGGAACCCAGCTATCTTTTCCAAACAGAATTCGATCCTGATATTTATCAAAGAATTGTTTTGACCTGCGTGGTTGTCTCCCCAATTCAGCTATGATTGCTCCAAATTCAATGTTCATGTTCGGATATTGATCAAGCAGGGTGCCTAGAAAGTCTAAATTATTTGCATACCATCCAAAATGGGCAATAATGAATTTAGTACGGGGATTATTTTTGATCAGGTTATGTTGTTGTTTAATTAATTCTTCCCAAGAAAAGCCATCTGATGCACTTCTGTTTCTTCCGGGTTGGGTTAAAAGCTCCAGCCAGCGCTCATTTTGTTCATTTGGTTCGTCCCAGAATTGCTTGGGATCTGCGGAATGGATCAGAACAGGTATTCCCAGCTGAGCACATTTTTCCCAGATTGGTTTAAGCCTTGGATCATCCACCGCTACGATGGAACCTTTGTTGTCTTTTACTGAAAACCCTAGGCTTTTAAATATTTTGAGACCTTGTGCACCTGCTTTTACATCCTCTTCGATCTCTTGTGCAGCTTTAATTCCATAGTCACTTTCACCAATTCCTGAAAATGTAGGATTTGCAAAAACGATTAAACGCCCAGGCTGGGAAGATTTTGCATTTTTTACGGATAGAGCAAGAAAATCTCCACTCCGGCCACTTAAATTGACCATGGTTCTCATGTTCAGCTTATCCATTTCTGAAAGCAGTGCGTTGATATTTTGATTTGGCATATTCCCTTGGTGGTTATGTACATCAATAAATGGGAATTTAGCTTTTGTAATAACATGCTCAGGTACAACCAGAGAGGAAGGAGGATTATAAGTCTCGAAATCAATTCTGCCTTTGTTGTTTTGTGCAATTCCGCACTGACTGAATAATAGAAAAGCTGCCAGGTAAATGGATTTCAATTTTAGTAAATGCATAATATTTATTTGAACTATGAAATTACTATAAAGCGCTTAGATTTCGAAAATAAATATCATGGTGCTAAGGAATAGAAATGTTATGGGGATTTCAATATGAGTAGTATCCACCATTATGTTTTGTATAAAGTAAAAAACGGCATCCTATCTAGGATGCCGTTTTTGAAATAGAGACAATTTATTAATTAGTAACCTGGGTTTTGAGGTTCTAATTTAGGATTTCTTGCAAGTTCAACTGATGGAACCGGCCATATTGATTTATTTTGATCGGTTATGCCTAGTACAGCTTGAAGTCTCCCTGTTCTTACAATATCATGCCATTCATGGCCTTCAAAACTTAGCTCCAGTCTTCTTTCTTTGTAAAGTGCAGTTCTGAATTCAGCTAAAGTTGCTGGGTTAATTGCTGCAAGACCTGCTCTTTTGCGAACCTCATTTAAAAGTTTAAGCGCATCAGTACTTGGATAGGAGGTTTCTGCTAATGCTTCGGCCTTAGCTAGCATTACTTCTGCAAGGCGGAAAACAATGATATTATCATCCCTTGTGCCTCCTCTGGAGTACTTTTTCATGTAGTTTGCTGCATTCGCAAAACCAATAGTTGCATCCTTTCTGAGATCTCCTGCTTCATATGCATTAAACAGGTCATTATTTACTTCAATTGTTCTGGTTCCGCTAAGCGATCCCGGAAGGAATGTAGTTGCCAGATTGTTTTGCAATTGGGTATCATAATTGATTTCGAATATTGACTCAGCAGAGTTTTTGGTTAGGAATAAGTTGGCGTAAGCTACACTTAAAGTTTCTCCTCTTCTGCTTGCTACCTGATTAGCATCTGCAATTGCCAAAGCATAATTCTTTCTGGTTAAATGAATTCTTGCTCCTAGTGCAAATGCTGCCGCTTTTGTTGCTCTACCTGTTCTGCCTAAACCTGTATAGGTTTCAGGTAAATTCAGCTTTGCAAAATCCAGATCTGTTATAATTTGATTATAAACCTCTGCAACAGGAGTTCTTGAAATTTGTAGTGTAGCTACATCCGGACTTTCAGTTGGCTCTGTAACCAAGGGTACTGCCCCAAAGTATCTTACCAGATTGAAATAGGTAAAGGCTCTTAAAAACCGGGCTTCCGCAATTACTGCATTTTTTGCTGCATCAGTCATGCCTGGAATTTTCGGAACATTTTTAATTACCACATTTGCAGAATTTATCAGCACAAATTGTTGATCCCAGAGTCCGGTGAACTGGGAGTTATCAGCTACAATTATTAGGTTGTTTAATTGCTCAAATTGTCTGTTCAACGCATTTCCCTTGCTATTTTTAGTAGGCAATTCGGCAAAGAAGATATAATTTGGACCCAAATTGGCCAAATGGCGGTAAGTACCGATAATCGCTGCTTGTGCATCAGATTCTCTTGTGAATAATACCTGCGCACTTACTGCATCGATTGGTTCCTGTTCGATAACATCACATGATGAAAGCGTTAGGAATAAGAAGAGAATAAAATATATTTTTTTCATCGCTTTATTATTTTGATTTCTTAATGGTGATGAAGCTATGATGATTGTGATAATTATACCCCTGCGGGTATTACCAAAATCATGATGGTTTCATAACTTTTATATTAAAATGTAGCATTTAAACCTAAAGAGAATGATCTTGCTTGAGGGTAAGAACTCATGTCAAAACCAAGTGTTGTATCGTTCCCATTGGCATTAACCTCCGGATCATATCCGCGATAATTAGTCCAGGTGAAAATATTCTGTCCGGCGGCATAAATTCTTAAATTTTGTATTCCTGCTTTTTTAAGTGTAGCATTCTGAACATTATAGCCTAAAGCAACATTTCTCACTCTCAGGAAGGAACCATCTTGTAATACACGGTTAGAAACTGATCCGTTTCTGGTTGGGTCGCCCCATGCTGCACGGTGTAGGGTTGCAACATCACCAGGCTTTCTCCAGCGTTCTCTTGCTAAAGTGGAAGAGTTGAACCAAGTATGAAGTCTGCCGTAGGAATACTCAGCCTGATTGAAAATCTGATTGCCATATACAAAATGCAAGAATACAGAAGCATCGAAATTTTTATAGCTAACTGAATTTGTAAATCCACCTGTAAATTTTGGTTGTGCACTACCTAGAACCACATTGTCTAAAGTGGTTGAAGCCAGAGGAATATTCTTGTCGCCATTTACATCTTGTATGATATAGTTACCTGTTGCTGGATCAACACCCAGAAGATTCCAGCCAAAGAATGTACCTAATGGATAACCTTCTTTAATTACGCTTGCATAACCATTAAAACCGAGAGGGATATCACCACCTGGCAATTTAGTGACTTTATTCCTGTTGAATGAAATATTGAAATCTGTAGACCATTTAAAGTCTTTTTTATCAATATTGACAGTGTTTAGAGCAAATTCAACACCCTTGTTCTCTACATTACCTACGTTTTGAATTGAACTTGTAAATCCTGAAGATCTTGGTAATGAAACGGCAAGTAATAATCCTGAAGTATTTTTCTTATAAATATCAGTACTAAAGGAAATTCTTCCTTTGAAAAAGCTCAGGTCTAAACCGATATTGGTTTGTTCAGTACTTTCCCATGAAAGATCTGGATTTGCTAATTGCGTTTGTGAAAGGCCACTTATCCCGATGTAGTTGAATCCACCTGCAAATAATCCTCTTGATGTGAAGTTACCGATCTCCTGATTACCGGTAAGCCCCCAGCTAGCTCTTAATTTAACATCCTCAACCCAGCTCAGATCTTTTAGAAACTCTTCCTGACCAAGGCGGTATGCAGCAGATACAGAAGGGAAACTTCCGTATTTATTGTTTTCTGCAAATCTTGAAGAACCGTCAACACGATAACTGGCGGCTAAATTGAATTTATCCTTGAATGAATAGTTCAACCTGCTGAAATAAGAAGTTAAGCCCCAGCTTCCACCTGTAGAACTTGAGTTTTTAATAGCTGCAGAACTCAGAGTTTGAATAGATTCAAGTGCAAAATTTGTTGCGGAAGCAATTGTTCTGTCAAATTTGGATTCTTGATTAGAGTATCCTAAAAGAACATTGAACCTGTGATTTTCTTTGAAACTTTTACTATAGTTAAGAGTATTTTCATTAATCCATCCAAAATCCTGAGTCATACTATTTGTACCAGATCCATTAGTGGTTCTGCCAAGAACAGTTAATCTGTTAGGTGGAACAAAATTTACCTCCTCCAAACTCAGATAATCAAGACCGATACTGCTTCTAAAGTTAAGACCTTCTAAAATTTTAAATTCGACAAATGCATTTCCTAAAGCTCTATTATTAAATGCATCATTTCTAACCTGGTCTGCAATGATTAATGGGTTATCAATGTTACTGATATATGGATCATCCGGATTTAAAGAACCATCAGGTCTTCTTGC
>Ga0164292_10004102_pt1 | contig 11856 bp, 10 predicted proteins | sample GEODES117metaG_FD_111486 | JGI IMG/M metagenome (GOLD analysis project Ga0164292, IMG submission 111486) | Eutrophic lake water microbial communities from Lake Mendota, Wisconsin, USA - GEODES117 metaG | ecosystem: Environmental > Aquatic > Freshwater > Lake | place: USA: Lake Mendota... | reverse complement strand
TCGAATTACTCGTGATGAGGCACGGCTCATTAGTGGATCGGCATCGCCCAAGGAATTGGAGCAACTTCAGCACGAGGTCGGAACTCTTGGCGCACGCCGAGCCGAACTTGAAGAGGTTGAACTCGAAATCATGATGCGGGTGGATGCAATTAATGAACGCATCACAACCTTAAAGGCCGAGGAAGCAGAACACTCAGCAGTTATTGCAGATCTTGAGATTCGCAAAGAAAACGCATTGACAGTCATTCATAATGATCTTGATGCAATAGCGAAAGATCGCTCCAAAACAGTTAACGGGGTAGCAAAAGAGCTAGTTGATTTGTACGAAAAGATTAGGGAAACAACAGGTGGCGCTGGTGCTGCCGCGCTTTCAGCGGGATCATGCACAGGCTGTAATCTTTCTATTAATGCGGTTGAGATAAAGCGAATGTCAGATTTGGCCGAAGATGAAGTTGTTCGGTGCGAAGAGTGCCGTTGCATCTTGGTGCGTGGAGTTTAAATGGCTCGACATTTTTTGCTCACAGCTGATGGTGGATCTCGCGGAAACCCAGGCCCTGCCGGTTACGGCTCTGTCATCACTGAAAATGGCAAGATCATCGCCGAGCTATATGACTTCATAGGCGTTGCAACAAACAATGTCGCTGAATACAGCGGCCTAATTGCGGGTCTAACCGCAATTAATGAGATTGATTCTTCGGCAACAGTTGATGTAAAGATGGATAGCAAACTAGTCGTAGAGCAGATGTCAGGTCGTTGGCAGATTAAGCATGCCGATATGAGAGTTCTTGCCCAGTCGGCACGTTCTGCTCACAACCCATCTTTAGTTAGTTACACATGGATTCCACGTGATGAGAACTCTCATGCAGATCGTCTGGCCAACAAGGCCTTAGATCAACAGGCTGGCGGCGGAGAAGTAGTCCAGATTCAGCAAAATTATCTGACTGAACGATTGCTGTCTACAGAAAAAGCTACAACGATATTTTTGATTCGCCATGGAGAAACAATTTTGACTCCATTTAAGAAGTTTTCAGGTGATGGCCCCCTCAATCCAGAGCTCACCCACATTGGTTTAGAGCAAGCGGCAAAGGTGGCTGCAGCGGTTGCAAAGCTCAATCCTGAAGTAATCATCGCCTCACCTTTAAAGAGAACTACGCAGACAGCAGAGGCGTTATCACGTGCAACTGGTGTACCAATTACCTTTGAAGAGGCTTGGATTGAATGTTCATTTGGAATATGGGATGGACTTTCAATTGAAGAGGTAAAGGAAAAGTACCCAGCTGATTATCAATCTTGGATCTCATCTACAGGATTTGCTCCACCTCAGGGAGAGTCTTATGACAATGTCGCTATTCGCATCGATGCTGCGCTCAATCAAATAGCGGCAGAGTTTCCAGGCCAACGAGTTGCAGTTGTTACTCACAACGGCACCATCAAATCTGCTGCCAAGGTTGTAGTTGGCGCACCAGCTGAATCCATATTTCATATCGATGTTTCACCCTGTTCGATAACAACAGTGAGTATTTGGCCGAGCGATGGTTTACGTGCTTTACGTACCTTAAATGAACAGGCACATCTGCATTAAGCAATACTTTTAAGCCACAAACGTGCCATCTCTTGATGGCCAAAGGGTGTTGGGTGAATCCCATCCTCTGCAATATCAGCCATAGGCATTTTCTCCACCAATGCGTTGAGATGTTGATCAAAGGGAACTAGAACCGCGCCAAATTTACGAGCCATCTCATGAACAACTGCGATCTTTGGATCAAGATCCTCTCGCCACGACTTCATCTCTTCACGAACATGAAGTAAGAAAGGTTCACACAGAACAAACTGCGGATTGAGTTCTGCCTTTGTCCAGGTCAATAAGTGATGGTAACGATCTCGGAAATCTTTCGTACTAGTTGGATCGTTATCGTCATATCGACGCCAGGTGTCATTAATACCGATGGCGATCGAAAGCATTGTTGGCTTATGATCTAAAACATCGCTCTGCCAACGCTTTTCAAGATCAACTAAACGATGCCCACTTGTTCCAACATTAATGATCTCACTTGTCAGTATTCCAGTACGTGATATTTCACGAACATAGCCATCGCCAAAAGGCGGCTCAATATCTCGACCGCAATCTGTGACGCTGTCACCTATAAAAACTACAGACATGTTTAGCCCCTTAGCTTTGAAGTTCAGCCATTAATTCGTTTATTGGACCCTCAATTTGATCACCAAAGAGATTCTTCCGATGAGCCTCTAGTCGATCCTTAAGTTGTGCTAACAGGTCTACCTGTTCGCTGGTTCCAGAGATACATCTTTTATCGGTGTCAAAAGTACATTGCTTCAAGACTTTTCCTAAGCCCTTTAGAACCTCGCCACCAATCAAGTATTTTTCCAACCATTTTTCTACTTCTACAATCATCTCTGGCCGAGAAAATTCTGGTGATGTTAGAAAGTTGTGATTCTCAATGATCTCTTGGCCGGCATCAATAAAGACCTGCCCAGATAGCTCAAGCTCTCCTGCACGCCAATGGGTAACACCTGCGCGGAAGACCCTTCGCAGATCCGGTGCGGGATCCCCACCAACAGCTGTTCCCATACTGGTTCTCATAAAGTTACGAAGTGCAAGACGGTCTTTCTCGTTGACAATCAAATGTACAAGTGCTTTTTCCCAGGAAATATCTGGGTTATACGTGGCTGAATTCCAGAGATATTCACCAATGGTAAATAAAGGAATCTGCGACATCTCAAACTGCAGCATTGGGTTAGAGACTAGGCCAGCTGAGTACTTGTGGAGCCCAACTTCGCGACCTCGCACAGGTCCGATATAAAGATTTTTCTGCAAACCACCATCATTGACTGGAAAGTTATCCCAGTACATTGGCGGACGCAGAGTAGTTCGCTCGAAAATGACAGCATCAGATATATCTAAGTACTCAGAGATAATTGATCTTCCCGTCCACATTAAGTTGATTCGAGAATGTAACGCTCGACCAACTTCATGGAGATACGGTTCATTTCCTCTGCCGGAATAATGCATCGGGCAAACGGTCAGAGCAACCTTTGGGTCAAGCGCGAGCAACTTGGCCCACACGCGATTGGTAAAGTCAGCATGAGCTGCTGCCGTTGAAAGATAAGTATCTATATCTTCTTGATGCTGTAATTCCCAAGCGATGTCATCCCATAGCAATCCGAAGTGACGCGCCCCTAAATCAAAGAGCTGCTTATAGCGTGTAATGACAGCATCCACATCTTTTTCATCGCTGTACTTAACAGATAGACCAGGAGAGACGCAGGTGACAATATCTATCGCATTGAGCCGCCCGACTTCAATCAACTCTTGTGTCGAGTTTAGGAACTCCGACTCAAATGGTTGGCGCCAGTTAAATCGTTGCCAAGGGACATCCTTTGGGGCTAAGAAGTAGGTATTCATGTTGAAATCGCCGAAGTTCTTTAACCCACGAAGACGTTGTTCATGCGTCCATGGCTTGCCATAAAAGCCTTCAACAACACCGCGCACAGCAAAATCAGGACCTAAATCAACGGAAATCTCTTGTTCTTTACCTAAGGCAAATTTGAGAAGATGATTAAGGGCGTATCTCAAGGAGTGATCTAGCGCTATGCCGATCGTTGCGACAACGCCGTTAGCTGAACGGGATGCAACAAGTGTGTACCCCTCTATATGAGCTGGGCGAGCAGATATAACCTTGATCTCAAAGGAAATCTCTACTGGATGCGATCTCCAAAACTCATCTGAAATTGCTTGCTGTAATGGATTCAAGGTGTGCGTTGACACTAGATGGTCACTTTCTGCGCTGCGCTATTGAGGTTCTTTATAAAGCTATCTGGAATAATTGAAAAGTGTCTTTGTGCCGCATGAATTACCGCGCCATACACAGGTGCAACATCTAGAACTGAAATCGCAGCGTGAGGTACTAGGGATCTAAGCTCTGATTCAAATGTTTGATCAAAGACAGCATTGCCGGCGGTATGTAAGCCTCCGGCGCGAACAACAGGAATAGATCCAGAGGTGAAGTTAAGTTGCTTCACAACTCCGTAGATATCTAATGCATGTTGCTTTGCGACCTGTGAAACAACCTTGATCGCTTCAGTGTCCCCCTTGGCACATAGATCAAAGATGAGAGGTGCGGTTGACTCATCGGGATGGATTCGATCACGAGCAATTGCTGTGAAGAAAGCCTTTGTGTCATCAAATCCGAGAAAAGTTACGAGATCGGTGTACAGGGCTGTGCGGGGTTGAATGCCGTGGAATGAACGGCCAATACTTTCGAGAGCTAGTGAGATTAACTGACCAGCGCCCCCACCTTCTCCCAAATCCATGCCCATGGTTTGCACAGTTCGAACACCATCACGGCCAGCGCTCTTTCCGCCCGTACCTGCAATCGATACACACCCAATACCATTGGGTGCACCGGCGAATAAGGCGGCAAATGAGTCATTTATAAGGGTGCAACGTCCTTCTAAACCCAGTGCATGGACTACTGGCACAAAAAGTTTCTGATCCTCTTCCCAGTCAATTCCTGCCAAAGCAAGAGTTGAGTCGACTATATCTTCTCGTGATCCGCCAGCAGATTGAAGCGCACCTTCAATAATCTCATTCAAGCCATCTTGAACTGATCCAATTCCTGAACGCTCCCAGTTAGCACCACCATTGGCAGCTGTTCCTAAAATATTTCCTTCAAGATCTACGACACAGGCATGTGTCTTTGTGCCACCACCATCTACACCTAGAAATACTTTACTCATTGAAAGCCCCGATCAACCCAGCATTTTCTTTTCTTAGATCTGCCCAAAGCTCTCGTGCTTGAGAAATGTCGGGACCAATTGGATTAGTAATTAATGCACGCAATGCGCTGTCTTCTTCACCATGAACCGCCGCCTGAATTGTTAGAAGCTCAAAATCTTTCACAGAGCGAACTAGTGCATCGATATCGCCACGCATCGCTGTGGTTTTAATTGATTGAGCACCCTTGGATGTAATAACCGCAGGCAGCTCCATTACGGCATCATCAGGGAAACCAGGCACAGCGCCATTGTTGAGAGTATTTACAATGTGGGTAGTTCCAGCATTCGAGTAAATATCTGCCATTAATTCAGCGGCAGAGTCACTGTAGTAAGCACCACCTCGCTGCATGAGCTCTTCTGGTTTAGTGACTAATGTTTCATCCCTAAATTTTTCAAGCAAGATCTCTTCAATTTTCATTACCTCGCTTGCGCGGGTTGGATTTTTCGATTGATAATCGACCCACTCTTTTTCAGAGTAGTAATAAAGAAGATAGTAATTTGGAATTGCCTGTAACAAATCAATAGAGCTCCGCGTCCATGCGGGGGAGTCTCCAGGCTTAGCCTTATCAATTGTGAGCCCACGAAAGGCCTTTATAGCCTCAAGACTGCGATCCTTGCCATTGACCTCAACGCCACGTATCCATGAGAGGTGGTTCAATCCAATGTAATCAAAGGTGACCTCATGGGAGGAGACCCCCATCGCCTCTGCAACCTCGATTCGAGTATTCCAGGGAACATTACAAAGACCGATAGTGGTCAACTGAGGGAGCTCTTGGATAATCGCTTGTGTTATTAAACCGGCAGGATTGGTGAAGTTAAGCAGAATTGCATGAGGTGCTTCTTCAACAATTATCTGTGCCACATTGAGCGCAACAGGAATTGTTCGAAGAGCTTTTGCAAACCCTCCAACCCCCACCGTTTCTTGACCAACAAGCCCATACTTTCGACCCAAGAGTTCATCGCGATGACGAGCAGCTTGTGTGCCAACGCGAAATTGACTGATGACAAAGGATGCCCCGCGAACACCGGCCCGTAAATCCGTTCCAACTTCAATCTCAATATCGATTTCTGCCGCTGCAAGCATCCTCTTTGCAAAGGCTGCAATAATCGCTAGCTTCGTAGGTTCAATATCAATCAGATGAATGTGTGTGATGGGTAGACGTGAGTGGCGCTTGATAACTCCATCAATCAATTCAGGTGTATATGTGGAGCCCCCTCCAATTACCGCTAACTTCATTACATAGACTCAGCGAGAGGGCTGGATGAAGATTTATGTACCTCTTGAAAAACGATGTCACAGCTCTTGGCTGTTGCAATGCTTAGCGCCCCAAGCAAGATTCCAGTATCTCCCAAGGTTGAGACTTCAATTGCTGGAGGGAAGGGAACGATTAAGCTGACCAACTTCTTAATTGGTTCAATGAAAAATGATGCTTGACGACCGATTCCTCCAGAGAGAACTACTAGCTCGACATCTGTAACCGCTGAAATAGCAGCTATATACAAGGCTATTCTCTCCGCTTCAACCTGCACAACCGCTTTCGCTAAGGCATCCCCATTTTTAGCCGCCTCTAAAATGTCTACGGTTGAAAATGGTTCGGCAAGGGTAGAACCCTTGTATTTCTTAGCTAAGGAGCGAGCGATTTCAGCGACACGATCTCCTGAAGGGTTTGTCGCATCTCGGTGAGTATCCAATGGATCACCAAAAGGTATGTAGAAAATTTCACCCGCTGCGCCTCGGTGACCACGATGGATTTTCCCATTGAGAACTAAACCTGAGCCGAGTCCAGAACCAACTGAAAGAACAGCAAAGTTTTCAATATTTACTCCATGCCCAGCAGTTTGCTCCGCAACGGTCACTAGATTGATATCGTTTTCGACAGTTGGTGTAATTCCAAACTCAGTTTTAATCAACTCTGAGAGATTGACACCATCGAGTGATGAAATAGTTCCTGCAATCGATACAACACCGGTGTGCTGATCAATTACACCGGGAGTTCCCACAACTATGGATGCAACATCCTTTAATCGATACCCGGAGTCTTTAAGTGCTTGATCTGCCGCTGCATGCATTACAGATGTTAGATCCTTGAGCTTTAAGGATTTAACAGCCACAGATGCTTGCGAAAGCATCTTTTCATTCAGGTCTCCTACAGCTGCTCTAATAAAGCGTGAGCCGATATCAATGGCTAGAGAAACCTTAAGATCACTTACGGCCTCATAGACTGAACGTGCTCGCTTTGGATCTTGCGCTCCTGGGGTGTACTCCTGAATCAATCCAGTATCAATGAGTGATCTCAAAATATCGGCGGTAGTTGGGCGCGAGAGACCAATATGTCGAGCAATCTCGGCAGCATGTAACGCACCATTGCGCCTTAAAGTTTCAAGGACGCGTCGCTCATTCAACTCTCTGATGAGAGATGGAACGGCAGGCGTTACATTGGAAATCATTTATCCCTTAACTCCAGTCAGAGTTACACCTTCGAGGAAGACTCGTTGCGAGAAGAAGAATATGACAATAGCAGGAAGCATGAAGAGAACTGAGGCTGTCATCATTAGGTTTGTTTCCGTGTGATGGTCGCCCTTAAATGCATTCAATCCAATACCTAATGTGTATAGATCAGGGTTTTCAGCTAAGTACAAGAGCGGGCCGAAGAAGTCATTCCATGAGCCCAAGAAGGCAAAAAGTGCAATTGCAGAAATTGCGGGCTTAGCCAAGGGGATTACGATCCGCATCATCAATTTGAACTCGCTGCAGCCATCGATTCGTGCCGCATCAGAGATCTCATCTGGGATGGAAGTAAAGAACTGTCTTAATAGGAAGATTGAAAAGGCACTCGCGAAGAAGCTAGGAACAATCATCGGTAAAAATGATGGAATCCATCCAAGCTTGGCGAACATAATATAAACGGGGATCTGTGTAACTTGCCCTGGAAGCATCATTGTTCCCAGAATTACAATGAAGGTTGTATGTCGCCCTCGCCACTGTAGCCGAGACAGTACATATGCGGCTGGAACACTTGAAACAACGGTTCCGATTGTTCCCATTACTGAGATGAACAATGTATTGAGTGTCCATTTTAAGAATGGAACTGTTGTAAAGACATCAACGTAATTGCTCCAAATAAATGGTGATGGCCAGAATGAACGAGTTTCAGCTTGGCCACCAGTCATAAAGGAGATGATTACAACCATGTATAGGGGAAATGCAAAGATAAGTGACATCACAATGAGAGCAGAGTGATCTCCTGCCGATTGAAGAAAGTCCTTGATCCGCTTTTTACGGCGCAGGATTACAGCCTCTTCATCAATTCTCTTGATTTGATCTACAGTTAAATGGCTCATTTAAATAGGCTCCCATTTGGATAGTGGACCCATCGCTTTTGAGTCTTCAGAATAATCAGAGTTGAGATGAGAGTTATAAGCAATAGGAACCAAGCAAGGGCTGATGCGTAACCCATCTCGTAAGTTTTGAATGCCATCTCGTAGATGTGGGTCGCGTAAAAGTACATCGCCTTTGAATAATCATTTACCTGGCCAGAGGCTACGAAGGCCTGGGTGAAGTACTGGAAGGAGCCGATCACACCAGTTACTCCAGAGAAGAAAATAACTGGGGTTAAAAGGGGAAGGGTTATGTATCTAAAGGATTGCCAACCAGATGCGCCTTCAAGTTCTGCAGCTTCGTAAAGAGATTTAGGAACATCTAGAAGCCCGGCCAAGAAGATAATCATGGTGTCGCCAATACCCCAAAGCCCTAGCAAGATCAGACCCCATTTGGACCAGTTCGGATCGAGGAACCAGTATGGAGGATTATCAATTCCGACAGTTTCTAAAGTTCTATTGATAGGACCATAAATTGGATTAAAAACAAAGGTAAACACGATGGTGGCAGCTACAGCTGGGACCATCGAAGGAAGGAAAAAGAGGGTTCGATAAATTTTGCTGCCATGCTTTGGACGAGTCAGCAACCATGCAGTAAAGATCGCAAAACAAATGCGCAACGGAATACTTATAACGGAGATCCAGATTGTATTTTTCAACGCCTTCATGAAATCTTCATCTTCGAAAAACATGCGGCGATAGTTATCTAGGCCAATAAACTCTGGTGGATTAATAATATTAAACTTTGTAAATGATTGATAAAAACTTGAAATCATTGGATATGCGGTAAAGAGGATTAAGCCTGAAAGCCAAGGAAATAGACATAGGAAGATAAAGAGGTAGGGGACCTTTAATTTTCTGCGTGGAGGGGCAACCTCCCCCTTCTTTTTGAAGGGGGAGGTTGCCTTGAGTCCATTCATTAACATGAAGTTATTGATTCGCCTTAGTCAGTTTGATTTCGGGCGATTATTGCATCAATCTTTTCAGCTGTATCTTGAAGAGCACTCTTTAGGTCGTCAACTGCACCGTCCTGCCAAGCTGCCATCAGAGTTGCTAGAAGATCCTCATCCTTGTGCTCACCAGTATTTGGTAACAAGTGATACACAGACTTTGGATTAGATTGAATCGAGTAGAAAGGCTCGTACCATGAAGGAAGACCTGTTGGCTTAGCTGCCGAACTCTTCAATGGTGATGGAGCGCCACCAACCTTGTCATATTGGTATGAAAGGGTTGTATCTGTTGCAAGACCCTTAAGAACGATCCATGCACCCTTTACATTCTTTGATGTCTTTGAGATACCAGCTAATGGATAGCCAACAACACCTGAACCACTGTGTGTTTTTGTCACAGAAGCATCTGTTGGGAAACCAGTCACTCCCATGTTGACCTTCGTACACTTGTCAGCAAGAGCCCAAGCATCACCGGTGCAGTACAAGGTTGCCATCCAGTTTGCATCCATCTTCATCGCTACACGTCCTGTGATGAAGTCATGCTTTTCTCCCCATTCGCCGCCGCGTGATGCGGTGAACTTGGTAAGAGCCTTAGTTCCCTTGCTGAAATCTCCACCACCATAAACATCGGCGATGAACTTCTTCTGCCAGGTAAGCATCTTTGCCCAACGGGGATCTGTACCAAATGCTGAAGTTCCATTGGAGTTATACCAGCGTGCGCCAAATGCTTGACCGAGCCACATTGATTCCATGCCCCAGCCGTAGTAACCGGACTTTGGAACAAAACCTGCACGAGTGATGTTTCCATCTTTATCAAAGGTAGTTAACTTCTTTGAGTACTCCATGATCTCAGCTGTTGTCTTTGGAGGGTTCTTGAACCCTGCTTCAGCTAATAGATCCTTGTTGTAGAAGAAGCCAAATACTTCAGTTCCTGGCATTGGAAGTGCGCACCGAACTCGACCAGAAATTGTTGCGGAAATCGCGGAAGGCTTAAATGTTGACGACAGGTTAACTCCTGTCGTACGGCTTGAGATCATTGTGTTAAGTGGAAGCCAAATTCCTTCTCCACCACCACAGAACCATCCCAAGTTTCCATTTCCATTTGAGATTGAAATATCTGGACCATCTGATTTGTTAGCCACGATAGCTTTCATCGATGTAGCCATGTCAATTCCAGTTTTCAATACGATGTCGAGCTGGGGATTAGCTGCTTGAATTCGAGCAATGGCAGCTTTCCATTCAGCAACCTGCCAAGCACGGGTATGTGGTGTCCACACAGTTACGGTGTTTGAAGCTGCCGAAGCGGAACTGGAGACCGCAACTAAACCGCTCAAAACTAGCACCGCGACTGTGAGTGAAGCGAAGAAGCTTTTCTTCATTGATTTACTCCTGTCACAATAACTTTTGGTAGATCCACAATAAGCCCACGCCATTGTGTTAGGAAACCTACCGCTTTGTGTTAGGTTACCTTACAGAGATTTTGGGGCTGGTCAAGGGGTTAAAGGGGGGATTTATGAGGGGGCGTGTCGCAGGGGTTGTACTTCTTTCACTGTCGATCATGGCTTCGACCATCGCTGTTGATCGGATGAGAACAGGTATACCTTCACTTGAGGGTTCACTTATTTATCATCGCTACAGCGAATACAGCGCATGGGATGCCACTATGTGGTTACTTGACCTTCCAACTGGGGAGCTAAGCCAGGTTGGAGCTGATTGGCAAGGGATGATCTCACCCATTAATGCACACTTCTCTGCTGATGCTCAGACAATCACCTTTATGGGAAGCACATCGGGCCTTCCGGAGAATGAGTGGGATGTCTTCACCTCTCGTTGGCATAACGGAAAGTGGCAAGAGCCGAAGAATCTGACAGGACCCAACGGCGCTCGCGATGAGGATCCAAAGTTTTCACCCGATGGCTCAACAATCATTTATAAGGAGAACGGGGTATTGGCAACGGTTTCAATCAACGGTGGCCCAAAAACCTATCTGACAGTTGGAAAACCTCAATCTTCTATGCCGTACTTTAGAAGCAATGGCAAAGATATTTTGTTTGAAAGAGAGGGAGATATCTATCTCTTGCAGGATGGGGTCGAGAGAAAGATGTATGCAGGAGAAGGAATCTCCTCCTACTATCCAATCGGTGTTGATGAGGAGACATATCTCTACACACGTATTCAATACAACAAGCATGATTCAATCATGAAAGGTTTTTATGATGGCTCACCATCTAAGAACTACTTCTTTAACTCACTTGATTGGGATACCTCAGATTCATATCCATATCAGAATGCAAAGAGAGTTATCTTCTTTGTTTCTGGAGATGAAATGATATTTCACGGCGGATATAACCTAGCTCTTGCCGATCTTCGCAAGAGGAAGGTTTACGCCATTGATGAGCTGTATCCCGAAAGAGACTCTGACATTAACTCAGATTTTCAAGAACTAGGTCCGGCTTGGACCGCATTTAGTTTTAAAGGGTGATCGCGACTAGCGAATAACTCTGTAACTCTCCAAAGTTGGATCGCTCGCATATGCGATTCGAACCCCTGCCCTTTGTGTTGCTGACAAACCATTAAGAATCACCTCTGTCAGCACTTCACCGGGCGCTACGACGGCAACGCCTGGAGGATAGGGAGCGATCAAATCGGCGCTGACTCTTCCGACGGCATCTTTCACCGACACGTACTCAGTATCTGCGAAGTAAGCATCACGCATTGATACCGCAACGGT
>Ga0164292_10004099_pt1 | contig 11863 bp, 17 predicted proteins | sample GEODES117metaG_FD_111486 | JGI IMG/M metagenome (GOLD analysis project Ga0164292, IMG submission 111486) | Eutrophic lake water microbial communities from Lake Mendota, Wisconsin, USA - GEODES117 metaG | ecosystem: Environmental > Aquatic > Freshwater > Lake | place: USA: Lake Mendota... | reverse complement strand
TATCTTGGTGGCTGATCCTAAATCCTGTGGTACCCAGCCTTTGTTACATTCACAGGGGCAAATCCAAAGCTTCTCGTAGTAAGCAAGTTCACGACGGCATATGTTGTGATCTCCTGCGTTACAAAAACCACAAGGGTGCTTTGTGACAATAGGCTCGCGAGGACCTTTGTAATCCTGAGGCTTTTCTTCTGGTCTTGCCATTAAATCTCATACACTGTCTCTTTGTGATGACGAACCTTCACCGTTGGGTCTAGCCAGATCTTGTATCCGTTAGCCTTAGCAAGCTCGCACCAGGAGTTGTCCTCTCCCATGTTAACCCTTAGGTCACGAGTAGGTTCCCATTGAATCTTTGCGATAAGGAACCAAGGTCGAGGAAGATCCTCGAAGACTCCAGTCTTCACCGCAAGAAAACCAAATCCAACACCACCGACCTCTACAGGTTCTTCATGGAGAATGAACTCGATCTTGTTTACGCGAGTAGGAACTCCATGCTTGTTAGGGAAACCTACTGCAACAGACCCAGCAGGGTCAAGTTGATAAAGCCCAGAGACTACAGGAAGATCGGAACTGTATAACTTTATGAAGTCAACAGGCTCCCACTCAATATCGGAGTCAATCCAAAAAATCTTGTTGTAGGTGAATCTACCTGAAGCAATGGAAGATACGTTGTAATCATGCACAGCCGAATCAATGGCAGTTAGCTCACGGGCAGTCGCTACGAAGGAGGACTGTCTGTTGAGAAACGTGTAGGTAATCCCTAGGTCATCAAGAGTTGCGCACGTACTCACCAAGCTCTTTACGTACTCGGCCTTCATTGAAGTACCTGGAGTAGCGATAACCACATCATAGTGAGGAATATCCTCAGCACTACTTACCGCTGACATTAGACCTCCTGTCTACACTTCTGGCATAGCAAGGCATCAAACCCAGTCGCCTTACTTGTTGATATACCTCGTTGGGTTACAGGCACAGGGGACACTGGACCTTCAGTCCCGCAACGGTCGCACTTCTTGTCAACCAGCCAACGTATCTCTAATCCCTTGGTCACCGCAGCAGCAAGTCCTCGGCCCAACGCGTGCATTGGACCTGCACCTTCAGTCTTCCTTAGGAACGGTCTCACATCGTTGCACTCGATAACCGCACGGTTCTTCTTGCATGGGCACTCCATACGAGTAGGCTTACAGAAGACAAGACCGTTGATGATTGTGTGACGCGACATTGGGTGCCCACACAGGCAGATCCTTCCGTCACGCTCAGGTGGCTTCTGTCTTAGACGTATGTCCTCGTCAGTTGCTTCCTCAAGCGTAAAGTCCATAAACTCAAATGGGTTACTCACTATGGGTTTACACCTGACATGCGAAGACCAAAGTACATTGCTACCGATAACATAATAAGAGCAGGCACAAGGAACTGAAACCATCTACCTGTCTTTGTCTTGCTAAACTCATCTCTACCAACGTACATAACAAACGTACCACACACAATTGCAATGACTATTGCAATCTCGGTACCCCAGTTTTCAATCATAAAAATCCTTTCGTTGGAGTCATAATATACTGCTTCTTACAAAATGTATACTATATTAGTTAACTTTGTGAAACTATAATTAGAGACTATTATTCTAGTTAGCCCCACTCCTAGATCACATACACGTAAACTAAATATAATCTCCATTCATAGATACATAATATACTAGTATCGGCATACTAAGCGCTTTTGCTATTTTATTTTTACTTTTACGCTTAGTGCCACCTTCCTAATCTTCCCTCCTCTAACTTTTTATTTTCTGCTGTTTCCGCTTAGTATGTTCTAGGGCGCTCGTCTTTTTACGCCCCCCTATTTTGCCTCCCGGCCCTGTCCTGATATAATTCGTTTATGCTACTTACGTTGTTCGCCTACCTCATCTGGAAGGACGGTCGTGACCGAGACCGGGACCCAGATACTGACGAGGCATGGAACCGGCTACTTATCTCCTTCCTATTTCTAATGTTTCTTTGGCCCTTTGTTCTTATAAAGCTAGGCGAGCAGCTAGAGCAGGATAAGCACCGAAACGTCTGGGTAGTATCAATCACCTGCTTCACTCTTCTGCTATCTGCCTTCTCAGGAATCGGCGGATACCTGGCGTTTGGAATCTTCATCGCGCTTGCAAAAGGAATTGGATACCTATACTACGCATACAAGATTAACGCAGAATCTCAAAAAGAAACGCAGGAGTAAGCAAGTCATACCCTGCTTTATCGTGTAGAATTATCTACATGCAGGAAGATGTTATCTATAACCACCCGCTGTTTGTAGAGGCAGTTAGCCGTAACCTACAGCGCGTGTCTGCATGTTCACACACTGTCGCAATCGTTCGAGAGAACCTTGTTGACCCCATTAGCTTAGAGCGCAGAGCGGATCTTCTCATCGCGGTAGAGGATCTTGTCAACGAGGTTATGACCCTTGCATTTGACGTTCGCGCATTGACGTGGCCAGATAAAGAAGCGCACCCGTCCTATATACCTGACTCCGACTCAGACACCCAATACTAGCAATAAGGAAGTAAATGCAGCTCCGCCCAAAAGGCGAGGGAGAGCGCGCACTAAGTAGCAAGACCAAATTATTACTTACCGCAGGCGTGGTAGGTGCTGGTGTTGTCCTGTCTTCTTCATCTGCTCACGCAGAAGAAAATACCGCCGGTACCCAGACAACAGGCACCAGCGGTAATCCTCCAACAACTACTACAGGTACTACTTCCTCGACTTCAGGGTCTTCAGAGCAGTCACAACAGCCACAAGACCAATCACTGCAAAGTTCAGCAGGAAGCCAAGTGCAAACGACATCCAGTCCATCAACGTCCCTTTCATCTTCGGTTGATACTAATAGTACCACGTTAACGGAAAAAGTAGAACAAATCAACACAGTTCTATCTACCGTTACCCAACCAACTGAGACTGTCACAACAACTGTCACAAACGCAACCACACAGGTCACTGAGGCGGCCACAGCCCAACAAGCAACTGCTACTGCGCAGGCAACCCTTGCAACCGCCACAACAAGCGTGGCTACTGCAACCCAGGAAATTGCAACAGCAACCGCACAGGTTACAACTGCACAGACAGCAGTGTCCTCCGCGTCCACGGCAGTCGACGCACAAGAACCTGTTGTAGCTCAAGCACAGGCAGATGCATCCTCTGCACAAGCAGCGGCAGACTCTGCGAATACGTCTACTACAGTTACCGAGACATTTACTAACAACGCAACAAGTGTTGTAACGATTACAACAGGAACAACAACTGTTACGTCATCTACAGGATCTACCGGCGTATCTATTGGTGGAAGCTGGAACACTCCTCAAACATCAGGACCTGGTCTTGTAATCATCAATCCAGCCAATAACGTTGTGATTGACGTTAACCCGTCTAACACGGGGACAGTTACCCAGGTTGTGATGGGCGTGTACGCTAAAAACGGCGACACAAACATCATCACCACAAACGCTGATGGAACTACAACCACAACGGTTATGGACAACAACGTTTCCCCTGAGCTTCAGTCTGCTAGTTATACTACAACAGAGACGGTCACAGGTACAAACATCGACACCGTCACCATTGTAAAGGACGCTGATTATTATGTCGTAGATAACATTGTAATTACAAAAACAACCTCAGACCCAGCTCTCGTTGCAGCAGCCCAGGAAGCTAACGCAACTCTTGCAGCAGAGCAGGCAACCCTTACAACTCTTCAAGCAACTGAGACAGCGGCAACTCAAGCACTTACCTCTGCTCAAACAACGTTAACGACTGCACAAACCGCTGAGTCTACTGCACAGGCACAGGTTGTTTCTGCCACAATAGAGGTAGCAACAACTACTGCAACTCAAAAGGTTGAAGGAGATCAAGCAGCGGTTGCGGTTGCTAACGCGCAGGTTGCAGTGTCAAATGCAGTCATTCCAGTTATTACTACAACATTGAATGAGACTAAGGCAGTAGACATTACTCCAACAACAATTACAAATACTGTTGTTGCTATTGCTGAAACAGCCATTGCGGATGCAAGTACTGCAATCGTTGCTGCGGAAACAAAGAAAACTATTGCAGATGGTTTACAGGCAGCTGCAGGCGCAACTACAACTGTTACATCAGCTACCGAGGTTGTTGCAGACAAGACACAGGTACTTGCAGCTGCTACTACAGCAGTTGATGCCCAGGAGGTTGTTGTTGATACTGCACAGGCTACAAAGGATACAGCGCAGACAGTTGTTAACGCTGCAACGTCACAAGGTCTACAGGTAACCGTCTACGACGTGCAAGGACAAAACAACGCACCTACGGTTACAGCAAATACACCAGTTATTGCAACTTCTGTAGACACAAATGGAATTAACGAACAGTGGGGTTCGGGATTAGTCGCAGGTTCATCTCGTGGAGAAGACGTTGTTGTTAAGTACGAAGGAACATGGACACCAACAGAATCTGGAACACAGTATTGGCACACACCTGCAGATGACGGAGTAAAACTTTTCCTCGATGGTGAGCAGGTTGTCTTTGACTGGCATGACAAAGGTGGCGGAGGTTCAACCATTGACGTTGAAGCTGTCGCTGGAACTTCAAAGACTTTTACAATGTGGTACTACGAAAATGGTGGTGGTGCATTCGTTCAACTTCTTCGCTATACAGGTTCCGGCTGGGAAGTAATTCCTGGAACTGAGTTTACAACGTCATCTGCAACTCAGGAACAAAAGGATACTCTTGCAGCAGCGGTTGCAGCTCTTAACACCGAGACAACTATTCTTACGTCCCTTGAGGCAACAGAAGCCCAGGCACAAACAAATCTTACATCTGCGCAGGCAACTCTTGTTCTAGCACAATCCGCTGAGACTGCACGCACGGAGTACGTTGCACTTGCGCAGACAGCAATAACAGCTACCGCCGTTGCAGTTGACGCGGTACAGGACGCACAAATTGTTGTGTATCAAACAAAGGCTCAACAGGAAGCAGATCAAGCAGCTGCAGATGCAGCAGCGGCGTATGCAGCTCAAGTTGCTGCTCAGCAACAGGCAGCACAGATTGCAGCTCAACAAGCAGCATTAAGAGCTCAGGCAGACGCTCAGGCAGCAGAAGCTGCACGTCAGGCAGCGTTAGCAGAGCAGGCAAGAATTGCGGCGGAACTTGCTGAGGCACAGGCATTAGCTCAAAAGGCTGCGGCAGAAGCTGCAGAGGCTGCACAACAAGAACAAGCACGTCAACAAGCTATTGCATTACAAAAGGCTGCAGCAGAGGAAGCAGCACGTCAACAAGCTTTAGCAGATGCTGCTAAGATTGCTGCGGAGGCTGCGGCGGCTCAAGCTGCTCTTGATGCAGCGGCAGCTGCTGTTGCAGAGGCTGCTCGTCTTGCAGCCGAGTTAGCTGCTCAGCAACAAGCTCAACAAGATGCTGATCAGTCGAACTCAAACTCAGATGCCACTGAATCCACTGATAATACGGATCCGAATACAGACTCATCTAATCAGAATCCGGATCAAGATCAAGATCCTCAAGAACCTGACTCAGAGACCGAGCAGCCAGGTGACCAAGAAGAGCAGCCAGGAGACCAAACAGACTCGTCACAAGAAGAAACAAACCCAGACGATGACTCTTCTTCAACTGACGACTCCTCTAATCCAACGGATGAAACTGATACCAACACTGAAGATAATTCTGAAGACTCAGAAGCTGAGACTCCAGACACAGAAGATCCAGAGACAACTGATCCGACTGAGAATCCAGATGATTCAGAGTCGTCTCAAGAAGAGGATGTTCCACTAGAAGATAATAACACTTCTGAGGAAGAAGTAAACGCCGAGGTTGATGACGCTCTTGAAGACGGAAAGGTTACTGCCGACGAGGTTGAAGCTATCGCCGAGTCAATGGCAGCCGATGGTGAGGTTAGCGCGGAGGAAACAGATCAACTCATTGAAGCGTTAGAGGCTGACGGAAAACTTACAACCTCCGAGGTTGAGTCTGTTCTTGACGCTCTCGCAGGAGACGGTGAAGTTTCCAAGGAGGATGTTGCGGCAATCGTTGCGCTCGTCTCCGGTGACGGAAATCTAACCAATGCTGAAAAAGATATCGTTGCAGATGCGCTCGTTGAACAGTTTGCTGGTGAAAAGGGTGTAGATGTTAATGCGGTTGCAGAAGCAGGTATTGACCTTGCGGATCTACCTCCTGATACACCGATTGAACTTAATAACGGCGTTGTAATTACAGCCGAGGTTGGCAATGCTTTTGAGACACTTGCGAATCCTGAAGAGTTACTTGGCGCAATACTCACAGACCCTGGAGAGGTCCTCACAGCCCTCACCAACTTGGGCGCGGATATGTCTGAGGAGGAACGCAGAGAGTCCGAGCAAGTCATTGTGGCGGCCGTTGTTGCTACAGGTATTGCCGTTCAATCAGCGGTTGCAGCGGCAGGAGCAGCAACTCAGGCAGCGGCAGCTGCAGCATCTACTGGAGGCGGTGCTCCTTCAGGTGGAGGGTCTAAGGGTGGCGGTGCAGGTGGACCTGCTGCTCCGCGTAACGATGCAGGTGGACCTGTTGGACGTGAAGGCGGCACCAAACCTAAGAAGACAGTTAAGAAACAAAATAAAATAAGAACAAGAAGGAGACCTAAATAATGAAAGACTTTATCCGCGACATGCTTGACCAGACATGGACGCTACTTGGCATGTTTATTGCCTGGCTAGTTCTTGATGGATCAGCTCGCACAATTGTTGGTTACGCTATTATCTGGTCTACCTTCATCTGGGTAGCAACCTATCGTATTCGTAATCCAAAAGAAGACGACGAAGAATGAAAAAGATTTTATTCCTTGCATCTCTTCTTTTAATAACAACCTCACTCCCTGCTCAGGCTGAAAACACGCCACCTGTCTTAGTTGTTGACAAGTGCCCAGAGTTTTGTCCTCCAGGTATCAAAGGACCTACACGGCCAATTCTTGTAGTAGATAAATGCCCAGAGTTTTGTCCTCCAGGAGTTACTGTTCCAAACATTAAAGGACCAGTTAATCCGCCTAAGCGTATGTGTGCTCAAGTTCTTATTCCTGTTCCAGGAAAAAGAGGTTGGTTTTGGACTGATTCGTGCAAGACAAAAATGGTTAACAGTAACACCGGGAAAAAGCGCTAATAAAACACTAAGGGAACTAAGGGGAGAATCACATGCACGACCACAACGTAGAGCTTGTTGCATCTTCTTCCTCAGGGATTAGCTCAATGACAGTTATGTGGATCCTTATGGGAATCATGGCTGTTCACCATCTCCTCATGTGGAGAGAGATGAAGAAGATGAAAAACAAAAAGGAGTGTGGCTGTAATGTATGAGTACCATGTAAAGAAGGTAACTAAGGTTGTAGACGGGGATACCATCGACGTTGAAATTGATCTTGGCTTTGATATTTCATTTTCATCTCGTGTTCGTCTTGCAGGTATCGACACCCCTGAATCTCGCACTACCAACAAGGAAGAAAAAGTACTTGGGCTAGAGGTCAAGAAGAAACTTACTGATCTTATTGCTAACGCAAAAGATATTGTTATTCGCACAGAGAAGATGGATTCAAGTGAGAAATACGGAAGAATCCTTGGTTGGCTTTATCTTGATGGTGAAGCCCTATCAGTGAATGAAGCCCTTGTTGCAGGTGGATATGCGTGGGGTTACCTCGGTGATACGAAGGTTAAGGACTTTGACGCTCTCTTGAACATCAGAAAGACTAACGAAATGAGAGACTCCTTAGCTTTAAAGTACCCGCCGGTTGATCCAAAAGAATCAGGCAAATCAAAGAAGTAGCTTAAATTGTATAAATCCTCCAGTTCACGTTATAATAAAACTACTAACGTGAATGACACAAGGAGGTTTTCACATGACACAGCTCGTACTCGAGATAGTAAACGTCGACGAGGACGTAGCCGAGAAGGTGGCGCGTCAAACTATAGAGTTGCTTTCACCGATACTAAAGGTGAAGAGTAAGACTCTAGTTGTTGAGCCTCACGATGATTATCGTGGCGTCTGGGCAAAGGTTGATATTGATCTTCCAGATGATGCAAACTTGTCGTATAAAACATCAGTAGTATCATCTACTAAAGGAATTATAAACGTATTGCTTTATCTAAACAATAAGGCAAATGTCTACGTCTCTATAACTGGAAAAACTAACGAAGGGAATGCGTAATGCCGACTGCGGCACAAGATAAATTGTTGGAAACATACTCAAAGAAGATTAAACCAATCTTGCCACTGGCAAAGAAAGCTTTCGGATCGAGAACACACATGACACCAGAACATAAGGCTAGTCGTGAGTATACTCAATTACTTGTAGAGTACTACAAGAAGGGTGGATCTCTAGTTGCACTAGCAGAAGAACTAGGCGTTACCTACGCAGGGTTACGTCGTCGTGTTATTACAGCGGACATTCCCGCTGAGCCAACACGTAAAAGAAGTGCACTAACAGATGCACAAACACAAAAGGGTATTGAGCGAATCAAAAAGGCTAAGGAAAAATCTCCAGATGCCTATCATGACGCGCTTGCAGCTGAGTACGACAAAGGTATCTCGCTTGCTAGAGTTGCACTAGCTCTAAACATCTCTTCATCTCAGCCATTGTACTGGGGAGTACATCGTGCCAAACTTAGAGAACAATCACCTCTCGATTAACAAGACACCCCATAAGTATCTTATCTGCATTGAATGCAAAGGTAAGGTTGGATATCGTAGGACTCATCTTTGGGATGAGACTGCACAAGGACATCGGTGCCAGGACTGCTGGTATCTACACACTGACGGACGAGGACAGGAAAAGCAGGTACAATGAACGGAATGAACCGCGGCGAATTTAGAAAGTTTAAGAAATACGCCAAGAAGAAGGGTATGGATGTAGATAATCCAGACTTCGGTATTGTTACATACCACTACGAGTCTGACTACATACAGGTCATTACCGAGCAAAGTTCTTATCTAATTGACCTCAAAGGTAAACGTGCTCTGCGTATTCCAGGAGACGAAGCATCTCATCAAAACAATGATGACATCTGGTATGAGTATGACACAATTTATTCGTGCTCAGTATCCTTCCCTCTACGTATGACGTGGAAAAACGGTGATGATCTCATCATGAGAACTACCACACCAATCACAGTTGTTAACGAGCTATCAACTTCCGAGGCGCTCGCGATTGCAGGTAGACTGGAATGATAACTCTGTTAGCAATAATTGTTACCTGGTATCTCTCTAAGGTTTTCTACACTAAGAAACTTTCTATTGACTTTAACAATCTAGCCGAGCGAGGTCTCTGCCAGCTCAAGTGTTATAAATGTGCTAGAACGCACGTTGTTAAAGAAGAACACAGAAGAAATCCTTTCTACTGCGCAGCGTGTAAATAATGATGCAGTACTGGTCCTGGATTCTTGTAGCTATTGGCGTGTCTGGAATCTTTCTTGTAGGACGCAAGACAATCTGGGGTTGGCTTGTTCTTTGTGTTAACGAGTGTCTCTGGATTGTCTATGCCTTAACAACAGAGCAGCATGGTTTTATCGTGGGTGCTATTGTCTATGGAATCGTGTACGTTAAGTCATTCTTACTCTGGAGGAAAGATGCCTAAGAAAAAACAAGAGCTACCCGTCTTTGTTGTAGTTGATATGCCAGAGTGGAAGACTAAGATTCTTAATGCTATGCTTTGGATACTGCGTATTCCTGGCAAGGCTTGGGTAATTGGCGTTGAAGATACTGGCTTTACCTATGATGGCAACTACTACACAGATGATAAAACCGGACTAAAGATATCAAGAAAGGTTGTAGATAAACATGAAAAAGAACAAAAAGAATCCTAAGTCGATCTACTACGAACCGTCAGATGAAGAGCTTCGCGCTCGCGGTTACATGACAACCGATGAGTTTGTTGACACACTTATACCTGGACTTAAACAGTACATGGCAAACAACTGGCGTTTTGGTGGAGAAGATAATCTTCATCACCCTGCAGATCTGGCATCAACAGCAAGTATCTACACCGACAGTCTTTACAATGTTATAGAGACGTTTGGTGTTCAACCATATAACAGAGAGGGTTTCTAGTGGATATCGCAAAGGAAAGCACAAAAAAGATTCGTCAGCTCGAGTTTGTCATAAACGAACTTCAACAGCGCATAGGACAAATTGCTATGTCATATGAGCTTGAAGTTGCAATGTTAAAGTCAAACGTAGTAGAGCTAACAAACGCGCTTAAGACTCAGGCAGAAGAGGTTGATTAAGCCTAAATGAATCTAGAGATCTATTACCCACAGGAGGACTACAAACCTGAGATATATCAGTCAAGTCCTAAACGTCCTTGGATGGACGCAGCAGGAGATAAGCATCCTTACCGGTGTGTCCCCTTGTTGCGTGCAAACTCCCACGGCTGGGAAATGCGACTTCAGCAAGACGTAACAGTGTGGTGGGATGGCGGAGATCTCCCTGAGGCAATAACGTTTGATGATAGTTCTCATGACTATGAAACAGGGCACCCGATTGTTAGTAACAACTTAGGCAGTGGAGTTCTTAGTTTTATAGTCTATGCCTTGGTAAAAACTCCTAAACCATACAACCTATACGTTACAGGAGCTCCTAATTCTCTTATCCGCGGTGCTGTGCCGTTGACTGGTGTAGTAGAAACGTGGTGGTCACCATATACATTTACAATGAACTGGAAGCTTAGATACACAGATCGTCCAGTAACATTTCCAAAAGGATTCCCTTTTGTTCATTTCTTTCCAATAAACTCTGTTGAGCTTGAGCAATGGGAACCAGTCTACAAGGACATAAAGGACCACGAGTACGCAGAAGAGTATCTAGAATGGAATACGGATAGATACCTAAATCCAACTAAAAGACACGACTATTACAAGCACGGAACTCTTCCAAATGGTTGTCCTATTACAGACCCAGAGTTGCATAAGTTAAAGCTAAACCTAAACGACTAGTCGTGCTTCTTTTCACACATTCTTGCTAGATCAGGAACTACCCAACGCTTTCCACACACAGCGCATGTCCACTGCTTCGCACGTTCCGCGTCTGAAAGCACAGTTTTACTTTGTTACTGTGTAGCCCTTAGACTTTAGTAACTCAATTGCAGCCGTAATCTCAGGCGATTCTTTCTTCTTAGTTGGCGCACTTGCGGTTGAAGTTTTAGTTTCAGTACCAGCACCAGCTCCAGCACCCTTAAACTTAGGACGGCCAAAGCCTACGATTGAAACCATTACGCCAGCCTTGTTTTTCTTAAAGGCACGGAGTTGCTTACACACTTCTCCGCCATTTCTTTGGCTTCCAGATTTCTTCGATGACGTATTGCCTTCGATACACCAAACAGTCCCATCTTCATTATCCTTTACAACAATACCTACATGTGAAATACGGTCTACGCCATCTGATGGAAAGTCAAAGTACGCGATGTCGCCTGGTTCTGGATCTGCAAGATCACCATCAATCCAAGCGCCAGCCTTCTTAAATGCCTGTGCTCCACTTGGAGTATACACAGTGTTAGGAATCTTTACCCCAGCTTCGTTTCCACACCAGTTAACAAATGAGCCACACCAAGGTTGAAAGTTAGCTTTGGTGTAAGCACCATACTTTGTTTCATTGTCCTTAGGGCCTTCAATAACACCAAGCTCTGCTGTAGCAACTTCAATTAAACGAGCTGCTGTTCCTTGATCTGCCATTATTTACTCATCTCCTCTATTGTACGGAATTGCTTTCCATGTCTCAGGTCCACCGCCAAAAGCGCTCATGTCCCCTCCCATTGATTTCGACAAACTTTCCCAACGGGTATGATTTTCTGGGCAATCTCTTCTCGTGGCATCTGGACAACGCCCATTCACAGT
>Ga0164292_10004097_pt1 | contig 11863 bp, 10 predicted proteins | sample GEODES117metaG_FD_111486 | JGI IMG/M metagenome (GOLD analysis project Ga0164292, IMG submission 111486) | Eutrophic lake water microbial communities from Lake Mendota, Wisconsin, USA - GEODES117 metaG | ecosystem: Environmental > Aquatic > Freshwater > Lake | place: USA: Lake Mendota... | reverse complement strand
TTGGTTAGCGCGTCGTCTCGGTCCGGCCTCCTCAGAGACCGGCTGTGGACGCGCGCTTTGAGCACTGACATGAGCGCAGGTCATCACGAGACCGTCACCGGGCAGGGTATCGGGGCCCGTGTTCCGCGCAAGGAAGACCTCCGTCACCTGCACGGTCAGGGGCGTTTCGTCGCGGATTGGGTGCTGCCCGGTATGTCCGAGGTGGCCTTTCTCCGTAGCCCCGTCGCTCACGCCCGTATCCGCGCGATCCGCATACCGGAGGCGCTGTCGGGTCGCGTCTTCACGCGCGAGATGATGGTCGATGCGCGCGACATCGAGGCGGACTCGACGCTGCCGAGCTATCAGGCGTCCGCCCAGCCTCCTCTTGCCACCGGCAAGGTGCGGTTTGTCGGCGAGCCCGTCGTGATGGCGATCGCCACCTCCCGTGCCGAGGCCGAGGATCTCGTCGAGGAGATCGATGTCGATTATGAGCCCTTGCCGGTTCTTGCCGATGTCGAGTCGGCGCTCGCGCCGGGCGCGCCACTCATCCACGATCACTGGCAGCACAACACCTTCGTCACCCTGAAGGCGGATCGCGATTTCGATACGCTCGCGGGCGCGGCCGAGGTCGTTGTCCGACGCAACATCAACCTCGCCCGGCAGTGCATGGTGCCGATGGAAGGCAAGGCGGTCCTCGCGTACTGGGATCATCAGGTCGATCAGTTGGTCGTGGTGAGCTCGACCCAGGTCCCGCACATGATCCGGACCGTGCTCGCCCAGTTGCTCGACCTCGATCAGGCCCAGGTCAGGGTGATTGCGCCCGACGTTGGGGGAGCCTTTGGCTACAAATGCGTGCTCCAGCAGGAAGAGGTCTGCATCGCCTGGCTCGCCAAGACCTACCGGCGACCCTTTCGTTTCATCGAAGACCGCCGCGAGCACCTGACGGCCGGGGCCAACAGCCGGCAGCACCACTACGAGATCACTGCCTACGCTGACCGGCTGGGCAAGCTCCTCGCGCTCGAGGCGCGCATCACGATCGACGGTGGCGCCTATTCGGTCTGGCCCTTCACGATTGGTCTGGAGCCTGGCCAGGCCGTCGGCAATCTTCCGGGACCGTATGCATTTCGCGGCTACCGCTGTGAGTCGCGTTGTGTGGCGACCAACAAGCCGGGCTTCGTGCCCTACCGCGGGGTGGCGCGCACAGGCGTGTGTTTCGCAATCGAGCTCACAATGAACGCGCTGGCGCAGGCGGTCGGGCGAGAGCCCTGGGAGGTTCGTCTCGCCAACCTCGTCTCGCCCGAGCAGATGCCCTATGTCAATGTCACCAACAAGCATTTCGATGGCGGTGATTATCCGGCCAGCCTGCGGCGCGCGCTCGAGATGATCGGCGCAGATCGGGTGCGAGCCGAGCAGCGCAAACCCCGTCCGGATGGTCGACTGATCGGACTGGGCGTGGCGACTTACACCGAGCAGGCCGCGCATGGCACCTCGGTCTTTGCGGCCTGGGGCACGCCCGTGATCCCGGGGTTCGATCAGGCCTTCGCCCGGGTGACGCCCGATGGCGGGCTCGAGTTGCGGGTCGGTGTGCATTCCCACGGGCAGGGCATGGAAACGACCTTTGCCCAGATTGCGCATGAGGTGCTGGGGATCGACGTCTCACGTATCAAAGTGGTGCACGGCGACACCGCGCTCACGCCTTTTTCGACCGGCACGTATGCATCGCGCTCGCTGGTGATGTCCGGGGGCGCGGTATCTCGTGCCTGTAAACAGCTGCTGCCACGCTTGCTTCACATTGCTGCGCATCTGCTTGGTGTGGCGGTCGAGCAACTCAGTCGAAACGGGGACCGCATCGGGGCGAATGGGCGTTCAGTGGCGATCGGCGATATCGCACGGGCCTGGTACGTGACGCCGCAACTCCTGCCAGCCGATGTCGACCCCTCGGGTCTGGAGGTCTCGGTGGGCTATCGACCCAAGGTCGACACGGGCTGTTTTTCCTACGCGAGCCATGCGGCGGTTGTGGCGGTCGATCCGCATACCGGCGCGATCGAGATCCTTGATTACGTGGCCGTCGAGGACTGCGGGGTCATGGTCAATCCCATGGTGGTCGAGGGCCAGTCGATCGGCGGCATCGTCCAGGGTGTTGGCACGGCGCTCTTTGAAGAGGCCAGTTATGACGCGCTGGGGCAGCCGCTCGCCTCGACGCTTGCCGACTACGTGATGCCGGGGGCAAGCGAGTCCCCGCGTATCCGTATGGATCACTTTGAGACGCCTTCGCCGCACACCGAGTTTGGCGCCAAGGGCATGGGCGAGGGCGGTGCCATCGCACCGCCCGCCGTGCTGATTGGTGCGGTCAACGATGCGCTCTCCCGCCTGGGCGCCCAGGAATTGCTCGACACACCGCTCACGCCGCGGCGCGTACTGGGTGCGATCGAGGCCGCTGCGTCCCCGCGGCCTCTGGAACGTGCGGCATGAAAGCGGCGCGTTTCGACTACCTGCGCCCTCACTCGCTTGCTCAGGCGCTCGATGCGCTCGCGCCCGTCGAGCACGCGAGCCGGCTGATCGCGGGCAGTCAGTCGCTGGGGCCCATGCTCAATCTCCGTCTGGTGCGGCCCGAGCGTTTGATCGACATCTCTGCATTGCCGGAGCTGCGTACGATTGCGACGCAGGACGGCTGGCTGCGGATCGGCGCAGGCATCACCCATGCCGAGATCGAGGATGGTCGTTTCGAGCCGTTTCAGGATCATCCCTGGCGCCGGGTGGCCGGCACCATCGCTTACCGATCGGTACGTAATCGCGGCACGGTGGGCGGCAGCCTCGCGCACGCCGACCCGGCCGCCGATTGGATGCTGGCGGCCTGGGCGGCCGATGCGCAGATCGAGCTTGCCCGAGCATCGGGCACCCGGCAGGTGCCGGTACGCGACTTCATGCAGGCCGCCTACACCACGGCACTCGAGGCCGATGAAATGGTCGTGGCGGTGCATGTGCCGGTGAGTCTTTCGCGCGCATCCTGGGGCTACTACAAGGTCTGTCGCAAGGTTGGTGATTTTGCGGAGACAAGCTGTGCGGTGGTGATCGACGATGCGCGGGGGGTCTGCCGGATTGCTGTGGGTGCACTCGATGGTCCCCCCATTCTGCTCGAGGGGCTCGCTCAGCAGTTGTTTCAGCACCGTGATCCAGCCGAGGCGTGGACTGATCGGATCGACCAGGATCTGATGGCCGCAGTGCCGGGTCGGGACCGCATCGCCCGGCGCATGATGTCGGCGACGATCAACCGGGCGATCGACCGCGCGCTGGGTCATGAAAGGGCGCACGCATGATTCCGATCGCGCTCGAGGTCAACGGACGCCGCGTGCAGCACGAGGTCGCGGCGAGGACCCATCTGGCTGATTTCATCCGCGAGCAGGTTGGGCTGACCGGGACCCATTTGGGCTGTGAGCATGGCGTGTGCGGGGCCTGCGTGGTCTTGCTCGATGGACAGCCGGTGCGGGCCTGCATTACCTTTGCCGTGGCCTGTGACGGTCACGCGGTGACAACGATCGAAGGCCATGACGGTGATCCGGTGATGGCGCGATTGCGTGCGGCCTTCACCGCCCATCACGCGCTGCAGTGCGGCTACTGCACGCCTGGCATGTTGGCGACGGCGCGAGACATCGTGTTGCGGCTGCCCGAAGCCGATGAGGGTCGGATCCGCGCTGAGCTTTCAGGCAATCTGTGCCGGTGTACGGGCTACCAGGGCATCGTCAACGCGGTGGCTTCGGTGTTGGCTGATTTGCGGTCTGAACCGGATGTAGAGGTTGCGGCCTTGCGTGAGGCGGCGCGCAGCCCGATTGCGCCCACTTCGGCGCCGTCTGCTGTGGTGGGAACGGCCTCCGACCCGCAGTCCACGCCGACCCGGGGTCAAGCGATCGCCGCAGTCGCGCAAGCGGGCCCGGTATCGCCGGTTCAGGATGCGCCCCGGGCGGGCGAGCCGGGTGCAGCGATCGTCGAGCACTTTGATCTGCCTTTCTCCCAGGATCGGGTCTGGGCACTCATGAGCGATCCGGCCCGGGTCGCGGCCTGCCTGCCGGGCGCGTTCCTAACCGGTCAGTCGGAGGACCGTGTGACGGGCGGTGTCGCATTGCGATTTGGCCCCATGCAGGCGAAGTTCGAAGGGGACGCCGTGTTGGCCCTCGATGCCGAGAAGCGGTCCGCACGTTTGCAGGGAAGGGGACGTGATCGGCTCACGCAGTCGCGTGCCGAGGGCGATATCGACTGGCGGGTCAGCGCAATCGATGAGCGCGCGAGCCGGGTGTCGATCGAAATGCGTTACACGCTGCAAGGTCCGTTTGCACAGTTCTCTCGTGGCGGACTGGTGCAGGCCTTCGTGCGTCGGATCGTTCAGCAGTTCGCGGCCAATGTTGTGGCCGCACTGGGCACAGACGCTCAGGCAGGGCCTGCATCGAGCAGTTCTCAGTCAGAATTCGTGCCTCAACCGGGCGCATCCCCGGGCCTCAACCCGGTCGCGCTCCTGATCGGTATCGCGTGGTCCCGCTTGCGCCGGTTGTTCGGCCGGCGAGACTGAAAAGCTCAGGACCCACCATGATGAAAGCTTTGCTCGGCTTTGCACGAGTCGTTGACACAATCAACGAATGGGTGGGGCGCGTCGTGATCTGGCTGGTGTTGGTCGTGGTTCTGGTCAGTGCCGGCAATGCGGTCATTCGCAAGACCTTCAGCATGAGTTCCAACGCCTGGCTCGAGTTGCAGTGGTATCTGTTTGGCGCGATGTTCCTGCTGATGGCCGGCTACACGCTGCTTCGCAACGGCCACGTCCGGGTGGACATCCTGTCGTCGATGCTCACGCGCCGCAAGCAGATCGCAATCGAGATTTTCGGTGTGCTGTTCTTTCTGCTGCCGATGGCCATACTGATCCTTGTCCTATCGTGGCCGATGTTTGTCGATGCCTGGGTGAGCAACGAAACATCTTCCAATGCGGGCGGCCTGATCCGCTGGCCAGCCAAGCTGCTCATTCCGGTGGGCTTCATGCTGCTGGTGCTCGCCGCGCTCTCCCATCTCATCAAGTGCGTGGGCTTTATGGTCGGGGCCTGCCCGGACCCCACGGCGCGATCAGGGCCGTCCGAGGCGGAGTTGCTCGCAGCCGAGATTGCTGCGAGCAAGCAGGCGGCAGCCCTTGCGGGCAAGGATCCCATGTCAGGTGAGCCCGGCACGCCGCCGGGGTCCCGCTCAACGCCAGGAGCTTGATCCACGATGGAGTTCCTCGCTGCCAACCTCGCGCCGGTGATGTTCGTCACCCTGTTCATGTTTCTGCTGCTGGGCTTTCCGGTCGCCTTTGCTCTGGGAGCAAACGGGCTCTTGTTTGGCCTGATCGGCATCGAACTCGGTCTTCTGACCCCGGCCCTCTTTCAGGCTCTGCCTCAGCGCGTCTTTGGCGTGATGGCCAACGACACGCTGCTGGCGATTCCCTTCTTCACCTTCATGGGGTTGGTGCTCGAGCGCTCGGGCATGGCCGAAGACCTGCTCGAGACGATCGGACAATTGTTTGGCTCGATTCGCGGGGGGCTCGCCATCGCGGTCATCGTTGTGGGCGCGATGCTTGCTGCCACCACCGGCGTGGTGTCGGCCTCGGTCATTTCGATGGGCCTGATCTCGCTGCCGATCATGCTGAGGTATGGCTATGACCGCAGGCTCGCGAGCGGCGTGATCGCAGCCTCCGGCACGCTTTCCCAGATCATTCCGCCCTCGCTGGTCCTGATCGTGCTCGCCGACCAGCTGGGACGATCGGTCGGTGACATGTATCGGGGCGCGATGCTGCCGGGTCTGTTGCTCACGCTCAGCTACCTCGTCTACGTGTTCGTGATGGCCTGGTTTCGCCCCAGTGTGGCGCCTGCGCTCCCGCCCGAGGCGCGCACCTTTGTGGAGCCTTCGGGCGAGACCGGCAACCGGTCGCTGCTGTTGCTCCTCGTCATCGCCGTCCTCGCGGCGATGGCGGCCAATCACTGGCTGATTCCTGAGAAGTCACCCATCGACGAGCGGATCGTGATTCAGGTGCTGGTCGCGGGCCTGACCGCATTTGCGATTGCGGTGGTCAATCGTGTGCTGCGACTGGGATTGCTCTCGCTGATTGCCGAGCGGGTGACGTTTGTCATGATTCCGCCACTCGCGTTGATCTTTCTCGTGCTCGGCACGATCTTCATCGGTGTGGCCACGCCGACTGAAGGCGGTGCGATGGGTGCAGTGGGTGCAATCGTGATGGCGGTTGCACGGCGCAGGCTCACGATCAGTTTGCTGAAACAGGCCATGGACAGCACCGCGAAGCTTTCCTGCTTCGTGATGTTCATCCTGATCGGGTCGACCGTGTTCGGTTTGACCTTCCGTGGTGTGGATGGCGATATCTGGGTCGAGCATCTGCTGGTCGACCTCCCGGGTGGACAGACGGGCTTTCTGATCGTCGTCAGCATCCTGGTGTTTCTGCTGGCGTTTTTCCTCGATTTCTTTGAACTAGCGTTCATCGTCGTGCCGCTTCTGGCGCCGGTCGCGGACAAGCTCGGGATCGACCTGATCTGGTTCGGTGTCTTGCTCGCGGTGAACATGCAGACCTCGTTCATGCATCCGCCTTTTGGGTTTGCGCTCTTCTATCTGCGATCGGTTGCGCCTGGAAGTGAGTATCTCGACAAGGTCACGCGACGCCGGATTGCGCCTGTGACGACGGGACAGATTTATTGGGGCGCGGTGCCCTTCATCGGAATTCAGCTCTTGATGGTGGCGATCGTCCTGGCCTTCCCCGGGCTTGTCACCCACTACAAGGACGGCGTGCCCCAGGTCGATCCGTCAAAGGTCGAAATCCGTATCGAAAACAATCCGTTTGAGGCGGGCGGTGCTGCGGGCGGCGGCATGCCGTCCTTCAATCCCTTCGGTGGCGGTGCAGGGGGCAGCGACAAAGCGCCCCAGGACCCCGGGCAGCTATTCCGATAAGTCAGCCAAAGCCCAACGACGCGCGCGCGGGCATATTGCACGTCTTGTGTTGCCCATCGTGTGCCGCTTTGTTCAGATCGCCCTACCGTCCGATCAGCGACTTGTCCTGATGGCGGCGCGCGCGCTCATCGATTTCCAGGGCTTGCGCGGGTGGCGTATCGGCCAGCATCCAGGTGAGCGTACTCGCCGCAGCCAGCAGCGCCCAGAACACAAAGAACCCGATCGTGTAGGCCGCTTCGCGACTGTCGCCCAAATATTGGGACACCAAGCTGATCTCGAGTGGGTCGATCAGTGAGAAAAAGAGTCCCTCGGCGACCACCGCGACCAGAAAAGAGGGCCATAGCACCTGCATCAGAAAGCGCCCCGAGCGCCGGTCGCCGATCGGCCTGGGTGGGTTCATCTGTGCGTCTCCTCGCCTTGGGTCTGTGGTGGGCGCTCAGCGCGTTGGCACGACGTCGTGCGTCGTGATGTCGAGCCGAGCGGCCGGATCAACGAGATTGGAAAGCAGTCTCCAGCTTCGCGCCGGGTCTTCGATCTGCATCGTCCATCGCCCGCGCAGGGGTGCTGCGAACGGCGCTTCCCAGCGATCGCTTGCGACCTTTGACAAGAGGATGCGGTGATCGAGATCGGCCTCGGTTGCATGGATCAACCTAACGGTGATGTGCTCTGGGGCCACGAAGTCGGGCGAATCGCTCGTGAGCCTGAGTTGCGCCAGATTGCTCAGGACATCGACCTCCCAACGAGCGCCGAGCCCCAGTCGTCTGGCTTCGGCGTCGCGGGCAAAGGTCTGGTTGATCGCCCGGCCCTCCCGATAATAGTCATCGACCACAAGGGAGCTGTTCGTGGTGAGCGCAAGCCAGAGCGTGACGATTCCGCCAATCACAGCCGCGAGCGGTGCGATCATCAGGAGCCAAGGCTCGCGGTGGCGGTACCAAGCCGTGGCCGGTTTGAGTGCGGTCATCTCGAGCGCTCCTAGCGTGGCACAAAGAAAGTGGAATGCGTGACGACCCGCTCATCAGGAGCGTCCATCGCTTCGATTTCGAACCGTAGCTTGTTTGATCCGGTCTGGCCCTGGCCGGGTTCGGCACGTACCCGGATCGGCACCATGCGAACGCCCGTAGGCCCGACCTCGAATTCAGACTCACCCGCCATGCTTGCCGTCTCGAGCCCGGCGACTGTGATGCGAAACCGCCGTGCCTGCTCCTTGGAATTGATGAGCTGAAGGCTGTAGCTGTTTTCGATCAGTCCGTCCTCGACAATTCGGCCCAGGATGCGGTCCCGGATGATGTCAGCCTTGAACGGCGTGCGCAGTGCGAGAGAAGTGGCGAGCGCCCCCACGATGGAAAGCAGGATCGCCGAATAAATCAGGACCCGTGGCCGGAAGACCCGCCGCCACATGCTTGCCTTGTCCAGACGCTGTTCGATCGCGTGGGTCGTGCTGTAGCGGATCAGGCCGCGCGGATAGGCCATCTTGTCCATCACCTGATTGCAGCCGTCGATACAGGCTGCGCAGCCAATGCATTCGTACTGCAAGCCCTTGCGGATGTCGATGCCGGTGGGGCAAACCTCTACGCAGATCCCGCAGTCGATACAGTCGCCCAGGCCAGCCGAGCGGGGATCGGTCTTGCGCGCGCGTGAGCCGCGTGGCTCCCCGCGTGCCGCATCGTAGGTGATGATCAGCGTGTCCTTGTCGAACATGGCGCTCTGGAATCGCGCGTACGGGCACATGTATTTGCAGACTTGCTCGCGCATGAAGCCCGCGTTGCCCCAGGTGGCAAACGAGTAAAACAGAACCCAAAAAGTCTCCCACGGGCCCATATCAAATCGCGCAAGCGACCCTAGGAGTTCGCGGATGGGCGTGAAATAGCCCACGAAGCTGATGCCGGTCCAGAGCGCGATCAGGATCCAGACTGTGTGCTTGGCGCCCAGCCTCGCGAGTTTCTCCACGCTCATGGCCGAGCGCTCGAGCTTCAATCGTGCATTGCGGTCGCCCTCGATCTTGCGTTCCACCCACATGAAGATCTCGGTGTAGACCGTTTGCGGGCAGGCGTAGCCGCACCATAGCCGTCCTGCGACCGCTGTGAACAGGAAGAGCGACAGCGCCGAGATGATCAGCAAACCCGTCAGGTAAATGAAGTCCTGCGGGTAGAGCACCAGGCCAAAGAGGAAAAATCGCCGCTCTTCGAGCGCGAAGAGCACGGCTGGCCGATCGCCCCAGCTGAGCCAGGGCAGTCCATAGAACAGGATCTGTGTGGCCCAGATCAGCGTCCACCGCCAGCCGGCAAACCAGCCCGACACCGCGCGCGGATGGATCTTGCGGCGAACCTCGAAGAGCGCCTGTTCGGTCGCGGCCGCGCCCGTGTCGGCTACGGCCTTTGCGCGCGGTGCCTGTGAGCGCATCACTTCACTGCTGGACCGGGGCTGTTCGACAGTCCCCAGACGTAAGCGGCGAGCACATGCACCTTGCCCTCACCGAGTGAGTCTTTGAAGGCCGGCATCACCCCCGCGCGCCCCTTGTTGATCGCTTCGAGCACAGCGCTGACGCCGCCGCCATAGAGCCAGATTCGGTCGGCGAGATTGGGCGCGCCGAGCGCGGTGTTGCCGCGCCCTTCCGCACCGTGGCAGGCCGCGCAGACGTCGAATTTACCTTTGCCGAGTGCGGCCTTGATGGCGTCGTGGCCGCCTCCCGAGAGCGACACCACGTAGTGGGCGAGGTGCTCGACTTCGGCTGCCGAGCCGACCGCCGCCGACATCGCGGGCATCACTGCCTGGCGTCCCTCGAGGATCGTTGTCTTGATCAACGAAGGCTCGCCCCCCCATTGCCAGTCGTTGTCAGTCAAGTTGGGATAGCCTTTGGATCCTCGTGCATCGGCGCCATGGCATTGGACACAATAGGTCTGGTAGAGGCGCTCACCAATCGCCCGCCCTTGCGGGTCGGCCGTAACCTGCTTGAGATCCATCGCGAGGAATCTGGCATAAAGTGGCTCGGTGACCGCGTTGAAGCGCTTGACCTCACGCTCGTACTGCTCTACCTGCGACCACCCGAGCGAGCCCTGTCGGGCGCCGAGCCCCGGATAGAGCCAGAGATAGCCGATACTGAAGACGATGGTGATGACGAACAGCCACAGCCACCAGCGCGGCAGCGGATTGTTCAACTCCTGCAGGTCTTCGTCCCACGCGTGCCCGGTGGTGCCGACCGTCTCGCCGGGTGCCCTGCCCTTGGCCATCGTGAGTGCGAGCCAAAGGCAAAAGAGAATCGAAACGACCGTGACGATCGCGATATAGAGGCCCCAGCCCGAGTGCAGAAAATCTGCCATGTTGTGTGCTCCCTGATTGCCGGCTGGCTCAGTCTTTTTCGTTGAAGGGCAGTTGGGCGGCTTCGTCAAAGCGGGTGCGCTGGCGGCGGCTCCAGGCCCAGAGGACGATGCCCACGAACAGTGCAAGGCTCAAGGCAGCGATGAGGCCGCGTGCGGTATGGATGTCCATGATCTTGGGCTCCTGACTCAGCGGGCTTGCGCACGGATGAGTGTGCCCAAGCCCTGCAGGTAGGCGATCAATGCGTCCATCTCGGTCTTGCCCTTCAAGGCTTCGGGTGCCTGCGCGATGTCCTCGTCCGTGTAGGGATGCCCGAGTTTGCGCAGCACCGACATTTTTCTCTGAATCGTTCCGTCATCGGCCGAAGCCTTCAGCAGCCAGGGGTAGCCCGGCATGTTCGATTCGGGGATGAGGTCGCGCGGATTGATGAGGTGCACGCGATGCCACTCGTCGCTGTAGCGACCGCCGACCCGGGCAAGATCAGGCCCGGTTCGCTTGCTGCCCCACTGGAACGGTCGGTCGTAGACGAATTCGCCCGCCACCGAGTAGTGGCCATAGCGCTCGGTCTCGGCCCGAAATGGCCGGATCATCTGCGAATGGCAGTTGTAGCAGCCTTCGCGGATGTAGATGTCGCGGCCGGTCAGCTGCAGGGCGGCGTAGGGCTTGAGGCCCGCGATCGGTTCGGTGGTCGATTTCTGGAAAAAGAGCGGCACGATCTCGACCAGGCCTCCGAAGCTCACCGCAACGATGATCAGCACGATCATAAGGGGCATGCTCTTTTCGATGATCGCGTGACTGAATCTACTCATGTTCGATGACTCCTTGGGCGATCAGGCATGTGCGACGGCGGCCGGAATCGGGGCATCGACTGCCTTGCCGCTCCGGATGGTCATCATCATGTTGTAGAACATCAGCGCCATGCCGGTGAGATACAGCAGGCCACCGATCACGCGAATGGTCCAGTAGGGGTAGGACGCCTTCACCGATTCGACGAATGCGTAGGTGAGTGTTCCGTCGGCGTTCGTTGCCCGCCACATCAATCCTTGCGTGACGCCCGATATCCAGAGTGCCGCGATGTAGAGCACGATGCCGATCGTGGCGATCCAGAAGTGCACCTCGATCAGCCGCGTGCTGTACATCTGCGTGCGGCCGTATAGACGCGGGATCAGGTAGTAGATCGCACCGATCGAAATGAAGCCGACCCAGCCGAGCGCGCCCGAGTGCACATGGCCGATGGTCCAGTCGGTGTAGTGGGACAGGGCGTTGACCGTCTTGATCGACATCATCGGACCTTCGAAGGTCGACATGCCGTAAAAGGACAGCGAGACGATCAGGAACTTGAGAATCGGATCTTCACGCAGTTTGTGCCAAGCACCCGAGAGCGTCATGATGCCGTTGATCATCCCGCCCCACGAGGGCGCAAGGAGGATCAGCGAGAAAATCATGCCGATCGATTGTGCCCAGTCCGGAAGCGCGGTGTAGTGCAGGTGGTGGGGGCCCGCCCACATGTAGGTGAAGATCAGGGCCCAGAAGTGCACGACCGACAGGCGATAGGAGTAGACAGGCCGCTCGGCCTGCTTGGGGATGAAGTAGTACATGA
>Ga0164292_10004096_pt1 | contig 11863 bp, 10 predicted proteins | sample GEODES117metaG_FD_111486 | JGI IMG/M metagenome (GOLD analysis project Ga0164292, IMG submission 111486) | Eutrophic lake water microbial communities from Lake Mendota, Wisconsin, USA - GEODES117 metaG | ecosystem: Environmental > Aquatic > Freshwater > Lake | place: USA: Lake Mendota... | reverse complement strand
TCCGGATCGCCCAATTCCTCTAATTTTTGTGCCAGGGCCAGGCAGAGCAAAAACCCGACGCCGCAGGCACTGAATTCTTTGAAGGGATGGGGGTCGTCCGTTCGTTTGGCGTTGAGCACGGCCGCTGCCGGGGGCAGGGTGTCGTCGGGGGTGTGGTGGTCGCAGACCACCACCCGCATGCCCAAGGCGTTGGCTTCGGCAATTTCGCGGTGGGATTTGATGCCGCAGTCCAAGGCCACCAGCAAGCGGCTACCGGATTCGGCAGCGGCTTGAACCCCCAACGTACCCAGGCCGTAGCCTTCGCGGATTCGGTCGGGAATGTAGGTGTGGACCTTCCATCCGTTGTGCTGCAAAAAGTGAGCTACCAGTGCCACCGACGTGGTTCCGTCCACGTCGTAGTCGCCGTAAACCGTCACTTGCTCGCCCGCTTCGCGGGCTCGCAGCAACTCGGCTACAGCCAGGGCCATGTCTGCCAAGGCCCAGGGTTGCAGTTCCGCCTCCAGGACGGAACGGTCCAGATTCAAAGGGGGGTAGGCGGCGCGGACGTCTTCCAAGGTCTGCAGTCCGCGGGACCAAAAAACCCGCGCCAAGGCAGACTCTCCGCCCAGGGCGTCGGTCAAAGCCTGAACTTCTGCCCCCACGGGTGCGGGCCAAATCCAGCGTTTGGGCATTTTCGTCAGGGCCATGCGCGGTTGCCGTTACGAACGTTCGGAGTCGGCTTCTGGGGTCCGGTCCTTTCGCACTTCGATTTGTTTCTGGACGGAATACTTGTGCACCACTTGGAACAGTTCTTCAATCAGCCCGGGGTGCACGCCGAGGTTTTTGGCTTCTTCGCCGCGCGCTTTGAAAATGTGGGAAAAGCGGTCCAATTGAAAGACCGTCATGGCATGTTCGGCTTTCAGATCGCCAATGGATGCCACGGTTTCCATGCGTTGCTGCAGCAGCTGAACCAATTCACTGTCCAATTCATCCAGGGTGCCGCGGAGATCGGCCAGTTGGGTCAAAGCCTGGGGGTCTGCAGGGAGTTGGTTGCGCATTTCTAGGCGTTCCAGCAGGCTCACCAAGGCGGAGGGTGTGAGTTGTTGGTCGGCGTCGCTGAGGGCTTTTTCGGGGGTGGGATGCACTTCAATCATCAACCCGTCCAGCTGCAAGTCCATGGCCGTTTGCGCCACTTGTTCCACCAGGTTGCGCTTCCCGGCGATGTGGCTAGGGTCGCACACAATGGGCACGTCAGGCACCCGGGTACGCAAAGCAAAACTGAGTTCCCACTTGGGGTCGTTTCGGAAAGGCTCGGGCCGGTCAGCGTAAAATCCGCGGTGCACCGCAGCCAGGTGGCGAATCCCTACTTTGTCCAGGCGTTCCAATGCGCCAATCCACAGACCCACGTCGGAATGGATGGGGTTTTTGACCCAAACGGGCACGTCCACCCCGCGCAGGGCCTCGGCAATTTCTTGCACGTAAAACGGGTTGACGGTGGTCCGAGCGCCAATCCACACGGCATCGAAGCCTGCTTTCAAACACGCCTCAACGTGTTGGGCATTGGCTACTTCGGTCATAATGGGCAGTCCCGTTGCGGCGCGGGCGGCTACCAACCAGTCCAAGGCGGTTCCGCCAATTCCTTCGAAGGAACCGGGGCGGGTACGCGGTTTCCAAATCCCTGCACGGAAAGCACTCACGCGGCCGCTGGCCGCCAAGGCCTGGGCCGTCTCCAGCACCTGCATTTCGCTTTCTGCGCTGCAAGGTCCGGCTACCACCAAGGGCCTTCCTGCTTCCGATTTCCAAGGCAATGGTCTCATGATTCAAAGGTACGACCCCGTGCCGTGTCCAAGCGATTCGGTGGGGGATCTTCCTGGGGCTCTTTTGGCGCGCCAAGAGGCATCTTGCAAACTGACAAAAGTCAAATTTTCACTCCTTGTGCGATTTGTACCTTTGTACCATGGGGGAAAAGTCGCTGCAACCGGGTAGACACCTTGTCAACAAATACGACCGCGAGACCTTGCAGGTCCGGCTGAACGCTGAACCCTTTCAGCGCCGTACCGTCAGCTTTTACCGCTATGTCTATTTGGATCGCCCCGACGACGTTCGGGACCGGCTGTATGCGCAGTGGGATGCCCTGCAGTGTTTGGGCCGCATTTACGTGGCCCACGAAGGCATCAATGCCCAAATGAACGTGCCAGAGCACCACTGGGACCGCTTTGTCCAAGAACTTCATGCCTGGCCGGAATTTCAGGGAGTTCCCTTGAAAATTGCCGTGGAAGACGACGGCAAAAGCTTTTTGAAGCTCCAAGTAAAAGCGCGGCCGCATATTTTGGCCGACGGCCTCCCCGCCGGAACCTACGACGTCACCGACGTGGGCCGCCACGTGACCGCCGCCGAATGGAACGACCTGATGGTTCATCCCGACGCCGTGGTGGTAGACATTCGGAACCACTACGAAAGCGAAATTGGCTACTTCGAAGGCGCCCTAAAACCCGAGGCCGAAACCTTCCGCGAAGAGCTCCCCGAAGTCTTGGACCTGCTCCAGGGCAAAGAAGACCGACCCGTTTTGCTCTACTGCACCGGCGGGATCCGCTGCGAAAAAACCTCCAGCTTCCTCAAGCACCACGGGTTCACCAACGTGAACCAGCTGCACGGCGGCATCATCGACTACGCCCGCCAAGTCAAGGAACAAGGCCTGCCCAACAAGTTCCACGGCAAGAATTTTGTGTTTGACGACCGCCTGGGCGAAGCCATTTCCAACGAAGTGGTGTCCCACTGCCACCAGTGCGACGCCCTGTCCGACCGCCACACCAATTGCGCCAACACCGCCTGCAACCTGCTCTTCCTCCAATGCCCCGCTTGCGCGGAGCAGCACGAGGGCACCTGTTCCCTGGAGTGCCAAAGTGTCTTGAACCTCCCCGAAGAAGAACGCGCGGCGGTCCAAAAAGAAATGGCCCGCCAAAATGCGGGCAAGGCCAAACGTTTCCACAAAACCACCCCATCGCACGCCCCCGGTGCGTAAAGGGATCACATCATTCTGAATCAAACGCTTATGCCCATTTACCACACCCTCGGTCAAATCCCCGCCAAACGGCACACCGCATTTGACAAGCCCAATGGGGGCATCTATTACGAGCAACTGTTTGGCACCGAGGGCTTCCACGGAATGAGCTCCTTGCTCTACCACGTGCACCGGCCCACCCGGATCAGCGCCTTGGGCGAACCGGTCAATTTGGTTCCCCAAATTGCGGTGGAAAAATCCATCCAAAGCCGCATGCTGCGCGGATGGGACGTCGCTCCCGCCGACGACTACCTGGAGTCCCGCGTTCCGCTGTTGTTCAACCACGACCTGATCATCAGCGCCGCCGCCCCCCGCACCTCCTTGACCTCCTACTTTTACAAAAACGCCGACTCCGACGAGGTCCTCTTTGTCCACCAAGGTTCCGGCACATTGCGCACGTTTTTGGGCCAAATCCCGTTTTCGTACGGCGATTATTTGGTGATTCCCCGGGGCATGATTTACCAAATCGACTTCGACACCCCCACCAACCGCTTGCTCATCACCGAAAGCCACAGCCCGGTGGTTACGCCCAAGCGCTACCGAAACGAGTTTGGCCAGCTGCTGGAGCACAGTCCTTACTGCGAGCGGGACATTCGCCGGCCGGTGAATTTGGAAACCCACGACGAAGTGGGCGAATTTGTGATCAAGATCAAGAAACAAGGCATGCTCCACTCGGCTATCTACGAAACCCATCCGTTCGACGTGGTGGGCTGGGACGGCCACAACTACCCCTATGCCTTTTCTGCCCACGACTTTGAACCCATTACAGGCCGCATCCACCAGCCGCCGCCCGTTCACCAAACGTTTGAAGGCCACAATTTTGTGATCTGCACCTTTGCCCCCCGGCTGTACGACTACCACCCCAAAGCCATCCCGGCGCCCTACAACCACTCCAACATCGACTCCGACGAGGTTCTGTACTACGTCGACGGCGATTTCATGAGCCGGAACCATGTCGAAAAAGGATTTTTCTCCCTCCATCCGGGCGGAATTCCCCACGGCCCGCACCCCGGCGCGTACGAGCGGTCCATCGGCCAAAAACAGACGCTCGAGTTGGCCGTCATGATCGATACCTTTAAGCCCCTCTGGCTGACCCCGCAGGCCTTGCACATTCAAGACCCCGAGTACTACCTGTCCTGGAAAGAATAACAAAACTTTAGCTGCTCCCTTCATGGAAGATTTCCTCCCCCTCAACGGCACCGACCACGTCGAATTTATCGTCGGCAACGCCAAGCAAGTGGCCCATTTCTACAAAACCGCCTTCGGGTTCCAAGACCTGGCCTATTGCGGACTGGAGACCGGCGTGCAAGACCGCACCTCCTATGTGCTGCGGCAAGACAAAATCACCCTGGTGATCACCGCCCCCATGACCCCGGAATCTCCCCTGCACGACCACCTGCGTTTGCACGGCGACGGCGTCAAGAACATTGCTCTCTGGGTAGACGACGCCCGCAAGAGCTGGGAGGAGACCACCCAACGCGGCGCAGAAAGTGCTTTTGAGCCCTACGAGATTTCCGACGAGCACGGCACCGCCGTCCTCAGCGGCATCAAAACCTACGGGGACACCGTGCACGTTTTTGTGGAGCGCAAAAATTATACGGGCGCCTTCTTGCCCGGCTACAAACCGCTCCACCGCGAACACCAACCCGCCCCCGTTGGCTTGAAATTCATCGACCACATGGTGGGCAACGTGAATTGGGGCGAGATGAACAAGTGGGCCGAGTTTTACTCCCGCGTCATGGGCTTCTCCCAGCTCATCTCGTTTGACGATAAGGACATTTCCACGGACTACACCGCTTTGATGTCCAAGGTCATGAGCAACGGCAACGGCCGGGTCAAGTTCCCCATCAACGAACCTGCTGAGGGCAAGAAGAAGTCCCAAATTGAGGAGTACATCAACTTCTACCGCGGCTCCGGCGTGCAGCACATTGCCGTGGCCACCGACAACATTGTGGAAACCGTAACGGCCCTCAAGGAGCGCGGCGTCGAATTCCTCTACGTACCCACCACCTACTACAAAGACATTCTGGAACGCGTCGGTCCCATCGAAGAAGATTTGGAGCCCTTGCAGCGCTTGGGCATCTTGATTGACCGCGACGAGGACGGCTACTTGCTTCAGCTGTTCACCAAGCCGATTATGGACCGCCCCACGGTATTTTTTGAGATTATCCAACGCCGGGGAGCCAAGAGTTTTGGCAAAGGCAACTTCAAAGCCCTGTTTGAAGCCATCGAGCACGAGCAAAGCCTCCGCGGAACCCTGTAAACGCCCACACCAACCGTTTCTCTTGCCCTTGAAACGACGGGGCCGCTCCGGAAGGAGCGGCCCCTTTTTTGTGCCCGCCGGCCAAGGCATACCCCCGGAGGCCATGCGCCCATCGCCCGGACGAAAGGCGCAAAAAAAGCCCCCCCGTTTCCGAGGAGGCTTTTGGTTTCCCAAAGGGAAGTCGATTACTTCTTCACCAAAGTGATGTCTTGGTTCAAGGTGATTGCACCCAGGTCTGGATCCACCTCGGTCAACTGGCCTTTCAGAACCAGGGTCGTTTTATCCCAAGATTGGATACCCCAACGCGTTTTCAGGCCATCGGCATCCACCCAAATCAAGGAATCCAAACCGGTATCTCCGGCTTCCTTGGCATACCAAGTACCACTCAACGTTTCGTTGATCGTGTCCGCAATAGGACTTCCAAAAGCATTGATTGTAACCGTGAGGTTAAGTAAGCCGGACAAGGGATTGGTCCCTCCCGCTTCGCCCAAAGCCATGCCTACGTTCGTGCTGGGGTCAATCACGTTGTCCGTAATGGTAACGGGGAAGCCCATGATGGTAGCACTTTGGTCAAAGTTGGTGACGCTGAAAGTGCCGTCAATCTGCTCTTCCAACGTAGGCTTAGAACAAGAAGTCAGCGTTGCGCCCAACCCCACCAGGGCGATCGCAACATGGAATAGGTTTTTTCTCATAAAGTCAAAGGTCGCAATAATTGAGCCACGCTTTAACCCGGGTTGCAGGATTTACTAAAATCCATGGGCGATTTACGTCTGTGGTCCCGTAAATAAAAAACCCCGCTCAAAGGCGGGGTCTTACGGGGTGAATGCAAGAAGTTTATTGCTGACGAACGAATCCAAATTCAATTTGGGCGTTCACGCCTTGTCCTTGGAAATCAACGGTTTGACGTGTGCGCAGTCGAATCATATCTTCGGCCAAGAGCAAAATGGCGTACCGGGTAGTTGTGCCGTCGGTTTGCGTAACAATTACCGAATCCAAAACGGTGGACTCCCCTTCCTTGACCAACCAGCTCCCTGCGCCGCTGTCGTTGAACGGGAAGTCGATCACCTGGGTGATGGCATTCACGCTCATGGTGGCGTTGAAGTTGTAATTGATGGTGCTCGGGGTGTTCTTTGAGGCATTTACCAGCGTGAACACCGATGTGGGGTCAATGGTTTTGTCATCGGCGACAACCGGCAATACCTGTCCGCCCAATGAAATGGTCCCATTGGCCGTAATGTCGTTGACCAACCAGGAGCCTTCCAACTTGTCCGCTACCGTTGGTTTTTTGCAGCTGGTCAGTGCACCCAGCACCGCCACTGCTATGAAAATTTTTCTAACCATGGACCGAAGATAGGGTTTTGCCCGTTAATTCGAATACGGTGATTTCCGGCCAAATGCCCACGCGGCCGGGAAAGGCCAGGTAGCCGAAGCCGCGGTTCACGTAAAGCGTTTTGCCACTGGCGGGGTCCGTGTAGGAGCCGGCCCATTTGGGGTATTTCCATTTTACCGGACTCCATTGGATCCAGCCGGGAATCTCGATTCCGAATTGCATGCCGTGGGTGTGGCCGCTCAGGGTCAGACCAATGTTGGCGGGGTGCTTTTTCACCACCGCATCAAAGTGCGAGGGGTCGTGGCTGAGTAGAATTTTGGGGTGCGCGGGATCCAAACCGGTCAGTGCCTGGTTTAAGTTGCCGTACTGCGGAAAGGGGGGAAGTCCCCAGTTTTCTAAGCCGACCAGGTCCAACCGCTGGCCATCCCGTTCCAAGGCCACGGATTCGTTAAGGAGAAGGCGCCATCCCAATTCGGCATGGGTGGCCTTCAGGGCCTCGAAATTTGCTTTTTTGGCTTCGTTGGAGGGCCACTGCCAGTAGTCGCCGTAGTCGTGGTTGCCCAAGATGGAATACACGCCGCCTGGGGTGTTTTGCGCAATGGCCTGGAAGGCGGAAATCCACGGTTTCATCTCGTCGGCCGTGTTGTTGACCAAGTCGCCGGTGAAAACGACGGCGTCGGCACGGGCATCCAAAAGCTCGTCGATTCCCGCTTGGACCTCGTCGGGGTCCGTGAAGGAACCGCTGTGTACGTCGGAAATTTGGGCAATTCGGTAGCCTTCAAAGGCTTCCGGGAGGCCGGGGAGGAAGACGCGTTGGACCACGGTGCGGTAGGCCCAGCGCCCGCGGAGCACCCCGTGCAAAATGCCCGCAAAAGGAACGGCGGCCAATCCCCAGGCCACGGTGTGGAGGAATTTGCGGCGTTCGGCCACCTGGCCGGTGACCAAGGAGGCCGGGAACCGGAAGAGGTCTTCCAAAAGGCCAAAGAAGAGGGGAATGAACTTGGGGACGTAGAACAAGACGCTGATGATCATGAATACGTGTACGCTGCGTTTCATTCCGTTGGTGTCGTTGTTGGGGACAAACGAAATAACGCCCCACAGGAGGTAGGCATAAATGAGTCCGTGGAAAATCCACCACGCCCGGCGGGACCATCGCCCCCATTCGAGGGCTTTGAAACTGGGATACACGTACAAGTCGATCAGTACGTACAAAACCAAAGGAAAAATCAGAAAGAGGGGAGAACGCATGGGGGAGTAACGTGTAAAGGGAGGAATGGTTTTTGCTGCGGCGTACCTTGCGGTGCAAATGTCGTACCCTTGTTCAAAGTAGACGTTACGTTGGAAGCGATTCGAGATTCCTTTTCCCAAAAAAAGTTTTGGAAAGGGGCCATCCTGTTGGGAGCGGTCGCTATTTCAGTGCTCACCTTGTGGTACACGGAACGGTTTGCGACACGGCTGCGGGAGGAAGAAGAGTCCCGCGTGGCCTTGTGGGCGGATGCTACGGCCGCCGTGGTGGACCCCAATTTTTCCGGCGATTTGCAGTTTGTAAACCGCGTTTTGGAGGGAAATACCAGCATTCCCGTCATGCTGGTGGACGAAGAGGGCCGCATCATGGCATACCGGAACCTGTCGGACCGGCAATCGCGAACGGTAGAGGATCTGCAAGCCACCTTGGCCCGGATGAAGGCGTATGCACCGCCCATTTCGGCAGAATTTGCCCCCGGGCAGTTTCAATACGTGTACCGGTCCGAAAGCCTGGTGTTGCACCGACTCCGCATCTACCCCCGGGTGTTGTTGGGCATCATGTTTCTCTTTGTTTTGTTGGCATATTGGGCGTTTTCCCGAGCCCGACGGGCGGAACAAGACCGGGTATGGACCGGAATGGCCCGGGAGACCGCGCACCAGCTGGGCACCCCCCTGTCGGCGTTGTTGGGATGGTTGACCTTGCTCAAAGAAGAGGAGGTGGCACCCGCCACCGTGGCCGAGATGGAACGCGACGTGGAACGTCTGCAGGTTATTGCCGACCGTTTTAGCAAAATGGGCACCACGGGACCGCTGGAGCCGGTGTGTCTGCAAAAGTGGCTGACGGAGGTGCTGGGGTATTGGTCCAAACGCCTTCCGATTTCCGTAGAAATTCATTGGATCCCCGACGGAAAAACCCACTGGGTGCGCGCCAGTCCGGTCCTCCTTGGATGGATTGTGGAAAATTTGATCCGAAATGCGGTAGACGCCATGGACGGCAAGGGCTTGTTGACTTTTACGATCCACTCCCAGGGAAAAGAGGTGCACTTGGACGTAACCGACACCGGCAAGGGCATGGCTCCGTCGGTGATGCAAAATGTGTTCAACCCCGGCTTTACGACAAAGTCGCGCGGTTGGGGCCTGGGCCTGTCGCTCTCCAAGCGGATTGCTCAGGAACAGCACGGTGGCAAATTGGTGGTTTTGCGCTCGGTTCCCGGCATTGGAACTACGTTTCGGTTGTCCTTGCGGGAAATAACGGCCCCTAGTTCGGTCTCGGCGTAATGGGAGAGGCGACGCTTCAAGGGCCACACGCTTTCGGGAGTGCGGCTAAAACGTCCCCGCCCCGTTGGTCCTTGTACCTGCACATTCCTTTTTGCCGGCAGGCGTGCACGTACTGCGATTTTCACTTTTCTACCCAACTGGACCAGCGCGATGGGGTGGTGGCCGCTTTGGTGGCAGAGATCCGGGCGACGGCCGCCGCGGCAAATGCCCAAGACCGGCTTTTGGCCACGGTGTATGCGGGAGGTGGAACCCCGTCGGTTTTGACTGTTCCCCAGTGGGAGCAAATCATGGACGCGCTCCGCGCGGGATTTAGCTGGGACGCCGGTGCCGAGGTGACGCTGGAAGTGAATCCGGAGGACGTCTCGGAGGCCAATCTAAAAGCCTGGCGACGGCTCGGTTTCAACCGGTTTTCCATGGGGGTGCAAACGTTTGACGACCGCGATTTGCGGGCGTTGAATCGTCCGCACACCGGCGTCCAGGCCGTGGCAGCGCTGCGGATGGCGCAGGACGCGGGCTTCACCAACCAAAGCATCGACTTGATTTACGGCCTCCCCTTTGGAAATTGGGAAAAAACGTGGGAGACGGCGTTGGAATTGAACATTCCGCACCTCAGTGCCTATGCCTTGACGGTGGAGCCCAAAACGGCTTTGCATGCGGCCGTGCGGAAGGGGTCGGTTCGCTTGCCCGAAGACGGAGCCGTAGCGGACCAGGCGCGGTTGCTGCGGGCAGCGGCCCGCGCAGCAGGTTGGAACCCCTACGAAGTGTCCAATCTGGCCCAACCCGGCTGGGAGGCCGTCCACAACCAGCGGTACTGGTCGGGGACCCCGTATTACGGCCTGGGCCCGGGAGCCCATGGGTTTGACGGCCGTTGGACGCGGACCGCAAATATTTCGAACAATGCGGCCTACACCCGGCATTGGGCTGGGAAACGGTTGGATTCGGATCCGCCGGTACAGGAGTCCGAGCGTCTCACCTCCGCGCAACGCTGGAACGAATGGGCCCTGACTTCCTTGCGCACCGCAAAGGGGTTGCGATGGGAGGATATGCCGCCGGAATTGCGCACCGGTGCCGTGGATTGGCAAAGTCAATCCCTTGAGGCGCTGAAGCTGGCCGAATCCCGCGGCTGGGTGGCGCCCTTGCCCAACGATGCGGGCTGGGCACCCACGGAAGAGGGGTGGTTGTGGTCGGACGCCTTGGCGGAATCGGTTTTTATCGTGTAAATTCGGTGGATATGGATCGTTTGGCGCAAAAAATGGTCTTCCAATGGGGAGGTCGGTCGGTGGAAATTTCGCCCGACGGCGGCGTGGACTGCAGCTTGCGTTTCACGGATGCACCGTGGGGCGGTCGGGCGTGGTACGTGCCTCCGATGGCGCGGAATCCCGTCCGGTGGGACGAATGGGTAGGGTCGGTCGAAGCAGGCGGAAGCGTCAATTTCATGGACTTGGCACTCAATCCCCACGGCCAGGGTACCCACACCGAATGCATGGGTCACATCACCAAGGAACGGGTGGATCTTCCGGTAGCCGAGCAACCTGCGTGGTCGCTTTTGGTGCTGGCCACGGTGGAGCCGGTGGCATTGCCCAACGGGGACCGGGTGGTGGACCGAGCGTCGCTGCAAGTCGCTTTGGAGAAAGCCGGCGGGGAAGGATGGCACGTCGAAGGGGCGGCCGTGGCCGTTCGCACGGGTGCCCAAGACCGGGACCGGATTCAGCGCCAACATTCCCATGCCAATTCGCCGTATTGGACGCCGGAGGCCATGCAGTGGTTGGTTGCCCAGGGGGTGTCTTCCTTGTTGGTGGAAGAGCCCAGTGTGGACCGTGAGGAAGACGGGGGTGCCTTGGAAACCCACCGCATCTACTGGGGCATGCCTGCCGGCGAGACGGACGCGACTCAGGCCACCCGTTCCCATGCGGTGCTGACGGAATTGGCGTTTTTCCCCGATCGCTGCCCTGACGGGTGGTACCTCTTGAATTTGCAGCTGGCCCCGATGGCCAACGATGCGGTGCCATCGAGGCCCCTCTTGTTTCCGCTGGTGAAATGATTCAATTGCGGCCGAAGAAAGAGAGGCATAGCACCACCGGTTGGACCACCCCAACCAAACATTGTACCTTTGAGGTCTATGTGGGATCGAATTGCTGAGTTTTTGTTCCGCAACCGCAGGTTGGTTGTAGGATTTTGGGTGGTTTATGTGCTGGTCATGGCGTTATTCACCACCCAGTCCAAGGTGTCGTTCAAATTCCTCCGGATGCTGCCGGAAGACGACACGGTCAACGTGGCCTACGAACAGTTTAAAAGCGAGTTTGCGTCGGCAGGCAATGCGGTCGTTTTGGGCGTGAAGGACGTTGACTTTTTTCGACCGGGCTTGCTCAACGAATGGCGGGAATTGGCCCTTCGCTTGGAAAAACGCCCCGAGGTAAAAGCCGTTCTGGCGGTTCACAATGCGGTGGATTTGGTCCTCCCGGACTCCGCAACCACCATGCAAACCTTGCCCTTGATGACCGGGGAAGTCACATCTCCCGGCGAGGCCTTTGCCGTAAAAAGACGGCTCAAAGAATTGCCGTTTTACAAAGGGATGTTGATTTCTGACGACGGCTACACCCAGTTGATGTCCGTTTCCTTGAAACAAGAAGTGCTCTACGACCGGGAAATTCTCAATGCCCTGGATGCGATCAAAGAGGAAGTCGAGGTTTTTGAGGCCAATACCGGC
>Ga0164292_10004093_pt1 | contig 11866 bp, 11 predicted proteins | sample GEODES117metaG_FD_111486 | JGI IMG/M metagenome (GOLD analysis project Ga0164292, IMG submission 111486) | Eutrophic lake water microbial communities from Lake Mendota, Wisconsin, USA - GEODES117 metaG | ecosystem: Environmental > Aquatic > Freshwater > Lake | place: USA: Lake Mendota... | reverse complement strand
TCCTCGGGAGTGTGATGCGCCTTCTCCCGTGCGGCTTGCGTGGGGCCGGGTAGCGTAGCGGCCCGCACCGCCCCGCCAGGCAGGAAGGTGACCTTTACGCTGGCAGAGAGGTGGGGGCAGGTCTTGCCCGTGTGGGCGCTGGGCGCAACACCACAGAAGGTAAAGGTCGTTTACCCGAATGACACCGCCTTGGGCTTTATTGCGCTGAAGGACGCGCAGACCCTGGGCTACCTCGAAGGCGTATTCGGCAACACAGTGCAATACCCCCTTACTGACGCCACGGGTAGTAATTTGCAGGCCTGGACCCGTGTGGTCACCCCTTAAGCAGAACGCCCCTGCGGGCCACCCTTCACTGGAAAAACCCGCGCAGCTTGTCCGCCCAGCTGTCCTCGCTGGGCGTGTGCTTGGCGCCGCCCTTCTTGAGGGAGTCGTCCAGCTCTTTGAGCAGCTTGCGCTGTTGCTCGGAGAGCTTGACCGGCACCTCCACGCCGATGTGGCAATAGAGATCACCGGGGTAGCTTGAGCGCACGCCCTTGATGCCCTTGCCACGCAGGCGGAACTGCTTGCCGTGCTGGGTGCCCTCGGGGATGTCGATCGCCGCCTTGCCGGAGAGCGTGGGCACCTCGATCTCGCCGCCCAGGGCGGCGCGGGCCATGCTGACCGGCACCACGCAGTGCAGGTCGTCACCGTCACGCTCGAAGATGCTGTGCTTTTTGAGGCGAATCTCGATGTACAGGTCGCCCGGCGGGCCGCCGTTGGTGCCCGGCTCGCCGTTGCCGGCGCTGCGAATGCGCATGCCGCCGTCGATGCCGGCGGGGATCTTCACCTCCAGCGTTTTCTGGCGCTTGAGCTTGCCCGCGCCTTGGCAGGCAGGGCAGGGCTCGGGGATGATCTTGCCGCTGCCGCGGCATTGCGGGCAGGTTTGTTGCACGCTGAAAAAGCCCTGGCGCATCTGCACCACGCCCTGGCCTTGGCAGCTCGCGCAGGTTTTGGCCTGGGTGCCAGGCTTGGCGCCCGAGCCTTTGCAGGGGGCGCAGTTGTCCCAGGTGGGGATGCGGATCTGGGCGTCTTTGCCGGTGGCCGCCTCTTCCAAAGTAATTTCCATCGCGTAGGACAGGTCGCTGCCGCGAAAGACCTGTCGCCCGCCACCGCCGCCCCGGCCGCCGCGGCCCTGGCCGAAGATGTCGCCAAAGATGTCGCCAAAGGCGTCGGCGAAGCCACCGCCGCCTTCGCCACCGCCCGGGCCACCGCGCATGTTCGGGTCGACGCCGGCGTGCCCGTACTGGTCGTAGGCGGCACGCTTTTCGGCGTCGGAGAGCATCTCGTAGGCTTCCTTGCCCTCTTTGAACTTGGCTTCCGCGTCCTTGGACGCTTCCCCCTGGTTGCGGTCAGGGTGGTGCTTCATCGCAAGCTTGCGATAGGCCTTCTTGATCTCCTCGTCAGAGGCGTTCTTGGGCACGCCCAGGACTTCGTAGTAATCGCGTTTGCTAGCCATGTTCTTTCGTTCGCCTGGTGGCAGGCCGCGCCTTCAGCAAAAAAGCCGCGCGGACCGGTGGCGGGGCGTCAAGCCCACACCAACAGGTCGCACGCGGCGCGGTGGCAGGCAGTGAATGCGTGCCAGCCCGGGGGCGCAGGTCCTGGTGTCTCCGGGTTCAGCCTTTCTTGACTTCCTTGACCTCAGCGTCGACCACATTGTCGTCGTTCGGCTTGGCCGAGGCCTGCGCACCGGCGTCTCCGCCCGGTGCGGCACCGGCCGCGCCCGCTGCGCCGGCGGCAGCCTGCTGGGCCTGTTGGTCGGCGTACATCTTCTCGCCGAGCTTTTGGCTCACGGTCATGAGCTCATTGGTCTTGGACTCGATCGCGTCCTTGTCCTCCCCCTTGAGCGCCTCGTCCAGGGACTTGATGGCGGCCTCGATGGAGTCCTTCTCGCCAGCTTCGAGCTTGTCGCCGTAGTCGGTGAGACTCTTGCGCACGCTGTGGACCATGGCCTCGCCCTGGTTGCGGGCCTGCACGATCTCGAGCTTTTTCTTGTCTTCGGCAGCGTTGAGTTCGGCGTCCTTGACCATCTTCTGGATCTCGTCTTCCGAGAGGCCCGAGTTGGCCTTGATGGTGATCTTGTTTTCCTTGCCGGTGCCCTTGTCCTTAGCGCTCACGTGCAAGATGCCGTTGGCGTCGATGTCAAAAGCCACCTCGATCTGCGGCATGCCGCGCGGGGAGGGCGGGATGCCCTCGAGGTTGAACTCGCCCAGGCCCTTGTTGCCCGCAGCCATCTCGCGCTCGCCCTGGTAGACCTTGATGGTCACCGCCGGCTGGTTGTCGTCGGCGGTGGAGAAGGTTTGCGCGAACTTGGTCGGAATGGTGGTGTTCTTGGCAATCATCTTGGTCATGACGCCGCCCAGGGTCTCGATGCCCAGGGACAGGGGGGTCACGTCCAGCAGCAGCACGTCGGTGCGGTCGCCACCCAGCACCTGGCCCTGGATGGCAGCGCCCACCGCCACGGCTTCGTCGGGGTTGACGTCCTTGCGCGGCTCCTTGCCGAAGAACTCTTTGACCTTCTCCTGCACCTTGGGCATGCGGGTCATGCCGCCGACCAGGATCACGTCATGGATGTCGCCCACCGACACGCCGGCGTCCTTGATGGCGGTGCGGCAGGGGGCGATGGTGCGCTCGATCAGCTCGTCGACCAGGCTCTCGAGCTTGGCGCGGGACAGCTTGATGTTCAGGTGCTTGGGGCCCGTGGCGTCGGCGGTGATGTAGGGCAGGTTGATGTCGGTCTGGGCGCCGTTGGACAGCTCGATCTTGGCCTTCTCGGCCGATTCCTTCAGGCGCTGCAGGGCGAGCACGTCCTTGGACAGGTCGACGCCCTGCTCTTTCTTGAACTCAGCAATGATGAAGTCGATGATGCGCTGGTCGAAGTCTTCGCCGCCCAGGAAGGTGTCGCCGTTGGTGGACAGCACCTCGAACTGCTTTTCGCCGTCGACGTCGGCGATCTCGATGATGGACACGTCAAAAGTGCCGCCGCCCAGGTCATACACGGCAATTTTGCGGTCGCCCTTTTCCTGCTTGTCCAGACCAAAGGCCAGGGCTGCGGCGGTGGGCTCGTTGATGATGCGCTTGACTTCCAAACCGGCAATGCGGCCGGCGTCTTTGGTGGCCTGGCGCTGGGCGTCGTTGAAGTAGGCCGGCACCGTGATCACGGCCTCGGTCACCGCCTCGCCGAGGTAGTCCTCGGCGGTCTTCTTCATTTTGCGCAGCACCTCGGCGCTGATCTGGGGTGGGGCCATCTTCTTGCCACGCACCGCCACCCAGGCGTCGCCGTTGTCGGCCTTGGCGATCTCGTAGGGCATGAGGTGGATGTCCTTCTGGACCTCCTTTTCCTCGAATTTGCGGCCGATCAGGCGCTTGACCGCGTACAGGGTGTTCCGCGCGTTGGTGACCGCCTGGCGCTTGGCCGAGGCACCGACCAGAATTTCGCCGTCCTCTTGGTAGGCCACGATGGAAGGCGTGGTGCGCGCGCCTTCGCTGTTTTCGATGACGCGGGGGGTGTTGCCCTCCATGACCGAGACGCACGAGTTGGTCGTGCCCAGGTCGATGCCGATGATTTTTCCCATGATTTCTCCTGTTCTGTCGGCCCGCCGGACGGCGAGCGCAAGGCTTCAATTGGTAAGCAGGTGCGGGCGGGGGCTGATCTTTCAAGGCCCTAAGGCCCCAAGACCTTGAACCGCCTTGAACCACCTTCAAGCGCCTTGATGCACCTCAAGGCCAAGGGCTTCTTCACCCCTGTGCCACGGTGACCAGTGCGGGTCGCAGCACCCGCTCAGCAATCAGGTAGCCCTTTTGCAGTACGGCAACCACGGTGCCAGCCTCCTGCTGGCTGCCCTCGGGTCGGGGCACCACCGAGATGGCCTGATGCTGGTGGGGGTCGAACTTGGCGCCGCACTCAGGGTTGATTTCGAGCACCTTGTTGCGCTCCAGCGCGCTCTTGAGCTGGCGCAGGGTGGCCTCGGCTCCTTCGCGGATTTGCGCCGGGCTGGCATCGTGGATGGCAAGGCCCGCCTGCAGGCTGTCGCAGACCGGCAGCAGGCTCTCGGCAAAGGATTCGATCGCGAACTTGCGGGCCTTGGCCATGTCCTCATCCGCCCGGCGGCGGGTGTTTTGCATGTCGGCCTGGGCCCGCAGGTACTGTTCGCCCAGTTCGGCGTTCTTGGCTTTCAGCTCAGCCAGTTGGGCCTGGAGTTCGGTCAGGGCGCCGGCCGCAATGGCGTCGAGGGGCAGGTCGTTTTCCTGGGCGGCGTGTGTCGGTTTGTCGGACATGGGCGGGCAGGGGAAGCAATGGAATGAGTCGGCAGATGGGGGCTGCCGAGCCGGGTTCAAGGGGCGTTTGTTTGCGGCCGCGGATGGTGCGCGCCGCGGCAGATCCAGCGGACCCGGCGGACGCTTGGCCGCGCCGGGCGCCTGGTTTACTCGACGGCCAGCAATTCGACCGCGAACTCCAAAGTGGCGTTCGGGGGAATCACGCCGCCGGCACCGCGTGCGCCATAGCCCAGTTCCGGGGGAATAAGGAGAGTGCGCTGGCCGCCGACCTTCATGCCGGCCACGCCCTCGTCCCAGCCGCGGATCACCATGCCGGCGCCCAGGTCGAACTGGAAGGGGTCGCCGCGGTCCAGGCTGGAGTCGAACTTGGCGCCGCGCTCGCCGTCCTTGGACAGCCAGCCGGTGTAGTGCACGGTGACGTACTGGCCGGGCTGGGCCTCGTCACCTTCGCCGATCACGGTGTCGTGGTATTGCAGGCCGGAAGGGGTGGTGTTCATGTCGATGTTCCTTGCAAAACCGACCAGTGTAGCGGCCCGCCCAGGGCCACTGGGCGTCACTTCCCGGCCATCACTGATAGACCTTGCGCAGCAGGCGGGCCAAGGTTTGTCGCTCGGCCGCCGACAGCTTGCCTGAGGCCTCGTCGTCGGCCTCATGGGCCAGTGTGGTGGCCTGGTCCACCAGGCCCTGGCCGCTGGCCGTCAGGTGCAAGCCCATGGCACGGCCGTCGGTGGGGTGGGGCCGTCGCTCGATCAGCCCGCGGTCCTGCAGTTGTTTGATCAGCACCACCAGATTGGGCGACTGGATGTCGAGCAACTGGCACAACTGGCTCGAGGTGATGCCCGGATTGCTGCCGGCCAGGGCCAGCACGGTGAAGTCCACCGGCCGCAGTGCCAGGGGCGCCATGCGCCGCACGAAGTTGGCCAAGATGACCAGCGAGGCGCGCCGGGCGCTGTAGCCCAGGAAGGCCTCGATCACCTGGGTGTCGATCCCCTCGCTGGTGGTGGCGTCGGCGTTGCTGCCGTTTCTGGGTTCCGTCACGAGGCGGTTGTCCGTTCAGCGGCCATTGCCGGTTGGGGCATGCCCTGGCCGAGGCGGTCTTCGATGATGCGCACCCGCATGTCGAACTCCGGCACGATCCAGGCACCCAGCGCATCGAGCGGCTCCTGCCAGCGTGCGGTGTCGCCGCCTGGCGCGCCCGCCAGCCGGGTGCCGGCCCAGGCCAGCAGGGCGACCGCGCAAGCGCGCAGGAAGTCGTCGGCCACCCAGGCGGGCAGGTCGATGCGGGCCGGAGCGGCCTGCGTGATGCGACGGGCGATGTCGACCAGCACCGCAAAGCGCTGCCGCTCGGCCGGCTCTGCGCCCAGACCGTCCAGGGCGGCAGACAGTGCTGCGCCCCCATCGGGCATCACCTTGCGCTGCAGGAGGTCGAGCGCCTGGATCTCATTGGTGCCTTCGTAGATCATGGCCACGCGCGCATCGCGCACGATCTGCTCGATGCCCCACTCGCGCACATAGCCGTGGCCGCCAAAGACTTGCAGGCAGGCGCTGGCGCCGGCGAAACCTTGCTCGGTGAAGGCCGCTTTCATGATGGGCGTGGCCAATGCGCACCAGCTCGCGGCGGCCTCGCGCCGCGCGGCGTCGGGGTGGCTGCGTGCCACCTCCAGCGCGAGCGCGGTGTGGTAGGCCAGCACCCGGCCGCAGTCGATCCAGGCGCGCTGGGTCGAGAGGATGCGGCGCACCGCGGGATGGTCCGAAATGAGGCTGGTGTCTTTCGCGCCGGGCGCGCGCATCTGGCGGCGCTCTAACGAGTAAGCCGTGGCGCGCTGGTGGGCGGCCTCGAGCAGTCCGATGCCCTGCAGGGCCACGTGCAGGCGGGCGGCGTTCATCATGATGAACATGGCGCCCAAGCCCTTGCCCGGCTCGCCGACCAGCCAGCTCGTTGCGGCTTCGAAGCGCATGACGCAGGTGGGGCTGCCGTGCAGACCCATCTTCTCCTCGATGCGGTCGCAGTAAGCGCCATTGCGCGCGCCGATGCCATCGCCTGCGGGCAAGAACTTGGGCACGACGAAGAGCGACAAGCCCTTGGGGCCGGGCGGCGCGTCGGGCAGGCGGGCCAGCACCAGGTGAATGATGTTGTCGGTGAGGTCGTGCTCGCCGCCAGAGATGAAGATCTTGCCGCCGTCCAGGCGATGTGTGGCCCCATCGGGCCCGGGCTGCGGCGTGGCCTTGGTGCGCACCAGGCCCAGGTCGCTGCCCGCGTGTGGCTCGGTCAGGCACATGGTGGCCAGCCACTCGCCTGTGGCCAGACGCGGCAGGAACAGGCCGCGCACGGTGGCGTCGCCGTGGTGCTTGAGTGTTTCGTAGGCGCCGGTCAGCAGGCCCGGGGCCATGGTCCAGCCGTGGTTGGCGGCGCTCAGCATCTCGTAGAGCGCCATCTCCAGCATCACCGGCAGGCCCTGGCCGCCATCTTCCTCGGCGTGCGCGAGCGCGGGCCAGCCGGCTTGCCAGAAGGACTGATAGGCGGCCCGGAAGCCCGGCGGCATGGTGACCTGGCCAGCCTCGAATCGGGCGCCGACCTCGTCGCCAACCCGAGTCAGCGGTGCGATCACGCCGCCGACAAATTCGGCTGCGCCTTCGAGCACTTGGCGCTGCAGGTCTGCGTCATAGGCGGTGTGCGGCGGCAGTGCGGCGAGGACAGCGGGCGCATGCAGCACCTCGGTGAGGACATGGCCGAGGGCGCCAGCGTCGGGGCGGTGGTCGAGGGACATCGGATGCCTGCGGTGGAAAGTCTGTGTCGGAAAGCCTTGAGGGGCGGACTCGCTGCTTCAGCGCGGCGCCATGCGTAAGGCGCCGTCGAGGCGGATCACCTCGCCATTGAGGTGCACATTGGTGGCGATGTGGCAGGCCAGCTCGGCGAACTCAGAGGGCTTGCCCAGGCGCGGCGGAAAAGGAATGGACGCGGCCAGCGATTGCTGCACCGCCTCGGGCAGCTCGTTCATCAGCGGCGTGGCAAAGAGACCTGGGGCGATGGTGCACACGCGGATGCCATGTTGGGCGAGGTCGCGCGCCATGGGCAGGGTCATGCCCACCAGGCCCGCCTTCGAGGCGCTATAGGCCTCCTGACCCACCTGGCCGTCGAAGGCGGCGACCGAGGCGGTAAAGAGGATCACGCCGCGCTCGCCGTCGTCTAGCGGGCTCTGGGCGGCGCATTGCGCGGCGAACAGGCGCGCCATGTTGTAGCCGCCGATCAGGTTGACGTTCACCACGCGGGCGAAGTCGGCCAGCGGCGCGGCGCTGCCATCGCGCTGCACGATGCGCTTGGCGCTGCCGATGCCGGCCACGTTCATCAACAGGCGCGCTGGGCCATGCGCGGCGGCCGCCTGGGCGATGGCTGCGGAGGCACTGGCCTCGTCGGTGATGTCGCAGGGACAGGCGATGCCACCGATTTCGCTGGCCACCCGCTGGGCGCCTTCTGCATTGCGGTCGAACACCGCCACCTTGGCGCCGCGTGCGGCCAGCAGGCGGGCGGTGGCCTCGCCGAGGCCGGAGGCGCCGCCGGTGACGATGGCGGCTTGTCCTTGAATGTTCATGCGGAACTTCCCTTCTTTTGGGGGGTGGCGATATGGGGCGCGGTGCCGGCATGCAGGGCTTCAACCAGGGCGGCGCGATGCTTGAGCACGGCGCGTTGGTTCAGCGATCCCTTGTCGGTGATCTCGCCTTTGTCCATGCTGGGCGCATCGGTCAGGAGCAGGGCACGGGCCACGCGGGTGGCGCTGCCGGTGGCCTGCTCTGACAGGCGCGTCACCAGGTCCTGCAGCCAGGCCTTCACCGGCGCGCTGGCGGCCACGTCCTCCATCGAGGCAGACTCGGGCAGGCCCGCGAGTTGGCGAATGGCCGGTGTGGCCACCATCAAGGCGCCGATCTCGTTCAAGTTGAGGCCGGTGATCACCGCGTCTTGCACATAGGGCGCGCCGGCGCCGATGATCTTGCCGCGCAGCGGGCCCACGCTCACAAAGGTGCCGGTGGCCAGCTTGAAGTCTTCGGCAATGCGGCCGTCGAACTTCAGGCCCAGGTGCTTGTCGTTCTCGTCGATCCACAGCACCGCGTCGCCGGTGCAGAAAAAGCCCTCCTCGTCGAAGGATTCGGCGGTGGCCTCCGTGTTGCGCCAGTAGCCGGGGGTGATGTTGGGGCCCTTGTAGCGGATCTCTTCCTTGTCGCCCATCTTCACCAGTTTGAGTTCCATGCCGGCCGAGGGCAGACCCACATGGCCAGCCAGTGAATGCGGGTTGGTCACGAAGAGGGCGAAGGGCGCGGATTCGGTCATGCCCAGGCCCGCCGTCATCGGGATACGCTCGCCGTATTCGCGGTCGGCGTGGGCGTAAAGCGCGTCCTGTACGGGCTGCGACAGCGCTGCGCCGGCGTACATCGTGGAGCGCAGGCGAGAAAAGAACTTGCGGCGCAGCAAGTCGTCGGTATCCATGGCCCGGGCCAGGGCTTCGTAGCCCACCGGCACGTTGAAGTACCAGGTGGGCGCGATCTCGCGCAGGTTGCGCAGCGTCTCGCCAATCAGCGCCGGAGTCGGCTTGCCTTCGTCGATGTAGAAGGAGCCGCCGTGGGCCACGCACATGAAGAAGTCGTGGTTGCCGCCGGCGGTGTGATTCCAGGGCAGCCAGTCCACCAGCACCGGCGGGGTCTCGAAGGTCGACTTCATGGACTGCGCCAGCTGCTGCTGGTTGGCGCAGATCATCCGCTGGGTGTTGATCACCGCCTTGGGCAGCTTGGTCGAGCCACTGGTGAAGAGGAACTTCACGATGGTGTCCGGACCCGTGGCCGCCATCGCCGCATCTACCGCGGGGGTGGGCTCGGTGGCCAGAAGCGCCGCCAACGGGGTGATGGCGTGGCCGCGGGTGCTGGCTGCGTCGTTGGCGCTGTCCAGAATGACCTCAATGCCGGCATCCACCAAGGCCTCGATCGGTGCCTGGAAACGCTGCCAGTCGGCGGCGAACACCAGCCCGGGAGTCAGGGTGTTCAGCACATGACGCAGCTTGTCGTAGTCCTTGCTCACAAGTGAATAGGCCGGTGAGACGGGGCAGAAGGCGATGCCGGCGTACATGGCGCCCAGCGCCAACAGCGCGTGCGAGAGGCTGTTCTCGCTCAAGATAACCAGGGGCCGTTCGGCGCTCAGGCCGCGATCGAGCAGGGCCTGGCCGATGCGGCGCGCGCTGTCCAGCGCTTGCGCGAAGGTGATGTGACGCCATTGGCCACCCAGGGCCGGGTCGCGCTGGGCAAAGAGGGTCTGGTCGGGCTTGGTGCTTGCCCAGCGGACCAGGTGGTCAGTCATGCGAGGCGGGTAGTCGCCCAGCGGCGCGTCGGCCACGACATAGGTGTGGCCGCCTTCGGTGCGCACCCGGGCGCGGTCCACGCCGAAGGTGTAGGGGCGAAAGACGGGGGCTTGTGCCTTGTCCATGCGGCTTTGCTCCTTCAGGCCTTGACCTTGGGGCCCGTGCCGTCCAAGAAGGCCCGGACCCGAGCCTTGGCCTCGGGCGCGGCTTGGGCAATGCCCGCCAGCAGGGACTCGGTGAGGAAGCCGTGATCGGCCGGCTGCTCGGCGATGCGGGGCAGGCCGTTGATCAGGGCGTAGTTGGTCATGGGTGCGTTTTGGGCGATGCGCTCGGCCAATTCAATCGCCTTGGCCAGGGCCTCGCCAGCGGGCACGTGGTACTGGGCCATGCCGATGGACACGCCCTCGGCGGCCTTGTAGACGCGGCCGGTGAGCATCATGTCGAGCATGCGGTGGGCACCAATGAGCTTGGGCACTCGCACCGAACCGCCGCCGCCTACGAAGATACCGCGGCTGCCTTCGGGCAGGGCGAAGAAGGTGCTGTCGTCTGCCACTCGGATGTGGCAGGCGGTGGCCAGCTCCAGGCCGCCGCCGACCACCGCGCCGTGTAGCGCGGCGACCACCGGCCGGCGGCCCTGCTCGATGTCACGCAGCACGTAGTACCAGGAGCGGGAGTGGTGCAGGCCCTCGGCCGCATCGCGGTCCTTGAGCTCGCCCAGATCGAGGCCGGCGCAGAAATGGTCGCCCTCGCCGTGCAGCACCACCGCGTGCACGGTCTCGGGCAATTCGTCAAAGCGCTGCGCAATGGCAGCGATCAGGCCGTCGTTGATGGCGTTACGCTTTTTGGGGCGGCACAGACGAACGATGGCGATGGCGCCGCGGATGTCGACCTGGACTTCGTCCAGACTGGGGATAACGTGGGGGAGGCGGGCCATGGGTTCCTGCTATAAAGCTATAAAACATATCTAGTTTAGGAAGTCGGGCCCCTTGCCGGCTCAGTAAAAACCCTGAGGAGATCTGCCATGGACCACAAGAACCTCATTGCCATCGACATCCACACTCATGCCGAGGTGAGTTGCTGGAACCCCTTTGACAACTATGGGGAGGAGTACGACCGCGCGGCGGACAAGTACTTCAAGAACGGCCGCCGGCCGACGATTGCCGAGACCATCGCCTATTACCGCGAACAGAAGATCGGCTTGGTCATGTTCACCGTGGACAGCGAGTCGCAATTGGGGCGCCGACGCATCCCCAACGAGGAGATCGCCCAGGCCGCGCGTGAGAACTCGGACATGATGCTGGCCTTCGGCTCCATTGACCCGCACAAGGGCAAGATGGGCGCGCGCGAGGCCGAGCGCCTGATCAAGGAGGAGGGGGTGCGGGGTTTCAAGTTCCACCCCACGGTACAGGGCTACCACCCCTATGACCGCATGGCCTGGCCGATTTACGAGGTGATCAACGCGCACAAGCTGCCGGCCATCTTCCACACCGGGCACAGCGGCATCGGCTCGGGCATGCGGTGCGGCGGTGGATTGCGGCTCGAGTATTCGAACCCGATGCACCTCGATGACGTGGCGATCGACTTCCCCGACATGCAGATCGTCATGGCCCACCCGAGCTTCCCCTGGCAGGACGAAGCGCTGTCGGTGGCTACGCACAAGCCCAACGTGTGGATCGACCTCTCAGGCTGGAGCCCCAAGTACTTCCCGAAGCAACTTGTGCAGTACGCCAACACGCTGCTCAAGGACCGTGTTCTTTTTGGCAGCGATTACCCGCTCATCACCCCCGAGCGCTGGATGAAGGACTTCCTGGAGGCCGGCTTCAAACCCGAGGTCATGCCCGGCATCCTCAAGGACAACGCAGTACGACTGCTCGGCTTGGCCTGAGCGGGTGGGGCTTTGATTTAGGTCTTTCGCGTTTTGCTTTGGCTCCGGGTACTTGACGCCAGGCTCCCGGTGTCTGGTGTCTGGTGTCTGGGGTCTCGGGTCTAGCCAGCAGCGCGACGGGCATGCGGTACGGGCGCATCGGCTTCGATGCGGGGGCCCTCCGGGCTTCCCTGCGCTGCTCGCGCCGTGCGGGAGCCGGGGCAAACTCGCCGCCTGCGGCAGCTCAGACATGCCCCGCCTCTTTTTCCGCCCGACGCTGCGCTGCTCGGCCCCGCATAGGCGCCGATGCACCCGTACCGCATACCCGCCGCTTCCCTCACTCGGG
>Ga0164292_10004092_pt1 | contig 11868 bp, 8 predicted proteins | sample GEODES117metaG_FD_111486 | JGI IMG/M metagenome (GOLD analysis project Ga0164292, IMG submission 111486) | Eutrophic lake water microbial communities from Lake Mendota, Wisconsin, USA - GEODES117 metaG | ecosystem: Environmental > Aquatic > Freshwater > Lake | place: USA: Lake Mendota, Wisconsin... | reverse complement strand
TGGTGGAACCCTCTCCTGGACGGGGGACCCCTATGCAGGAACCGTGAACATGCGGGCTATATACACCACCCGCACGGCACTTACGGGAATGGTCAACCAACCGGATTACGCCGGGCAACGTGTACCGGTGCAGCTGGGTTTGGGACTGTCCGGCCCCCTCATGCAGCCGCATTTGGCATTTGACTTTGCGCTGCCCAATGCCAATCCCGCTTGGCAAGAGGAATTGCGCAACCGGTTGGCCGACGCAGACAAACGCAACATCCAGGCCTTTAGCCTCTTGCTGACAAACGGTTTCTGGCAATCCAGCGAAGGGGTGCTTAGCCACGGGGTACAGTCCGTCAACTCCAACACCACCCAAATGCTCGCCAGCCAATTCTCTAACTTTTTATCTCAAGGCTTGGGCGACCTGATTTCCATCGACTTGGCCTACTCGGGTTCCAACCGGTCCGACGCCCGGGACCAACTGGAAGTGGCCCTTTCCAAGGCCTTTCTCAACGACCGCATCAACGTTCAAACCACCCTGGACGTTCCCATGGGCAAACAAGGTGCCAGTAACAGCACCAGCGGTTTGGTCGGCGACGTTCAAGTCAATTACAAAATCACCCAAGACGGGCGATGGAAGGCGCGTGCTTTTAACCGCAGCAACACCAACAACCCTGCACTGGACCGACTCAGTCCCTATACCCAGGGCGTAGGCATTGAGTTTGGAACCCAGGCCCAAACGTGGTCGGGGCTGTTTAAGCGCAGACGGAAGGATCGTTGAACAAGGTGTTGCGGTCAATCGTTAGGCCGTATCCTTCAATACCCACTCGTTTCATGGGCTGGGAGGTCAGTAAGTTGACACGACGAACGCCCAAAGCTCGCAGGATTTGCGCTCCAATGCCGTAGTCGCGGGCATCGCCCCCAAACGAAGGCCGTTGGTTGTCCGCGCTGCGTTGTTGCAATTTCTCGGCCAAGGAACGTGGAACCACGGGGGCATTCATGCACACCACCACGCCAGCACCGGCCTGTGCAATCGCCGCAAACGCTTGGTGCAACTTGTGTTCGGGACGGCGTTCGATCCAGTCTACGGGGTCGGCAAAAACGCCCCCAGACTGCATGCGTACCAATACTTCGTCGGCTGCCTCCCAGTTCCCATAGGTGAAAGCCAGGTGCTCCAGGCCTTCGCTTTGTTGAAAGACGACGGCTTCAAATGTGCCAGAAGGGGTTTCCACAGCGGTTCTGTACACTTCCTTAACCAACGACTCCTGGGCCAAACGGTAGGCTACCAAGTCGGCAATCGAGATCAAGGGCATGTTCCACGATTCAGCCATTTCCATCAGTTGAGGAAGACGGGCCATGGTGCCATCCTCGTTCATGACTTCTACAATCACGCCCACGGGAGGCAATCCAGCCAGCCGCGCAAGATCCACAGCGGCCTCGGTGTGCCCGGTGCGTTGCAAAACCCCTCCGGGTTTGGCCCGCAAAGGGAAAATATGCCCGGGTCGGTTAAAGTCATCCGGTTGGGTCGTCGGGTCAACCAACGCCAAAATGGTCTTCGCTCGGTCGCTGGCAGAGATTCCCGTTGTTACCCCGTTTCCACGGAGGTCAATACTAACCGTAAAGGCGGTATGGTGGGGGTCCGTGTTGCGCTGCACCATGGGGTGCAAATCCAATTCGTTGCAGCGGGACTCCAGCAAAGGCGTACAAATCAACCCCCGGCCGTGTTTCGCCATAAAATTGATGGTTTCCGGCGTGATTAACGAGGCTGCAGCCACCAAATCCCCCTCGTTTTCGCGGTCGGCATCGTCCACCACCAAGACCATTTTACCGGCTGCCAACGCCTCCAAGGCCTCCTCAATCCGGTTCAATTCGATGGGGTCAGTCACTGGGGCAGATGCGTGGTTTTCCATGGGAAATTAGGTGGTGCGTTTGGTAGGCGTCCAGACGCTGGATTTTACGCCGCGAAGGTACCGATAAAGCCCCAAAAGCAATGCACCATTCAAAGCCACAAAGTACCCGACGGGTTTCAATGGATTGCGGACCCGCGAAGGCCAAACGAACAAGGAAAGAAAAGAAACCCCTGCAACCGCCCAGCCGGACAACGCCACCCAATCCCAAGCAGTCGAATTTCCCCAGATCAGGCTGCTTCCCGCAGATCCCAGAACGAAAAGAGCGCTCAAAGGGAAAATCCAACGGAGTACTTTGTGCAAGAAGAACAGCACGCCTACAGGAACGGGTTTTTGGAGCAAAAGGGTCCAGAACCGGGCTAAATTCTGAAAATTGCCCAGAGAAATTCGCGTTTTCCGGGCAAATTCTTCCCGGGGGTCTGTTGAAACATCTTCGAACGCCAAGGCCTGGCCGTCCCACAAAACAGGCCAACCCGCAGCGAGGACCTGCATGGAAACAAAAAAATCTTCCATAAACGTAGCCGGAGGAATGGGTTTCCACAGGGTTCGTTGCACCATGTAACACCCGCCTTCCACGCCCATTGCAGCGCCAAAAAGGTCGCTTTCCGATTGTTTCAAGCGGGATTCAAAGGCCGTGTACGCTTGCTCTTCCTGGGCAATGGAACCGTCGGCGGGTTTTGTTGTGCGTGGGAGTGATGCCCCCGCGGGGAGACCCTCCAAAGCCCGATTTGCTTCAGAATCCGATGCCGATCGGTAGACCAAACGACCGCCGACCACCCCCGCTTTTCGGCGCAGCAGGGTGGAGGCCAGGCGCCTGAGGGTATCTGGAGCAAAAACAATGTTTGCGTCGGTTCCCACCACCAGGTGTCCGTTTCCCAAGTCCACCAAGCGGTTGATTATTCCCGATTTCCCGGTTCGCTGCTCCATCCGAACCAGTTGAATGCGGGGGTCTTGAGCGCTCCACTTTTGTACCAAAGCGTCCGTCTGGTCCGACGAAAGGTCCGACCCCACCCAAATGCGCAACCGTTCTGCGGGGTAGTCCGATTTCAGCAGGGAGTTCAACAGATTGTTAATGACCTTTTCCTCGTTGTAAGCGGCAACCACCACATCCATCGTGGGGCAATCGGGGTCGTCAAGCAACGGAGCGGGTTTTTGTTTGCGCGCAAAACCAGCCAACAAGGCCATGCCCAGCGGAAATAGTACATACGGCAACGCCAAAAGAAGGAGCGCTAAACCCGTCAAAACCGGAAATGCTTAAAGCGTTTCAAATGTTCGTTAACCTGGGTAGCCCATCGTTCGTCTGCGAAGTTCAACTGCGCGAAGGCGTGTGCCTGGCGGCTCCTTCGCTCCCGTTCGGAGGCGTCCGTAACGGCCTGCACGATGGCGCGAGCAAAAGACGCGGGGGTGTCTGCCACCCAGCCGTGTTCTCCGTCCAAAAAACCGATTCCTTCAATTCCCAACGATGTGGAAACAATGGCTTTGTTATTGGCCATCGCGTCCAATGCTTTGATTCGCATTCCGCTGCCGCTCCACAAAGGAATGAGGGAAATTCCCATTTCTTGGGTGGCCGTTGCGTAGGGACCCGGAGCGGAACGCGCACGAATGCCTTGCTCTGGCAAGTGAAATTCCCTCAGTCTTTTTCCACGTCCAAATACCGTCAATTCGGCCTGGGGCAGGGCCTCGCGAACCAAGGGCCAAACCGATTGAACGAGCCACTGCAGCCCTTCGACGTTGGGTGCCCAGTCCAAGGCTCCCATGTGAAACAACCGAGCGGAGGGAGGATTGACGGCTTCAGGCCATTGCCCCACGGTGCAGGGCAGCGCCCACCCATTCATCGCAGAGGCATCTTCGGGAGTAATGGCCCAGTTTTCTTGAAACGTGGTCCACATGTCTATCTCAAAACCCCGAAGGGATTCGATTTCTCGTTGCAGGAATCGACGCTTCAACGGATTTCGCGTGCCTTTAAGCACGTGTTCCCAAATGCGGTATTCCACATTGTGCGCCCGGTAAAAAACAGGCAAACCGCACTCTTTAAGTTCGTAGAGGTAAACGGCTTGCGTAAGTCCATCCACAACGATGGCATCGTAATACTGCAGTTGAAGGAGATGTATCAGCTCCTTTTCGTACCGCCGGGTATGAAACCGACTTACCGTGTACGGAATTTTATTGAAATACGCCCAAATCGCTCCAAAGAGGGTAGGCGTCGTATTGGCCGGAACGGCAATCAAGCGGGCCTTTTTTCCCCATTCTTTTGGATACGACGGTTTCTCCACCCAATGTTTTCGGGTGTTCAAAGCCAAGGTGGTCACCTGATTCCCGGATTGCACAAGCACCCGTACCAAGGCCTCCATAGCCAAGGTACTGCCGTCCCGACCGGGGTAGGGGACTTTATTGCACAGGTGCAGTACGTTCATTCTTTCGAAAATTCCAGGTTTTGTCTTGCGCCGCAAGCCACGTAATCCAAACCGCTAACGGCAAAAGTACGAGGTTGGGAAGCCAAATGGCCTCGGCCGCCCCAATCACGGCTCCACGCCCCATTTTTTCCGACACCATCCCCAGTACATAATGCAGCAAAAAGAGCACCACACTCAGTACAAAAGGCAGTCCAAATCCACCTTTGCGTATGACGGCCCCCAGCGGAGCGCCAATAAAGAAGAGCAAAACACAGGTCAAGCCAATGGCGAATTTCTTGTGCCACTCCAACCGGTGCCGAATAGCCACTTCCGACCGGTAGTCCAGCTCCATTTTCGATTGGGCCAGGCGTTCTCGCTGGGCTTCTGCCATAAAACGTGCATTGCCCACTATCCGGGCTTGGTCCACAGGGTCGAGCTGTTCAAATGGTGCAGACGGATTTTGCTCCGTGCTCCATGCTCGGGCGCTGTCCAGTCCGGAATACCGCAAGGTCCACTCGCGGCCCATCTCGTGTCTCCGCGTGCCAATCATCCGATTCAACGAATCCAATGAGGATTCCAACTGGCTTACTGTTAGCATGTTAAACTGATTGGTGCGCTGGACGGCATAGAGGTCTTTTCCCTGAAATTGGGCCATGTTGAACCGCAAAAAGGCCGTATCAAAGGTGGCGCGCAAAAAAGGCCTTCCGGCGCGCTCTTCGGGGTTTCGTGCTTGCAGTTCTTCGTAAATAGAACCGTTTTCCAAGGTCAATTCCAGCCATTTTCCGCCGGCAAAGGGTTTTAAAACCCCGTGGGGAGCGGTGACCAGTCGGTTGTTTCCTTGGCTGCGGTCCGAGTGGTCGTATACCAGAATGCCCCAGACCTCGTTGTCGCTTTTGCGATCCACTTTGACGGTGTAACCTTCCAATCCGTGGTAGAAGTAGCCCGGTTGCAAGTTGAACGTAGGCTTTTGCTGGGCAATGTTGATCAGTAAATTTTCCCCTTTGAAATTGGCCACGGGAATGAGGTTGTTGTTGACAAAAAACATGCCTACCCCAATGAGTGCCACCACCACAACAACCGGCCGTGTGATGCGCCAAAATCCAATGCCGGAAGCGCGCAATGCAGCAAATTCGTTGGTCTCCGCTAGTTCTCCAAAGACCATAATTCCCGCCAAAAGAACAGCCACGGGAACGGCCATAGGCAACACCGCGGCGCTCCAGTAAAGCATCAACTCCAAGAGAACGGTCAATTCAATGCCCCGTCCGGTCAACTCCTCGATGTACTTCCAAACCATCTGCATCATCAGAATGAATACAGACAACGCCACCGTTCGAATAAACAAACGGAGAAAAGAAGCGACCAAGTACCGGTCTAGCCGAGGCACCGCGACTTATTTGGTCTTGGGCTCAATCACCGTGAATCCAGGGTACGACGCCCGGTTGAAGAGGACTTTGGCTTTGGAAACCCCGCCATTGACCGCGTAGGTATCTACGGTAATGGTGGTTATAACGTCGTTCAGGCCAAATTCTTGGTACGAATACAACCGCTTGGTGGACATGTCAATGCCAATTACGATTTCCCGGATTTCATCGGACGCTTTGGGCTTCATCCGGACGTACTTGATGGTTTTGCCCTTTACCGTTGCGGTACCTGCCCAGGCGAAGTTGGAACCGTTCTCGTATTTGGCCAACAGGGAAGAAGGGGAGAAGGTGCTGCCGTCCTTGCCCAACGGGCGAACAGTGACTTCTTCGTCGTCCGGAGAAACGATGTACGCCTTGGCTCCGTTCACAAAAATGGACTGCCCGTTCCAATCCAGGCGGTAGTTGGCTCCGACTACGGTTACCGTTCCCTTGCTGGAGCGTTTAACGCGGGGTCCGCCACTCTTTCCAGGGGCATCCAAGGTGTTGGTGAAGCCAATGACTTGGTCCGTATAGGCCTCGGTTTTCACGCGGACTTCTTTCAACAAATTCAATGCCTCCACGTGGGCTTGTCCAAAAGAAGCCATGCTTGTTCCCAGGGTCCACGCCAGGACCATTCCCCATTTTGCTTTCATCGTCGTTTATTTTCCTTTCAATGCATTCAAATGTTGTTCCAAATGGTATTCGTCCGTCATTAAAACTTGCCGAGCTTTGGAACCTTCAAACGGGCCAATGATGCCCGCGGCTTCCAACTGGTCCACCAATCGACCTGCACGGTTGTATCCGAGCTTGAGCTTTCGCTGCAACAACGAGGCAGAACCTTGCTGGTGAATCACCACCACCCGGGCGGCTTCTTCGAAATACTCGTCGCGGTCCGAAGGGTCCATGGCACTGCCCGAAGGTCCTCCTTCCAGGCCGACAACTTCCGGCAGAATGTAGGGCTCCGCAGGAGCTTTTTGATCCCCAATGTACTCGCAGACCGATTCCACTTCGGGGGTGTCCAAGAAGGCGCACTGAATGCGCACCAGGTCGTTTCCCGCAGAGAAAAGCAAGTCCCCACGTCCAATCAATTGGTCGGCCCCACCGGCGTCTAAGATGGTGCGCGAATCGATTTTTGAGCTCACCTTGAACGCAATTCGGGCGGGGAAGTTCGCTTTGATGATACCGGTAATGACATTAACCGAAGGGCGTTGGGTGGCAATGATGAGGTGAATTCCGATGGCACGGGCCAGCTGTGCCAAACGCGCGATGGGGGTTTCCACCTCCTTGCCCGCGGTCATGATCAGGTCAGCAAATTCGTCCACCACCAAAACGATGTAAGGCAGGTAGCGGTGGCCGTTTTCGGGATTCAATTTACGGGCGACGAACTTGTCGTTGTATTCTTTGATGTTCCGAACCATGGCCGTCTTGAGCAAGTCGTACCGTTGATCCATTTCCACGCAAAGCGAATTCAAGGTATTGATCACCTTGCTGGTGTCGGTGATGATGGCGTCGGAATCCCCCGGCAGCTTGGCCAAGAAGTGGCGCTCAATTTTGTTGTAAAGCGTCAGTTCAACTTTCTTCGGATCCACCAATACGAACTTGACCTCGGCCGGGTGTTTTTTGTACAGGATGGAGGCCAATATGGCGTTGAGGCCCACGGATTTACCTTGACCGGTGGCGCCAGCCATAAGCAAGTGCGGCATTTTTGCCAGGTCGGCCACAAAAACCTCGTTGGAAATCGTTTTGCCCAGGGCTACGGGCAATTCATACCCACAGGTCTGGAATTTTTCCGATGCGAGAACCGAACGCATGGAAACCACTTGGGCGTTTCGGTTAGGGACCTCAATCCCAATCGTACCCTTTCCGGGAATAGGGGCAATAATTCGAATTCCCAATGCACTTAAGCTAAGGGCAATATCGTCTTCGAGGCTTTTTATTTTGCTGATTCGGACGCCCGCAGCTGGAACAATCTCGTACAGTGTAACGGTGGGACCAACAGTCGCCTTGATTTTGGCAATGTCGATTTTGTAGTGGCTGAGGGTCTCAACAATCCGGTCTTTGTTGGCCTCCAACTCTTTGGGATCCACCACAATGTCTTGACTTCCGTAAGCATTGAGCAAGTCCAACGGCGGAATTTGGTAGCCGGAAAGGTCCCTTTTGGGGTCAAATGCGGAGCCCAAGGCTCCGTAGGTGGGTTCCTCAGAAGGGGCCACGCGGGCCGCGGTTGCGGGCATCTCGGCGACAGAAGGGGACAATTCCAAAAGGACATCATCGGCACCCGAGTTCCCCTCGGAGTGTGCGTTAGGTGTCCGGTCGAGATCCATTTCGACCTCGGAAAGGAGAGCATCGGATCCTGTTGGGACGGTAGAAAGCAATACGGGTTCAAATGCGGGCTCCAGTTCTTCGTCTTCCCAAGGAGGGGTAATGGAAGACAGCGGGCTTGATGGTCGGCCCGTTTCTGCTGAAGGGGAAGGGGTTTCGGACCAATCCACAGCAGGAGCCGGTACGTCGGCTACAAAAGGTTGTTCCGATTGAAAATGAGCCGGAGGAAGGTCTTCGAGGGCATCGGGAGAGGTCTTTCTAGGCAAGACAGATGCCATTTGTTTGGGGGTGATTTGAAAGTGGACCACCGCATACAACCCCGTCAAGGTGGCCCAACCGAGCCAAGCTCCCACACTTCCGAGCCACTGGCTTGTTCCTTCAGCCAAAAACCAGCCCAAGGAGCCGGCATATGGACCCCAAATTACAGGAAGCGACATCCCTAATGCCCAAGGAAGAAGGACGGTCCAGACCACCAAATGAGCCAGTTTTCTCCATGGTCGGAAACGAATTAAAAAAGCCAACCGCGCTCCCCATGCAAAAACCCAGTACAACCAACCCAATACCGCAATGCCAAATCCCTTTGCCAACAAGCTATAACCCAATACGGCTCCTATTTTCCCAAAGGGATGGGCCACGTTCACCGCATTGTCGAACAATACATCCAAGTAGGATCCGTCAAAGAAACTGGCATCTTCTTGCCAGTAGAATAAGGTACCAACCACAGACAGCGCACTGCCGGCTCCAACCGCCATCAAGAGAATTCCCGCTGCAGTAGGTAGCGCAGCGTGTTGAAATAGGGGGGGAGATTTAGTGGCCATAATTTGGAAGTCCCAAATTTACCATTTCCTACCTTTGCATAAAGCATAAATCCGCTACCATGATTCAAATCATCACCGCCATGTCAGAACTCGGGGCAGGAACCCGGGGGGCAAGCTTGGGGTACGCGGCCATTCGAAGCGCCTCTCTGACGGCTGAGCCTCGGTTTTTTCGAAAGTACATTCCGCGTAAAGTAGAGACCAGCAATTCGCTCTTGTTCGAACACGTGAACACCCCCTATGGCAAGCGCATCAAGGGAATCGTTCGCATGTACCGACGGATTGCTGCCAAGGTGGCTGAAACCTTGGACGACAATCGCTTTCCCCTGGTGATCTCGGGCGACCACAGCAATGCCGGTGGGACCATTGCGGGATTGCGTCAAGCGTATCCCACTTCCCGGATTGGGGTGGTTTGGATCGATGCCCACGGCGATTTGCACAGTCCGTATACTTCTCCCTCCGGAAACGTGCACGGAATGCCCTTGGCTACGGCCATTGGGGAAGACAACCGGGACCGCCAAATCAACAAACCCAAGCCCAGCACCATCAAGAACTGGGAACGTCTGAAAGGCCATCCGCGCAGGGTGCAGCCCTCGGACATCGTTTTCATTGCTCTTCGGGACACGGAAGAACCCGAAGACCATTTGATTGCCAAACACGGCATGAAGGTGATCCGTGTACCGGAAGTGCGTCAATCGGGCGTACAAAAGGCTGTGGAACAAGCATTGAAGCATCTGGAAGCCTGCGATTTGTTGTACGTTTCGTTTGACGTAGACTCGATGGACCCGAGCATTTCAGGTGGCACCGGGACTCCGGTGAAAAACGGACTTACGGTTCAAGAAGCTACGGAGTTGTTGTTGGCTTTTGCCCAAGTACCTCATTTGTGTTGCATGGAATTTACCGAAATCAATCCGCTGCTGGACCAACAGGGCAATGCCATGGGCGAAGTAGCATTCTCCTTGATATCGAAAACGGTAGCCCAATTGGAACAGCGCCCCAAAACCATTCCCGACTTAACAACTTTCCAACCGCCCCATGCATGATCCCATTCGGCCCGTTGAGGGTGCCATTGCACAAGCCATTCAACAGGTATTATCTGTCCATTTTGGGATACAGGGAGAAATTCCTACGTTGCAACAAACCCGGAAAGAGTTTTCGGGGACCTTCACTTGGGTGGCATTTGCCGCGGCCAAGGCCGCTGGTAAATCTCCCGATGAATTAGCGCAACACATTGGAAAAGAATTAGTTGATAGTTGCCTATTTGTAAAGGACTTTAATGTCGTAAAAGGTTTTCTGAACCTGGAACTCTCGCAATCTGCCTGGGAAGACTGCTGGAAGGGGATTCAAGGCGACATCGGCTCTGCGCCGCTCCGTGAAGACGAACCGGCGGCTATGGTGGAATACTCGTCCCCCAATACCAACAAGCCTCTGCACCTGGGTCATGTTCGCAACAACTTGTTGGGCCACAGCGTGTCGGAATTGATTCGCGCCACCGGAAAACCCGTTGTCAAGGTGCAAATCATCAACGACCGCGGCATCCACATTTGCAAGAGCATGGTGGCCTGGCAAAAAATCGGCAACGGAGAAACCCCTGCCACGTCCGGAATGAAGGGCGATCACCTGGTGGGCAAGTACTACGTGGCCTTTGATCAAGCCTACCGCCAAGAAATGGAATCCCTGAAATCCGCGGGACACTCCGAAGAAGAAGCCAAGGCCAAAGCTCCCATTTTACTGGAAGCTCAAGCAATGTTGCGGAAATGGGAGGAAGGCGACCCGGCCACACTGGAGCTGTGGAGAACCATGAATAGCTGGGTGTACACCGGATTTGAAGCCACCTACCGCCGCTTGGGGGTATCGTTTGACAAGAACTACTACGAGAGCGACACGTACGTCTTGGGCAAGAAAGACGTGGAACGCGGCTTGGAGCTGGGCGTTTTCTACCGCAAAGAGGACGGCTCCGTGTGGATTGACCTGCGTCCGGACGGTTTGGACGAAAAAGTCGTACTTCGGAAGGACGGCACCTCCGTCTACATGACCCAAGATTTGGGAACGGCCGTCCAGCGGTTTGAAGATTTCAACATCGACAGCCTTACCTATGTGGTGGGCAACGAACAGGATTACCACTTCAAGGTCTTGTTCTTGATCCTGAAAAAATTGGGCTACTCCTGGGCCGACCAACTGGTGCACTTGAGCTACGGCATGGTGGACCTGCCCACCGGTCGGATGAAATCCCGGGAGGGAACCGTGGTGGATGCCGACGATTTGCTTACCGAAATGGAAGCGACGGCCGAGCGTTTGTCCGAAGAACTGGGCAAGCTGGAAGGCATGGACACCGACCAAAAGAAATCCCTCTACCGAACCTTGGGCCACGGAGCGCTCAAGTACTTTATTTTAAAAGTGGACCCGGCCAAGCGGATGGTCTTTAATCCGGAAGAAAGCATCGATTTCAACGGCAACACCGGGCCGTTCTTGCAGTACACCCACGCCCGTATTTCCTCCTTGCTGCGCAAAGCCAGCCCCTCTGCAGCCTCGGACTTGGCCCATTACGCCCTGGATCCGCGCGAGACCGATCTCCTGTTCTTGGTGGCGCAGTATCCCCGGACGGTTGTGGCAGCCGCTGACGCCCGAAATCCGGCTCTGGTAGCGCAGTACCTCTACGAATTGGTGAAGGCGTTTAACGGCCTGTACCAAAACGTAAGCATTTTGCATGCGGACTCACCGGATCAAGTCAATTTCCGCCTCGCGCTCACAGAGCGGGTAGGGAATGTGCTCCGCAAAGGACTCGGATTGTTGGGAATTGAGGCTCCAGACCGGATGTAAGTCGGTGCGCTCTGCGCGAAGGGGTAAAAAAAAGGAGGGGCCAGCGCGTAGCGCTGGCCCCTCCCTTTTTTTTGGTGTTCCGTGGGGGTTAAATTCCCAACTTGGCGCGCATCTCCTTGGTTAAGGCATCCTTGTGGAGCATGATGGAGATGGTCTTGTACCGAACAAAGGCATCGGAGGCGTGGATGTAGCCCGTTTTGTAGGGATTTTCGCGGTCGCCCCAGCTGTT
>Ga0164292_10004091_pt1 | contig 11872 bp, 9 predicted proteins | sample GEODES117metaG_FD_111486 | JGI IMG/M metagenome (GOLD analysis project Ga0164292, IMG submission 111486) | Eutrophic lake water microbial communities from Lake Mendota, Wisconsin, USA - GEODES117 metaG | ecosystem: Environmental > Aquatic > Freshwater > Lake | place: USA: Lake Mendota, Wisconsin... | reverse complement strand
CTTGCAGTTGGAACTGAGGCTAAGAAGATGATTGGAAGAACTCCAGGAAATATTGTGGCCATTCGCCCTCTTAAAGATGGAGTTATCGCCGACTTTGATACCACTGCTTTAATGATTAAGTACTTCATTCGCCAAGTTCATAAGCGCACCTATCTTGCAAAACCAAGAATTGTTATCTGTGTTCCTTCAGGAATTACTGGAGTGGAGCAGCGCGCGGTGAAAGATGCCGGATATGAAGCAGGAGCTAGAAAGGTTTACATAATCGAGGAGCCAATGGCAGCAGCAATTGGCGCTGGTCTTCCAATTCATGAGCCAACGGGAAATATGGTTGTTGATATTGGCGGAGGAACCACAGAGGTTGCCGTGATTTCACTTGGCGGCATTGTCTCTGCGCTCTCCATTCGCGTAGGCGGAGATGAGATTGATCATGCCATTATTAACTGGGTTAAGAAGGAATTCTCCCTATTGCTAGGTGAGCGCACTGCAGAAGAGATAAAGATGGCAATCGGATCTGCATATCCGCTCCGTGATGAACCAGATGCTGAAATTAGAGGAAGAGATTTAGCAACAGGGTTACCAAAAACCATTGTGGTTTCATCTGAAGATATTCGTAAAGCAATTGAAGAACCGGTCAATGCCATCGTTAATGCTGTTAAGGGAACTTTAGATAAGACTCCACCAGAATTGGCAGCCGATTTAATGGATCGCGGCATTGTATTAACTGGCGGTGGAGCACTTCTTAAAGGCTTAGATGAGAGATTGCGCCATGAAACAAATATGCCGATTCACATTGCAGATAGACCGCTAAATGCTGTGGTTGAAGGATCTGGAAAGTGCGTTGAAGAGTTTGAGGCGCTAGAGAAAGTTCTGATCTCCGAGCCTCGCCGTTAGTTAACTCATGGCAAATCGAGGCTCTAATAGAAGTAGGCTCCTATGGGTCTCACTACTGGTGACCTCACTTTTCATTATTACTCTTGATCTAAGAGGGGTAAGTCTTCTCTCATCGCTTCGAAGTGGGACACAAAGTGTGTTAGCACCTGTTGAGCGCCTAGCAACTAGAGTCTTTTCACCAGTTGGTGATTTCTTCTCAGAGGTTGGTAATTTAGGTAGAAGTAGAGAGAAAATTGATAAATTAGAAGAAGAGAATCAAGAGCTAAAGAGCCAAGTTATTTTCAATGAAAATACTCTAGCGCAGTTAGAGTCACTTAAGGGCGTCTTAGATCTTGCTGGTAAAGCTCGATACAAAACAGTATCTGCAAGAGTTATTAGTAAAGGTGGAACTGGAACATTTAGTGAAACTATAGTTTTAGATATTGGCAGTGATTCTGGCGTGAGACGAGATATGACAGTCATTGCAGCGAGCGGACTTGTCGGGGTAGTTAAATCAACAACTGCTTCCTCATCAATTGTGCTCTTAATGAATGACCCATCATTTCGAATTGGCGTAAGGGTTGCTGGAAAGCAAGATATGGGAATCCTGCTAGGACAGGGTGATAAGAACTACTCATTGCAGATGCTAAGTGCAACATCAGCAATTAGCGTTGGTGATGTTCTACTAGCTCGGGGAAGCTCTGGAGATAAGCCCTTTGTTCCAGGGGTTCCAGTAGGAAGAGTTAGTTATGTAGAAAATACTGTTGGCCAATTAACTAAAGAGGGAAGAGTTAATGGATTTGTTGATCTAAATTCTCTCTCAGTAGTAAGCGTTGTTTTATCAGCAGTTGCCGGAGATCCTGGCGATGCTCTAGTGCCACAAGCGCCAAGGCCTGCTCCAACAGTTACGGTATTTGTAACACCTAGCCCTTCGCCGGAGGGATAAGGCTATGGAGATTAATCGCCTTCCTAAGGTTATACTTATTTTTCTAACTCTTTTTCTTATACAAGAGACCTTAATAAATCAGATCAATTTTCTAGTTGCAGGATTCTCTCTATATCTTGCATTCTTTATGGCTTGGGTAATTCAAGATCAGAGAAATAGCGCTGTAGTTACTGGATTTATTGCCGGATTAATCCTAGATCTATCGCCAACTCTTGATGCACCTTTTGGGCTATGGACTCTAGTGCTCACTTCAATGAGTTATTTACTATCAAGTAATGTTAGAGCAGCGCTAGATGCAGAGCTAAGCCCGCTTGTAATGCTAAGCGTTGCAGTCTTAGCAAGCTCATTTGCCCTAGCTCTCTTCTTATTATTTGGCGCGATCTTGGGTCAAGAAGTTGGATCTGCTTCATATTTATTTAGAAGTATTTCAGGAAATGCTCTCTGGAGCGCTCTGCTTTCACCTCTTTATATTCCACTTGCAATGAAGCTATATAAAGTAACTCTTACTGCAAGGCAGCGATAGATGAGAGATCGCTCAGCCTTAACACTTCTTGTTGCCCAAGTCTTAGTTATTTCACTGATGCTCTCTTTATTTGGCCGACTCTTTTATCTTCAAATTGCTGATGGCCCTCGCTATCAAGAAGCGGCTCTTGATATTCAAAGTAGAGATATCGTCGCTCCAGCTCTTCGGGGGCTAATTGTTGATAATGAGGGAAATGCTCTTGCAACTAATAAGGCAGGGCTTATGGTCACAGCAGATCGATCAGTTCTAGATAAGTTTGAAGATAAGGGCGTATCGGTATTAACTAGAGTGGCAGAGGTCTTAAAGCTTGAATATCAGGATATCTACACCAGAACTAGGCTCTGCGGCGAGCTAGCAAGTGGTGAGCGAAATGGATGTTGGAATGGAAATCGCTATCAACCTATCCCAATAACCAAAGATGCCAGCGAGAATCAAGTATTTACCATTCTAGAAAGATCTGATCTCTTCCCTGGAATCGATGCTAAGCCAGTTTCAATTCGCTCCTATCCATCACTTGCTGGGCAGAGAGCCACTCATGTTCTGGGCTATCTAGGTCCAATTACAGAGCAGAATCTAAATAACGAAGAAGGAAAGAGATATTACAGAAATGAGTTGATTGGTAAAGCTGGAATTGAATTGCTCTACGATGAGCAGCTTCGAGGAGTTCCTGGAATCAAAACTGTCATTGTTGATCGAAAAGAAATTGTTAGACAAGAATCACTTAATAGAGCGCCAGTTCCCGGCAATCATCTAGTTCTTAGCCTTAATGCTAAATTACAAGCAGCTGTTGAAGTAGAACTAAAAGATGCTGTCTTTCGCGCAAGAGCTAATGGATATCGTGGAGATTCTGGAGCTGCAATTGTTATGGATGTAAAGACAGGCGAAGTTCTAGCGATGGCCTCATATCCTGATTATGATTTAAATATCTGGGAAAATGGAATCACTGTCAATCAAGCAAGAGATCTCTATAGCGAAAAGAGCGGAGTCCCAGCGCTCTCCCGTGCGATTCAAGGTGAATTTGCTCCGGCATCAACATTTAAAGTCATCTCCCTCTCAGCAGCAGTTGATGCTGGATATAGTTTGAAGACCACTTATCAGTGTCCAGCCGAAGTTCAAATCGGTGATAGAACTTTTAAGAATTTTGATAGTAAGGCTGCAGGACGAATCAATATGACAACTGCTATGGCAATTTCATGTGACTCAATCTGGTATCAAATTGCCTACGATGAGTGGGTCCGAGATGGTGGTTTAAGGCCAAAACCAAGCCCAAATGATTACTTCTTTAATTCAGCCAAGGGATATGGCCTAGGCAAGAAGACCGGAGTTGATCTCCCATCAGAGCTCTCTGGGCGCCTTCCAAATAGGCAGTGGAAGTTAGATTGGTATGACAGGAATAAGGATTTTTACTGTAATTACAGCGAAAAGGCTAAGAAGTCCCAGCTCACTCCATATCTTATTGAGATAGCTAGAGAGAATTGCCTTGATGGCGACAAAGTTAGAGCAGGAGATATGGTCAACTTCTCAATCGGTCAGGGAGATACTTTGATGACGCCGTTGCAGTTAGCTGTAGCTTATTCAGCTCTTGCTAATGGCGGAAAGCTAATGGTTCCAAAGGTTGCTAAAGCAATAGTTGAACCAAGTGGGCGAGTAGTTAAAGAATTTAAGCCAGAGATTAGCAGCCGACTTCCAATTAAGAAATCAACTCTGAAGTTTCTACAAAACTCACTTCGAGCAGTGGTGACTGGAGGAACTGCAACTGGAGCCTTCTCTGGAGTTGGAGTTGAGGTAAGTGGTAAGACTGGAACTGGTCAGGTCTTTGGAAGAAATCTTGATGGCTCAAGTAAAGATGACACCTCATGGTTTGCATCTTTTGCTCCAAGTAAGAAACCAGAATATGCCGTTGTGATGATGGTAAGTCAGGGTGGTTTTGGTGCCAGCACAAGCGGTGTTGGAGTTCGAAAGATCTATGAACATATCTTTGGCACAAATGGCCGAGTAGCAATATTTCCTAATGGAAATCCTAAGAAGCTTCCAAGAATAGATTCTTCGAAGGCAGAGCTGTTGCCATGAAAATTTCCCTTAAAGCTCAGAGTAAACGAGGATTCTTTACTGGCGCCGATCAGATATTAAATGCGGCAGTCTTCCTCCTTCTTTTAATTGGAATTGTCTTGGTTTATGCAGCAACTAGAGATTGGTTTGCAGCAAATGATTTAGATCCCGAGTATTATCTAAAGCGGCAGATAGTTAATGTCATCATTGGAATTGCTCTGGCCTATGGCACAACTCTTATTGATTACCGCCTACTTCGGGCCTACACGCCATTTGTTTGGGGCTTTGGAGTCTTAGGCCTTGTTGCAGTATTAATCCCTGGACTTGGATCAACAGTTAATGGAGCGCGCTCTTGGATTTCATTTCCTGGGGGCTTGCAATTTCAGCCAGCAGAGCTAGCAAAGATTTCAATTATTGTTGGAATGGCTTTAATTCTCTCTGAGCGTATGGCGGGAGAAGATAGACCAAGTGATAAGCAGGTCTTGCAAGCCCTTGGAGTTGCTGGGCTTCCACTTATCTTGATTGTTGCTCAACCAGATCTAGGAACTGTGCTGATTATCTCTGCAGCAGTGATAACAATGATTGCGCTCTCTGGCGCATCTCTTTATTGGGTGGTGGGGCTTCTTCTCGCTGGAGTAGTTGGGGTTTATCTTGCAATCGCTAGCGGTGAGGTGAGTGAGTATCAATTAAATCGCCTAAAGTCTTTTGTTGATCCTTCAGCAGATCCGCAGGCAAGTGGTTATCAATTAAGGCAGGCTCGTATAACTATTGGCTCAGGTGGCCTGCTTGGTAAAGGATTATTTAATGGGCCACAGACCAATGGTCGATTTGTTCCAGAGCAACAGACAGACTTTATCTTTACAGTTGCGGGAGAAGAGATGGGCTTTATTGGTTCATCATTTATCTTGTTACTTTATTTCATAGTATTGATGCGAGCCTTTGCTATCGCAAGAGCTACAACAGATTTATTTGGCAAGATGGTCTCAATCGGTGTGGTTGCATGGTTCTCATTTCAAATCTTTGAAAATATCGGTATGACAATGGGGCTTATGCCAATGACTGGGGTTCCCCTCCTATTTCTCTCCTATGGGGGATCTGCGATGTTTGCCAATATGATCGCTATTGGCCTATTGCAAAATGTCTATCAAAGGACGCGATAAGAGCGGCTTTTGCGCCTAATTAGGCGAAGGCTTTAACTATCTGCCATACTTGCCCAGTTCGAAGTCGCCTCACGTTCTTGAGGTCGCCAAGACCGCTCTTTAGGTGCGGTCGGCAGATCCGGAAAAAAAGGCGCCACCACAGATTTTTTAGCAAATGCTTTTAACAAAAGCGTTTATGAAAACTTATAAGAAGGATTTGATCGTATGGCCGAAGAGCCAAAAAAAGTGCGTAAGCGCGCTGTAAAGAAAAGTGCAAGTAAAGCAGTAGAGCAGAGCGAGAGCGCTCCTATTGCTAAAGAGAAGAAATCAAAGGCCGGGGTAATCCCAGCTCCAATATTTCAAGCAGCTCCAGTGGCTGCTGCCCCAAAGGCAAAGCCTGCTACAACAAAGCCTGCTACAACAAAGCCTGCTCCAAAGAGCGCAGCTGAGGTTCCGGGCGAGAGTGAGGCGGAGAGAGAAAATCGCCGTCGCCGTCGCCGCAGAGGAGGCCGCTCTCGTCGTAGGCTAGAAAAAGATGAGAGCCCTACAACTAGCCCGGCGGTAGGCAAAGAACCAAGTAGCGATTCCGAAGGCAGCGTTGGATTTAAAAAGCGTAGACGCCGTCGTCGCTCAGGCGCTGATGGAGTAGCGCCAGGTGAGAAGATTGAAGAAGATGGCGTATTAACTGTAGTTAAGGTGCGCGAGCCTCGTCCGGTTCAAGAAAAACCTGCACGAGAGAAGAAGAGCTTTGATCGCCCGCCTCGTCGCTTTAAAGATCGCGATAGAGATAGAGGTCGAGAGAAACCTCGCTATAACGATTATCGTGAAAATCGTCGCCGCGGAACAATACTCACCGATGCTGAATTTCTTGCAAGACGTGAATCTGTAGATCGTGAGATGTTAGTTCGCCAGCAAGGCGATAGAACACAGATTGCAATTTTGGAAGATAAGGTTTTGGTTGAGCACTATGTCAATCGCAATAGCAATATCTCCTATGTTGGAAACGTCTATCTTGGAAAAGTTCAGAACGTTCTTCCTTCAATGGAAGCTGCATTCGTTGATATTGGTAAGGGACGAAACGCTGTTTTATATGCTGGCGAAGTTAATTGGGATGCTGCCGGTCTTGCTGATAATCAGGAGCGAAAGATTGAGAAAGTTCTAAAAACTGGTCAATCAGTATTAGTTCAAGTAACTAAAGATCCAATCGGTCAAAAAGGTGCTCGTCTAACAAGTCAGATCTCACTTCCTGGTCGATATTTAGTTTATGTACCAGGCGGGGGAATGAGTGGAATCTCAAGACGACTTGCAGATACTGAGCGCTCACGCTTAAAAGAAATTCTTAAAGGTCTAATCACTGATGAAGAGGGCGTAATTGTCAGAACCGCTGCAGAGGGAGCAAGTGATGAAGAACTTACTCGCGATGTAATCCGCCTAAAAGCGCAATGGGATGACATTAAGGCAAAGTCTGAAAACACCAGTACCTCAGCTCCATCACTTCTCTATGGTGAGCCTGATCTAACGGTTCGAGTAATTAGAGATATCTTTAATGAAGATTTCCGCAAGCTAACTGTTCAAGGAGGCGATGCTTGGGATGATATTAATAATTATCTTGGCCATATTGCTCCTGAGCTTTTAACAAAGATTGAAAAATACAGCCAAGGAAAAGATCTCTTTGTTGAAAATAGAATTGATGAGCAGTTAGCTAAAGCACTTGACCGTAAGGTTTATCTGCCATCTGGAGGCTCACTAGTTATTGATCGCACCGAGGCTATGGTGGTTATTGATGTCAACACTGGAAAGTTCATTGGTAAAGGTGGAAATCTAGAGGAGACTGTTACTAAAAATAACCTTGAGGCAGCAGAGGAGATTGCTCGTCAGCTAAGACTTCGAGATCTGGGCGGAATTATCGTTATCGACTTCATCGATATGATTTTAGAATCAAATCGTGAGCAGGTATTGCGCAGATTAGTTGAGTGTTTAGGAAGAGATAGAACTAAGCATCAAGTAGCGGAAGTAACATCACTTGGTTTAGTGCAGATGACTCGAAAGAGAGTGGGCCAAGGGCTAATTGAAGCCTTCTCAACAACTTGTGATAGTTGTGGTGGTCGAGGCATTCATGTTCATATGGAGCCAGTTAATAAGAAGAGCCTTGATCGTGAATTTGTTCCAGCAAAGGTCAATAAGGAAGAGAACCTCACCGCTGTTGAAGTAGAGGCTGAAGAAGAAGAAGTCCTTGAAGAAGTTGAGAACGCGGCTAAGAAAGAGGGAGATTCTGGCCAGAAGAAAGGCTTTGGTAGGCGTAAACGCAGGGCTGCCAGCTCTGGAGTTGTAACGGCCTAACTCAGTTTGACCCTAGATAGGCTCAATCCGTAACCTATGCCCCTGCCCCGATAAGGGTCTTTGGCAAGGAAAAAAAAGAGATGGAAGGACCATTGTGTACGCAATAGTTAAAGCTGGCGGTCGCCAGGAGAAGGTCGCTGTTGGCGATACTGTCTTTGTTGATCGCATTGATGCAGCTGCGGGTTCCACCGTTTCATTTCCTGCAGTTTTAGTTGTTGATGGCGCAGCGGTAACAAGTGATCCAAAGCTTCTCTCTGGAGTTAAAGTAACTGGAGAAATTATTGAAGAGGTTAAGGGTCCAAAGATTCATATCTTGCGCTTTAAGAATAAGACCGGCTATCGCCGTCGTCAGGGCTTTCGTTCAAAAAACACTCGCGTGAAAATCACTGCGATTAATGGTGTGAAGTAAAGGGGTTGGCATAAATGGCATCGAAAAAAGGCGTCTCCTCAACCCGAAATGGTCGCGATTCCAATGCACAATTTCTTGGAATCAAAAGATTTGGTGGTCAGGTAGTTAACAGCGGCGAGATTCTCGTTCGCCAGCGTGGCACCAAGTTCCACCCAGGTAAGAATGTAGGAATCGGAAAAGATGACACGCTATTTGCGCTAGCTTCAGGTTCAGTGGAGTTTGGCAGTGCTCGTGGTCGTCGCGTTGTAAATATCGTCCCGGTTTCCTAAGCAACGGACTTAAAAAAATTGCGGGTCCGTGCATACGGGCCCGCTTTTTACTTATCCACCTAATTTAAGAGAGGCAAGAGTCAGATGACAACCTTCGTTGATCGCGTGACTCTTCATGCCGCAGCAGGAAAAGGTGGCGATGGCTGCGTCTCTGTTCACCGTGAAAAATTCGTTCCACTTGGCGGCCCTGATGGGGGCAGCGGTGGAAGAGGCGGCGACATTATTTTGGTTGTTGATCCAAGTGTTACAACCTTGCTTGATTTTCACCACTCGCCACATCGAAGCGCTAGCTCTGGAAGACAGGGATATGGCGCGCTAAAAAATGGCCCTGATGGAGATGATTTAATCCTTGGCGTTCCTAATGGAACGGTTGTGATGAATAAAGAAGGCCGCATCTTGGCAGATTTAGTAGGTAATGGAACAAGATTTATTGCAGCTAAAGGTGGTTTAGGCGGTCTTGGAAATAATGCGCTTGCCTCAAACCGGCGTCGAGCTCCAGGTTTTGCACTCCTTGGTGAACCTGGCGAGAAGCGAACTTTAGTTTTAGAACTTAAATCTGTTGCAGATGTCGGTCTAATTGGTTATCCAAGCGCTGGTAAATCATCTCTAGTTGCAGCTATTTCTGCAGCAAGGCCAAAGATTGCTGATTATCCATTTACAACACTTGCGCCAAATCTTGGAGTTGTTCAGGCAGGAGAGGCGAGATTTACTGTTGCAGATGTTCCAGGTTTGATACCAGGTGCTTCGCAAGGAAAAGGTCTTGGCCTCCAATTTCTTCGCCATGTTGAGCGCTGCGCAGCTTTAGTACATGTCCTAGATTGCGGAACGCTAGAGACTGACCGTGATCCGGTGAGAGATTTTGAAGTTATTGAAGATGAGTTAAAGAAGTATGCCGAGGACTTAAGTACCAGACCTCGCATTATTGCACTTAATAAAGTTGATCTTCCTGATGCTAAAGCAATGGCAGATATGGTGGAGCCAACGCTAAAAAAGATGGGATATGAGGTTTATCAGATCTCAGCTGCATCAAGAATTGGTCTTGAACAACTTCTCTATGCCATGGCTAAGTTAGTTGCAGAGCATAGAAAGCAGGAGAGCGAGCTAGAGAAGGTAAGGATTGTGCTTCGCCCAACTCCAATTGATGATGTTGGCTTTAAGACTATGGCTAATGATGATGGCTCATTTACCGTTATTGGTTCACGTCCTGAGAGATGGGTTCATCAAACAAACTTTAGTAATGCCGAAGCAGTTGGATATTTAGCAGATCGCCTAGCAAGTTTAGGAGTTGAAAAAGAGCTCTTTAGATTAGGGGCCAAGCAAGGCGATGAAGTGCGCATTGGCCTTGGTGATGATGCGGTGGTCTTTGATTGGGAGCCAACTATTGAGGCAGGCGCTGAACTTCTGGCCGGACCTCGCGGCGATGACATGCGTATCCCGCGCGGATGGGAGAAGTTTGATGAAGAGGCAATTGATCAATTAGATGATGAAGAATTAGCTCAGCAATGGGAGTACAAGGTAGAAGATCCCACAGATCCAGGAAAAGAGATGGAGGAGCAGAAATGAATCGCGATGCAGTTATAAAAGCAAAGCGAATAGTTATCAAGATTGGCTCCTCAACTCTTACTGGAGCAGATGGTGCAGGCCTTGATAGCGCTGCCGTTACTAAATTGGCAGCAGTAGTTGCTGAGTTAAAAGAAAAGGGCAGAGAAGTTGTTGTTGTCTCATCTGGAGCAATTGCAGCAGGGCTTGCCCCCCTTGGACTAGGAAGTAGACCTGCCGATCTTGCAACGCAACAAGCAGCAGCATCTGTTGGCCAGGGGCTATTAATTCATAGCTATACCGAAGCTCTAAGAAAACATAAAATCATCGCTTCTCAAGTGCTATTAACTATTGAAGACATTGTTCGTAGGTCTCACTATCAAAATGCGCAGCGCACCCTCTTTAAATTACTTGCGCTAGGCGTTGTGCCAATTATTAATGAGAATGATTCGGTTGGAACGCAAGAGATTAGATTTGGCGACAATGATCGAATCGCTGCTCTCGTTTCTCATTTAATTGGTGCAGATTTATTAGTTCTAGTTAGTGATGTTGATGCTCTCTATGATGCTAATCCAAAAGAGGCTGGAGCTAAAAAGATTTCTCAAGTTGATTCCCTTAAGCAATTGGACGATGCCCAAATTGGGGGAGCAGGATCTAAAGTTGGTAGCGGTGGTATGGTGACAAAAATTGAAGCTGCGCGAATTTCAACCCAAGCTGGAATTCCAATGTTATTAACCTGCCTTGGCGATCTTTCCCAAGTATTGGCCGGGGCCGAACTTGGAACATACTTTGTTGCATCAGCAGATAAGAAGTCTTCTCGTCTGCTCTGGTTAGCTCACGCGGCAAGTAGTAGTGGAAGGTTAATTGTCGATGCTGGCGCTGTTAGCGCTCTACGTGAACGTGGTACCTCACTTCTTCCTGCTGGAGTTAAAGCTATTGAAGGAGAATTTAGCGCAGGAGATACAGTTGAAATATCAGCCGAAGATGGAAACATCATTGCTCGCGGCTTAGTTGCCTTTGATTCTTCAGAAATTCCAGCGATGCTCGGGCGCTCCACTAAAGATCTTGCGAAAGAATTAGGGCCTGAATATGAGCGAGAGTTGGTCCACCGCGATGACATGGTGCTTTTATGAGCAATGATCAATTAGTTGCAGATTTAGCAGATAGAGCAAGAAAAGCATCTAAGACTCTAATGACTGCTGGCTATAGCAAGAGACAAGGTGCACTCCTTGCAATTGCAGATGCACTTGAGGCCAATATGAATGAAATCCTTGCAGCTAATGATCTTGATATTCAGCGCGGAAAAGATAATGGGCTTAACTCATCACTTCTTGATCGCCTAGCTCTAAGCCCGGAGCGAATCAAAGATATTGCCTCAGGGGCCCGCCAAGTTGCAGCACTTGATGACCCACTTGGAATTGTTTTAAGACAGAGAACTCTAAGTAATGGTTTGAAACTTACTCAAGTAACGGTGCCATTTGGGGTTATCGGAATGGTCTATGAGGCTCGTCCAAATGTAACTGTTGATGCTGCAGTAATTCTTCTGATGTCAGGAAATGCAGCGCTACTTCGTGGTTCATCATCTGCTCAGGCAAGCAATGAGGTATTGGTTAAAGTGATGAGAGGCGCACTTGAAACGGGAGATATTTCAAGTGAAGTTATTCAATTAATTCCCTCAAGTGATCGCGATACTACTAGAGCTCTTCTTCATGCTCGAGGAAAAGTTGATTTAGTAATTCCAAGAGGAAGCGCTGATTTAATCCGTATGGTTGTTGATGATTCAACTGT
>Ga0164292_10004087_pt1 | contig 11873 bp, 10 predicted proteins | sample GEODES117metaG_FD_111486 | JGI IMG/M metagenome (GOLD analysis project Ga0164292, IMG submission 111486) | Eutrophic lake water microbial communities from Lake Mendota, Wisconsin, USA - GEODES117 metaG | ecosystem: Environmental > Aquatic > Freshwater > Lake | place: USA: Lake Mendota... | reverse complement strand
CACAGCAGGCAATGCGCTGTCATTGAGTGGCACACAGTTCAACGTCAACACTGATGGTTCTGCCAATGCCACAATTGGCATTAACGGCAGTAACCAGTTGATCATTCCAGCCAGTGCTGTGCTAACAACACCAAATATTGGAGCGGCAACCGGCACAAGTTTAACTGCCACTGGCAATGTAGATGCTGGCAATGTGCTAACCGGCGGCATTGTAAGTTCAACCGGAACAGGTACATTCGGTAATGTCAACACAGGTGGACTTGTAAGTGCTACTGGTAACTTGACTGCTGGTAATATCACATCCAATGGTAATTTTGACACAGTAAGCATCAGTGCTACTGGCAACATCAAAGGTGGCAATTTACAAACAGGTGGCACTGTGAGTTCCACAGGTACTGCCACACTGGGCAATGTCAACACAGGCGGATTGATCAGTGCAACTGGCAATATCACAGGTGGCAATATCTTTACCAGTGGTGCTGGTGGCGATATTTCCGGCTCCGGTAATATCACAGGAGGCAACTTCTTAACTGGTGGAACAATATCTTCAACAGGTACTGCTACATTAGGCAACGTGGCCACAGGTGGTACAGTAAGTGCTGCCGGTAACATCACTGCAGGCGCTGGTAGTTTCTTTATTGGTAACGGTTCACAATTGACCGGTGTTAACGCCAGCAGTGCTATTGCATTGATCAATGGCAATACCAATATCACAACGGCCACAAACGGCAACGCCAATGTCACAATTGGTGGCACAAGTAATGTAGTGGTGTTTACCACAGGTGGCATAGACGTAACTGGCACTGTGAGTGCAAACGGCACAGTAACAGGTGGCAATTTGGCCACAGGCGGCACAGTAAGTTCAACAGGCAATGCCACAGCAGGCAATGTAAGTGCTGTTGGTAACGTAACCGGTCAAACATTTATTGGTAATATAGAAGCCACTACTGTAAGTGCTACTGGTAACGTAACCGGTCAAACATTTATTGGTAATATAGAAGCCACCACAGTAAGTGCTACTGCTAATGTAACAGGTGGAAACATAATAACAGGTGGTATTGTAAGTGCTACAGGTAATGTTACTGCTGGCAACGTGATTGCAACATCGGGCAAGTTTGGCAACATTGTAATTTCAGGTGATGATATCACTGATGCAGGCGGCGGCGTTGTCAACATCAACTCTGCGCTGGCCGATGTAAACTTTGCTGTGAATGGTGACACTGTTGCCAACTTGTTGTTTGTGGATGCAGGGACAGACACCGTCAGTATTGGCAGTGCAACACAGACCACTGGGGCTATACTGGCAGTTAATGCCACAAACTCCGTACTGTTCCCAGTTGGTAACACAGCACAGCGTCCAACAGGCGTTGTTGGTATGTTGCGTTACAACACATCAGTTGATAGTTTAGAACAATACGCCTCAACAGGATGGGAAACAGTTGGTACTCCGGCGTTTACAGTTGTTGCTGACAATCAGTTCAACGGTGATGGTTCAACTGTAGCATTCACCTTGACGCAGGCCTCAACCACTGCTGGTGCTATTGTTGCAATCAACGGTGTTCAACAGATTCCAACCACAGCGTACTCAATCAGTACCACTACATTGACGTTTACTGAAGCACCTGCCGCAGGCGACGTAATTGATGTGCGTATGTTTACCACTACTACCAGTGTCAACAGCATCTCAAACGCTGCCGGCAACGCAATTGTAGCAACAAGTGAAACGGCTGCACTGGTTAACGTTACAGGTGACTTGAGTGTAAACGGAACAATTTTAGGTGGAAACATCAACAGCACTGCTATCACCAACGGCACATCAAATATGGCAGTTGTCTCCAGTGGAGGCAACATCCGCGGTAATGTAGCCGGCACAACAGTGATGACCATTAGCCCTGGACTGGTAGATATCCAAGGTAACTTGACTGTGAGTGGCAACGCAACATTGCAAGGCAACATTCTAGGCGATCGTATCCAAAACGGTACAACCAGCTTTGATATCCAATCAGCCAGTGGCAATGCCAACATCACAATTGGCGGCACAAGCAATGTGGCAGTGTTTACCACAGTTGGCTTGGCACTTGGCGGTAACTTGTTACCAAGTGCCAACGTCACATACGACTTGGGCAGTGAAACACAGGCCTGGAGAGATTTATATCTATCTGGTAACAGTATTAAATTAGGTTCTGCAACAATTACCTCAAGTGGTAATAGTGTTAGTATGGGCACTGGCAATGTAACAGGTGCCAACCTAACCACAGCAGGTATTGTAAGTGCAACTGGCAACATTGCAGGTGGTAACTTGACAGTTGGAACAGGTACTATTACTGGTGGTAACATTGTTAACGCTAACGGCAACGGCATAGGTAACATTGGTAGTTCTAGTGTTTACTTCAACACAGTATTTGCCAAAGCAACAAGTGCGCAATACGCTGACTTGGCAGAGAAGTACGAAGCAGACGCAGAGTACGCACCGGGTACTGTGTTAGAGTTTGGCGGCGACAAAGAAGTTACGCTGTCCACAGAAGCAGGCTCAACTAGAGTAGCAGGTGTTGTGAGTACTAACCCAAGTTACATCATGAATGCTGGATTAACTGCAGAACACGTGGCAATGGTGGCACTGCAAGGTCGCGTACCATGTAGAGTTGTTGGACCAGTGGCCAAAGGTGACATGATGGTGGCAGCCGGCAACGGTGCAGCCCGAGTGGATAACTCAGCTCGTGCAGGCAGTATCATTGGCAAGGCCCTGGAAAACTTTAGCGGTGCTGAAGGCACAATTGAAGTGGTAATTGGTCGCAACTAAACTGTGTAAATAAGCAAGCAACAAGATAGGGTCTTTGGGCCCTATCTTTTTATATAGACAAAGGAATATAACATGGCACCGCCATTAGGAATAAAAATTGGAGCAGGATGGAGTATAGGACCCGGGTGGAGTATGGGTGCGCCACCACCTCCACCAGTAGATTTATACACACCTCTTGCCGGCAGTTTGAGTTTCAACGGCTCAAGCCAATATCTCTCAATGTCCCCGGGTATGACTCCTGCCGCCGATGCATTTACCATAGAAGGCTGGTTCTACAACACCGGTGGATTTACTAACAAAGGATTGCTGGCCACTGATCAAAGTGTGGGCATGAGTCTGTTTACTAGCGATGATGCCACTATTACTCTGGATAGATATGGTGGAGGATATCAACCTGGTTATACTTGGCCAGCAGCAACATTGCAAACTAACAAGTGGCAATACATAGTGCTGAATCGCAATGCCAGCACTAATCTAGAAACCATGTGGATTGGTACATTTGTTGACAACTATTCAACAGTGACCTGTGCTCGAGCAACCGGCGCTTCAGGTGGCAGCAGTCCTAGCGGTGGCACACAAACTGACAGTCAAAGTTGGGGCAACAGCAACTGGGTAGGTAGATACTATGGTGGATATTTTCCAGGATTTATTACCAATTTCAGAGCGACCATTGGTGCGGCTGTGTACGACAGCAACAGTGCCACAATCACTGCACCAGTAGCACCGTTGACAGCAGGTGCCAACACTGAATACTTGATGTTGGGTGCAGTAGTGACCACAGACACAAGCGGCACACAAACTGTTACCAACAACGGCACAGTTGCACAGACTGGAACAACACCGTTTTAAAAAACAGTTTTAAACTCAAAAATAGGACTTTTGTAGTCCTATTTTTTTGACTAAATATCATATAACAATGGATGAACAATGGGATTAACTAAACCGCGTGCCTCGCAGATTTTTGATATAGATTACAAACAAGCAACTCGTGTAATCACAGTCAGCGATGTTACACTAGCCGGCGGAGCCCCAAGTCAAGTTGACGGAGTTAACCTGGCAGAAGACGATCGAGTTTTGGTAACTGGACAAAACACGGCCAGCCAAAATGGCCTGTATTTTGTATCCTCCGTGGGCACAGGTGCCAACGGCATATGGCTTCGCACAACTGACGGCAACGAAAACGGCGAAGTACAAGCCGGCATGATTGTGATGGTTACCGAAGGGTCTTTATACCACGACACCCAATGGAAATTAACCACCGATAATCCAATTATTATTGGTACTACTGCATTGACTTTTGTAATTAACATACTGAGTCAAATTGGCGGATCCAACACACAAATACAGTACAACAATGCCGGAACCATGGGCGGATCACCTGATCTAACATGGAATGGCACAACTCTTTACACAAACGGTGCAGTAAGTGCTACAGGCAATATAACTGGCAATTACATCCTGGGCAATGGTAGTCAACTAACAGGTTTACCAGCAACATATGGCAATAGTAACGTAGCAACATTTATGGCTGCGTTTGGTAGCAATACCATAAGCACCACCGGATCGATTACTTCGGGAAATGTTACGGGTAGCAATGTATTAACAGGCGGATTGATCAGTGCAACTGGTACTGTCACAGGTGGTAACTTAACTACAAGCGGCAGTGTAGGCATTGGGACAAGCTCACCAAGTGTTAAATTTCAAACGGTTCAAACTATTGCTGATTGGACAGGAGATTTTAAAAATTACACAGCAGGGGCTTATGGATTAAGAGTAGATTTATCAGGTTCGTCTGGCAGTCAAGCTGCCTTGCAGGTGTACACTGCGATTGGTAATGGAATGATAGTTAGAAACGATGGTCTCGTTGGTATTGGTACTTTTTCCCTTGATCCATCAACACTATTAACGGTTGCAGGTGCAATTTCCGCTACTGGTACCATCACCGGTGGCAACGTATTAACAGGTGGATTGATCAGTGCAACCGGTGCCATTACTGGTGCCGCAATTACTGGTAGCAGTTTGACTGTGTCAACAGGCAACATCACTGTTGGTAATATTGTCAACGCCAACGGTAATGGGGTAGGTAATATTGGATCAGCAACAACATACTTCAACACTGTTTTTGCCAAGGCCACCTCAGCACAGTATGCTGACTTGGCAGAAAACTATGAAGCCGATGCTGACTATGCTCCCGGCACAGTGGTAGTATTTGGCGGTGACAAAGAAATCACCATCAGCAATAAAAATCACAACACCGCAGTGGCAGGAATTATATCAACTAACCCAAGTTATTTAATGAATGCTGGACAGTCAGGAGAATGGATATTGCCTGTAGCATTGACTGGTCGTGTTCCTTGCCTGGTTCAAGGACCTGTAACCAAAGGCACTGTGTTGGTAACAGGAGACACTCCTGGAACAGCCATGGCCATAAAAACATCAAAATTCAAACCTGGATGTGTGGTTGGAAAATCATTGGAAAACATCAAATCTAATGAAGTTGTGACCATTGAAGTTGCAGTAGGACGATTATGATACAAGAACGATATAGAGCAGACTACGAAGGTGAATTTGTAATCACCGAAAGCCGATGGAGCGGTGGCAAAAAAACACAAAACAGAGAATGGGTAGCCAATCCGATTGACAACCAGCACATCAGTGGCCGCGCTGCCTGCATTGGTAGCAATGTAGATCGTAACTTATTTGATTATTCAAGACTACAACGTCATAAAGGTGGCTTGTTAAGTTCAAAAAAGTTACAGACATACGGCACAGGTACAATTGCTAAAGAGATGCGATTGAACTTTGCAGTGGAAATTGATAAAATCATCATCGACGAACTGGTTGAATCTGGGTATGTAAATGACAATATTGTGTACGGTAGCACTCGAACCTGTTTAATGCATCCGGGAGAATTTTATCTAATTCCCTACAACACACTCATAGCACTAGAAGCTCTGGTGTTATGGATGGCAGCATTTGACGGGCATAAAGAAATTTATGCACTGGGTTACACCAACGACACAGTTGGAACTGTGAGTGAATGGTTGGCACATGTAAACGGAGTAATAACAGCGTATCCGTCAACTAAGTTTACATTCATTGGTGAAGAGTCCAATATTCCCAAAGCATGGCGTATGAATGCCAATGTTGCTTGCTTGAACTATCGTCCATTTATAAGTCACTGCGATATCTGAATACTGTGTTCCACAGTGGCCATTTTGTCACGAACAGCATCAAAATTCACAGTTGACCACAGGCCAGGATGCATGGGTCTAGGCGATGTTCCGGATGTGATCCAGGCCCAGCCAATGTGTTCATCGTTCAACACAGGTGTAAATTCTTTAGCAACGCTACAGAAAAATGTGTGATAGGCAAATCCACCATCAGCACTGGTGAACTTTTCAATAGGAACCAGTCGCAAATACTCGGGCATGTGCCCCAGTTCTTCGGTACACTCGCGTGTCATTGCTTCGATTAGTGTTTCATTGGCTTCAAATTTGCCGCCAGGCAACCCCCACGAGTCTGGGTGACGTGAGTCGTTGCGCAACAGATACAAATATCGTTGTGTGCTCACACTGTAGAACCAAACGCCCACAGCATTTACAGTACTATTCTCCATTGGCCTCCTGGATATAATCCTTGATAGCTCTTGACCCATGTTGTGCCTGTCCATTTGTATTGAATTCCAGTTGTTATATTAGTTACGTATTGTAGGTTGTCAGGACTAGAATTATTTTCAAAAACCACTTGCCAACGACCATCTAGGTATTCAATGATGTCGTTCTTTCGAGCAATCAGCGGTTGTCCTAGCGTGCCTTGCCAAGCCACAGCGTAGCCATTGTCACTGCCAGTGTCTTCAGTTAACAAATACCGTTGTCCTTCGACCGGCACAGGTAATCCTTCGTTTGGTCCACTGCGCAGTGGATCAATCACTGAACGTACAGGCGACAAGGTATTTTGTGGAACAGTGTCTTCATCTATAGTATACAGCATAAATCGATCATCGGATGGGTCATAAGCAATGGTTCCGGCAACTTCAGTGCCGTCAGGTTGCTCTAAAAAGATCTGACTGATGCCAGGCCGTAGCACTCCGTAGACCCCAACCAATGCTGTCCATAACAAATTGCTGGGTGGCGAATCTGGTGGTGTCAAACTGGCATTAGATTCATCAACTACAGCACTGGGACGCAGAGCCTGCAACTTGTTGCCAATCAACAAGGTTTGATAATCCCAAGGAGTGATCACTATACGTGTGCCCAACAGTAAGTCGTTGTCGAGCACTGCATTTGACGCATCACCTTGGGCATTATATATGTTGGCAATGATACGCTCGACCACACCCAGTTTCTTGACCTTGGCTGGACTACTGATCCAAATTGGCAGGGTAAATGTCATTGTACAAATGTCAATGGGATCTTCTGTGCCAACCGGAACTGACCGGCTGGTCCACTGTGTTGATTCCAGTTCAACAATGCTCAAACTGGTCCAATCAAGATAGTTGTCTGTGCTTTGAATTTCCAATGCCGGGTTAAACAACACCACAATCTGTTCCAACAACTGCATCTTTTGATTGGTATTGCTGGTCCATATGTCCAGCTTGAGTGTGAGTTTGTATGGAACAGGCATCAAGCGTTCAATGGTAAACGCATTGCCCTGTGTGGTTTCGTAGGTGTCAGTGACATCATCGTAGGTGCGTTGACGCACAGCAATGTTGCTGACATAGTATGGCTCTTGCATTCTGGGACGATCGTAGTCAAATCCAGAAATGTAAAAACTCATCATGGGCACAGATGTCATGAAACTGGCAGAGTTGTTCTGCATGATGGTTTGTACTTGTCTGCTAGAATCACCGTAGCGTATGGGCACACGTACCAGCGTGTGTGCTGTTCCTTCTTCGTTGCGTCCGTATTCAATTTGAAAGTTTGAAAAGATTCTTGTGAACTGTAGCAAAAAGCGACGGATTTGTTCGTCATAGAAAAAATATGGATTTTCTGCTGAATTTTGTGTTGTCATTGTTGTTTAACCACCATTGTCTGCATTGGGTTTGAGTAGGTCACTGAGACTCTGACGACTTGGAATAGCACCACGGTCAGTGGTCTGTACTGTGTTTCTATTGTTGACAAAACTGGCTCGTTGTGACGCTGCCGGACCTTCGGACTCAAACACTGGTTTGATACGAACACTGTCTTCAATCTTGACCCATGATGCGCCATTGTAACGGAACAGGCGATTTGGAAAGTAATCCAATCGCAAGGCATAATCGCCAACTGCTGGCGATGCTGGAAAACTAACACCCGGAGTCACAGGCAATCCGTTTGGCGCAATGCCATCGCCAGTCAAGTAGCCAATTGTGTAGCCATCTGAACGTGGTGTAGTACCTTCACCACCTTGAGTACCATCCACTGTGGGTGGCGTTTCGTCTGCTGTTAGGCCTGATTGTGCAGGTTGTCCATCTTCTGCTGTGGGAAGAATATAAAACTTTACTGTATCGTATCCAGTTAGTGGAACTTCAACATCGGCTTGTACCAAAATTGCATCGTTCAGTTCTAGGTCTTTTGTGCGAGTAGAAGTTTTTCCTGCAATGGTATCTGGAGTCTTTTCGGTCCAGTAGGCAGTATTGGTTATGTCTGTGCCAGGCGGAACATTGGTGTTGGCAGTGTAGTACTTGTCGCCATTGTTCACAACAGTGCCGGCAGGATAATAGTTGCCGGGATCCCAGATGTTGTTGGGTTCAAATGCCTGTTTGGTAATGCTGTTGTATTCTTGAGCATTGACCATTGGAGTGGCCTTCACACGCCATAAGTGCGGCAGCCAAGTTTGACTAAAACCTTCTGAAGCAAAGGCCGCATCCTGGATCACATACCAGCGAGGCAATGCTTTGGCCAAACTTTTGTCTAAGGGATGATAATCTTTTAGGTTGGGAATTTCTATCACGTCACCTGACATGAGTTTACGCCCAATGGTGTCAATCATGTCGTTGTAGGAAAAAGTGATGAATAAAGTGTCGTTGTTCAAAAACAAGCCAAATTGTGTAAGATCAAAGTCAATGTCTGCCACACGATACACACCGCGTTGTACATACACATCTGGATCATATTGACGATCACGATTTTCTAACAACAATAAATCCTCAATAAACAAGGGATTTGAAGTTTCGTAAACAGGAAGCGTGGCATCTGCATCACCGGGGTCGCCAGTTGCTGGGCCGAGATATTTGTGGATGAAAATATCCAAACCGCCAATAGTGAACATTTCTGAAATAGTTCGATCTAAAAATCGATAGTCGGCCGTCCTGTTTGGCCTATACATGGAAAGTTTTGGCATAGTCTACTATTTAGTAAGATTTGTTGCCTTGCATTTATCCCCATGCCACCGGTTATACATGCCTATTGAATATACATTATTACAATGCTCACAAGTTTTTTTGATCTGTGAAGGATGCCTACCTGCCTGTAATGCTTTAATATTTCCTTGCCGCTGTATTTCGCCACCTAATAGATGATGAGTTCCTTCTTCGACTAATCTACGCTGAGTTTTTCTTTGCATATCACCACCAAAAAAGTGATGAGTTCCGTTGCTGGCTCTAACACGTGATGGATGATTTTCTCCCAAGAAGTGATGGGTTCCGTCGGTTAGTAACTTGCGCTGTGTTTCGCTTGATTTTCTACCGTCAAACCAGTGATGAGTGCCGTCTGCTATTTTTTTGTGTACTGGATTGCTGGCTCCTAAAAAGTTATGTGTGCCATTTGCAACTCTTTTTCTACTCAGATCGCCACCTACCCACGGATGAGTACCGTTTTGAACTCTTTCTAGGTTGCTGTTAGTTGCTAGTTGAGACAGTTCCTCAGGAGATAATTTCATACGTAAACTTATTTTGTGGCAAGCACCCCAGTCTTTTTGAGAATAATGTATATCATAATGTTCTTGTATTGACACTGCTACTAAGTTTGTAGGATCATTATTCTCATGATTACCATCAATATGATGTATGTCATAACTACGCCCATTGGTATCAATTGGGATCGTCCCGTGATTGGTGATATATATTTTTCTATAATCCTTACGCATATTATTATTTATCATTATTTATGGTACCGGTTGACCATTAAATCCCAAACTGCTATAATTAGGTATTATGAAAATTGTTAAATTAAATGGTAGACACAAACAGTTCCGTGAGCACGGGCATGTAGTAGCTATGCGTTTTGACTCTGTCGTTGCCCCAAATAGGAATAGGTATGAGTTAGCCTGCCAGAAACGCTGGCCTGGGCACGGCCAACAGGGTAACGATATCTGGTACAGTTATATAGGCACACAACCAGCTAGATTAAGAGAGCTAGACTCTCCATTCTGGATTACTTTCCGCAATGAATACGATTTGACCATGCTATTGTTGACTGTAACTTGACCAATAAAATCAAAACTGCTATAATACACACTTACCCACTCCAGGAGTATGTTATGAAAGCTGGTAACTTTTTAGCAAAGTACACAGGCCCAAAAGGCAAACCTTTTTATTCTTCCTATTACAAAGTAAAAGCTACGGAAAAATGGGTGGAGTATGCATTGGACATTGTGGACATGAGCCGTATAATAATGACAGTGGACTTTGACACTAAATGGAAACTGGTAGAGGCACTGGAAACAGCAGAACGTAAAAAAGCCTGGATGTACAAACACAAAAATTTTGACGTAGTTCGTGCCGCTAAACTTTTTGACGCTGTAAAACACTTGCCCAGAACTAAGTAAGGAATATTATGATCGCAACTAAACCCGTTAAACCGCTGAACCCACGCAGTGCAGATACCAATGCCATGGGCATGGAGCCAACTTGGAAAACCCAACCCACCGAAGGTCGTATCAGTGCTCTAGCCATGCGTTCAGTTGGTACAATTACTTTTACGGCAAAAAAGATGCACGTGAGATGATTGTGAACTATCTGGAAACACATGGTCGTAAAAACGATGTGCGCACCCTTAAACGCATTCCAGACAGTTCAATCAGACTAACCACAGGCTGGCTGTGCCGCATGAGCCAGGTGGGCCTGGAGCTCACAGAGCACGAGCAGATCAAACTGGATAACCTGCTAAAAGATATCTTAGAATCCAAACAAGATGCTGTGGCAGAAGAAGCCGCAGTGGATGACGCAGTGCCAAAAATCACAATCCAGGACCGACTGCGAGAGAAGGTGTCAGAGTGTGCGGGTGAACTAGATGGGTTGTTTGACGAGTTTGTCTCAAGCGGCGCCAAGCTCACAGCAGACTACAAACCTGTGGTGCTGATGCGTTCAATGAATGTTGCTCCACAAATGGTAAACGATATTAAACAAATTTGGACACGCAAATTAGAGGAATTTGATGCGGCAGTGGCTGGTAAAGATGCGGACCTGGTGCAGGGCTACAGTTTCTTGAGCAAGGTGCAGTTACGGAATTGCGTAAAGTTCTGTGAGCTGGTAATTTCGGACTGTGGTGCCTACGTGCAGATTAAAAAGGTTGAGCGCAAGCCGCGTAAAGTTCGAGCAGTGCCGCCTGAGAAACGTGCGGCAAAGTTCAAACATATCATGGAATTTGCAGAGCTCAAGCTCAAAGGTTTACCTGCCGCAAGTTTGGTAGACAAAGCAGAAGCCTGGTTGTATGACACTAAGAAACGCAAACTGATTCATCTTGTTGCAGACAGCTATACACAGGCATTCACTGTGAAATCAAACTCCGTCATTGGGTTCAGCACAGTAGAAAGTCTGCAAAAGACTGTGCGTAAACCTGCAGATATCCTTAAAGCACTAGGAGCCGCAGGCAAGCCAGCCGCTAGAAAGATCTACAAGGATCTGACCACAACAGAAACATCGTTTAACGGACGTGGCACAGAGAACCTGATCATCCTTAAATCCTGGTAAATAACTGGAACGGAGCTCTATACCATGGCAATTGAAGAACAATCAAGCCTTAATACGCTAAAACAAAACCTTATTGAATATGTGCAGTTACAACTGGCTTCGCAGATCATTGACCTTGAACTAGATGCAGAGCATTACGAAGCCGCATACCAAAAAACAATTGGTGTGTATCGTCAACGT
>Ga0164292_10004085_pt1 | contig 11877 bp, 11 predicted proteins | sample GEODES117metaG_FD_111486 | JGI IMG/M metagenome (GOLD analysis project Ga0164292, IMG submission 111486) | Eutrophic lake water microbial communities from Lake Mendota, Wisconsin, USA - GEODES117 metaG | ecosystem: Environmental > Aquatic > Freshwater > Lake | place: USA: Lake Mendota... | reverse complement strand
GATCCCCCTTGATAAGCGATCGAGCGGCATCAAGCAGAACATCCTCAGTTATCGACTCTACGCCGCTGACGCCCGTTCGGTATTTGGATTGTTGATGTTCTTTACTCATCTGATCCTCGCCATTAATGGGACCGATGGAGGCTATCGAAGATGATGCTTTAGGTTGAGTAAACACGCTGGGACCCTGCTTAAACATAGGATCATCCTTCGGCACGAAACCCATGAACGTTATTTTTCCCATTTTGTTATCCCCTTAATCCGAAACATCTCGTTCAATCGTGTGACTCGCTCTTCCGGCGACAGTCCAGCCAACATGTCCTCGATGGCGTCATGCAGCGGGTCGTTCGGATCGATCAAACGATCGCCCTTTGGTTCTGGTGCTGGTTTCTCTTTCGGTGGACGATATGGAATCAGCACACCTTTCCTGCCGAAGTAGGTTTCACCCGGTGCGGGCGGGCGTCGTGTGACCTTCATCGAGAATTCTCATTCGTGGTTTGCGACCGTTTCGTTTGGTCATGTTGAGGATGTTTGGATTTATCGAGTGGCTTCCCGGGTCGGAAAGGGGTCACGAAACCCTTTCCGCCGAAGATGGTTTCATCCGGTCGTAGCTCACGAAACCCCAGAACCTTACCCATGATCATCATCCTCCGCTTCAGGCTCGAGGTCGGGATATAGCGCGGCGATCGTCGCTGCGACGTAAGCGGAAAACTGCGGATAAAACTCCGAGCTTGCGCGTACGAAGCACTGCGCTTCATCGACGTCATCGAATCGGTCGGCATCGCAGATTTGTTGTATGCGGCTCGTGCGTACGACGAACTCGCCGAACCGCGCGAGCGTCAAAGGACGATGGGCAAGGAGCGAGGTGGGCGCCTCGAGTAAGCCGTTTACGTTCTCGTCCATGTACTCGTCGACGACGCGATAGGCAAAGCCTTTAGGCAGCTGCCGCATGCGAATACTGATGGCATCCGCGGTAACCGATCGTAAGTCGATTCGCGCAACTTCGATTTCACCCTCTTCGAAATCAGGCAGATACTCACCGCCCATGAAGGAGGGGTGGACTGCCGCGCGCGCGCGACGTTCCTCTTGGTCCAAAGAGATGCACGTAAAAAGAGGATGCAGCTCGTTTAAACGATCCTCATCGACTGCCGTGACAAGCACTTTTCGGCGAGCGGTCCCTTTGACGCGTGAAAGCAGCAGCTTTTCAGCGGTCATCGGGAACAACTTGGTTGATGGACAAAATCCGAGATCGAGTCCTGCGTAAACATCGGACATATGCGGCTCCTGTAGTGGAATGACACCGCATCACGAGGCAGGCTCGTTCTAAGTTGCTGATTTTTGGCTCGTTTCTTTGCCTGAATCAGCCACATCCCGCTTTTGGCGGCGACCACCTTGCCCGAGTCGGCAGGTTGGCGAGGACCGAAGTCCTGACTCTTGATGCAAAGTTAGTATAGCTTTGAGGCTAGAATAAGTCAAGATTTGGGTCTTGTGTCGCAGTGACCAGCCCGGAGTTTTTTTTTTTGGAGTTGGCTATGATTGGTAACCGTGCCGAGTGTCGATTAGTAGCAGCTATGTTGTTCGTCATAACCCTTTCAGCATGTGGACCACAGACCAGGAACGACTGCATACTGGAAAATATGCGAGGCGTGACAAGTGATGACGCAGCTATAGCAATTAGAAACGCTTGTAATTCAAAACATACTAGGCACAGCATTGCGCCACCAAAATCTGAATGTGGAACTCGCCCTATGACAGCAAAAGAGTTAGCAAAGCTACAGATCAGAGCTAGAGTAAAATGGGAAGATTTGAGCCTCAACTATTTGACGTTTTCTGTTTATAACGGGAATAACACTAGCGTTGAGAAAATGTCTGTTCGAATAAGAGATATTAGTTTCTCTGCCCCTCAAGACTATGAGGTGTTGGGTACACGCCCTCTCGTACGACCATCTGCAGCCGCCCAAGATCTTATAGTGAGCGTGGCATCACGACCTAGTGACGATTTTCGATTTCAGCTACTTTCTGCTGAGACCTGCTCTGAGTAGAGCCTGATAACATCAGGTTTACTTATATCGCGCTGTTACTTACCCACGTTAGTAGCTTCTGTAGCTTGAGATGGGGGTTTCCAAACTATTTCCGCCGAGAAGAGCATTTTGCTCGTGCAAGGATCCAACCCAATTTCACATCGGTTCCCTTCACCTTGACCCCATCGGGCACAAAGTCTGTTTCTATGACCTTCCCTTCGTAGGTCCAGGTATTGATGAATAGACCAAAGTCGGTCTTCACAAGCCCTAAACCAAGCTTAGCCTTATCGAACTGGCTGTTTGTTCTGATTACGCCAGTCAGAAAGTCACCTACCTCCCAGTAGATTGAGGAGATGATTGACTTCACCTTTGACGATTTAGCGGAGGCTTTCCTCTTCGAATAGGAAGTGAAATCGATCTCCACACCACCCTTCACACCCTCTGGTAGCTCAATCATGATGGGGTCAGCTACGAGTACGGGAAGGTTTCCCTTCTCATTCGGTAGATAGATCTCCTGAACATGAATTGAGCAATCAACGCAAGGGAGCTCGGTATGCAGGACATCTGAAAGCTCATCGGGATGAGCGAACCGATACTCATCATTGATGTCTGGTGATTCCTTTACTACCCTAACGTCACCGTGTGATCGAATGTGCTTAACTAGCTTATCTTCATCGAGCTTTTCCCAGAACTTGATGAAATCTTCTGAGACAGAACCCACCATCAACTCGCCACCCGATCCATGGACTCTGAATAAATAGGTGTAGTGATAGGTCTTAGGTGACTTCGGTTTATTTGTTTTCTTCTTTGTCATGGGACTCTCTGCTTGGCGGGTACTTTTTCATATTTATCTTAGTTTTTTATTTCCACCGCAAGCGCTTCCAAAAGATCTCTAGCCTTTGTAGCGACCTGTCGTTGCTCAAGATGGGCATACCGCATTGTCGTTCTGATATCTGAGTGACCTAGGATCGATTTGACCTCATATACGGTCATCCCGTTCTGAATGAGACGGGTGGCTAGGGTGTGTCGGAGGGTGTGGATCCGAACGTCATGGAGACCAGCCCTCCTCATAGCCTTTCGGATCGATTGCGGCGCATAGCCTCTCTTCCCACCCTCGCTATTCGTGAAAACGAAGTCGCCCCCCCTCTCTTGATAGCGTCGGGTAAAGACAGCCCTAACCCGCTTTGTCATCGCTATCACACCCTCGTTCGATACCTTGGAACGCCAGAGTCCGATCATCCCTTGATCTAGGTCGATCTGATCCCAACGAATGTTAGCGATCTCGGAGTACCGAGCACCGGTGTCGAGGAGACAAACAACAAGGTCATAACAATCCTGAAGCTGGCGCTTCAACTTCTCTGGACGAACTTCCAGCGGCAGGAGACCAAATTGCTCGCGATTGGGGTCAAGTTCGGCAAGCAACCTCCCCTCTTCCTCGAGGGTGAGATACCTAACTTTATGTTTTGGGATCTTTACCGACGGGTAATCAAGCGATGGAGATCTGAACCCAAGTCTCTTCGCTATCTTCACGGCGCCCCGGACTACAGCAAACTGGTGATAGACAGTCTGCGGGCTCAATCCATCCCTCAACCTATCCTGCTGGTACCGCTCAAGGTCAATATTGGTGAGTTCATCAAGGTACTTCCTGTGTGACAACCGCCTGAGGATGGTCTTTGAGCAGTGGTAGAGACCGCGATGGTTAGGGGTTCCCGCCCTTGATCGCAGAAATAGCGACACAGATTCATCAAGAGTGATCCGCTCTGGCTCCCCAAGAGTGAGCTGACGATGGAGCTGCGCTCTCCATTCGACTTCCATTCGTTCGGCAATCTTATGGTCCATGGTCTTCGAGGACTTGATAAACGTCTTCCCATTTATCTGGAAATGGATGTACCAGAAACGCGAGTTTGATCGCTTTACAACAGACATCGCCGAACCCCTATCCGACCGAGGGACCATCAATGGTTCCCATCGAAAGGACAACGGATCTAGAGGCATTGGGGAGATAAATAAAGGGGAGCGATGCCAGGAACTGACCATGACCCCGATTCAACAGACTTTGCGTGATGTTTTATATAAGCCCTCATGGGAGGGCTGGTGGGCAATAACTTTAACGATGAAACAAGGGGTTGATCGTCAGCGATTGGACGAGATGACGGGTAGCCAGAACTTTAGGCATTTTATGAATGTATTGACCAAGAAGGTCTTTGGAAACACCGGGATTCGATTCGGACGAAAAATCGAGGTAATCCCAGTGATTGAGAGATCTCCCGCTGGAAGACTTCACTATCACATCGCGATGAAAGTTCCTGAGTCTATCGAGATTGATCGATTCGAGAGACTGGTCGAGGAAACTTGGAGAAAGAGTCGATTTGGCTACCGTGAGCTTAAGATTGAACGAGAGCTGGATGATGGTTGGATTGACTACATGACAAAGACAAAAAACTGGAACGAGGTCGATTGGCAAAATTACAGCGCGTGATGATGAGTAGATACTCCTTCAACGCAGCCACGACCTTAAAAAGCAACGATTGGTTGCTTGATCTATAACTATGCCTAAATGCTTCTAGATCTATAACTATGCCTAAATGCTTCTAGAAGACATCAATTCAACTTAGCGATAAATGAACAAACGAATCCACCCTTAGAAAACTTAAGCCAATCAGCAGGAGCAGATGAGGTCAGGAACTTTGCGGGATTAAGATCAGGGTAGATGCTCTTTAAAAAATTAAATGCCTCAACCGTTTTTGTGGTCGCCGGAACTGTAGGCGGCAGGAATTTAGATATCTTTCGAGTGCCTTTTCCATTCTCAACATCGGATCTTTTACAGGGGCACCCGGCAGCGGTTAGATTACGAGCGAACTGTGAGGCAGTGTGTTTTGAGGGCAATCGCCCAAGAAGCTGCCGATCGTGGTGCCAAACGACAGACAGGGTCTTCATCATGATATTTAAAGATTTGTCTTGTTTCCTTGCCCCCTTTGTTCGAGATTTTTCCAGAGAATACACAGTTGCAACTGCCGAAAACAAAGACTCTAGATCATCAATATTTTTGATAACCGGATTGTTAATGTTTTCGCAAACATCACGGACCATTCTGAACTGTTCATAGCGATCCCATGGCAATGTGCTAAACGCAATATGCTTAAACTTAGAGCTTTGCCTCACATCGTAGGGGCGCCTCTTCCAGTCGTACTCCATGTTTAGGGATTTGGTACGCAGAACGGGAACGGCATCGATATCAAACATCACAACCTGGCGCACACCCGCAAGAGAGTGAACCGGGAAGGTTGTTTTATCGGTGCGATTCCAAAAAAGATCTTGGATAGCTTTGTTTTCAAGTAAGTCATTTTCGTAATGGTCAATGAGGTGAATACCACCCTTCGCAAGAGGCATCGGCGGAGACTTGCCGGCAGGATCGATAGGGGAAGCAGCCTCAATCGTCGCCTGACCTCTAGCGCGCCACCCAAGTAGCCTTTTCGCACGATGTTTGATCTCGAGGAACGACTCATCATCAGCAAGAAGTTTACGCTGACGGCTATAAATCTTTGATAGTTGACCGCGGGTTGCATTCTTTATTTCGGATTCTTTCGCGTCAGTCAAAAAACCATCGGTTGTGCAACTGAAGACCATCGTTGATCGAGGCAAAGAGTTCATTATCTCGCCCATCGTTGCCCTAACAAACGATGTAATAAATGCAGCAAAGTAGGGATTAGTGATCTCGCTCTCGGGGAGTTCCTTCATTTCCCGATCACGCATATCAAACACACGCTTTCGATGAAGACCTTGAGCGGTCTTTCCATAAAGGGAATTAGCAATCTCTTTCCAGAAGTTGGAATCGAGAGTGCCCTTCGGTGACTTCGATCTTTCATCGAGGGCGCGCTTTATGAATGTCAGGAATACAGGGTCATCGTTCCGCGTTGGGACAATGACTCCAAACCTAATCTTGAGGGTGGCGTGAAGAGACTTTGCGAGGGCTATTTCAGGGGCGGCGCAATAGCTTCTTCCGCGCCTTGGAAAGATGATGCCATTGTCAGTTCGGACGGGCAGGACGGGATATCTAATGTGCTGATCAAATTCAAAATCGACACAGGCAACCCCGAGGACCTCAGGTTGATAGTCATCGACATTGTATGAGGTGTAGACATTGCGCCAATCGGGATAACCGATTAGAGACATCGCGGTGGGATAAGCGGAGGACAGATCGTAGTCCAGCCAATTGGCTTCATAGGATGGACCAAACCAATATTGCTCACTACGACCACCGTGATAGCACTCAATGGCAAACTTCTGGAACCAGTAGGCTTCCTCCAGAAGCACTTTGACGTTTTTGGTTTGGTAGTAGCCAAGGCGCTTAGAGTACGTTCGCTCAACTATTTCTTCTTTCCCAAGAATATCAAGTGAAGCATTTGGTCCACGCTCATCCCATATCTTCAGCAAGAGCTTCACGCCAATCCCGGTGAGAGTTGGTGTTACACGTTTGACGCCAGTGAGCTCAATCTGTTTATCGGAGATTCGTTTCAGGTATTCCGCGCAGATCTCGGCATCCCGAATGGCATAGCGGCGAAAGAGATCCCATTTAGTTCTACGAACAACATCCATCTGTTCTTTCAAACGCTGGTCTTTATCAGGATTTGTATGCAGGTGAATCTTCGGTAGCCCAACAAGTTCGCCGACAGCTCGAAGGTTCTTCGACGACTGCGGTGTCAGAAGCATTGTGTCCCGCATGTAAAGATTCAGCTCAACAGCAGCGTGTTTCGGAAAATTTATTTCGATAGTTAGAGGAATCTCTGTGGTTGCAAAGGTACCTCGAATGTTCGAGAGCACTTGGGTCATTGATTTGAAATCGCTAAACGCTGTGAAATCTGCCCGAGTGAAGTGACCGGCAAGATAGATTTTTGAGGGAATAGATTTGATCACCCCAGATCGCAAGCCAGATCCGAGAGCGAAAACAATAAACTCACCAATCGACAACCTACTATCGTCAACGCCATCGTTGGTATCGGTGCACGCAATGCCAGACCACTTCTCGCCTTTCGGTCCGATAGCAGCGAACTGGTACGACAGGATTTGGTTCTTACCAACCCCCGCAGCCAGCGTTGAGATTCCCTCTCGGATCTCCTTCAGGGTCAGCCTTGGAGGGGCAACGAACTCGGTATCGAACCCCAGGATCAGATAGTCATCGGGAACGGTCTGTTTTTTCGCCTTTTTAGGCTTTGAGCCCGCCTTACCCTTAGAGTCAGGGCTAACCTTCTGGACAGCGGGACTTCCGTAAAAATCTCTCCTCTCCACCCATATAGAGGTTTACTGAACCTCTTTTTCCCTTTTGGGCGGGGTAGATCTGGGGGTTCGAGATATAAGGCAACTTTGTTGCCTATTTTGAACACCTTTTTCTCAGCCATCTGACCCTCCCCAGAATGACCACTAGGTGGACAGCTTGAGGGATCGATAAATATCCGGGATCAATGCCCCCACCCCGGAGACCCCCCCCCATGCCTAGACCGCCCCAAACCAAGCTACAGCTCATCCAGGCGATCCAGAGGCTCAAGGATGTGAAGGTGGTCCTTTTCGACCAAGGTCCTCCAGACCGTCTATCCAGAGCTCTTCGCCTGCTCAAGCATAAGGAAATCACATTGATCGTGATTGAGGAAGCCTAGGCAGCGCCAAAGTCGATCGATGGCGTGTTTGGGTGTTGGGGGATTCCGGGTTGCTGTGTCGATCAATGACGCAACACGAAGGGTATCGGTTAGTCCCGGAATCCCCCAATCTAGGAAGGATTAGTCGGTGTTGTCTTTACCAACCTTGCGCCTGCAGTAGTACCAGTAGGTAACTGCCCCCTTCTCGGTGAGCGATGCGCCTTCGATGAACGCTTTGATGACATCATCCTTCCCCTTGTCTTGAAGGATTGAGTAGATCGCCATCGCAGCTTCCCTCTTCGACTTTCCACTCTCGATCAACACCTTCCCATCACTCACAGCTTGAGTGAATGCATTGACCTGAGTGGAAACAGACTCCTCAACCTTCTCTGAACGTCGTAGAAACACAGCTCGCCTCCATATCCGTTGAATAGTCGACCGTCTTCGAGACTCACTAACAGTCTCGAACCCTGCGATGGAATCCAACATGGAATGGACGAGCGAATTGACCCTACTTTGAGTAAACGAATCCCCGAGCTCCTCAACCACCATCTTGGCGATTGATTGCTCCTGTTCGTTGGTCAGCTTGGTCCAGCTATCTCCATGCGTTTCCACAACATGGAGACCGTCCCTCCAGAATTAGGAGAGGGCAACGGCGATATCGTCACGATCTCGTAAAGCCGCGGATCTTAAGGTGTTTTTTACATCGACGCAGGTGGAGCCAATACGCCCTCTTTTCTTCTTCCAACCTCGACTTGTGAATCACCGTCTTGACGATGGCGTCACCGTTCTTTGGTACCTGCCCCAGAATGAGCAAAGTCTTCGTAGCGAATCCAAAAGATCCCGTCCTCTTCCAAACAGCTTCTCTACTTGCCTCAGGACCACTTGGTTTCACCATTTCATGTTCCGACTGAAACTCCGTGAACAGATCTCGAGCGATGCTAGCGATGAATTCTTGCTGGCACATAGTCTTTAACTGGACGTGCCTTTCCACAAAGTGACTGGTGAACTTGAAGGGAAGGCGAATCGTGGCTTCTTGAATTGTTCCTCCTCTTTTAAAAAAGCCATAAATGAGCGCAATGTAATGATCAGTTTCCTTTACATGCTCAACTAGGATGAAAGAGGCTTCTTTTTTATCAAAACTCATCCGGATAAGATGCTGGTCGCCGTATATTGACTTGAGAACACCCTCCATAGCACGGACATGCGGACCGAACCGTTGCGGTAAGTTTAGAGGTCTCAACCGACTGACTCTTCTAGTAACACTATTGTCGTGAGCTCGGCGATGCCCCCGCGCCATAGATTCAGTGATTACAAGATCATCCGGAGTGTAAATCTTGATGGCAACCCTCCTTTGCGTGCTTGATGAAGTGACTACCCTGCTTTAGCCCCCATCATGGAAATCCGACTCTGCAAACCGAGTCGAACTACCCCATCAACGCTGCACAACCGATCTTGGCTGAGACCCGCAAAATGCTAGCCCACTGTGGGCAATGCTCTGCCTGCTGCTCAATCACCTACTGGACGGCACGCCCCCGTACCTCTGCCTAATACCGCTTCGTTGTTATCATAGAACCCCACTACTCTCAGATTGAAGTCTCCGGGAGTACCGTGGCGGTTCAGTAGATCACTTAGCGTTAACGATAAAAGAAAAAAACACGAAAACCAATCGATTAAAACAGAAATGGTAGTCTTTCAAGTGTATCTAACACTTGGAGGATGCTATGGCGACAAGAAATCGGGCGGAAGGGTGGCAACACGCAAAACTTAGTGGACACTCAAACGAAACTATTATTACTGAAAAAATAAACTTGGATAACAACTTTAAGGATGCATTAGCTAAGAGGCTGAATATTAACTCAACCCTTAAGCTGGCGACTGTTGGCGGGCTTAACGAGACAAATGTGTTAGATGTATTTGGTGGAAAAACCAAGTCTAAGACTGATCTAGTTTTAGAGTGGGGAACCACAAAAACAAATATATCTATAAAGAAAAGCGCTGCCGGACAAGTCTATCTAATAGGAGTCACGAGATTCATTGAGGGTTTCGAAAAGCAGTTTGATAAGACTATACCTACTGATGTAAAACGGGGTATTAGTCTTTTCATTGCTGGTGCAAACGATATACAAGCGATACTGAAAGAGAAAAGTCTATCAACGGGCGTTAAGGCTCAGATAAGAGTTTATGAGCAGGAGAAAAATAGATTAACTTGGCAAACTTTAGAAAAGTACAACGCTGAACTTACAGATTGTTTGCTTGATTGGTTTAAGTCAAACATTAAAGATTTAGCTCTATTTTGTTTTCAGCGAGGACTTGCCAAAAATAAGGAAGATTGGGCTAACTTTGTGTGGTATCACAATGAGGTAGACGAGATGGTAAAGGATAGCTTGTTTAACATCGACGAGATGGTGGAAGAACTGGCATCTCAAAAATCAATCGCACAAATTGTGCCCGGTACTGTCGGAGGTGGGACAACCATAAAACTACCATTTGGTTTTTTGCAGTGGCATCAAGCACAAATTCAATTTCATCATAAGCAAAAAGTGTTACTTCAAAATTGTTGTTCTAAATAAGCTGGCGAAGTAAAAATTAGAAAACATAGTAAACTTTTGAGAACAATGAAATATGAATGTAGTTGATTTGTTTTGCGGTATAGGTGGTGTAGCACGCGGCTTACATCAAGTAGGGGGGTTTAATACTCTATTAGCTAACGATGTCGACGCGGATATGTGTGAATCATTTAAGCTGAATATGCCAAAGATAAATGTTATTTGTGACAGTATTGCCAATGTCAATTTTAAGGAGTTAGTAGGCAAAAAAAGGGTTGATATTGTTTTGGGGGGACCACCTTGTCAGGCTTATTCAACATCAGGAAAACGCTTAATGGAGGATCCTCGCGCGATGCTTTATCAGCAGTACTATCGCGCCTTATTTGAGACGCAACCGCAAATGTTCGTGTATGAAAATGTGCGTGGTTTGCTATCAATGGCAAACGGGAAATTATTTGACGAGGTACAAAGACTGTTTTCATCGCTCGGATATTTTGTTCAGGCAAAAGTTCTCAATGCGGCTGATTATGGAGTACCGCAAGACCGAGAGAGAGTCATTGTTGTGGGTGTCAGAGATGGAATAAAATTTGAGTATCCCAAGCCCACACATATATCAGCACAAAAAACAAATACAGACTTATTCGATGGCTCGCTACCTAGTCATGTCACATTAGGTGAAGCCCTAGGGGACTTGCCTTTTATTGCCGCTGGTGAAACCGGTTATGATTATTCGTCTGCGCCTCAAAACGACTATCAAAAAATGATGCGTGAGAGTGCTCCACAGAAGCTGATGAACCATAGCGCCGCAAGTCACGGCGAGGTTTTAATGAAGGTAATAAGAAATGTGCCTGAAGGTGGTATAAAAAAAGATATACCTGAAGAGTTTCGCCCTAAGTCTGGCTTCCCAAATAGCTATGGTAGGTTGTGGTGGAACAGACCCTCCATGACAATAACGAGAAATTTGGGTACGCCTAGTTCTGCTAGATGTATTCATCCCAAATGTGATAGGGCTCTTACAACAAGAGAGGGTGCGCGACTTCAGTCTTTCCCTGATGACTATGTATTCTATGGCTCTCGTTCTAAAATGAATTTACAAATAGGCAATGCCGTTCCCCCATTATTAGCAAAAGCAATCGCTAAGCAAATAAAGAAGGCGTTTCCATAAAGTACAACAACATTGATGAATATAGACGCCGACGTCCCCCACCGATCCCTGAAGTCACCCACCTATTCCCCAGGGGTACGAACAAGGTTCCACTGAGGAATCCCAAGCTGACTCAACTCTGGGCTGATCTGTAACTCGCTGGGGAGCGTGATGGAATCCCGCAAGACACGGCGGATTCCCCTGGAAGATGGAGCGGGTGATGGGAATCGAACCCACGTTAGCAGCTTGGGAAGCTGCAGTTCTACCATTGAACTACACCCGCACCGGGTGAGACGGCATGATACGAGGCTGCGCCCTCGGGCGGCTACCGCGGACCCGCCGGAACATCCCTTACCCCATGAGATCTTTGCTGTTCTGGAGCGCCCTGCCCTTCGTGCTGCCGCAGGCGATGTGGGTCCGCCTGCGGGCACCGCGTTTCGCGGGGCCTGCTGCCGCCGCTGAGGGACTGGCGTGGCCGGGCGCTGTCGCACCCGCTGATGCCGGAGCGCCGCTACGCCTGCTCGGCCTGGGTGACT
>Ga0164292_10004082_pt1 | contig 11878 bp, 10 predicted proteins | sample GEODES117metaG_FD_111486 | JGI IMG/M metagenome (GOLD analysis project Ga0164292, IMG submission 111486) | Eutrophic lake water microbial communities from Lake Mendota, Wisconsin, USA - GEODES117 metaG | ecosystem: Environmental > Aquatic > Freshwater > Lake | place: USA: Lake Mendota... | reverse complement strand
TAAACATAGCTGAACCTGCATATTCTTATGCAAGTAATACTCTATTCATTGGTACTCCGGCAGGCACTGGATCTATTGTAATTGGTGGTAAATTTTATATTGACCAACAACAAACAATTTACAATACTGCCAACGCAGCTTTTTTACAAGCCAATTCATCAACTGGTTCATTACAAACCACTTTACAGAATAACATAAACACAGTTGATGCAAGAGCAACAGCTGCTTTTATACAAGCCAATGCGGCACTTGTTATTGCCAATTCTGGTGGTGCATCTCAAGCGAATGCTGCCTTCGATAAAGCAAATGCAGCCTTTATTCAAGCAAATACTGTAATATCTTTATCTACACAAAGTGACGCTGCTTTCTTACAAGCAAATATTGCCGTAAGTAATGCGTTAAGTGCGAGTAACTATGCCAATGCATCTTTTGCTTCTGCAAATGTAATTGACACAAAAGTTACTTCTGCATCCATATATTCTAATGGTGCGTTTGTACAAGCAAATACTGCTGTAAGTAATGCACTATCAGCAAGCAACTATGCTAATGGTGCATTCGCAGTTGCCAATACTGTTGGCATTACGCCAGGTAATTACGCCAACGCAGCCTTCTTAGTAGCAAACACAGCAGTATTAAATGCAGGCTCGGCCTCAATATATGCAAATGGTGCTTTTGCAGCCGCTAATGCGATTGATTCTAAAGTCAATAGCGCAAGTACATATGCAAATGGTGCGTTTGTTGCGGCTAATACTGCTGATGCAAAAGCAGTTACTTCCGGTTCATATGCTAACTCTGCATATACTCATGCGAATGCAGCCTTTGATAAAGCAAACACTGCTATTGCAGGCAACTTTGACCCATTCGCAAGAGCATTATCTAATACTGCCAGTGATGTTGCAAATTCAGCATTAGTACTTGCACAGTTTGCCGCTAATACTGCAAATACAGCTACAGATACAACCGCTGATATTACAGCAAGAAATGTTGCTAATTCAGCTTTCATTACTGCCAATGCGGCTTTCAATGCAGCCAATAACTCTGCAACAACTGGTAACACAATTAACCTTGGTGCAAACACAGTTGGCCAATTAGTAAGTAATGCGGTTACGTTAACTACAACAACAAAAGTTACTGATGGTCTTGCACTACTAAACAATGTACTTGGTAAACTAGTACCTGCATCACCAACTCCATTTCCTGGCGGTACAGCATTAACAATTAACAGTTTGTCAACATATCGTATGACAGACTTTGTTCAAACAGATAGAACAACAACTGGTGGTAAATCAGTTGCAGGCGGTTCGACTGTTACTTCTGTTCGTAGAGCTTCATCATATACAACCAATACATATAACAACCTTGGACCTGGCGATAGTGGAACATTAACACTATACAAAAACAATGTAGCCACAGGTGCGGTAACATTTACATCTTCAAGTGCCAACGGAACAACTGGTGATTTAATTATTACCGACAGTAAAGACTATGCACAAATTACTGGTGCAGCTTCAGGATTCTGGAGAAGTTTTGATGCACAAGGTTCTGGTACAACATCAAACGGATGGAATGAAATTTACATTAGTCACTCTGGTGCATCTAATACTTCAACTCCATCTTGGTACTATGATGATTCTGCACCAGGCACTCCAACATTTACTTCTGCAAGTATAACACCACTATCACCATCTCTTACATATTCTAGTACGATTCCACACTACAACAGTTCCACAACTTTCAGACTAGGTGTCAATGTTGCTAAGTTAAGTGGTGACATGTTCCCAACTAGCAATACATTCTTTACTGGTACAGCTGGTGGTGCATTCGCAGCACCATCTAGTAACACATATCCAACAGTTGGTATCACATACCCATTGGCAAGAAACTTATATGTGTCTAGTGGTTCAGTAACAGTTAATACAACCGCATCTATTACAACTGGTTTTGGTTCGTCTGCAACAGGACCAAGTGTCACAGTAGATAATAGTTATTCAACCGGCTCACAGGCATTTACAGTTGCATTGGCAAACACAGTCCTATATAAGACTGGTACTTCCAGTTTGATGGAAGAAGCAGCTGTAACTTTTGGTTCAACTGTTGGTACTGGTTCTGGAACAGCAGGCAGAATTTTAAATCCTGGCTCTACAGATAATCCTGCATATGCAAACAATGCTACTTTGTTTAATAGTCAAACAGGCACATTAGAAGTATATGATGCGACCATTGTTGCAGCTATATTAAAACATGACCAAACAAACTATTCAACTGGATATTTACCAGCTGGTCCTAATTTAAGTTCAGGTCGTACAGGCGGACAATACTTCACATTTAAATTTGTTAGAACATCATTATCTAAATTCAATATTAAGTTTACAGGTACGATTGCAGGCCTTTGGGTTGCATTGCCTGGAACAGTTATTGATTCTACATCATCATTAAATGGATGGTTAGACATGTCAATTGCATATGGTGGTTCTGGTATTCCAGGTGCTAATGCACCAGGTAATGGTTCAAATGGTTGTGCATTGGGTGGTGTTGTAACACTTAATTCAGGCGTATCTGCACACAGTAAAACATGTACATTTGGAACAATATCAAGTTCAAACAGTACGTTGAGTGAAATTTATGTGAGAATTAAACTTACAAGCGGTCAAACGGTAACCGCTTTATCATTAGAAACTGCGAGTAATTAAATGGCCGTATCAGACGCACAGAAAACGGACTTGTTGTATAAGAAACTTTTTGGCGTGGCCAAAACGGATACTAGCACAAATAAAGGTGCAAGTAATGAATCTATTGCAAGTCCAACGATAAATCGTGGCGATAAAATTTGGACTCAAGCGAGTTCAATACCAACTACAGCAGCTGCGGTAACTGGAATTGTACAGGCATATCAAACAACTGCAAGAATTCAATGTACAGCAGATACTACAACAACTGCAATTAGCAGTGTTTATCCAACATGGAAAACTAATGTAACAGATTGGATCCCACCTGAATTTGGGTCAACATATTTTGTGAAGGTATATTCAGATAATTCTGGTGCATCAGACCCAACCGCAACAGGCACTCAAATGTTTGATGCTGGTGTCGGTGGTGTCGGTGAATGGTTCTTTGACTATCAATCTGGAGTTTTAAACTTCATTGGTGGTACGATACCAGCTGCACTAACAGTTTCTAAAGTTGTTATGATTACAGGGTATAGGTATGTTGGTGAGATAGGATTAGCAACGATAATCGGTGGTACTTTTTAAACTATCAATTCGCATAAATAGGCAAATAACAATAAGGACTAAGAATGGCCAATACAGTAATTCAACTAAAATTTTCTACAGTAACGGCGGCACCTACATCGTTGAATGTTGCCGAACCAGCGTATTCCTATACAAGTAATACCTTATTCATTGGTTCACCAACAGGTACAGGCTCTATTGCAATTGGTGGTAAGTTCTTTCTTGACCAACAGGGTCTAATTTTCAATCTTGCAAATGCGGCCTTCGCAGCTGCTAATAATGCAACCGACACCTATGTAAGAAATCATGCCAATGCAGCTTTTGATGCAGCAAATACGGCTGCTACATTACAGTCTGGTATCAATGCAACACAGAATACCAACATTACCAATGCACAGAATACTGGTGATGCTGCTTTCTTAGCTGCCAATTCAGCAGCTACATTATCAGCTGCAACTGATGTAACACAAAACAATAGTATTGAGGCTGCTTTCTTAGCAGGTAATACAGCTGCAACATTGCAGGCTGCAATCAATACTACACAAAATACGAATATCACCAATGCACAAAATACTGGTGATGCTGCATTTACAACTGCTAACAATGCGTTAGCAAAAACAGGTGGTACAATTTCTTCCGATTTGGTTATTGCTGGTAACTTGACAGTTAGTGGCTTAACAACATATGCTAATACAACCAATGTTCTACTTGGTGATAATATTATTACTCTCAACGCTGAAATACCAAACTCATTAGCACCAACAGAAAATGCTGGTATTGAAGTTAATCGTGGATCTTCTGCTAATGTTTCATTGGTGTGGAATGAAGCAAATGATAATTGGACAGCAACGAATGATGGTAGTTATTTTTATGTTCTTGCTGATGCAGCTGTTGATGCTACTCAAAATGCCAGTATCACATCGGTAACAAATACTGCAACAGCTGCTTTCTTAGCAGCCAACTCAGCTGCTACACTATCAGCTGCAACTGATGCAACACAAAATACTAATATTACCAATGCACAGAACACAGCAGATGCTGCTTTCTTATCAGGTAATACCGCAGCCACATTACAATCAGCAATTAATCTTACTCAGAACAACAGTATAACAGCTGCCTTTGCAGCTGCCAATGGTGCTGTTGATGTCAACCTTACTCAAAATACAAGTATCGCAGCTGTCTTTAGTCTTGCAAATGGTACAGCACTAGTTGCTAATACTGATGTAACCAACATTTCAATCAGTTCTGCTGATTTCGGTTCTGCTACTGGTGTTGCATCATTTAGAGTTGCCGCAAACGGTCGTATTGTTTCTGCAAACACAACAACAATTGCGCTTGATGCCTCTGCTATCACATCTGGTACATTAGCAGTTGCACGAGGTGGTACAGGAGTTGATACACATACAGTAAATGGTGTCTTGTTAGGTCAAGGCACTAGTGCATTCCAAACAGCATCGTCTTCAACAGAAGGCCATATACTGACAATAAATAACTCAGGTGTTCCAGCGTTTTCACATTTACAGGGCGGAACATTCTAAATTTATTGTGAAAAGGAATTGTTATGAGTGTAGAGTTTTCGAATGCATATCAGGAGATTCTGCTTGAAAATCTGATGACGATAATCAAGCAGAACTTTATGTTCCAGACTCAGTTAAAATTGACTGAACAATCTGGTAATCAAAAAGCAGAGTTAGAGGCAAGATATAATGAAGTTGTTAACCAATGGAATTCGGTTCAAAGTCAATTAGAAGAAATTGAATCGTACAAACAAAGGGCAACTAACAACACTTCGGCTCATCAAGAAAAGACCAGAATACAAACTGCTCTGAATGATGAAATGAAAAAGGTTGCTGGGTTAAAAGTACAGTTGGAAGAAAAACAAGGAGAGATTTCTAAGTTGAATGAATACATCAGTAAACTAGAAGAAATTGCACCTATATCCAAGCTGAAGAAAATTAATCCAGATAAAGTATTTCCTTTAATACCTGCACCTATTGCTATAGAAGAACCCGCACCGATGAACCTTTTCAAAATAGAGGCAGATAACGGCAGTTCATTCTAATGGCTAATACAATAATTCAGTTAAAACATTCAACAGTAACAGGTAATGTACCTGCTTCGTTGGCCAATGGTGAAATCTCTATTAACAGTAGAGATGGGAAGTTGTTTTATTCCACACCACTTGGTGTTGTAACTGAATTCAATCCTTTTCTAGGTCCATCAGGCCTTGATACAGAACTCCAATTCAATGACGGCGGTTCGTTGGGTGGCTCAGAGAAACTCACATTCAATAAGACAACTGGTTTACTCACAGTTAATGGTACTGTTCGTGCCAATATTTTTAGTGATGATGGTGTTGACATATTTAATTTTGCCAACAACGCATTCAATACTGCAAATGCAAATTACACAAGTGCCGTTACAAAATTAAATGTAACAAATAGTGGTGCTTCAGGATATTTACTCGACCAATATTCAGGAAATAATCCAACAGTTTATGTTCGTGCTGGTGAAACAATTGCATTCAACCTTAATGTTTTAGGCCACCCATTTATGATTCGGGTGTCACCGGGTGGAGCTAACTATGACACAGGTTTAACTCATGTAGCTACAGACGGAACATTAACTACTGGTTCTTCAGCTCAAGGAAAAATTGCTGGAACATTATATTGGAAAGTTCCTTACGATATCGTAGGTTCAACTTATGTATATCAATGTTCTGTCCATTCAGGAATGGTTGGAAACATTGTCATTGACCAACCTACAGCAATTGCCTTCACACAAGCAAATACGGCAATTACTAATGCTCTAGCAGCCAGTAACTATGCAAATGGTGCCTTTGCAACCGCTAATGTTATACAAACTTATGTTAATACTGCTAATGCAAACATAACGGCAGCTTTCACTAAAGCAAACAACGCTCTTGCAAATACAAGTGGTGCCACATTTGGTGGAATTTTAAATGTTACAGGAACACTTAGAGCTCTAAGTCAAGGTGGTGATGAAGGTGGTGAATTATTTTTAGACAAAGCCGCAACCAATACAACCTTGGCAGCTGGTATAACAATTGATGTTTATCAAAATAAATTAAGAATTTTTGAAACTGGTGGTAGTGTTCGTGGTGTTTTTATTGACATGGCAAATAGTGCCGCAGCAGGAGTTGGTACAGACTTATTAAATCCCACTTCATCACCAGATACGGTAGCAAGAGATACAGCCAGTGCGGCTTTTAATTCTGCTAACTTAATTCAGACTTATGTTACCAGTGCTAATGCAAACATAAGTTTATTACAAACATATGTAACAACAGCTAACGCCAATATAACTTCGTCATTTGTTGCGGCTAATAGTTCTGGTATTTACGCAAACGGTGCCTTTATAACTGCTAACTCTGCTGGTGTATATGCGAATGGCGCATTTGCAAGAGCAAACAATTCATTAAATGTACAGGCTGGTGGTGCGGTTACTGGTAACTTAACTGTTACTGGCAATCTAACGATTCTTACAACGCTATCAGCACCCACTTTAAATATTACAACATCTATTACAACTGGTTCTGGTACTGGTGGTGTAATCTCTGGTGCAAATGTAGTATACTCAAATGTCTTTGTTGCAAATAGTGGCGGTTACATTCAGTTTAGTGATGGTTCAAGACAATTTACTGCCAATGCGGGTGGTGGAACAACTGACACCTTTGCACGAAATCAGGCGAATGCAGCCTTTGCCTTTGCGAATACACTTTCTGCTGGATCAGTTGATACGTTTGCACGAAATCAGGCGAATGCAGCTTTCTCTGAGGCTAATACTGCACAGTCAACTGCTACAACTGTCAACAATACTGCAACTTCTGCGTTTATTCAAGCAAATGCAGCCTTTAATAAAGCAAACACAGGTACAGGTAATGCTTCTTTTGGTGATTATTTTCCAACAGAAGATTGGGGAAACTTTACAGATGCCGTGTCATCTGCATTTGGTGAAGACTTAACTGTGTTGTATGATTGTCGTGTAGACCCAATTACGCCTAGAGGGTACCTTTTGACAAAAGATTTAGGCTACGTAGCATAAGTATAAATAAGATATAATTCAAGGATTTTAAATGGCCACACAAATACAATGGAGAAGAGGTAATACTGCTCAAACAGCATCGTTTACAGGTGCTGTTGGCGAAGCAACAGTAGACACCTCCAAAAACACATTTGTTATACATGATGGCGTAACAGCTGGTGGTTTTCCACTATCAACGGCTGCAGTTGCTTTAACTCAGAATAATTCCATTACGGCTGCTTTCTTAGCAACTAATGCAGCTTTTGCTCAAGCAAACACCGATTTTACCAATGTATCTGTAGCTGCAGGAACTTATGGTAATGCAACTCATTATGGTGTTGTTACTGTTGCCGCTAATGGTCGTGTAACATCAGTATCAACATTCCCAGTTGTAGATTCAAGTGCGATTGCTTTCTCAATTGCTTTAGGATAAAAAAATGGCAAAACCAACCACAAGAGCTGAGTTTAAGACTTACTGCCTACGCAGACTAGGTTTTCCTGTCATCGAGATTAATGTTGATGACGACCAAGTTGATGACCGTATTGATGATGCGCTTGCATTCTTTAATGATTACCACTATGATGGTACAGAAAAGATTTTTATGAAGCACCGCATTACTCAGGAAGATATTGATCGCCGTTGGATCCATTGTCCAGATGCTGTAACTTTTGTAACCAATGTATTTCCTTTTGATGATTCTAATTCATCAATCAATATGTTTGACTTGCGTTATCAATTACGTTTGCACGATTTATATGACTTTACATCGGTGTCTTATGTGTCATATGAGATGACAATGCAACATATTCAAACATTGAATTTGTTGTTCTCTGGTAAGCCACAATTTAGATTCAATCGTCACCAAAACAAATTGTTCTTGGACATTGATTGGTCAAGTGACCGTGAAGTTGGTGAGTATGTAATTGTTGAGTGTTACCGCCAGTTACAACCAGATTCAGTTACATTAACTGGTACAGTTACTTGTACCAACACATCTAATACTGTGACTGGTACTGCCACAGTATTTGACCGAGAAATTTTAGAAAATGATGTGATTGTTATTGGTGGTGAAGAAAAACAAGTTAGACACATCTTATCACCAACAGAATTAACTCTGTATAGTCCGGTTTCATCCAATAAAACATCTGTGTCGTTAGTTAAGACTGGTTTATCTGATGTTTGGAATGATAGATTCTTAAAAAAATATGCCACGGCTAAAATCAAATATCAATGGGGCAGCAACCTAAGTAAGTTTGCTGGCATACAAATGCCTGGCGGTGTTACACTTGATGGAGTAAGAATTATGCAAGAAGCACAAGCAGAATTAGATAAAATTGAAGAAGAAATGTACACAATGAGTAGTTTGCCAAGTGAGATTTTGACTGGTTAATAATGGCAACAAATGTTTATTTTAATCCCTTCCCACTCAATCAGATAACTTCTGAGCAACTGCTCGTTGAAGATTTATTGATTGAGGCCTTAAAAATTTATGGCATGGATGTTTATTATCTTCCTAGGTCTAGTGGAGATGTAGTAGATTATATCTATGGTGAAGATTCGAATAAACAATATACTTCCGCATATCCAATTGAGTTGTATTTGGAAAATGTTACCGGCATGGATGGTGAACAAGATTTCATTTCTAAATTTGGTTTAGAGATTCGTGATGAAATAACACTATTGGTTTCTCGTAGAAGGTTTGCTGCAACAGTACCGCAAAGTAGGCCAAATGAAGGTGATTTAATATATGTACCGTTGATACAAAACTTCTTTGAAATTACTTTTGTAGAGCACGAAAACGATCAAGCAATGTTCTACACATTAGGCCGTGGTCGTGGTGCCAATGTCTATGTGTATGCATTAAAATTGAAACAACTTGTGTTCTCCAATGAATTGATATCTGTTGGTATAACAGAAATTGATAATCAAATCAGAGATGCTTATCCAAGAACACGAATTTCATTGATTAGTGGTAGTGGTACTTTTGTAAATGATGAGATTGTTTATCAAGGCACCAGTTTGGCTAATGCATCTGCACAAGCTGTTGTTTATACATTTACTCCGAATTCGCACATTGATATAATTCGCACACAAGGAACTTTTGTATCTGGTAATGTACGGGGTAATACAAGTTTTTCAAACTGGATTATTAATACTATTTCTGATACAGCAACCATGAATACTGCCTTTGAAGACATTGTTGATAATGCTAGAATTGAGGCCGAAGCCGATGGCATTATGGACTGGACAGAAACAAACCCATTTGGTACTGATTAAATATGCTAGGTCAACCACACTTTTATAATAGAACCATTCGCAAATTGGTGGTGGCGTTTGGCTCTTTGTTTAACGATATTCAAGTTGTTCGTTATAACAAAGATGTTAATATTCCTGGTCAAATCTTTAAAGTGCCGTTGTCATACGGACCAAAAGAAAAATACTTAACTCGCATTACTAGTGATCCTGATTTAACAAAATCTATTGCAACTCTTGTGCCTAGAATTTCTTTTGAGATGACAGGCATGTCATATGATCCTAGTAGAAAAAAAATGTCTACTATTCAGAACTTTGGCCTAGATTCAAATAATAGTTTAGTAACACAATTTGCACCTGTACCGTATGACTTTGATTTTTCATTGTCAATCTATGTAAGAAATACTGAAGATGGTACTCAAATTATTGAACAAATTTTACCATTCTTTACACCTGATTTTACAGTAAGTGTGAATTTTATTCCGTCACTAAGTCAAAAATATGATTTGCCCATTAAATTGGAATCTGTATCAACAAGTATTGACTATGAAGGTGACATGTCAACCACTCGGTTGATTATGTGGGACCTGACATTCACACTCAAGGGTTATATTTGGCCTCCAGTTAAGTCCAATACAGCTCAAGGTTTAATTGGTACATATAGTACATCAGCAGCTGCATATGGTTTTGCTAAATCGAATATTTTCATTGATACAAATGTGCGTGATTCACAAAAAGTTTATGTGAACTATGCAACTGGTAATAATGTGTTTACTACAGGTGAAACTATTCGTGTTGAAGACAAAGACATTACTGGCAAAGTTGTTTATTTTAGTAACACAGTTAGTGGTATTTTGGTGTTGAGTGATTTGAGTAAACTTGTTTCTGCAAATGATGTGGTTACTGGTGATTATTCGCAAGCTAAATACAAAGTAACAGCTACTGAAAACTCTTTAGTATTGGCTTCTAAAGTTGTAGTACAAGCAAACCCATTAAATTCTGCGCCAGATGACCAATACGGATTTACTGATACGATTACTGAATGGCCTAATACTTTGATATGAACAAATTAAATGAAACTCTCTCTGAGGTTTTAGATGTTGAACCAATAAGGTCAACAGAACTTCTTCCTGCAACACCAATTACTAAAGTAGATGATGATGCCGACTTTGCTCGTGAGAACATTCGTACCTTAATTGAAAAAGGTAACCTTGCGGTTGATGGCATTTTACATGTAGCAAAAGAATCTGAACACCCAAGAGCATATGAAGTTGCAGCCAATCTAATCAAAAACTTGTCTGATTTAAACAAAGACTTGATGGAAATTCAAAAACGTAAAAAAGATTTGGCACCACAATCACAAAGAAGTGGTGATATCAATGTTGATAAAGCTGTGTTTGTTGGTTCAACCACCGAACTGGTCAAGTTTTTAAAGAACAATAAATAAGGATATTATGGAACAATTAATTCAACAACTAAAAGTTATTCTAGGCACTAACTTTGGTCTTTATCTAAAGTCTCACAATTACCATTGGAATATTGAGGGTAATAATTTTCCTCAATATCATGATTTTTTAAACAATTTTTATAATGAAGTATTTTTACAAAACGATCCAATTGCAGAGCATATAAGATATTTGGATTCATATGCACCAGGTTCATTTAGTAGATTTATGGAGTTATCTGCTGTTGATGAATCAACAACTGTACCTGATGCATTGACAATGATGATTACTTTAAAAAATGATAATGACAAATACATTATGCAACTTCGTGCTGGTATTATTTTAGCAGAACAAGCTGGTGAACCTGCGGTGTCAAATTTCTTACAAGAACTTTTGGGTGCTCATCAAAAGAAAGCATGGATGCTACGTAGCACTATTAAATAATGTCTGATGCTGGTTATTTAGGAAATGCAAGTTTAAAAAAACTTGGTGTTGAGATATCATATACAGAAGAACAGATTGCAGAAATTGTAAAATGTTCTAATGATCCAGTATATTTTATTAAAACGTATGTAAAGATTGTCAATGTCGACCATGGATTGGTCAATTTTGATATGTGGCCATTCCAAGAAGAAATGGTGCAACAGTTCCATGAAAATCGATTCTCATTATGCAAAATGCCACGCCAAGTAGGCAAAACAACCACAACTGTTGGTTACATGTTGTGGAGTATACTATTCAATATAGATTATAAGGTTGCAATTTTAGCTAATAAAGGTTCTCTTGCTCGAGAAATCTTAGGTCGATTGCAATATGCCTATGAATATGTTCCCATTTGGTTACAACAAGGTATCAAAGTATGGAATAAAGGTAACATAGAACTTGAAAACGGTTCTATGATTTAT